>Ga0233425_10007457_pt1 | contig 15350 bp, 11 predicted proteins | sample Watercolumn_Towu_2_FD_181712 | JGI IMG/M metagenome (GOLD analysis project Ga0233425, IMG submission 181712) | Freshwater microbial communities from Lake Towuti, South Sulawesi, Indonesia - Watercolumn_Towuti2014_140_MG | ecosystem: Environmental > Aquatic > Freshwater > Lake | place...
ACTGCCGATGAAGCAGCAAGCGAGCACGGACAAGCCGGTCTTGTCCATGATTTCGCGCACGGGCTCAATGTCGCTCACGACCGTGCGGCAAGCGACGTTGGGCCGGATGGGCAGGCCAGCTTTGGCGATGTGCTCGGCCATGGCCAAGATGTCGGCGCGGTGAGCTGCCCCTGCTCCCGGCAAGCCCAGATTGGCGGTCTCGATGCCGAGATCCGCCATGCGCTCTAGGATCTCGAGCTTGGCCGCGAGGGGCGGGTCAGTCACCGACGGCGACTGCAGACCGTCGCGCAGAGTCTCATCATCAAAAGTGATGGGAACGCTAGGTTGGAAGCGGCCAGCGACCGTGTTCCAGTCATGAATCAGGGCCTGTTCTTCCGGGTGCATAGCAGCGGTCGTCTCGCAGTGATTCTAAGGAGGCCCCCCCGTGGATCAAGAATGCTGCGGGGCCCGATCCTTCGGAGCTTGTTCCATGTGCCATCCGCGGCCACCATGAGACCGAGGACAGCACTATGCCCCGAAAAGTGGACAGCCGCTTCGTGTGGATGGACGGGCGCATCATGCCCGCGGATGAGGCGCGAGTTTCCTTTTTCTCCCACGCCGTGCACTACGGGACTGGCGTCTTTGAGGGGGCGCGCTGCTACGACGGCGCGCGCGGCCCAGCATTGTTCCGGTTCCCCGATCACCTTCAGCGGCTGCGGCGCTCGGCCCGTAGCTACTTCATGGAATACCCTTGGACCGACGAGGAACTCACCGAGGCCACGTGCGAGCTCATTCGCCGTCACGGGTTTCGCGAGTGCTACATCCGGCCCCTTGTGCAAACCGGTGAAGGCCGCATGGGGGTGCGCCCGCGCGAATGCGAGATCAACGCGTTCATCGCAGTTTGGTCATGGGGTGCTTATCTCGGCCCGGAAGCTCTCGAAAAGGGCATTCATGCAGCCATCGTTGAGCAGAGGAAGTACCTACCCAGCGCCCTTGACCCGACCGTCAAGGCCTGCGGCCACTACCTGAACTCCGTCTTGGCCACGAAGGAAGCTGCAGCCCGCGGCTATGACGAGGCGATTCTGCTGAATGCCCACGATCGCGTGGCAGAGGGCGCCGGCGAGAACGTGTTCATCGTCAAGGATGGCGTGCTGCTGACGAACGGCCCAGAAGAATCTCTGCTGCCGGGGATCACGCGCGACTCGGTGTTGTCCATTGCGCGCCACCTTGGCATTCCCATGCGCATCTCTCCCATGAGCGTTGAAGACCTCTTTGGTGCCGATGAAGTGTTCATGACCGGCACCGCTGCGGAGGTCACACCCGTGGGCCAGATCAACGGGCGCACCATCGGCAAGGGCGGTCGGGGGCCTGTCACCACGACCCTTCAGAAGAACTACCTAGATGCTGTGCGTGGAAAGCTGGATGCGTTTCAGCACTGGCTCACGCCGGTCCCTGCGAACGGCTGAAAGCTCGGTTCACATGGCCTTGCCCACGCAGAGCGAAAGGCGGCCATAGATGATCCGCGCGTCCTAGTCGCGGTCGTAAGGCAGGGCCTTCAATTCAGCGGGGTCGAGAAGCTCGCCTTCCTGCGCAAGGATGAGGAACCTCTCAATGCCGGGGTTGAACTCGTCTTGCGAAGCATCGACAGCGTCCGCATCCATGTCGTCTTCGGGGGCGCAATCGCCCGGTCCCGGGGCGACCAACGCACGCATGTAGGCCTCGATGGCGTCAGGGAACTGGCGTTCAAGATGCAGCGCCCATCCGCGATGCAGGTGGTAGTGCTTCAAGGGATCAGGATTGCCCCAGAACTTGATGCGATTACCAGCAGCGCGCCAAGCGTCGGACGCTTCCTTGAATCGTCCGGCGCCAAAGAGCGCATAACCGAGATAGTAGAGATCTGAGTTCTCGAAGCGTTCGGGATCGAGGCCCTCATCTTCGAGTTCTGAACAGGTCTGCAACTCGTGCACCGCTTTCATCCACTGGTGCGCGCGAATGAGTGCCTTCGCGTACCCGAGTCGGTGGGGGCTCCATTCAGGATTGAGCGTGCGCGCCCGCTCCCAAGCCACGAGAGTGCGCGGACCGTCGCCGGTCAACGCGAACGCTTCAGCCACAGCGGCCCAAATGCGGTCGTCCCGCTCATCTGGAAAGCGCTCCTGATAATCCGCGAACTTGTCCTTGAGAACGTCGTCGACCGGGCTCATGGACGAGTTCTTACCCCTTTCGGGGGGCAGATGCCAAGACCCCTAGCGCAATCGACGGAAAAAGTCTGAGCTGTCACGCAGATTCGCCATGTATTCGTGAAAGCGTCGGCGCTCTTGAGCATCGGGCGGCGGCGCGGGTGTCGAAGGCAAGAACGCTTCGCGGGCTCTAGCGCTCAGCACGGCGGGTGCCTGTGGATCGTTGGGATCCAAATCGGTTTCGACCTCGACCAAGAGCTGGCTGCGCAGGGTCCCGTTGCTCGACAGCAACTCGCGCTTCTTGAGCGCATCATCGGGCGAGGTTGCAACGAGGCGCACCAAGTCTCCGAGGGAGAACGGCGGGAGAGCTGTGTACACGGAGTGCCGCGCTAAAGCCGCGAGAATGATGTCTTCATCGCTGCCGGAGGCTATGCCGTGTTCGGTGCGGGCGCGCAGCCAGTGGAGCCGCATGTTCATCGAGCGCGCCTCGCGGCGCACGAGGGCTGCGCGCGCCAGCTTGATGCGGCGCGTGAGATCCGCGAGGTCGAAGCCAGGCTCCGGGTGGATGTCCCGCCAGCAGGACCAAGGGAAGAGGCGGGCCGCGCGGCGTTCGTAAAGCAACACCACCTCGGACAGAGCACGGAAATGGTCGTGGTCGGTGCGCAATGGCCCCTGCTTGCTGCGCGAAGCTCCGCCGCCCGCAGCGTGGAGCAACCGTTCAAACAGTTCTTCGTTGATGCGGAACTGGCCATCGAGGCCGTCCCCGTCGCACACGACGAGTCCGCCCCGGAGGATGGGCGCATTGCGGCGCAAGGCCGCGTCGCTCATGAGCAGTGTCGCGGTAGAGGCTCCGCACAGTTGGAGCATTTCTCGCCCCGAGAGGATGGGGTCGTGGGTGGCGAGGCGTTTGTGCAGCAAACAAAACAGCATGCACAGGTCTCGCGGACCTAGGTCGTGGCGCAGAGCGAGACGCGAGAGCGGCCTCGGCAGGGTTCGCAACGGACCTGACGCGGTGCGCAGGCGCAGCTGACGCAGTAGCGCATCCCGACGCGCGAGGATGCGCTTTGGGGGTAAGTCCAAGGCACCGAGGCCGCAGAGTTCCTCCACCAGATCCAAGATCCGTCCGAGGGAGTTCCAAGAGCCATCGCTGAGCATGGGGGCTGCGCTGCACTTTCTAGGGTTCGGCACTGTCATCTCATACGGCTCTGACGCTGCTCAGCGTGGAGCGGGGGGGGTGAAACCCGCACGCTCTGCGCGCAAGCCACTGACTGGCGAGAGGTTCGGAGCTCCGTTACGGCAAGAACGGCGGCTTTTCATCCCCTCGCTTCCGCTATCCTCGAACCTCTAGGGGCCCCCGTTTGAACACGCAGAAACCCAAGTCTTGGCGGCGACGCATCCTCCTCTGGCTGTCTTGGATCATCGGCCTTCTGTTGCTGTGCGCCGTGGTGGGAGTGCTGGGCGCGGAGACGCTCATCACGAAGGCCCTGAGCGAAGCGCTCGGAGTTCCCGTAGCGGTGGAAGGCCTCGAACTTTCTTGGTCCGACGCGATCCGCACCAAGCGCGTGACCGTCCCCGATCCTGCGGGTGCCGCCATGCTGGACATCCACGATCTGCGCCTGCCGGGCGGGTTGTCCCATGTGGCCTTTTCCTCCGAGGCGTTGCGTTGCGAAGTGTCGCGTCTCAGTCTTCGCTTGTGCCCCGCTGCGGACGGTGGAAGCAACGTGGAGTCGGTCGTCCAAGGCCTGCCCAAGTCACAGGCGGACAACACGGGCAGCGGTGTTGGTCGGCGATTGGAACTCAGCGTCGAGCAAGGCGTATTGCTCGTGGAAGATCAGCACGTGCTCTCGTTCAAGCTGGTCGGGAGTCTCGAAGCCGATGGCCAACATGGCCGCGCGCGCGTGGAGGCGCAGACCACCGACGGAGGCAAGCTGACGCTGGGCGCCATCATGGCGAGCGTCAAAGACGAGGAGCCTCGTCTGTCCGTGGAATTGCGCGGCGAGACATTGTCCGCTGCACGCCTGTTGCCGCTGGTGCAGTTGTGGTCCGACACCAACTTCGCCGGCACGGCGCGACGAATCGTCGTGCAGGCCGAGTTGGCGGGCAGCATGCCCGTGAGCGTTGCGCTCGAGGCGGAGCTTGAAAATGTGTCCGTGGGCGCCGCGGAAGCTGCGCGACCCGTGCCGGAATTGCGCCTGCGTGGAGAGTGTGCCTTTGGCGCAGGGCAGCCGCGCACAGCTTCTCTGCACGTGGAAACGAGTGCGGGGTTTGCGAACCTCAGCACCAAGGCACCCTTAGAGTTCACGGCGCAGGACCTAGCGGGTGATCTCGCCGTCGAAGCGCGGCTTCACGATGCGGGGCTCATTTCGTCCGCGCTGCAAGGCTTGCTGCCCGATGGCGTGGAGTTGAGTGGCGCTTTGCAAGCAGAAGGCCAAGTTCGCGGCCGCTGGCAGAAGGGGTCGCAGAACCTGCTCGATCAGCTGAGAGCCGTGACGGGCTCGCTCAAGCTGCAATGCGACGGCCTACGTACGCCGTGGTGTGCGCTGCGCGACATCGAACTCGACCTCTTCAACGATGGCCGTGCTTTGGATTTGCAGCGCGTAGTGGCGCTCGCCGATGGCGTACGTCTGAGCGGTCGCGTGAGCGTGCCATTTGATGGCTCCCGCGTGGAAGGCGCTTTGACGATTGAGGGCGAGTTGCCTGTGGCCTTCGAAGCGGATGGCAAGCGCTGTGCAGCGGGGTTGAGCGGTGTCATCCGTTGCCAGGGCACGGCGGAAGAGGCTGCGATGCAACTCGACTTGCGTGCGCGGCGCTTGGTGCTGGATCTCGCAGCGACTCCGGTGGTGCTAGACGAAGCAGACATCAAGGGCGGATTGCGCTTTTCGCAGGGCTTCTCAGTGCTCGACGCAAGCAACGTGGCCTTGACCTGCACTGAGGGCTCCGTGCAGATCACTGACGCGCACTGGGAGCAACCGAGCGCGTCCTTCCGCGCTGCTCTGCGAGCAGACTGGAGTGCTGATGCGCTAGCGCCATGGCTTGCGGGGGTGTGTGTCCCCGAGGGGCGCTTGCAGGTGGAGTGCACGCTTACGGGCCGCGGCTCATCCCTCACGGCTTTGGAAAGCGAGTGTGCATTGCGCTTAGAGCGCTGCGTGTTCCAAGAACGCGTCATGCAGGACTTGGTTTGCCAAGCGCGTATCGCGGGCGGCAAGGCCATCTTGAACTCGTGCACCCTGCGCTACGGGGGAGGCACCATCACTGTTTCGGGGCAGTATTCACTCGATGCCTCTGCGGATCTCGCCCTGAACGTGGCGTTGAGCCAAGTGCTTGTCCAAGAGCGCGTGGGAGCTGCGGACATCCGCGGGGCATTTTCCGGCGCCTTGCAGGTGGAATCTGAAGGCGGCGACGCCTTGCGCTTGCGCGGGCAAGTTTCGGCGGCGGAAGTTCTCCTGAAGCGACTCGGAGTGCCTGACATTCCATTGTCCGGCGTGGAAGCTCGAGTGCGCGGTGGACGCGACGGCTCGCGATGGTTCGTGGAGCACTCGAGCGTGACGGCGAAGCAAGGCGCGTTGGAAATCAACGAAGCCACTGTGAACACTGAAGTGGGTGTAGCGGCGGTCGATGCGCGCTGGAATCTAGATGGGGCTTGGCTTGCGGCCGTGGCGAGCGCTGCGGGCGTTGAAGGTGTGGATGCCTCGGGTGCGAGCGAAGGCCGAGTGCAGTTGCGCAGTGCTCAGTGCACCGTCCCGCACTCATGGCACGGGACCGTTGACCTTTCGATCCCGCGACTCGTGGTGGTAGATCGGGAGTTTCAAGCGCTCACCGTGCACGCCGCGTTGGAAGGCGCGCGCATGAAGCTCCGGGAGGCGCGTTGTGGGCATCGAGGTGGAACGCTGCGGCTGGCAGGGAACTTTGGCCTCGATCCTGCGGCCGCCGGAACGGCGGACGAGCTCGACATCGAGATCATGGACTTTCCGCTGGAGTATGTGGCCGCTCATGAAGAGGATGGCTTCCAAGGCGAGATGGTGACCACAGCGCGTCTGAGCGGTCGGTTTCATGGCCGACGCAAGACGACTGCACCCGCAGAGGTCGACTTGGACCTCAACATCAGTGCGTGTGCGCGATCGTTGCGGGATCAACGCCGTGTGCTGGCTTCCGCGCCCATTGCGCCACTGCACGTGTCGGCGAAAGGTCGCCTCGCAGAGGCAGGGCTTGAAGCCTTGCACTTGGAGGTGCGTGGAGATGGCTTGAGTCTCTCTGCTGATGACGTGAGTGTGAGCGCCACGGATTTGCGTTGCGGAAAGCTGGAGTTGCGTGCGGGGCCAGCGCTCTTGCATGCGTTGCTGTTGAGCAAGGACGGAGCGAGCGTAGTGCAGCAGGGCGAGCTGCACTGTGTTGGTGCGGTGTCCATGAAGTCGAGCGACTGGGTGCCGCAGGCGGACTCGCTTACGGGGCAAGCCTCCTGCTTGGTGGACGGCCTCAATGCCGGCAAGCTGCAATTCACTCGTGTCGAAGTGCAGGGCTCGACGAAAGCAGGAGTCACCTCGCTCGCCAAGGGCTCTGCGCAGATCGCCGGTGGCACCCTTGTCATCGCACCCGGCGCAGCACTGCGGCTCGACGCAAACGGTTGCCACGTGCAGTTCCAAGTGGAGGGGCGTGATCTCGACTTGGCGAAGCTACCCAACCACGAGCTAGCCATCCTCTCACCGTTGTTCTTCTTGGGTGATCGCCCCACCAAAGACGCCAAGGTCGCGGGCAAGCTCGGCCTGATGCTGAGCGCGCAACTCACCGATGGTCAGGAGTCTTGGCGCAAAACCACCAACGCGGACGGTCGGATTGAGATCCGCGGATTGGAACTGGTGAGCACATCCATGTTTCTTGAAGTCATGGATCAGTTGCCGGGACTCTTCGGCGCGCGCTTGCCGCGCATCGGCGGGTTCGATGTGCAAGGCGCCTTGCAGAGCATTCAGGCCGCCATGCGACAAGGCGTGAAACTCGAACGCCTCGCATCCGGTGTCACCGTGCGCAAAGGGCGGCTGTCACTCGATCGCAACCTCGCCATGCCCATGGCGGGCATCATGCTGACGCTCAATGGCAGCACGGGCCTCGATGGCAGCATGAATGCGCGCATCGACACGGACGTCATGCAGAAACTGGCGGAGCGTGCGGCGCCGACAGGTGGTGTGCTTGGTGCGCTGCTTGGGGCGACAGGCTTGCTCTCCAAACTGCAACTCGGCATCGAGATGCAGGGGAACATCTTTGCAACGAACAAGGCCGAGGGCCTGAGCGTGCGTCCTGTGCTTGGAGGTATTTGAGATGAAGTGGATCGGATGCTGCGCGGCGCTTCTGCTCTTGGTTGGTTGTCAGGGCGGGAACGACGCAGACCCCACGGACCGGCCATACTTGCTCGAGCGCGTGGGCGACACGGCCATCGTGCAGGTCTATGCGGACGGCTTCGAACGTCTCTCGTTGCAGGAGAAATTGTTGGCGTGGCACCTCGCACAAGCGGCCATCGCCGGGCGCGACATCTATGTGCGCCAGCGCTGCGCGGAAGGGATTGAGATCCGCGAACTCATGGAAGAGTTGCTCACCCATGCGGAGAACATGGATCGAGCAGAACTCGGTCGCATCCGGAACTACCTTGTGCGCTTCTGGGTGAACAACTCGCCCTATGACAGTCTTTCTGCGCGGAAGTTTGTGCTTGAAGGCAGCGCCGAGGATCTCGCGCGCGCCGTGCGTTCAGCCGCGGCCGCCGGAGCGCGTTTTCCCCTGCGTGCGGGCGAAAGCGTGGATGCCCTTCTTGCGCGATTGAACCCCATGCTCTTCGACCCAGAGCATCGCCCCATGGTGACGGTGAAAAACCCCGAGCGGGGCGGAGACATCATTACGGAATCCGCAGTGAACTTTTACGCCGCGGGGATCAAGCTCAAAGACCTCGACGGTCTGACCGAGGAGCATCCTGTCAATTCGTCGCTCGTGCGTCGTCCCGATGGCGTGATTGAAGAGAGCGTTTGGCGCGCGGGAGACAAGGCGCGAGGTATTCCGCCAGGGCTATACGCGCGTGAGATCGAGCGCATCATCGCGCACTTGGAAGCGGCGTTGCCCTACGCGCCGGAACCGACAGCCCGCGCGCTGCGAGCGCTTGTGCGCGCGTATCGCTCGGGCTCGCGCGCAGACTGGCGCGCATACGACATCGCTTGGGTGGCCGATGGCAGCGGCACCGTGGACACGGTCAACGGATTCGTCGAGGTCTACATGGATCCGCGCGGATTGAAAGGCGCGTGGGAAGGCATCGTGAGTTACGAAGACCCGCACAAAGCGCGTCTCATTCGCGCGATTGCCGATGAAGCGTCATGGTTTGAAGCGCACATGCCGTTCGCGCCTGAGTACAGGAAGGCGGAAGTGAAGGGCATTCTCGCGCGCAGCATTGATGTGTTGGTGGAAACCGGCGACAGCGGGCCGGTCACACCCATCGGCATCAACCTGCCCAATGATCAACAGGTGCGCGAACAGTACGGATCGAAGAGCGTGAGCATTGCCAACATCGTCGAGGCCTACGCCCGTTCAGCAGTTCCGGGAGTGGGCGCAGAGTTCTGTTTCGACGCCGCAGAGTCGCAGCGCGCAGAGCGCTGGGGTCCACTGGTGGCGGACTTGCACACCAACATGCACGAAGTCATCGGCCATGCCTCCGGTCGCCTCGCGGATTCACTGCAGGGCAAAGACCCTGCCAGCCTCATTCGCGAGCATTATTCAGCGCTGGAGGAGGCGCGCGCCGATCTGATTGCCCTCTGGTTCGCGATGGACAAGAAGCTCGAAGAGCTCGGGCTGGTGACGAACGTCGAAGAAGCCGCGCTCGCGTCTTACGAGGCGTTTGTGCGCAACGGGCTTGTGATGCAACTCCGGCGGGTGCGCCACGGCAACGCGCTAGAAGAGGACCACATGCGCAATCGGCAAATGATCGCCCACTGGGTGCTCACGCAATCCGATGCCATCGAGCGACGGGTCCGTGACGGCAAGACGTTCTTCTGCGTGCGTTCTGCGGCAGCGTTTCGCGCCGCGATTGGAAGGCTCTTGGCCATTGTGCAGGACGTGAAGAGTCGCGGGGACTACGCTGCTGCCAAGGCGCTGTTCGAAACCCATGGCATCCGCATCGATGAAGCTCTGCGGGACGAGGTGCTTCAGCGCTACGACAAACTCGGCGCGCCAGCGCTCACCGGGTTTGTCATGCCGCGTTTGAGCTTGGTGCAGAACACGGCTGGAGAGCCCATGGACGTGCGCATCACTTATCCCTGTTCGATGGAACAGCAAATGTTGGAATGGTCCGGGCGTCGCAGGCCACCAGAATGAGCCACGGAGTCATTGCTGCTGATCATCTGATCACCGACGCGGGCGGGTTGCTCTCCCCGGGTTGGATGGAGGTGCGGGACGGGGTCATCGCGCAGGTGAAACAGGGAGTTCCGCCTGACGATGCGGTCCTGCTCGCTGAAGCGGGCGGCGTAGTGTTGCCAGCATTCGTGAATGCCCACACGCACCTCGCATTGGGCTTTTGTTCCGGAATCGGCGATGACTTGCAGTTCATGGATTGGTTGCACCACGCCATGCTGCCGGCCATCGCCCGCGCAACAGAGGATCGGCAGCTTTACGCCAACGGCGTTGCTGAGAGTGCGGCCGAACTGATTTCCGGCGGCGTCGGAACCGTGGCGGACAGTTTCTTGGATCCCACGAGTGTCCCGCTGCTAGCCGAATGCGGGGTGCGCGCGTTTTTTGGCGCGGAGGTGTTTGGTCTGCGTCAGCCTGATGAGAACGCTGTTCTTGCAGAGATAGCAACGCGTGCATTGCCTCGCAGTGGTTCCGATCTCGTGAGCGTGGGCTGGGCTCCGCACTCGCTGTTCACCTGCCCGCCGAAAATTCTCGCGGCCGTTGGGAAGCGCGCGCGTGCAGCCGGTCAGCGTCTCACGTTGCATGTGGATGAGAGCCCAGAAGAACACGAGTTCTTCGTGCGCGGCACTGGCCCCATCGCCGACATCGTCGAGCGCTTCGGCGCGAGCGGCCGCTTCAAGCATGGGCAGTCGCCGGTGCAAGTCTTGGCGGAGATGGGCCTCTTGGGGCCGGACCTCTTGGCGGTGCACGCCGTGCAAGTCACGCCGGAGGACATCGCCACGCTGGCAGCCACGCGGACGCCTGTGGTGACCTGCCCGCGCTCCAACATGATGTTGGCCACAGGCATCGCGCCCGTTGCCGAAATGATTGCCGCCGGTGTCACGGTCGCCCTTGGTACAGACTCACTGGCCAGTACGCCGGATCTAGACATGTTCGCGGAGATGCGCGCGCTGCTCTTGAGCCAGCGTGGGCGCACGCGTTCGACGCGAGGTCTTGCGGCGGTGGACGCGTTTCACATCGCGACTCTCGGGGGTGCACGCGCCATGGGCCTTGAGAAGGTGACAGGCCGTCTCGCCCCGGGATTCTCCGCGGACTGTGTGCGTTTGGAGATGCCCGCACAAGGGCGCGGACGACGCGACATCTTGGCGCGCGTGGTTTGGGAAGGAGCGCGAGAACTGGTGAGCCACACCTTTGTGGCAGGGCACGACTTGCTAGGTGAGTGCTCTTTGTGAGTCTCAGGCCGCGAACCATCCGTCGCGTGCTTGGCGTCTTGTTAGGGCTCGCTTTGCTCGTGCTCGGTCTGCGATTGTGGGCCGTGGACGTATTGCGCGTCGTGGAGCAGAGCATGTGGCCGAGCCTGCATGGCGGGTCCGACCGCGTGCTCTTGGAGCGCTGGCGCCGGACGCCGGAGCGTTTCGAAATCTGGGCTTTCTCCGGCGAAACGGGTGCGGGGCTTTTCGTGAAGCGCGTGCTTGCATTGCCCGGGGAAGCCATCGCGCTGCGCGGCGGTGACCTGTGGTTGCGTGCTGCCGATGGCACCGAGTCTCGAGTTCAACGCACGCCCGAGCTTGTGGCGCAGATGAGCGTGCGGCAACCCGGACCGCGCGCTTGCGATCCCGCGCGTTGGGTGCTGCTCAAAGGCGAAATGTCCGCACTGGGCGGAGAGAGCCTCGAGTGGAGAGGCCCGCAGGGATTCGAGGCCGTCTTGCGCGGCTGTATCGCAGCAGATGTGCTGTCGGTCATGGACGACTTTGTGGGAAACGAGGGCCTCACCCATCCGGGCAAGCACGTGGTGTCGGACACAAGTTTGGATGTGCGCTGCTTTCCCGTGAACGGTCGCGTAGAACTCGTTCACGCCATTCAAGGTGACTCGCGGGGTGTCGTGATCGAGGGCGATCGACTCTCGACCCTAGATGGTCGACCCTTGGGACGAGTGCCCGCCGCGGGGCAAGCGCTGCGCATCTCTACCTTGGATGGTGAGTTCAGCGTCGTGACCACGGAGTCATCCGGCGAGCGCGAGTTGGTGCACGAGAACCGCAACACCCTTCCGGGTGCTGGGCTGTCGCAGTGGATCGTGCGTGGCTCTGGTCAAGCACACATGCAATTGCTTGACCTGCGTCGCGATGTCCATTACGTTTTCGACGGCGCGATGAGTGCCATCGCGAGTTATCAGGTTGCAGCCGAGGCCTGCTTTGTCGCAGGAGACAATCAAAGCGTGAGCATCGACAGCAGAACGCTGGGCCCGGTTCCGTTGGCGCGAATGCAGGGCTGTGTGACGCGCATTTTGTGGCCCCGTGCTCGAGCAGGAAGGCTGGACTGAGTGGCAACGACGTGGCTCGAACGGATTCCTGGAAATCCTGTGCCATGGCTCTTGGAGTTTGGCTGCGCGCCCATACGCCTGCGGACCCTGACCGAGATTCTGGAAAGACCCGCGGAAGATGCTGACGTTCAGCGCGCCCGCGAAGATTGCGACCGCTACCAGCCCAGTTTGCAGGTCTTGGGGCTGCAACAACCGAGCGGCTTATGGCTGGACAAGCTCTTGGAGTACGAACCACCCAACAAGAGCCGGCATCGCGGCCCTGGGATGGTCAATCAGTTTCTGTTCCTTGTGGAGCGAGGCTGGGGCCCGAGCCATCCGGTCATTCACTTGGCTGCAGAGCGCCTCTTGGATCTCGTTCATGAAGAGGGCGGTTCCGACCTGTGTGAGCTGAAGGGCTACACCGGCAGTGATCGCGCGGCCCAAACTCTCGTTCGACGTTGCTTGAGCGAAATCGCAGCGGCTGTGCTGGCACGGGCTGGGTTTGCGGACGATCCTGCAGTGACCCGCGTTGCGGAACGTGTCGCCGAGGCTCTAGGTTGTGAGGCCCGCATGGGCGATGATCGCTTCGACGGCGTGTTGGAAGTTCCTGAAGACGGTTCCTATCGGCGTTTGAAGCCAGATCGCCTGACGCCTGACATGTTCACCCTCTACATCCTCGCCTTCCATTCGGGCGCGCGGCGCATCGCTGCGGCGAACGGTGGACTCGATTGGGTCGCGCGAGAACTTGCTGAGCGCGACGCCGTGCCGCGCCGCGTGCGTGAGGTCAAAGGCAAGAAGTTCTTGAAGCTCACGGACCTGCACCTGCGCGTTTGGACGCAAGATGAGTTCCAGCAGGGGCGAGTGGGGTACTTGTTGCACGATCTCGAAGTGCTCGTGCGCTGTGGCTTGTTGGAAGCCTGCCAGCCTGCTTTGCGCTGCTTCGAGGGCTTGTTTGCGCATTTGCGTCCGCCCGAGGAAGGATTCTTTGACGTGGAATCCTCAGTGGAGCGCGGTGTTTCGCGCAGCCAGTACCACTACTTTCCGCTCGAAGAGTCGTGGCGCGGCAAACACCGGAAATCGACGGACGTCATGTTCCGCCTGACGCTCATTGCCACCCTGCTCGATCGAATGAAATCCGTACCCCAGAGGCGCTAGGCCGGCGTTGGGACGCGCGAACTTACGCGCACTTTTCGCAAGGGCCGCAACAACCGTCCAAGGGGCGCGTTGAAGACACGTATGCCGGCCTTTCCCGATGACCCGGATGTGCGCGCCATGTTGGCCATGAAGGCCGGCCGGGCCAGCAGTCTAGACGAGGTCATCGAGCGGCATGCTGCGCGCTTGCGTCGGTTTCTCGCACGCCAGCATGTCACTCCCGAAGACGCGGAGGACATCCTGCAGGAGACCTTCGCAAACGTCTGGCAGGCCCGTATGCGTTGGCAACCACAAGCGCGATTCTCCACATGGCTCTTTCGCATTGCAGTGAACGCCATGCTCTCGCGCTTTCGACGCGCGAGTCGTGGTGGACCTGCCTTCACGATCTTGGATGAGGCGCCGAGCGCTGAGAGTTCGCCATCCTTGCGGCTCGAGCGAGCTGAGGCGCGCGTTCGAGTGCGCGCTGCTGTGGACGCGCTCCCCGAACAACAGCGCTTGGCGTTGACGTTGCACTGCTACGAGGAGTGTTCCTACCTTGAGGTGGGCGAGGTCCTTGGAGTCAGTCTCGAAGCGGTGAAGAGCCTCCTGTTTCGAGCGCGCCAGAATCTGAAAGAGGCCTTGGCCAGCGATCTTGAAGCCGTCCGGGTGCTGCTCGACAGCACCGATGGCCCAGAGGAGTTGCGAGCATGAACCCTGTAGACCCGAAGTCTCATTCTGTTGGAGCAGAAGACCTGAGTTTGCTCCTCGACGGCGCGCTCAGTGCGGAGCGCGCTCGCGAGGTGGAGGCCGCGCTAGAGCGCGATCCAGCCTTGAGATTGGAGTGGCAGCGTTTGCGGGCACTGAGCAAGCTGCTGCAACAAGACGCGGATCAGGTGTCGCCGGCGAACGCGAACGAATCGCAGCTCGCAGCACTGGTTCAAGCGCGCATTCGTAGACCCGCCCGCTGGAAATTCGCCGCCGCGGCCGCAGCCGTCTTGCTGTGCGTGAGCGTGTGGTGGGTGCAATCGTCGGGATCCCCGAGCGCGGCAGAAGCCCCCGCCGCCGAAGACTTCGCAGCCTTGGTGCCCTCGACGAAAGTGACCTCCTTGGATGCGACCATTGATGAAATCGAATGGGTGCAGGCGTCATGGCTGCCACGAGGCTGAACATGCGGACTTGCATCTTGTTGTTGCTCTGTGTTGCAGGCGTGCTTGTCGCACAAGATCGTTGGCAGCCCGGCGAGCGAGAGGCTTTGAGGAATCGCGAGCAGCGCATGAGTCGCGAGGATCTCGAATCGCGTCGCGCGCTTTGTGCGCGCATCATCGAATCGCTCAGCCCAGCAGAACGGGCGCGGTTTCACGCCCTGCCGCTGCATGAGAAAGAACAATTCATCCACGAGCGCATGGGGGCGCGTGCGGCCAAGGCTACGCAGGAGTATCTCGACTCCATCAATGACGAGGAGCGCGCGGCCTTTAAAGCCTTGCCCGAAGCTGAACGCAATGCTCGTGTTCAGACATGGCGTGTGGAGCGCGAGTTCTCGCGCGCACTAGCCGCCGCAACCGAACGCGGCCTCTTGACCGATGCGCGGCGCGAGGAGCTGAGCAAGTTGGATGCTGCTGGCAAGGCTGCAGCGACATATGAACTCATGAAGGCGACCGTGCTCGCGATCCATGGGCCAGAGCTAGCGCGCCTGCCGGCGCAGGAACGCGAGCGCGTGGCGCAACTTTCGCCGGAGAAGTTTTTCAGAGATCCCGCTCTCGTACACCTGCGGGTTGGTCATTTCGTTTCAGCGACAGCCATGCAGAACTTGCAGAGCGCGGCGCCTGAAGACAAGAATCACATGTTGGCCGAGTTGGTGGAAGGTCGGCTAGAAGCGCTAGGTCCTGAGGGGTTGCGTCCCGGAGCGCAAGAGGAGTTTGCTCAACTGCCGCGCGGCGAGCGGGAACGCTTGGTCGAAAACGTTGGCCGGTTGTTGGCCGGTGAACGGCACTTGGATGGCGTCACGCTAGGGATGCTGATCCATCACCTCGAGAAGCTTCCGGAACCGGAGCGCCAACGCCTCTTGGCCATGCCATCCGGCGCTGCGTTACACGCTCTGCAAGACATCCATCTACGTGAACAAGCGCCACCACGCGGTCGCGGCGGCGCAGGCTTAGGACCCGAGCCGCATCCCGGCACCGGCCCTCGTCCGGGCAGACCTCCGGGCGCACCACGCCCTGGCGGCGGACCGCCGAAGCCCCGCGGCGGCCGCTGAGCGCATCGCCCCTGCGCGCTCGGGGGCGCGACGCGACTCGCCCCTTCGCGCTCGGGGGTGATCTCGCTCCGCCTCGCCGTTCGGATGCACTCACAGGCTCGTCTCCGCGAGACCCCCTTCGCGCTCCGGGTCGATG
>Ga0233425_10007458_pt1 | contig 15349 bp, 11 predicted proteins | sample Watercolumn_Towu_2_FD_181712 | JGI IMG/M metagenome (GOLD analysis project Ga0233425, IMG submission 181712) | Freshwater microbial communities from Lake Towuti, South Sulawesi, Indonesia - Watercolumn_Towuti2014_140_MG | ecosystem: Environmental > Aquatic > Freshwater > Lake | place...
TATATCACTGGAGACGTACTAACCGCTTGGCGCCACTTAACATCAATAAACGACGTATTTAAAACAGTCGAACTACCCGAAAATCAGGATTTGACAGAGCACTAGTCGGATTGGCCACCAGCGAAAACCCCAGTAGAACCCTGTTTCGCCGGCCGCGCGCGGACAATGGTAGCCGTCACGCTCCGCGTGACGATGCATTGCGCGACGATACCGCGTGCCAAGGCAGTTGCCTGTCCCGTACCTGCAATCCGTTGACTGGTTGTGTCGAGAAATCAAACGAGGAGTTGGAACGATGACGCGTTCGTGGTTGTTGTGGCTGTTGGTATCACACTTCGCGGTTTGTGTTTCCGCGTCGGGCTTCGCGGCGGAGGGGCCGGCGGAGAAGGCCGCCTCTCCCGTGGTCCAGGTGACTATCGATTACGCGGACGGCGTACAGAAGCATTTCAGCCATCTGGGCTGGAAACGGGGTATGACCGTTCTGGACGCAATGCTGGCTGCGGACCAGCACCCCCGCGGAATCGCGATTGTCCACCGCGGAAAGGGTGCGACGGCGTTGCTGACGCGCATCGACGACGTGGAGAACGAAGGGGCGGGGCGCAATTGGGTCTACCGCGTGAACGGCAAATTGGCCGACCGCAGCATGGGAGTGTACGAACTGCAATCGGGTGATACCGTCTTGTGGAAGTTTGAAAAGTACCAGTAAAATCGTCAGCGATCGCCGACAGAGAAGTGATTGTGAAATCCTGGTCCAGATCTCATGTGGAATGCATTAGCGTAGGAGAATATCGGTGAAGCAGCGAACCTTGTTGGAACCGTTGGTTTTCGTGGTGCTGGTGGCAAGTTGCGCGGCTGCGCGAATCTTGTTGCGTGACTTGCCGAACTTCGCCCCGGTGGCCGCCGTGGCGCTGTTTTCCGGTTACTTCTTTCGGTCAGCGCGAGTCGCCGTGTGCGTGCCATTGACCGCCATGGTGCTCAGCGATCTCGTAATCGGCGGATACCAATGGCAGATGATGCTGTTGGTCTACGCGATGCTGGCCTTGCCGGTTGCCGCACGCGGTTGGTTGCGCAACCAGTGGAACCTGGGACACGCGTCCGGCTCGGCTTGGCGGCCGCTGGCGGGATTGATCAGTTGCAGTCTGATCTCGTCCGTGCTGTTCTTCGTCGTTACGAACTTCGGTTGCTGGCTGTGGTTCAACATGTATGAGCCCAGCGCGAACGGCCTGTTGAACTGCTATGTGCAGGCACTCCCCTTCTTCCGTTACACGCTGGCGGGCGATCTGGTGTTTGCCTGTGTGCTGTTCGGTTCCTACAGCCTGGCTTTCCGGTGGGCATTGATTCCCAGTCCGGCGGCGCAGGCCTGAACCGGTAGGTCCACCACGCGACGACACCCGAATGCGCTGGCCGAGCTCAGGGCTTGGCCGGTGCCGTCGGGATCTGCGTTGGATTTGGCGCGGCCGGCTTGGCGGCCGGTGCTGGTGCGGCAGGAGGGGTCGCAGCGGGAGCCGGGGGCGTTGGAGCCGGTTTCGCGGCCGCGGGTGCTGGAGCGGCAGCCGGTGCGGACGCCCCGAGCACCGGTTCGGTGCTGGTGTCGGGTGCGGGTGGCGGAGCTACCGACTTGGTCAATTCGTCCAGCGGTTCGAGCGCCTTCTCCACCGCGTCCACGAGTTCCTTGACCGTCATCGCCGGTTTGCCGCTTCCGGTGGGCATGCCGGGCGATTCCATTCCATAGCCGGGCCCACTACTCATCATTGCGCTGCTGCCGCCGGGGTATCCACCCACGGCGGGCGTTGGTGTCTTCGGGGCCGCGGGAGGATCGGTGACTGCCAGCACTTCGCTCAACTTCTTCGTCACGTCGGCGACGGTCGTCTTGGCGGGGTCCGCAGTTGCCAGCTTGCCCATGCCGTTCAGGCCGTGGCGAGCGGAATCAAGCACTTCTTTCAACAGCCGCCGAAACAGGTCGACTTTGGCGTCTGCCGGCCCGGCCGTACTGCTCATGCCGTAGCCGCCCATGTAGCCGCCGCTGCCTTCCTCCATCCCAGCGCCCGGGTAGCTGCCTCCCATGCCGTACATGGGGGATTCGCCGGAGCCTTCGCCCATCTCCATGCCGGGCATAGACATCCCGCTCGCGCCTCCGCTGCCCATCTCCATGCCGGGCATGGACATCCCGCTCGATCCTTCGCTGCCGTAGGCACCCATCATGCCCATTCCCGGCGATGCGACGGCGAGCAGTTTCTCCTTTTCCACGATGTCATTGATGCGATCGATCTGCTGCCGGGTCGTCTGGACGGCCATGGCTCCAATCTTCAGGGCCAGGTCGGACGGATTCAGGTTCGGTTGCGCCTGGCCGGCCACGTTGACGATCTCCCACGATCGAGCGGCCGCGCAGCGCAGGGCCACATCCGCGGTGGGCGTCAGCAGGATCTTCTCCAGCGCCTGGTTGACTTCGTTGCGTGGGCCCACTGCGCCCAAGGCGGCAATTGTCTCCAACGCGCGGAGTTGCATCCAGGCATGGACCGCTGGGGACCGGCCTTGTGGCGGGTCGCTCGTTTGCACCAGGTTCAGCAGTTCACGCACCATCTCATCACGCAGCGCTGCCGGGATACGCTGGGCTGCCGGGCGATTCCAATCCATTTCCGCGTGCCGCCGGATGCCGCTCAGGGCTGCCAGGCGCATGGCATCCGTCTGTCCGGGCTTCTTGAATTCGGGCCAGAGCACCTCGTTGAGCGCTCGCGGCAGCGGGTCCGGCCAGCGCTGTTGCGGCGTTCCCTCGGTCTGGTTCAATTCGCCGATCATGAGCAGCGCGTTGATGCGCGACGCGGGATGCAGGTTGTACTTGGTGGTGGTGGCGATGCCCTTCATATAAGTGAAGGTCAGGTCGAGAAGCAGCGTGCGCGCCGTCGGCGACTTGATGACTTTCAACTCCTTTCGCAGATCGTCGCGTTTCTTAGGCAGATCGCGCAACTCGTTGGCGGAAGTGAAGGAAGGCAGGAAATACGTCTTGTACCACCGCTCGAACTGCGCTCGGTTCTCTTCAAACGGCACTGTACCCGTCACGATACGCTGTTTGAGGCCGCTCAGGTCCTTCCAGGGTTTACTGTCGGGAGCCAGTTGGGCGTCCATGGGAAGTGACACGTACGCGGCGGGACCGGCTACCTGCGCGAAAGTGGCGCGGCCAGCGATCGCCGGTAATCCCACGCTAACCGCGCAGATCAGCAGCGTGCGCGCCGCACGATTCCGCGAGACGATCGACAAGACCTGCTGCAAACAAAGCATTGTTGACTCCTCAAACGATCACTCGGACGGTGCGCGGGTATCCCCTGTATTCCCTGCGCCCGTACCTCGAGTGGACGGCGGATCGACCGATGTGGCCCGCGGCAGTGCTGGGATAGCAGTCCACAAATTTAGACTACTCGTGCGGTGATCCCTTTGTCAACTTGTCAAATCCTTGTAAATTGGCGAGTTACGCCCGTTGGACCTGGTTTGCCGAGGCAAGAATGACGCTTCTGTACTACGATCCCGTGTATCTGGAGCACGACACAGGAGGCCATCCGGAGAAGGCAGAACGCTTACGACGCGTTGTGAACCACCTGCAGGCCAAGGGGTTGGATGCCCGGTGTGGTCGTCCGCCGGTTCGGCCAGTCAGCCTCGAACGGCTGGCGCGGATTCATGACGAGCGCTACGCGACCCGGGTACGTGAATTTGCTGCGCGCGGTGGCGGTCACCTGGATGCGGACACGATTGTCAGCGCCAAGTCCTACGACGCCGCTTCCCTGGCGGCCGGCGCGGTCTGCGATGCCGTGGAAAGCGTGTTGACGGGCAAGGACCGCCGCGCCCTGTGTCTGGTGCGCCCGCCAGGTCATCATGCGCTGGCCGACCACGCGATGGGCTTCTGTCTATTCAACAACGCGGCCATCGCTGCTCGCGTCGCGACGTGCGAATTCGATCTGGATCGGGTGCTGATCGTGGATTGGGACGTACACCACGGCAATGGCACGCAGGACGCGTTCTGGGAAGATGAACAGGTTGCCTTCTACTCGATCCACCGCTGGCCGTTCTATCCGGGTACCGGCAGCGCTCAGGAAACGGGAGGCGGCAGCGCTGTGGGGACGAAGCACAACTTGCCGGTGATCTTCGGTACGTCGCGGCTGAAGTACCTGGCGGACTTCACCAGTCATCTGCAGTCGTTTGCGGACAAGATGCGCCCGCAACTGATCCTGGTCAGCGCCGGTTTCGACACGCACCGACTGGATCCCATCGGCTCCCTCGGCCTGGAGGTGGACGATTTTTCGACGTTGACGCGCCGAGTCATCGAAGTGGCCGAGACGCATGCGCAGGGACGTGTCGTGAGTGTCCTCGAGGGCGGGTACAACGTGGACGTCTTGCCCTTGTGCGTGGAGGCGCATCTCACGTCGCTGGGGCTCGCCGCGACTGAGTAATACTCCAGCCGGCAGTCTCGCACCTCGCGACTTCCGTTCCCGGACTGCGGACCACGCGGAGGCATTGGCGGTTTCGTAGCGTGGGCTTCAGCCCACGGCAGGGCACCGTCCGCAGATCTACGTGGGCAAAAGCCCACGCTACCCAAATGGGCGGGGTCAGGAGACCCGCGCCCAGCGCGTGGGACGTTTCCGAAGATGTTCACAGCACTGGACTGCGGACTCCCGCCGCCGGCCTCCGGGCTAATACTTCTCCGTGATCGAGATCACGCCGTCCCAATTGTCGGGAGGCGTCCGGTTATGCTGGGCGATGAAGACGGTCAGGAAGTCTTTCACGCGGTCGTCGGCCGGGACGTGGTGCAGCAGGGAAAAGGCCAGGCCCCAGTTACGGGACTGCAGCGCGTCCAGCGCCGCTTCATACATGCCGATGTGCTCGTCGCTCAGTTCCGGATACTCCGCGGCGGGCGGGAGCAGTTCGCTGACTTCCAGCGCCGTGTCCAGGCCGCAGGGACGCAGGCGTGCCACGCGGCGCACACGAGCCGTCGTGGCGGGCGCGTGTTGGCGAATCAGCCGGGCGGTGGTCTCGTCGATCAGAATCGGGGCTCGAAAGAGCTTGGTGAGTCCCTCCAGACGCGCCGCCAGGTTCACGACCGGGCCGAAGACGGTGATCTTCACCTGGTCCACGGTGCCGATCTTGCCGGCCACGGCCTTGCCGGTGGCAATGCCGATGCCCACGCGGAAATCGGCCAGGGGATGGTTCTCCTGCCGGCCTGCGTCGGCGAACTCCGCGCGGATCGCCAAGGCGGCGCGGCAGGCCCGTAGAATTGCGTCGTCCTGTGCGAGAGGCCACCCCCAGAATCCCATCGCCGCGTCCCCATGAAAATCTCCCACCACGCCACCCTGTTCGAGAATCCTCCGCGTCATCACCCCCAACGCCTGGCTGACGCGATTCAGCAGACCCATCAGATCACTGGCCAGCTGTTCGGACTTGCGGGAAAATCCCCGCAGATCGCAAAAGAGCACGGAGACCTCCGCTTCGCGCGGTGCCAACAGTTCGTCCGGGTCATGTTCGCCCATGCGTTCCAGGAGCACCGGTGAGATGAACTGGCTGAGGCTGGCCTGCCGTCGTTCGAGATACCGCAATTCGCGCAGTCGCGCGAACGTGGTGGCAGCCAGTTCCGTGAACTTGAGATCATCCTGCAGTTCCCGCGGGTCGCGCGGGTCAAAGTCCTGGCCGGGATGAGCGCGGCCGGCCACGTAGATCGCCCAGCCCGGAGTGGACGAACTGCTGATGGGAGTACAAAAAGCCCAGTCGAGGTCGTCCCACTGCGTGAAGTTCGCCGCGGCCTGGGGCAGGTCGCCGCGCCACACGTGGACCACGCTCTGCCGGGCGTGCGTGGCTTCACTGATCAGGCGGGCGCTGGGCGAAAAGTGCTCGTGCTGCGGCCCCCGGCTGTCCCAATGCAACACTTCAATCGCCTGCTCAGGCCGGGTGGCAGGCAGCGCCCGTACGACCGCCACGAACTGCGCGAGAGGAATGCCTTGCAGCAGCAGGTCCGTCAACCGTACCAGGAGTTCGTTGTCGGTGGCGGAGCCGGTAATGATGTCCGGCAATTTCGCCAGCATCTCGATCCGGCCTTCCGCATCGCGAAACCGTAACCGATTGAGATGTGCGGCGGAGAACGTCTGTTGGGCGACGGGCACCGGTTCGTTCAGCGAGATGCCCACTTGTTGTTCCACCACGTGAAACGACGTGGTGCCGATGACAAAATGCTCGCCGGGCAGGATCGAACAGTGACTGTGCTCTCGGCCGCGAAAGAAGATCGGGTTGCGCGCGTCCTCCAATTGCGTGACCTGCAGTCGATCAGCCTGCCACATCAGCGTCACGTGGCGCCGCGAAATACGATCGTCCCATGGAACATCCCAGTTGGCGGCTGTCCGCCCCAAGACGTGGCACTCACCCTCCACCAGCTTCCTGCGCCACCGCTGATGAGGTTCCGGTCCCTGGGCAATCAGGTCAGGCATGCGTTCCCCCCGCAAGGTGACCGGTATTTTACCCGAAACGACGCACGAATTGCAGCGCATTCGACTGCAGTTGACCGCCTGGGCGCGGGTCCATCGGCGCCCTCTTGCGAAGTTCAGCAGCTGGTCTGGCCAACTCGGAACACGCACGAAGCCAGAAGAGCCACCACAGAGCCACAGAGAGCACAGAGGAAAGCACAAGAGGCGGAATTCACAGCGTGCAGATGCAGCCCGCTCATAATCGTCGCGAGACTACTCACATTACCGGTCTGTTCTTCACCCTCCGTGCCTCTGCGGTGAATGATCCGGGCTAATCAAGACGCGGGTGAGGTTCCTGAGTCCACGGTGCGGGGTTTCGTCTATAATGTCTGCTTCCCACCGTAATCGCTCCAGGTCACGGACCCGTGCCGCTCGCCACGCCTACCGCTGCCGACACTGATTCGCCGAGCCCGGATTGCGTTGGTGCTGCCACGGCGACGAGGTCTGCTTACCGGGCTGACATCTTCGTCGGGCGCAGCGATCTGTGGCTGATCTATGTCTCGAACGGCCTCACGATGACGGCCGTCAGTATGCTCGTTCGCTACGCGGATTTCGTCACGTTTCTTGGGGGTGGTGAAGCTCAGCTCGGGCTGATTGTGGGCATCGGCATGATCGGCAGCCTCGCCATGCGGTTAGCGCAAGGAGTGGGCATTGACCGCTACGGAGCGCGCCGCATCTGGCTCTGGTCGCTGGCCCTGTACATCGGCAGTATTCTGGCGAATTCGATGCTCACGTCGGCCTACGGACCGGGGATCTTCCTGGTTCGGATCATGATGCAGACGGCGATCGCGGGGATCTTCGGGGCTTCGATCACCCACGTTTCACGCTGCGCGCCGCCGACGCGCATGGCAGAGATGGTCGGCACGGTAGGGATCGCAGGGTTCGTGGGGATGCTGGTCGGTCCGCAGTTGAGCGACTGGATCTGCGGGCACGGGATAACGGGGCAAACGGAACTCAACCGACTGTTTCAGACGTCGGCATTCGTGGCCGGGTGGGGACTCCTGGCGGCCTGGCTGGCGACGCGTCGAGAGGTTCCTCCACGTTCACGGCGACGTCTGCCGCTCCTCGCGCTGGCACGCCGCTATCAGCCGGGATGGGTCCTGTTTGCCGTGGCTGTTGCCGCCGGCGCTGGATTGAACCTGCCCTTCACATTTCTGCGGTCGTTTGCCGTGGAACGTCACTTGTCGAGCATCGGGCTGTTCTTCTCCTGGTACGCCGTGACGGCCATCGTCGTCCGGTTGCTGACGCGGAGCATGTTCGAGCGGTACGGCAACCGGCCCTGGACGATCGCCGGTCTGTTTCTGCTGGCCGTCAGTCTCGTCTGCTACTTGCCGGTGCGGCAACCCTGGCATTGGCTGGTTCCAGGAACCATGGCCGGCATTGCGCATGCCCTGCTGTTTCCCACCATCGTGGCGGCGGGGAGCACGGCCTTTCCGGAACGGTATCGAGGGCTCGGTACGACGCTCATGCTGACGATGTTCGACGTCGGCAATCTCGTGGGTCCGCCTTTCGTGGGCGGAACACTACACATGGCGCGATCGCTGGCCCTGCCCGCCTATGGCACGATGATCGTGTCAGTTGCCGCGCTGTTGTCTATGGTGGGCGCGATCTATGCCATCTGCGATCGTCGTCCCGCGAAACCGGTCCGTCGAGTCGGCGTTCCTGGTTCAGCCGGGAGTCGGACCGTTCTTCGTCGCTGATCCGGACTATTCACCACAGAGGCACAGAGGGTGAAGAAGGGACAAGTAGGGAAAGGAGTTGCGCAACCATTTCGATTGCCCTGAATCCGGCGCGCTGTGAATTCCACCTCTCGTGCCTTCCTCTGTGGCTCTGTGGTGGCTCTTTTGCTTCGTGCATTATCCGCGCTGACGGCTTGCCGTCAGGAGCAGGCGTTCTCCGAAAACACGGGCCGATCCTCTTCACCTCACGGCTGTTTGCCGGTGCAGGATCGGTAGTAGGCAATCGAGCGGTCGAGCCCTTCCTGCAGGCTGATCGCCGGTTCGAATCCCAACTTGGCACGCGCGATACTGATGTCGGCCAGACTCTCACGCACATCCCCGACGCGTGGCGGAGCGAATTCCGGTTCGATCTGCAGGCCTAGTGATTTGTTCAGCGCCGCCAACAGGTCCAACAATGTGTCTGAGCGTCCTGTTGCCAGGTTCATAGTCACACCGGCCACCCCGGGAGCATCCGCCGCGAGCAAGTTCCCGCGCACGACGTTTTCCACGTACGTGAAATCGCGTGACTGGTGGCCGTCTCCATAGATGACGGGGCGGCGACCGGCGAGCATCGCCGTGATGAACAACGGTATCACGGCGGAATACGGGCTGTTCGGATCCTGCCGCGGGCCAAAGACGTTGAAATACCGCAGGCAGACGGTTTCCAGTCCGAAGGTGTGGTAGAAGGCGTGGCAGTACATTTCGCCGGCCAGCTTGGCAGCGGCATAGGGGGACAGCGGCGACAGGGGGTCGGTCTCGCGTTTCGACGTGTACGGCTCGTTGCCGTACGCACTGCTGGAGGCGGCATATACCACGCGGCGTACTCCGCCGCGTCGCGCTTGGTCCAGCAACGTCAAGGTCCCGGTGACACAGGCCGCGTTGGTGTCCAAGGGGCGCTCGACGCTGAGCGGCACCGACGCCAGCGCGGCTTGGTGAAAGATGCATTCGACGCCCTGAATCGCGCGCTGCACGACCTTGGCGTCCGCGACGTCGCCTTCGATCAGATCGATGTGCTTGTCGAAGCTCGCCAGGTTCGAGCGATGTCCCGTGGACAGATTGTCCAGCACTCGCACGCGATCGCCGCGGCGCACGAGAGCCTCGACGATGTGTGATCCAATGAACCCCGCGCCGCCCGTCACCAGGAAAGTACGCATGCGCAACCGTCTCCTCGATCCCGCTTCAGTGGTGGACAACCGGGGATAATCTACACGGGGCGGCGCAGCTGCGCGAAGAGCTCGCGATATTCCATACGCCGCGCGTCGCCCGACGCGGGTGTGTCCGATGGCGCCAAGCCGGCCGGCTCCTCGTCGTCGGCCAACTGGATCAGGTCACGATCGTCGTGCTGATGAGGCCGTACCGCCGGCAGGACGACGCACGGTTCGCTCCCTTCGTCGTCCGAAACGGGCGATTCATCATGCGTGGCCGGAGCCGCGGGATGATGGTCAGCGACGGCGTCAAGGACCACTCCTCCGCCAAGGGCCGTCTCGAAGATCGTAATCTCGAACATACCGCTCAGCGATCCGTCTGGCAGGCTCGCATCCGCGGTGGGGAGAATGGTCAGCAGCTCGTCCCAAGCGTCCAGCGAGGAGTCTCTGTTGCTCGCTGGCGGGCTCGCCAGTGCCTCGTCACGCGCGGAAGGCTGCTCGGGTTGAGTGTCGTCTGCCGGGCCCGCGCTGGATTCGACCGGCAGTTCCACGCTGGCCAAGACTTCTTCTTCCTCTTGGTCCGCGGCCGCGGTGGCTACCGGCGATTCCGCTGTCACGGTGTCGCGCGAGGCAGTCTGAGCGGGCAGACTTGCGGCAGGGACAAACGGGTCCGTCACGATCTCTTCTTCCGCGAACATGGTTTGGAAGGGATCGACGGCCATTGCGGGCACGGACGGGACGGGTTCTTCCGGTGCCTCCTCGGCCGGGAACTCCGTTTCGGTTTCCTCGTAGATTGGGCTGTCGAAGCCCTGAGAGGCTTCCAGGCTGGGCCCCAGAGTTCCGAAGGTGATCGATGGGTCCACCTCCGCCTCGTTGCTCGACAGGAAGTCCAGCACCTTCTCGCAACGCTCGAGAGCGGACGTGTCGGCGGCGACCAGCGGAACGGGGGGCGAGTCGGACGCGTCGGGTTCAAGAGAACCGAATTCAATGAACGCCCGGTTGTTATCGGTCTCCACCTTCTTTTCCTGCCAAGGGGCCGGCAGTTGCTGCAGATCGGCCCACGCTTCCCCGACCCGCGCCGCATCGATCTTCCGGTTGCCGCTCTGGCTGGCCAACAGCAGCGCATGGTTGCAGACCTGATTCACCAACCGCGGAATGCCGTCGGTAGCCTGAAACACCGCGCGGAAAGCCTCGTCGGAGAATATCACGTCCGCGGACCCGCCGGCAAACGACAATTGTGAGCGGATGTAGTCGTCGGTCTCCATGCGCGACATGGCTTGCAGGTAGCAGCGGGCCGCGATGCGCTGATTGAACGATTCCAGCTTCGGACTGGCGAAACGCTCGTCCAGCCGCGGGCCGCCGGCCAGAACCAGTCGCAAACGGGGCTGCTCCCGGCGCACGACATTGGTCAGCATGCGGATTTCCTCGAGCAGCCGGATCGGCAGCGTGTGGGCTTCGTCCACGATCAACAGCACTCCGTGGGGGCACTGCTCGCTGGATTGCAGATGGTCGAGCAGATGGAGCCGCAATTCGCCTTCGTCCATGTCGCGGTAGGACAGACCCAGCTCGAAAAGGAAACTCTGCAGCAGCGCCTTGTGAGTGCAGATCTGCGCGTTGGAGAGCAGCGCCACTTGATACGTTGATTCGAAATAGGCCGCCAACAAGCGGCACAGCGACGACTTGCCGACTCCGCTGGGACCGATCACCAGGACTGGTCCCTCCGCGCGTTCGATGGCTCGAATGCACGTCTGCCGCGCTTGCTCAATGGCCTCCCCCGGGTAGTAGTTCTGGACCACGGGCGCAGCGGAAAACGGTCGGGCCTTCAGGCGAAAGAAAGACTCATACATGGGGTTGAGGTCCTCACACCGGGGCCATCGCTCCGACAAAGACATCGCAGTCGGCGCAATGCGTATCGTTGCTACAGATCGGCAAACTGCTACAGACAACTGCAGTTAGAAGCCCGGCATTGCCCGTTTCGATCCCGCTGCTGGCATACTCAGGGTGTTCAGGCCCGACCCAACGCGGTGCCACGTGCTGACATGCGGCGGTTGTTTCGTATAATGGTGACTCCGGGAGGTACTCATGGCGCCAGCCATAGCCTGAGCAGCCATCGGCGAAGACGGATCATAAAGTTGTTTAGCATCAAGATTTGCGGAATTACACGGATCGTCGATGCGCGGATCGCCACGCTGGCTGGGGCCGATGCTATCGGACTGAACTTCTACGAGTACAGCTCACGGTTCGTCGATCTGGTGACGGCAGAGAAGATCGCCGCGGATCCGCAGACGCGGGCCTGCAAAGTAGGAGTCTTTGTCAACGCGACCGCAGAGGTAGTCGCCCAGACGGCCGACCGCCTGCGGTTGGACTGGATTCAGCTGCACGGGGACGAGCCACCGGAGTTCGTTTCCGCACTGGCTCCCCGAAGGGTCATCAAGGCCTTTCGTGTCGGTGCCGACGGACTCGCTGCGGCAGGTGACCACCTGGCTGCTTGCCGAGCCCTGGGGCGGCTCCCGGACGCGGTGCTGCTGGACGCCTTTCAGTCCGGTGAATATGGGGGGACCGGTCAGACGGCTGACTGGTCGGTCATTGGCGCGGGACTGCCGGTTCTGGGAGGGATCCCGCTGGTCTTGGCGGGTGGGCTGACCCCTTTTAATGTGGAAGATGCCGTGGGATTGGTGCATCCGGCCGCAGTCGATACGGCTTCGGGTGTGGAATCCAAACCGGGCATCAAGGACCCGCTGTTGGTGCGGGCTTTTGTTAACACAGCTCGGAAGGCGTTGGCGCAGCTAGGCCCGGCCCACTAGATTGATCGTCTCAAGTTCTTGCTGAAAGGAGCTGCGTGTGGCACAGGTCGAAGCGAAGAGACTACCGTACAAAGTGAAGAACCTGGCGCTGGCGGAACTGGGGCGTCAGGAGATCCGCCTGGCGGAAAACGAAATGCCCGGTTTGATGACGCTCCGCGAGAAGTACGGCGCCCGCAAACCGCTCCGCGGCGCCCGCATTGCCGGTTGCCTGCATATGACAGTGCAGACCGCCGTGCTGATCGAGACGCTACAGGAACTCGGCGCCGACGTGACCTGGAGCAGCTGCAATATCTTTTCCACACAGGACCACGCGGCCGCGGCCATCGCCGCGCGGGACGTTCCCGTCTATGCCTGGAAGGGCGAGACCGTGGAGGAGTTCGACTGGTGCATCGAACAGACGCTCCTGTTCAACGACGGCCAGCCGTTGAACTTGATTCTCGACGATGGCGGGGACCTGACGGCGATGGTCCACCAGAAGTACCCGGAGCTGCTCTCCGGCATTCGCGGGCTATCCGAGGAGACGACCACCGGCGTGCATCGTCTCTACCAGATGCATGCGCGCGGGGAACTCAAGGTTCCCGCGATCAACGTGAACGATTCGGTTACCAAGAGCAAGTTCGACAATCTGTATGGGTGCCGCGAGTCGCTGGCGGACGGAATCAAACGTGCGACGGGCGTGATGGTGGCGGGCAAGGTGGTCGTCGTCGCGGGGTACGGCGATGTCGGCAAAGGATGCGCGCAGTCGATGCGCGGTTTCGGCGCGCGCGTCATCATCACCGAGATCGATCCCATCATCGCCCTCCAGGCGGCCATGGAGGGCTATGAGGTGACGACGCTCGAAGAAGCCGTGCCGGAAGGAGACATCTTCGTCACCGCCACCGGTAATCGCGACATCATCCGCGGGGAACACCTGCAGCAGATGAAGAACGACGCGATCGTGTGCAACATCGGCCACTTCGACCTGGAAATCGATATGGCCTGGCTCAATTCCCAGCCGAACATCGCGCGCGAGACGGTCAAAAGCGACGCGATTCCCGGCGGACCGGTCGATCGCTACACGTTCCCGGACGGGCATTCCGTGATCGTGCTGGCCGAGGGCCGGCTGGTGAATCTGGGGTGTGCCGCCGGCCATCCGTCCTTCGTCATGTCCAGTTCGTTCACGAACCAGGTGCTCGCGCAGATGGAACTCTGGAATCACCCGGAGCGCTATACCCTCGGCGTTCATGTCCTGCCGAAACGGCTCGACGAAGAAGTCGCACGGCTCCACTTGCCCAAGCTGCGCGCCAAATTGACGCGGCTCACGCCGGCCCAGGCCGAGTACATCGGTGTTCCCGTCGACGGGCCGTACAAGCCCGATCACTACCGCTACTGAGCCGCCAACGCTCGGAGTTTCACCAGGAAGGCATCTGTCGTGGCGCACATCGAAGCACTCCGCGGTATTCGCTACAACTTGGGGCACGTCGGCACACTCAGCGACGTCGTCGCCCCGCCGTACGACGTGATCAGCCCCGAATTGCAGACGGATCTGTACCGCAAGCATCCTGCCAACGTGATCCGACTCATCCTCAATCGCGAGGAGCCGGGGGACGATACGGGCAATAATCGGTACACGCGAGCCGCCCGGTTTCTGAAGAACTGGCAGGCTGAAGGTGTGCTGCAACGCGACCCGAATCCGGCGCTTTACGTGTACCATCAGATCTTCGAACATGAGGGTCAGCAACACGTCCGGCGCGGGTTCATGGCTCGCGTGCGGCTTGAACGCTTCGGGCAGGGAAAGATCTATCCGCACGAGGAAACGCACTCCGCCGCCAAGGCGGATCGGCTCAATCTGACCCTGGCCTGCCGGGCCAACCTGAGCCAGGTGTTCGGCCTGTATCCCGACGACGACAACACGTGCCAGGAAATCCTGGAACGCGCCGTGGCGGGCACGATTCCGCTCGAAGCCACAGACCACTTGGGAGTCGTTCACCGCCTTTGGCTGGTCACCGACGTCGGGCTGATCGGGAAGGTCCAGTCCGCGATGGCCGATCGTCCGGCATTCATTGCGGATGGCCACCACCGGTACGAAACGGCCTGTAACTACCGCGATCGACTCGCCGAGTCGGGGTCGCTTACTGCGTCCCATCCGGCGAATTTCGTGCTGATGATGTTCGTGAGCATGAGTGATCCGGGCATGGTGGTGTTGCCCACCCATCGCCTCTTTCGGGGTTTACCGCATTGGACCGCGGATCAACTGGCGGCCCAATTGGGCGATTGCTTCGCCGTGGAAGCCGCCGGCCAAGGCGCGGAACGGGCCGATGAGGTCTGGAGCGTTGTCGAGAACGAATCGAGCCAGGGAACGCTGGGGTTCTTCACGCACGCGGACCAGCGGTGGACCATTGCCAGGCTGACCACCCAAGGGCAATCGCGTCTGGCGGAAGTCGCAAAGGACCATTCATCCGCTTGGCAAGGACTGGGAGTCAGTATTCTCCACCGACTGGTTGTCGAGAACCTGTGGGGAGCCCCATCATTGCCCCAACCGAAATACGTGCATCTGGTGTCCGAACTCACCGACGGCCTGCAAAACGGCGACCCCGACCAGAACGGCAGTCCGTTTCCCGTTGCTGCCTTGGTCATGCCCGCGACCATCGAACACATCCGGACGATCAGCCAGGGAGGCGAACGGATGCCCGCCAAGAGCACCTATTTCTACCCCAAGCTGCTCAGCGGACTCGTCATTAACCCGCTCGAATGACGACGTGCTGCGTCACAGCGGGCAGTTTCACGTGGAACACAATAGGTAATATGCGATCTATTGGCGTTGTGGACTGCGTGCATAGTCTGGGTCGGGTGGGTTAAGTGCGCGTTCCACGTGGAACTGAGTTGCGAGCTGTAGGGTGTGACCAGCTCGCGCAGCGAGCGCCGGCACACCAGGATCTCTGAAGGTGGATGGCAGGCGTCACCGATCCGACCGATCTGACCGATCGGCCCGAACATCCCGGGCCTTCGAGCACGAGCACCGCCGCTGACGCGGCTGAGCACGAGCACGAGCACGATTGGAATGTGCGATGTAGGGTGTGACCAGCCACCCCTTTGAAGCTAGCAGGCTCTGCGATGTTGCAGCCGTTCGGAAACCGCCGGATGCTGTTAAGCTACTAACTGGCAATGGTTTTGTGGATCTGGAATCTGCCGGAGGTAGCTGTGGGAAC
>Ga0233425_10007459_pt1 | contig 15348 bp, 11 predicted proteins | sample Watercolumn_Towu_2_FD_181712 | JGI IMG/M metagenome (GOLD analysis project Ga0233425, IMG submission 181712) | Freshwater microbial communities from Lake Towuti, South Sulawesi, Indonesia - Watercolumn_Towuti2014_140_MG | ecosystem: Environmental > Aquatic > Freshwater > Lake | place...
CCAAACTTCTTCGACAGCACGGTCGTGATCGCCGCCGTCAGGGTGGTCTTGCCGTGGTCAACGTGACCAATCGTACCCACGTTCACGTGCGGCTTCGTACGCTCAAATTTGCTCTTTGCCATTTTTCAATTCTCCAAATGTAAGTTTATTTCTTGCTGTTCATCACGGCTTCTGCGACGTTGCGCGGAGCCTCGGAATAGTGCTTGAACTCCATGGTATAGGTCGCACGACCCTGAGTCGCGGAACGCAGCGCCGTGGAATAGCCGAACATTTCCGACAGCGGAACTTCGGCGCGAATGGTCTTGCCGCCGCCCATCATGTCTTCCATACCCTGCACCATGCCGCGACGGGAGGACAGGTCGCCCATCACCGTACCGGCGTAGTCTTCCGGCGTTTCCACTTCCACCGACATCATCGGCTCCAGCAGCACCGGATTGGCCTTGCGCATACCATCCTTGAACGCCATCGACGCCGCCATCTTGAAGGCGTTTTCGTTGGAGTCCACGTCGTGGTAGGAACCATCGAACAGGGTGACCTTGACATCCACCACCGGGAAGCCAGCCAGCACGCCGTTCGGCAGACTGTCCTGCAAGCCCTTGTCCACCGCCGGAATGTATTCACGCGGCACGGTACCGCCCTTGATCGCATCCACGAACTCGTAGCCCTTGCCCGGTTCGCTCGGTTCCATCTTGATCCAGACGTGACCGTACTGACCGCGACCACCGGTCTGCTTGGCGTACTTGCCTTCGACTTCGACCGCCTTGCGAATCGCTTCGCGGTAAGCCACTTGCGGGGCACCCACGTTGGCTTCCACGCCAAATTCGCGCTTCATGCGGTCAACCAGGATTTCCAGGTGCAACTCGCCCATACCGGACATGATGGTCTGACCGGATTCTTCGTCGGTGCGCACACGGAAGGAGGGATCTTCGGCAGCCAGACGGCCCAGCGCGATACCCATCTTTTCCTGATCAGCCTTGGTCTTGGGTTCGACGGCAACGTGAATCACCGGCTCCGGGAACACCATGCGCTCAAGGATGATCGGCTTGGCGGGATCGCACAGCGATTCGCCGGTGGTCACTTCCTTCAGGCCGATACAGGCCGCGATGTCGCCCGCCAGAATCTCGTCGATTTCTTCGCGGTTGTTGGCGTGCATCTGCACGATACGACCGATACGCTCCTTGCGGCCACGCACCGAGTTGTACACGGTGTCACCCTTCTTCAGCACGCCGGAATAGACGCGCACGAAGGTCAACTGGCCCACGAACGGGTCGGTCATCAGCTTGAACGCCAGCGCGGAGAAGGACTCGTTGTCGTCCGCCTTGCGGGAATCCGCCTCACCTTCTTCGGTTTCACCCTTCACATCGGGGATGTCGACCGGGGACGGCAGCAACTGGATCACGGCATCCAGCATACGCTGCACACCCTTGTTCTTGAACGCGGAACCGCACAGCATCGGCTGGATTTCACCAGAAATGGTGCGATGACGCAGACCGGCAATGATTTGCTCTTCGGTCAACTCGCCATTTTCCAGATACTCGTTCATCAGGTCTTCAGAGGCTTCGGCGGCGGATTCAACCATCTTCTCGCGCCATTCATTCGCCACGTCCACCAGATCAGCCGGGATGTCCTTGTAGTCGAACTTCATACCCTGAGACGCTTCGTCCCAGATGATCGCCTTCATCTTCAGCAGGTCAACCACGCCAGCAAAGGTATCTTCCGCACCGATGGGCACCACGATGGGCACCGGATTCGCCTTCAGGCGGGTCTTCATCTGCTCGACCACCTTGAAGAAGTTGGCGCCGGAGCGGTCCATCTTGTTCACGAAGGCCAGACGCGGCACTTGATACTTGTTGGCCTGACGCCACACGGTTTCGGACTGCGGCTGCACGCCACCCACGGCGCAATACACCATGCAGGCACCGTCCAGCACACGCATGGAACGCTCCACCTCGATGGTGAAGTCCACGTGCCCCGGGGTGTCGATGATGTTGAAGCGGTGCTGCTCGAACTGATTCTCCATGCCCTTCCAGAAACAGGTGGTCGCAGCGGAGGTAATGGTGATGCCACGCTCCTGCTCCTGCTCCATCCAGTCCATGGTGGCAGCGCCGTCGTGCACTTCGCCGATCTTGTGATTCACACCGGTGTAATACAGGATGCGCTCGGTGGTTGTCGTCTTGCCGGCGTCGATGTGAGCGCTAATACCGATGTTGCGGTAACGCTCGATGGGTGTTTTACGTGCCACGGTAGTAACCTAACCTGTCTTGAATTAGAAACGGAAGTGCGAGAAGGCCTTGTTAGCCTCGGCCATGCGATGCACCTCTTCGCGCTTCTTGACCGCGCCGCCGCGACCTTCGGAAGCATCGATCAACTCGCCAGCCAGACGCATGCCCATGGACTTCTCGCCACGCTTGCGGGCCGCCTCACGCAGCCAACGCATGGACAACGCCATGCGACGGGACGGACGTACTTCGACCGGAACCTGGTAGTTGGCACCACCCACACGACGGGACTTCACTTCCACCATCGGCTTGGCGTTGTTCAGCGCCTGATTGAACACTTCGATCGGGTCCTTGCCAGACTTCTTGCCCACCTGCTCCAGCGCACCATACAAAATGCGCTCAGCCACCGACTTCTTGCCGGCGATCATCAGCACGTTAACGAACTTGGACAGATCCTGATTGCCGAACTTCGGATCCGGCAGGACGTCGCGCTTGGGAACTTCTCTACGTCTTGGCATGGTAATACCCTCTCAAACTGAATTCTGTAAATTACTTCTTCGGACGCTTCGCGCCATACTTGGAACGCGACTGCTTACGATCCTTCACGCCAGCCGTATCCAGGGAGCCGCGCACCATGTGGTAACGCACACCCGGCAAGTCCTTCACACGACCACCGCGAATCAGCACCACGCTGTGTTCTTGCAGGTTGTGGCCTTCACCGCCGATGTACGAGATCACCTCGAAACCGTTGGTCAGACGAACCTTGGCTACCTTACGCAGCGCGGAGTTCGGCTTCTTCGGGGTCGTGGTGTATACACGGGTGCACACGCCGCGCTTCTGCGGGCAGTTGGCCAGAGCCGGCACCTTGCTCTTTTCCGGGGTGGCAGCACGGGGCTTGCGCACTAACTGGTTGATTGTTGGCATCGTAGCGTCCTAAAAAATAGTTCCTGTAAAACCGTTAAACTCCCGCCTCAGCCTACCTTGACAAAGGCAGGCTGAGGCGGACTGTAAAAAGACCGCGCATTCTAGAGATGAAGCGCAACCCTGTCAAGCAAACGGCCTCAGGCCGTTTGCTCGCTGCTTGCCTCGCCAGCGCTTTCAGCCAGCATTTCGCCGAGCAGGTCGCGTCCGGCAGCCATATCGAGACCCAGGCGCTGTTTGCGGCGGGTGTTGTGATAAGCCAGACCGGTGCCCGCCGGGATCAGACGACCGACGATGACGTTTTCCTTCAGGCCGCGCAGCTCGTCCTTCTTGCCCATGATGGCCGCTTCGGTCAGCACGCGGGTGGTTTCCTGGAAGGAAGCCGCCGAGATGAACGAATCGGTGGACAGCGAAGCCTTGGTGATACCCAGCAGCATGAAGTCATAGCTGGCCGGATTCTTGCCATCGGCTTCCGCACGTTCGTTTTCGATCAACACATCGGCGCGTTCCACCTGCTCGCCAGTGATGAAGCTGGTGTCGCCCGCATCGCGGATCTGCACGCGGCGCAGCATCTGGCGCACGATTACTTCAATGTGCTTGTCATTGATCTTCACGCCCTGCAGACGGTACACGTCCTGCACTTCGTCGGTGATGTAACGCGCCAGCGCTTCCACGCCCAGCAGACGCAGGATGTCGTGCGGATCAGCCGGGCCGTCCACGATCATCTCGCCCTGATTCACCACCTGACCGTCGTGCACCAGCACGTGCTTGTCCTTCGGGATCAGGAACTCGTGCGTCTGGCCATCGACGTCGGTAATGATGAGGCGCTGCTTGCCCTTGGTATCCTTGCCGAAGGAAGCAGTGCCGGTGACTTCCGCCAGCATGCCGGCATCCTTGGGCGAACGTGCCTCGAACAGCTCGGCCACGCGCGGCAGACCGCCGGTAATGTCGCGAGTCTTGGACGATTCCTGCGGGATGCGGGCAAGCACATCGCCCACGCCCACATGCTGACCGTCTTCCACCGTGATGATGGAGCCGGTCTGGAAGGTCACGGAAATCGGCGTGTCGGTTCCCGCCAGCTTGATCTCCAGACCTTCGTCGTCCAGCAGACGCACCATCGGGCGCAGACCCTTGCCGGAAGTCGAACGCTTGGGATCAATCACGACCAGGGTGGACAGACCGGTCACTTCGTCGATCTGCTTGGCGACGGTGACACCCTCTTCCACATTCTCGAAACGCACCTTACCGGCATACTCGGTAATGATCGGGCGAGTGTGCGGATCCCAGGTCGCCAGCACTTCACCGGCGCGCACCGGGTTGCCTTCGCGGATGGTCAGCATCGCACCGTACGGCACCTTGTGGCGCTCGCGCTCGCGGCCATGATCATCGGTCACCAGCACCTCGCCGGAACGGGCCACCACCACCAGCTCGTTGCGCGCCGTGGTCACGGTGCGCATGTTCGGGCTGTATTTTACGTTGCCGTTGGACTTGCTCTCGATCTGGCTGGCCACCACGGTACGCGATGCAGCGCCGCCGATGTGGAAGGTGCGCATGGTCAACTGGGTGCCCGGCTCGCCGATGGACTGGGCAGCGATCACGCCGACCGCCTCGCCCACGTTCACCAGACCGCCACGACCGAGATCGCGACCGTAGCACTTGGCGCACAGGCCAAAGCGGGTTTCACAGGTCAGCGGGGTGCGCACGCGCACTTCGTCGATGCCCAGCGCTTCGATGTTCTCCACGGCAGCCTCATCCAGCAGCGTGCCTGCCTCGTACACGGTTTCGCTGGTCTCGGGGTTGACCACGTCAGCAGCCACCACACGCCCCAGGATACGTTCGCGCAGCGCCTCGATCACCTCACCGCCTTCGACCAGCGCCTTCATGGCGGTGCCGTTGGAGGTGTTGCAATCGTCTTCGATCACCACCAGATCCTGCGTCACATCCACCAGACGGCGAGTCAGGTAACCGGAGTTCGCGGTCTTCAGCGCGGTGTCGGCCAGACCCTTACGGGCGCCGTGCGTCGAGATGAAGTACTGCAGCATGTTCAACCCCTCGCGGAAATTCGCGGTAATCGGGGTCTCGATGATGGAGCCGTCCGGCTTCGCCATCAGGCCGCGCATACCGGCCAGCTGACGGATCTGGGCGGCGGAGCCACGGGCGCCGGAGTCGGCCATCATGTAGATGGAATTGAACGACTCCTGGGTCACGGCCTTCTTGCCGTCCATGCGCACCTTGCCGGTGGCGCGATCCACCACGGGTTCGCTGCCCAGCTGCTCCATCATCGCCTTGGCGACGTGTTCGCCGGTACGGCCCCAGATGTCCACCACCTTGTTGTAGCGCTCGCCCTGGGTCACCAGGCCGGAGGTGTACTGAGTGTCGATCTCCTGCACTTCCTTCTCGGCGGCGGCGATCAGCTGATCCTTCTGCGGCGGCACCAGCATATCGTCCACGGCAATGGAGATGCCGGCACGGGTCGCATAGGTGAAACCGGTGTACATCAGCTTGTCGGCCATAATCACGGTGTCGCGAGTGCCGCAGCGACGGAAGCTGGCGTTGATCAGACGAGAGATTTCCTTCTTCTTCATCGACTTGTTGATCAACGCAAACGGCAGTCCGGCAGGCAACACCTTGGACAGCAAGGCGCGACCAACCGTGGTCTCGTAGCGGGTGCGCTTTTCGACCATCTCGCCATTTTCGCCAGCCACCATTTCGGTGATACGAACCACGACCTTGGCTTGCAATTCGATTTCGCGGGCGTCATAGGCGCGCTGCAGTTCGGTCACGTCGGAGAACATCGAGCCCTCGCCGATCGCCCCCATGCGTTCGCGGGTCATGTAGTACAGACCCAGCACGATATCCTGCGACGGCACGATGATCGGCTCGCCGTTGGCGGGCGACAGCACGTTGTTGGAGGCCAGCATCAGGGTGCGCGCTTCCATCTGCGCCTCCAGCGACAGCGGTACGTGGACAGCCATCTGGTCACCGTCGAAGTCGGCATTGAATGCAGAACAGACCAGCGGATGCAGCTGGATCGCCTTGCCTTCGATCAGGATGGGCTCGAACGCCTGGATGCCGAGACGGTGCAGCGTCGGCGCACGGTTCAGCATCACCGGATGTTCGCGGATGACTTCTTCGAGAATATCCCACACCACCGGCTCTTCGGCCTCGACCATGCGCTTGCCCGCCTTGATGGTGGACGCCAGCCCCATGGTTTCCAGACGATTGAAGATGAACGGCTTGAACAGCTCCAGCGCCATCTTCTTGGGCAGGCCGCACTGGTGCAGCTTGAGTTGCGGACCCACCACGATCACGGAACGACCCGAGTAGTCCACACGCTTGCCCAGCAGGTTCTGACGGAAGCGACCGCTCTTGCCCTTGATCATGTCGGCCAGCGACTTCAGCGGACGCTTGTTGGCGCCGGTCATCGCCTTGCCGCGACGACCGTTATCCAGCAGCGAATCCACGGACTCTTGCAGCATGCGCTTTTCGTTGCGCACGATGATGTCCGGCGCCTTCAGCTCCAACAGGCGCTTCAGACGGTTGTTACGGTTGATGACGCGACGATACAGATCGTTCAGGTCGGAGGTGGCAAAACGACCACCATCCAGCGGCACCAGCGGACGCAGATCCGGCGGCAGCACCGGCAGCACTTCCATGATCATCCAGTCCGGCTTGATGCCGGAGGCCTGGAATGCCTCCAGCACCTTGAGGCGCTTGGAGAACTTCTTGATCTTGGTTTCGGAGCCGGTGGCGGCCAGTTCGGCGCGCAAACGTTCCACTTCGGAGGTGACATCCAGATTGCGCAGCAGCGCACGGATACCTTCCGCGCCCATCATGGCGGTGAATTCGTCACCGTACTCTTCCACCTTGGCGATGTAGTCATCCTCGGACAGCAACTGGCCGCGATTCAGCGGGGTCAGGCCGGGATCGGTCACCACGAAGGCTTCAAAGTACAGCACACGCTCGATGTCGCGCAGGGTCATGTCCAGCACCATGCCGAGACGGGACGGCAGCGACTTGAGGAACCAGATATGGGCGACGGGGCTAGCCAGTTCGATGTGGCCCATGCGCTCGCGGCGCACCTTGGACAGGGTGACTTCCACACCGCACTTTTCGCAGATCACGCCACGATGCTTCAGACGCTTGTACTTGCCGCACAGGCACTCGTAATCCTTCACCGGGCCGAAAATCTTGGCGCAGAACAGGCCGTCGCGCTCCGGCTTGAAGGTACGGTAGTTGATGGTTTCCGGCTTCTTCACTTCGCCGTAGGACCAGGAACGAATCTTCTCGGGAGAGGCCAGGCCAATCTTGATGGCGTCGAACTCTTCCTTCTGCGTGACTTGCTTGAACAGATCCAGCAATGCTTTCATCTCAAACTCCTTAATCGCCTAATTCGTCAGACCGCGCTTAGTTGCGCTCCAGGTCCATGTCGATGCCCAGGGAACGGATTTCCTTGATCACCACGTTGAAGGATTCCGGCATCCCGGCGTCGATCTTGTGGTCGCCCTTGACGATGTTTTCGTAGACCTTGGTGCGGCCATTCACGTCGTCGGACTTTACCGTCAGCATCTCTTGCAGCGTGTACGACGCGCCATAGGCTTCCAGCGCCCATACTTCCATTTCACCGAAGCGCTGGCCGCCGAACTGCGCCTTGCCGCCCAGCGGCTGCTGGGTCACCAGCGAGTACGGGCCGGTCGAACGCGCGTGCATCTTGTCGTCCACCAGGTGGTGCAGCTTCAGCACGTGCATGTAGCCCACGGTCACCTTGCGGTCGAAGGCTTCGCCAGTACGGCCATCGTGCAACTGGATCTGGCCGGACTTCGGCAGATCGGCCAGTTCCAGCATGTACTTGATCTCTTCCTCGGAAGCACCGTCGAACACCGGGGTAGCGAACGGCACACCGGCGCGCAGGTTGCGGCAGAGCTCGATAATCTCGTCGTCGTTCATGGAGTTCAGATCCACGCTGTCGCCGCTACGGTTGTAGACCTTGTCCAGGAAGCCGCGCAGTTCGGCCACCTTGGTCTGCTGCTCCAGCATGGCGGAAATCTTCTGGCCCAGGCCCTTGGCGGCCCAACCCAGATGAACTTCCAGCACCTGACCGATGTTCATACGCGACGGCACGCCCAGCGGGTTCAGCACGATGTCCACCGGCGTACCGTCGGCACTGTACGGCATGTCTTCCACCGGCACGATGCGGGAAACCACACCCTTATTGCCGTGACGGCCGGCCATCTTGTCGCCGGGCTGCAAACGGCGCTTCACGGCCACATACACCTTGACCATCTTCTGCACGCCGGCTTGCAGCTCATCGCCCTGGGTCAGTTTCTTCTTCTTCAGCTCGAAGGCGGCGTCGAACTCGACGCGCTTCTGCGCCAGACCGTCCTTGACCGATTCCAGCTGGGTCGCCACCTCGTCATCCGCCAGGCGGATGTCGAACCACTGGTGATGCTCCAGAGTCGCCAGATATTCGGCGGTCAGCGCCGTACCCTTGGCCAGTTTCTTCGGACCGCCGTTGGCGGTCTTACCGATCAACAGTCCCTCCAGACGGGCGAAGGCATCAGCCTCCACGATGCGCATCTGGTCGGCCAAGTCTTTCTTGTAACGGTTCAGTTCATCGTCGATGATCTGCTGGGCGCGTGCGTCGCGTTGCAGACCTTCGCGGGTGAACACCTGCACGTCGATCACGGTGCCGGAACTGCCCGCCGGCACGCGTAGCGAGGTGTCCTTCACGTCGGACGCCTTTTCGCCGAAGATGGCGCGCAGCAGCTTCTCTTCTGGGGTCAACTGGGTCTCGCCCTTGGGGGTGACCTTGCCCACCAGCACGTCGCCCACAGCAACTTCTGCACCGATATGCACGATGCCGCAATCATCCAGACGACCGATCTGCACTTCAGATAGATTGGGGATGTCGCGGGTGATTTCTTCCGGCCCCAGCTTGGTGTCACGCGCCACCACGGTCAGCTCTTCGATGTGGATGGAAGTAAAGCGGTCTTCGGCCACCACGCGCTCGGAGATCAGGATCGAGTCCTCGAAGTTGTAGCCGTTCCACGGCATGAACGCCACCAGCATATTCTGGCCCAGCGCCAGTTCGCCCATATCGGTGGAAGCCCCGTCGGCCACCACATCGCCGCGTGCGATCTGGTCGCCCACCTTCACCAGCGGACGCTGGTTGATGTTGGTGTTCTGGTTGGAACGGGTATATTTGGTCAGGTTGTAGATGTCCACGCCCACTTCACCGTGGCTGGTTTCGTCGTCGTTGACGCGCACCACGATACGGCCGGCATCCACGTAATCCACGCGACCACCACGCTTGGCCTGCACCGCCGTGCCGGAGTCCACCGCCACGGTGCGCTCGATGCCGGTGCCGACCAGCGCCTTTTCGGCGCGCAGCACGGGTACGGCCTGACGCTGCATGTTCGCACCCATCAAGGCGCGGTTCGCATCGTCGTGCTCCAGGAACGGAATCAGCGAAGCCGCCACCGACACCACCTGCGACGGCGCCACGTCCATGTACTGGATCTTGTCCGGCCCGGCCAGCACGAATTCGTTGTGCTCGCGGGAAGACACGATGTCGCTGGTGAACTTACCCGCGTCATCCAGATCGGCGTTGGCCTGGGCGATGGTGTACTTGCCTTCTTCGATGGCAGACAGGTAGTCCACCTGATCCAGTGCCTGACCCTCGTTCACCTTGCGGTACGGTGTCTCGATGAAGCCATACTCATTGGTGCGCGCGTAAAGCGCCAGCGAGTTGATCAGGCCGATGTTCGGACCTTCCGGCGTTTCAATCGGGCAGACGCGACCATAGTGGGTCGGGTGCACGTCGCGCACCTCGAAACCGGCGCGCTCGCGGGTCAGACCGCCCGGGCCCAGTGCGGAGATGCGGCGCTTGTGGGTCACTTCGGACAGCGGGTTGGTCTGGTCCATGAACTGCGACAACTGGCTGGAGCCGAAGAATTCCTTCACCGCCGCCGAGATCGGCTTGGCGTTGATCAGGTCGTGCGGCATCAGGTTTTCCGTCTCGGCCTGGCCCAGACGCTCCTTCACGGCGCGCTCGACGCGCGCCAGACCGGCGCGGAACTGATTCTCGGCCAGTTCGCCCACGGCGCGCACGCGGCGGTTGCCCAGATGATCGATGTCGTCGATCTCGCCACGGCCATTGCGCAGCTCGACCATGATCTTGATCACGGCCACGATGTCATCCGTGGCCAGTGTCCCCAGCCCGGTCAACTCATCACGACCCACGCGACGGTTGAACTTCATGCGACCGACACGCGACAGATCATAGGTCTCGTCGTTGAAGAACAGACGCTGGAACAGGGCTTCGACCGCCTCTTCGGTGGGTGGTTCGCCGGGACGCATCATGCGGTAGATGGCGACACGCGCCGTCCACTGATCCACGGTCTCGTCGATGCGCAGGGTCTGGGAGATGAACGCACCGTGATCCAGGTCGTTGGTGTACAGGGTCTGGATCTCGGCCACGTTGGCCAGGCGCAGCTTCTTCAGCAGCGACTCGGTGATCTCGTCGTTAGCGCTAGCGATGATCTCGCCGCTGTCGGTGTCCACCACGTTCCTAGCCAGCACTCGACCGATCAGGAAGTCGTCGGAAACCGCCAGCTTGTCGATGCCTGCCTCGTTCATTTCGCGGATGTGGCGCACGGTGATGCGCTTGTCCTTGGACACGATGACCTTGCCGGCCGGGCCGATGATGTCGAAACGGGCGGTCTCGCCGCGCAGACGTTCGGGCACCACGGTGAACTGGATGCCGCCGTTGCTCAAGTGGAAGGTGTCAAAATCGAAGAAGCCAGCCAGGATCTGCTCCGGGGTGTAGCCCAGCGAGCGCAGCAGGATGGTCACCGGCATCTTGCGGCGACGGTCGATACGGAAGTACACGAAGTCCTTGGCATCGAACTCGAAATCCAGCCAGGAGCCGCGATACGGAATGATGCGGGCGGAGAACAGCAGCTTGCCGGAGCTGTGGGTCTTGCCGCGATCATGCTCGAAGAACACGCCGGGCGAACGGTGCAACTGCGACACGATGACGCGCTCGGTGCCGTTGATGATGAATGAGCCGTTGTCGGTCATCAGCGGGATCTCGCCCATGTAGACTTCCTGCTCCTTCACTTCCTTGACGGTCGGCTTGGAGGCCTCGCGATCCATCAGTTTCAGGCGCACGCGGGCGCGCAGCGGAGCCGCAAAGGTCAGGCCGCGCTGCTGGCATTCACGCACATCGAACGCGGGCATGCCCAGGGTGTAGCTGACAAAATCCAGGTAGGCGTTCTTGGTGTGGCTCTCGATCGGGAAAATGGACGTAAAGGCGGCCTGCAAACCCTCGTTCTTGCGCTGGTCGGCAAGCGTGTGCTCTTGCAGAAAAGCGGCATAGGATTCGAGCTGCGTGGACAGCAGATAAGGCACCGGCAGGGCGCCGACACGCTTGGCGAAATTCTTGCGGATACGTTTCTTTTCGGTGAACGAGTAGCTCATGGTAGCTCCACAACTTGGGGAAAAAGACAGGGGACAAGGCGCAGTACGCACTATCCGCTGGCTTTTTCAAACTTTATTCAACACGCGCTTTCCAGCATCAATTTCTGGAAGCGGCAAAAGGCTGACGGGGCTCCCCGTCAGCCTTTCTTACTTCAGCAACGCTTACTTGATTTCAGCAGTTGCGCCAGCTTCGGTCAGTTGCTTGGCGATCGCGTCAGCGTCAGCCTTGGAAACGCCTTCCTTGACGTTCTTCGGTGCGCCGTCCACCAGATCCTTGGCTTCCTTCAGGCCCAGACCGGTGATGGCACGAACCACCTTGATCACGTTGACCTTCTGGTCGCCAGCAGCCTTCAGCACCACGGTGAATTCGGTCTGCTCAGCAGCCGCCGGAGCAGCCGCGCCACCGCCAGCAGCGGGAGCAGCCATCGCAGCGGCGGACACGCCGAACTTCTCTTCGATTGCCTTGACCAAGTCGTTCAGTTCCAGAACGGACATTGCGTCCAGGGATGCCAAAAATGCGTCTTTATCAAATGCCATTTTGTTCTTCCTAAATTTAAGTGTTTGTTAAGGTTAAGCAGCAACCGCTTCCGACTTCTTCTCGGCCACGGCGGCAACTGCGCGCGCCAGACCAGACATCGGGGATTGCAGCAAGCCGCACAGTTGTGCCAGCAGAACTTCCTTGCTCGGTACGGTGGCCAGCGCGTTCACGCCAGCGGCATCCAGCACCTTGCCGTTATAGGAGCCTGCCTTCACGACCAGCTTGTCGTTCGTCTTGGCAAATTCATGCACCACCTTGGCCGCAGCAACCGGGTCGGCACTGATGCTGTACACCAGCGGACCAACCATGCTCTCTGCGAGCGCTTCAAAGGAAGTGCCTTGTACCGCGCGACGTGCCAGCGTGTTTTTCAACACGTGGAAGTACACACCGGCTGCACGTGCATTGGCGCGCAGCTTGGTGACGTCGCTGACCTTGATGCCACGGTACTCTGCCAGAACGATGGTCTGGGCCTGCGCCACTTGTGCGCTGACCTCGGCGACTACCGCCTGTTTTTCTTGCAGATTCAGACTCAAGTCTTTCTCCATCAGAATCGGAACCTCTTGCGAAGCTCCAGGTTAACAACAGCGACCTTAAGTCAGGAAAAACTTGCGACCATTCTTCCTGCTCGCGGACACACCATCTACGTGGGCAGGCGGATCACTCCGCCGTTTAAGTCTCGGGCCACGTTGCGCCCTCGACACCTACGGTCTTTGATGCTGCCATTCCGGCCAGCAGTACAAAGCCTGAAAGCGACTGAGCACGCCCACGCGCCCAGCCGCCAGATTTGAAACGAGTTACGCGACCAAGCTAGCCTGTTCGACGCGGATGCCGACACCCATGGTGCTGGACACCGACACCTTGCGCAGGTACACGCCCTTGGCGGCAGCCGGCTTGGCCTTGTTCAGCGCGTCGATCAGTGCGACCAGGTTCTCGCGCAGCGCAGCGGGCTCGAACGAGGCACGACCGATGGTGCACTGGATAATGCCGTTCTTGTCGGTACGGTACTGAACCTGACCAGCCTTGGCGTTGCGCACGGCGCCTGCCACGTCCGGGGTCACGGTGCCGACTTTCGGGTTCGGCATCAGGCCACGCGGGCCGAGAATCTGACCCAGTTGGCCGACGATGCGCATCGCGTCCGGGGAAGCGATCACCACGTCGAAGTCCAGATTACCGCCCTTCACGCTCTCAGCCAGATCTTCAAAACCGACCACGTCTGCGCCAGCAGCCTTGGCTTCTTCAGCCTTGGCGCCCTGGGTGAACACCGCCACGCGCACGGACTTGCCGGTGCCGCGCGGCAACACGACAGAGCCACGAACCAGCTGGTCGGACTTGCGTGCATCCACGCCAAAGTTCACGGCCACATCGATGGACTCGTCGAACTTGGCAGCAGCGGTCTCCTTGGCGAGCGCCAGCGCTTCGTCAACGGGATACAGCTTGGTGCGATCAACCTTGGCAGCCAGTGCCTTGTAACGCTTGGAAATCTTGGCCATGTTATACGCCCTCCACGGTGATGCCCATGCTGCGCGCGCTACCGGCGATGGTGCGCACTGCAGCGTCCATGTCAGCCGCCGTCAGGTCGGGCTGCTTGGTCTTGGCAATCTCTTCGGCCTGGGCGCGAGTCAGCTTGCCCACCTTGTCGGTGTGCGGAGTCTTGCTGCCCTTTTGAATGCCTGCGGCCTTCTTGATCAGGATAGTCGCGGGCGGGGTCTTCATCACGAAGGTGAAGCTCTTGTCCGCGTAGGCGGTGATCACCACCGGAATCGGCAGACCCGGCTCGACGCCTTGAGTCTGGGCGTTGAACGCCTTGCAGAATTCCATGATGTTCAGACCGCGCTGGCCCAGGGCCGGGCCGATGGGAGGACTGGGGTTCGCCTTACCGGCGGGAACTTGCAGCTTGATATAGCCGACAATCTTCTTTGCCACGTTACTACTCCTATAAATGGGTCAAACGCGCACCGATTCGACGGTACGCTCCCCGTTGCTTATGCCGGACAACGTCCGACGCCTTGCGATCAGGACTTTTCGACCTGACCGAAATCCAACTCCACCGGTGTGGCGCGACCAAAAATGGCCACCGACACCCGCAGTTTGTTCTTGTCGTAGTTGACGTCTTCCACCGCACCATTGAAGTCGGTGAACGGACCTTCCTTGACGCGCACGATTTCGCCCACCTCGAACAGAATCTTGGGGCGCGGCTTCTCTACACCTGCCTGCATCTGTTCCATGATGGCGTCCACTTCCTTCTGGGAAATGGGGGTCGGACGCATGGCGGTGCCACCGATGAAGCCGGTCACCTTGGGCGTGTTCTTGACCAGATGCCAGGTGTCATCGGTCATTTCCATCTCGACCAGCACATAACCCGGGAAAAACTTGCGCTCGGAAATGCTCTTCTGACCGGACTTCAGCTCGACTACCTCTTCCACCGGCACCAGAATCTGACCGAACTGCTCTTGCATCCCGGCGCGCGCTATGCGCTCAGCCAGCGCACGTTGAACACTCTTCTCGAATTGCGAGTAGGTGTGAACCACATACCAACGCTTGGACATTACTCGCCCCGTCCCATAATTTTGTTGACGATCATCAGCAGACTGGCATCCACGATCCACAGGAACAAGGCCATGGTCACGGCGAACGCCACCACGATGCCGGTCGTCTGCAGAGTCTCCTTGCGGCTCGGCCAAGTCACGCGCCTGGCTTCGGCGACGGACTCCTTGCCAAATACCGCAAAGCGTTTGCCCAGCTCGGTGGTCAACGCCACGACAGACGCCGCCGCCAGCCCCGCCAGCACGGCGAGCAGACGCAGCACCGAGGCACTTTCCTGCAAAGCGTAAAAGCCGACCACCCCTGCTGCAACCAACAAGAGCGCTGCGGCCAACTTGAGCTTATCCGACATCAATGATTGTCCGTTTATTTGGCAGGCCAGGAGGGTCTCGAACCCCCAACCCTCGGTTTTGGAGACCGATACTCTACCAATTGAGCTACTGGCCTAAAACTTGGGAAGGCAGAAGAGAGAAGATGAAGGGTAAAACCCTTCCCTCCCCCCTTCACTCTTCTCTATCCTTTTACTCGATGATCTTCGCGACCACGCCGGCGCCGACGGTGCGACCACCTTCGCGGATCGCGAAGCGCAGACCTTCTTCCATCGCGATCGGGGCGATCAGACCCACGGTGATCGAGACGTTGTCGCCG
>Ga0233425_10007460_pt1 | contig 15347 bp, 13 predicted proteins | sample Watercolumn_Towu_2_FD_181712 | JGI IMG/M metagenome (GOLD analysis project Ga0233425, IMG submission 181712) | Freshwater microbial communities from Lake Towuti, South Sulawesi, Indonesia - Watercolumn_Towuti2014_140_MG | ecosystem: Environmental > Aquatic > Freshwater > Lake | place...
TGGAGTCGCTTGCCGATCTCCTGGGGACCGTCAGCGGGCTGATCGACCAATGGGCGGACACCCCGATCATGGCCTTCACCCACCTGCAGCCTGCCGAACCGTCCACCCTGGGATACCGGCTGGCGCTTTACGGACAGGACCTGCTGCAGGATTTCCAAACCCTTCGCGCCCAACGCTCCGCCATCCGGGGAAAGGGATTCAAGGGCGCGGTGGGGACCAGTGCGGCATATGCCGAACTGCTCGGAGCGGAAAAGCTTTCTGCATTCGAGAGAAAACTATCCGAGAACCTGGACCTTCCGTTCTACCCGATCGCTTCGCAGGTCTATCCCCGTAAACAGGAGTACGAAGTTGTTTCTGCCCTCGCCGGGCTGGGAGCCTCTCTCTACAAACTGGCCTTTGATCTGCGCGTGCTCCAGTCGCCGCCCATCGGCGAGTTGAGCGAACCCTTCGGCGAGAAACAGGTCGGCTCTTCGGCGATGCCGTTCAAACGCAATCCCATCCGCGCCGAAAAGATCAATTCCCTGGCGCGCTTCCTGGCTTCGCTGCCGCGCCTGGCCTGGGACAACGCCGCCCATACGCTGCTCGAGCGCACCCTAGACGACTCAGCCAACCGGCGCATCCTGCTCCCCGAAGCCTTCCTCGCCAGCGACGAACTGCTGCGGACAGCCTCCAGCATCCTGAGCAAACTGCGCGTGAACGAAACGGCCATTGCCCGCAACCTGGCGATCTACGGACCTTTTGCCGCAACGGAGAAGGTGCTGATGGCGCTGGTCAAAGCCGGGGCCGACCGGCAGGCGATGCATGAGCTCCTGCGCATGCATGCCATGTGTGCCTGGGATGCCGTGCAGTCCGGGATGGCAAACCCGCTGGCGGATCTGCTTGCCCGGGAGGAGCGCATCCTGATGTATGTCAAGGCCGGGGAAGTTCGGAGATTGATGCAGGCTGGGGCTCACCTGGGGGATGCTCCCCGGCGGGCACGCAGCCTGGCGAGAGCGATCCGGAAGGCAATGAAATAAAAAAGGAGCGGCGTGATCGCCGCTCCTTTTCTGTTCAGATCGTCTTTGCCCTGCGTGGGGCAGGCAGGTTTTCCTGATCAGGAGCGTCATCCAGGAATGGGACTATGCTGAACAGCCCGAACAACACGGTCAGGACGAAGATGACTGCGATGGAAAATGGGGACATGGGGGGCTCCTTTCTTTATACCTGTATATACGCCGGATCGGCTGAAGAAGTTCCGCTGCATGCTACAACCCGTTTCCCGTCCGCGAGTTGCTGCCCGCAGTTATCAAAAACGTAAGAGCGGACCGTCTCGTCCGCTCTTGTTCCCCATTGGTTGGATGGCATCAGCTGGCGAGGATCTCGAGCATTTCCTCGTTGCTGGCGTACTTGAAATCCTCCTGTCCCAGACGCAGGGCTTCCTGGCTTTCGGCCTGCTCGAGGCGTTCGAGCAGGTTTTTATCGATCACCCGCTCGTGAGTTTCCACGATCCGCCTGCCGATCCTCTGCGCCATGCCCTCGGCGTCCGGCAGGGCAGGCTGGGAGGCAAGATATTGCAGGATGGAGCTGGCGGCCCTCTCGCCATCCCGGCGGGCATAACCGACCAGACCGGTGCTGGCCTGGCGCGACCAGCCGGCCAGGAAAACGCGCTCGATGACCTGATTGGTATCCGGGTTGAAGGCTTCGAACGAGATGTCGTCCACCGGGAAGCGCGGCTGGCTGGCGGTCATGTAGGCATCGTTATAGGTCGGGATGCAGAAGTCCTTGTCGACCGTGTCGCCGATGGCGAAGACGACCGAGTCGCCTGCGATGATGTGCGTGTTCCCCGAGCCGCGCGCCTTGACGTTACCATCCACCGCAGCCAGCGAATTCTCCTCGACCTTCAGGCCGGTCACTCCGCTCATCCAGTCTCCCATGACGCGCACCGGGGAGGCAAGGAATTCAAAACGCAGACGGGTATCCGAGACCGGCGGCAGGGCCTTGGGCAGGGACTCGAGGAAAGCTTTTTTCAGCAGATCGGGATCCTGGCCGACGGAGTGCAAGATCGACTGGATGCGGGCGAACTCGGCGTCCAGGGCAGGCAGGTCCAGGTTGGCGGCGACGTATTCCATTTCCTTGCGGTTGAACTTGACCTCGCCCGGGCCGCGGCGCACGACCGCGTGGACGCTCTCCACCTTGCACGTGCGGATCAGATAATGGGCGATGTCGATCATCACGTTGCCGGCACCGACCACAATGACGCGCGTGCCGAGCAGGTATTTCTTGCTCGAGAAGGGCGGCAGAGAATTGTAATGAAAGACGAGGTTCTTGGCATGGTAGACTCCCGGCAGGTTCTCGCCGGGCAGCCGCAGCCATTTCGTCCCCTGGGCCCCGGTGCTGACCAGGATGGCCTGAAAGCCGGCCTCCAGCAGGTCCTCCAGGACGATGTTACCGCCGCTGCAGACGGTCACATTGCCGAAGTAGTCGATTTCCGGCAGGGACAGGATCTGTTTGAACTGGGCGCGCAAGCCCTGCTTCATCTTGAGCTTGTCGGGATAGATGCCGTATTCCGCCAGACCTCCGGGCTTAATATCCCGGTTGAAGAGCAGGACGCGCACGCCGTTCTCAGCCAGTTTGCGGGCTGCATAAAGACCGGCGGGACCGGCCCCTACGACTGCCACCAAATGTTTCAATTCGGTCATGGTTTGCTCCAAAACAAAATAGCGCCGCCATTATAGCCGTTGGGTAGATCCGGGGCAAGGATGAAAATCCCGGCGCATGGTTCCATTTCTCGCCTTCAGGTTGCATTACTTGTGCTATAGTTAAAGCCGATAGAAGGAGCGAGCGAACATGACCCTGCCCGATTTGGAACGACTTCCCGAAGAGGAACCCTCCCCCCGCAACGGCGCCTCCGGGACCCACAACAATGGACCTGACCCGATCGTCCGCGCTGCGCCTCGGCGTGTGGTGCACAAACCGATGACTGCCCGCCGTCCGGTGGAACAGGAGCGTAAACCCGCCTCCGTGCTCAGATTCCTGAGCCGCAATAAAAAAGCCGAGGCGACTGCCTCCCGGCCTTCCGAGGAGGCCGGATTGCCCGCCTCCGAGGGCTGGGAAGCTTTTCCCGGCCTGAATATGGACGGTCCGACATACGGACCGGAGCAGGATTCCATGGATACGGGCGATTCCACCCGCCAGGCTGCTCGCAGAACGCGCAATCCACGCGGCGGGATGAACCTGGACAGGGAAGGGGCCCGGCGCGCCTTCTGGGACATCGCCGGCGGATTGTCCCTGCTGGTCAATGCGGTATTGATCGCTGTCCTGCTGCTGATGGGGGTCCGCATCCGTGAGCTCAAGGATACGCTGAATTTCCTGATGCAGGGCCTGTACGGCAATTTCGTGGAGATGGATGCGGCCAGCATCTCCACGACCATCACCGTGGATGCACAGATCCCGCTCAACTTCACTCTGCCCGTCCAGCAGAACACGACCGTCCAGCTGACCGAGGCCGTGCCGATCAACAACACCTACGTTTTCATCGACACTCCGATCATCGACATCAACGGACCGGCAAGGGTCACCCTGCCGGCCGGGACCAACCTGCCGATCGCCCTGACGATGGACATTCCGGTGCAGGCCGTCATCCCGATCAGCCTGCAGGTCCCGGTCAACATCCCGCTGAACCAGACCCAGCTGCACGGTCCCTTCCAGGGCCTGCAGAACACGATCAAGCCGCTGTACTGCACCTTTAACCAGAACGCCCAGTATCCGGAAGGTGTTTACATCTGTGACGAGCACGATGCCCCGACACCTGTTCCGGGACTGCCATGAAAAAAGACCAGCAGACCTTTACCCTACCCAATGGCTTGAAAATCCTGCTCAAGGAAATCCACACGGCGCCATTGATCAGTTCGTGGGTCTGGTACCGCGTCGGCGCGCGGGACGAGTCCACCGGCCGGACCGGCATTTCCCACTGGGTCGAACATATGCAGTTCAAGGGCACGCCGGCCTTCCCGCTGGACGTGCTCAATACGGCCATCTCTCGGCAGGGCGGGACCTGGAATGCCTTCACCTACATGGACTGGACGACCTATTTCGAGACCATGCCGGTGGAGAAGATCGACCTGGCCCTGCAGCTCGAGGCGGACCGCATGGTCAACAGCCTGTTCGACCCACAGGAGGTGGCCTCCGAACGGACGGTGATCATGTCCGAGCGGGAGGGCAGCGAGAACGACCCCCACTTTTTGCTGTACGAGGCCGTCCAACACGCCGCGTTCCGCGTCCACCCCTATCACCACGAGGTGATCGGCGACATGGCCGACCTGCGCACGCTGACGCGCGACGACCTGTACGGGCATTACCGCACGTTCTACAACCCGAACAATGCCGTCGTGGCGGTCGCCGGCGACTTCTCCACCCGGGAGATGCTGGCGAAGATCGAGGCGCTTTTCGGCCCGATCCCGGCCGGTCCCGAACCGGTCCGCCTGTCCCGGCCGGAGCCGGAAGCGGCCGGCGAGCATAGGCTCACCGTCGAAGGCCCGGGCGAGACGACCCTGCTGCAGATCGCCTACCATGTTCCCCAGGCCGGGCATCCCGACTTCTTCCCTCTGACCGTCCTGGACAGCCTGCTGGCCGGGCCGACCAGCCTGAACATGTTCGGCGGAGGCGGCGTCTCGAACAAGACCTCCCGCCTGTACCGGCGGCTGGTCGAGCAGGAACTGGCCGTCGCGGTCGGCGGCGGACTGGTGGCGTCGATCGACCCCTTCCTGTACAACGTCAACATCACCGTCCGGCCGGGGCGCAGGGCGGAGGAAGCCCTGGCGGCTTTCGACGAGGAGATCGCCTCCATTCAAGCGCAGCCGGTCGATGGCGCGGAGATCGCCCGGGCGATCAAGCAGGCGCGTGCCCTCTTCGCCTACGGCACCGAATCGATCACCAACCAGGCGTTCTGGCTCGGGCATGCCGAGATGTTCGCCACGTACGACTGGTTCCGGGACTATCTGCAGCGGCTGGAAAAGGTCACGCCGGAAGAGCTGCACCAGGCGGCGGTCAAGTACCTGCGGCCAGGCAATCGCGTCGTCGGCACCTACCTGCCGGTCGCCGAAGGAGGCCGGCATGGTTAAGCGGCTGCATTCGATGCCCGGCCCGGAGGACATCCACCGGACGGAGCTGGCGAACGGCATCGTCCTGCTGGTGCGGGTCAACCCGAGCAGCCCCTCGGTCGTGATCGGCGGCTATCTTGCCTGCGGAAGCCTGTTCGATCCGGATGAGAAACTCGGTCTGGCGGATTTCACCGCCTCGGCCCTGCTGCGCGGTACACAGCGCCAGGATTTCCAGCAGCTCTTCGAGAGCCTGGAGTCGGCCGGGGCGAACCTGTCCTTCTCGGCCGGCGTGCACACTGCCGGCTTCACCGGCCGTTCCCTGGCCGAGGACCTGCCCCTGCTGCTTGGCCTGCTCTCGGATGCGCTGCGGACGCCCGTCTTTCCCCACGATCAGGTCGAGCGCCTGCGGGCGCAGCTGCTGACCGGCCTGGCCATGCGCGCCCAGGACACCGCCGAGATGGCTTCCCTGACCTTCGATCAGATCGTCTTCAAGGGCCATCCGTACGAACGGCCGGATGCAGGCTGGCCGGAGACCGTGCAGGCGATCGCCCGGGCGGACCTGGTCGAATTTCACCGGCGGCATTACGGTCCGGGCGGCATGGTCATCTCCGTGGTCGGCGGGATCGACCCGCAGCGGGTGGTCGAGCTTGTCGAGCGGGCCCTGGGGGAGTGGACCAACCCCGGGCAGCCCGCGGTGCAGGTCGTCCCGGCCGGCACGCCCTTGAAGAAGACCATCAGCCGCAAGTTCCGGATCGCAGGGAAATCCCAGTCCGACCTGGTGGTCGGCAGCCTGGGCCCGTACCGGAAGGCCCCGGATTTCCTGGCCGCCTCGCTGGGCAATTCCGCCCTCGGCCAGTTCGGCCTGGGCGGGCGGATCGGCGAGGTGGTGCGGGAAAAGTCCGGCCTGGCGTATTATGCTTATTCCTCCCTGAACGCGGGGATCGGCCCCGGTTCCTGGGACGTCAGTGCGGGGGTCAACCCGGCCAATGTCCACAAGACGCGCGAGCTGATCCTTGGCGAGATCCGCCGATTTATTGAGCATGGCGTGCAGGAGCAGGAACTGGCGGACAGCCAGTCCAATTTCATCGGAAGGCTGCCGCTCTCGATGGAGTCGAACGCCGGCCTGGCGAACGCCCTGCTGAACATCGAACGCTATGAACTCGGCCTGGATTACTACCTGCGTTATCCGGACCTGGTGCGGGCGGTGACGCCGGCACAGGTGCTCGACACGGCCCGGAACTATCTCCACCCGGACCGGCTGGCGGTGGCGGTGGCGGGACCATGATCCTGAAAACCGGCATCGACCTGATCGAGATCCCGCGTATCCAGGCGGTGTACGAACGTCACGGCGAACGCTTCCTGAATCGTGTGTTCACCCCGGTGGAGGTGGCCGAATGCCGCGGCCGGGCGGAGGCGCTGGCGGTCCGTTTTGCCGCCAAGGAGGCGGCCGTCAAGGCGCTCGGCACCGGCATCGGTCCGGTCTCCTGGCTGGAGGTGGAGACCCGCCACCACCGCAGCGGGGAACCGTACCTGGTGCTGCACGGCCGGGCCAAGGAGATCGCTGCCGCGCTGGGGCTGACGGTCTGGGCGGTCAGCCTGAGCCACAGCCGCGAAATGGCCACCGCCGTGGTCGTCGCCTCAAGCGGGTGATGATTCTCTTGTAACTGACGAAAAAACGTCTCCACGGCTGCCACGTGGAGACGTTGCTCATCCAGGTTTCCCCCTCGCTTGTATCAATGACAGGCAATCAGTTCTATTTTTCCGAGCCGATCCAGAGATGGCCGGGGAGGATGATCCGGTTGGCGCGGATCGCCAGGCGGGAGCTCTGTTTCCCGGTCAGGGTGCTGGATTGCGCGGCAGCCAGCATCGAAGGATGCACCAGGCACAGGTCCGGCGTCAGGCCGTATTTGCGTTTGTAGTAATCGGTCGCCCGGTCGATCTTCAGTTCCAGGCTGGTCTTCGGGTCGTTGTCGAACCACAGCATACCGGTATTCATAGCGTTTCCCTTTCTGTTCCTATGGGCAGAGCCCAGAATTTCATCCAGGTGCCCGGCATCCAGAGTCCGAACTGGCGGCAGGGGATCAGGCGGGCCAGGTCGATCTCCGGGTCGTCCACCAGCATCCGGGCCACCTGCGGCTGCCGGACCGTGCCCAGGATGCGGGTGGGGAAGTATTCCAACCAGCGATCCAGGCGGGGGAGCCGCCCGGGATGGGTCGCCACGACCGGCCAGACGTGCCGTTCGGGTCCGTAGGAGAGCAGCCAGCGCAGGTCCTGGCGGAATTGCGCCTCCTGCTGGGAGAGCATTTCCAGCCCGTCGACCAGCAGCAGGACGATCTGGCGGCTGTCCATCAGCGCGTCCGCCCAGTCGATCAACTGGCGCAGGAAGGCCGTCGCCGAGGGGTGGTAGCTTGGCCAGACGCCCATGCAGCCGGGCAGAGCTTCGACCGGCTGCCATTCCTCGGGGAAGGGCGTCAGGGCGCCGAACTGGATCTCGCCCGGGTCGAAGCGTTCGGTGGCCTGGGCCAGGCTGTGCAGGTAGGTGGTCTTGCCGCTCCTGGCTTCCCCGGCCACCAGGATCGGTCCCGGGGAGGGGTCGTACAAGTCCAGGACCAGCGGTAGTCCGTCTTCGGCCAGGCCGAGCAGGAGCGAACCGTCCGGAGCGCTGGCAGCTTCCAGGTCCGCGGCGGGCGCCTCGACCTCAGCCGGGGCGGGGCAGGCCTGCGGATCGATCTCGGCCTGGAGTTCCTGGTACGCCTGCAGGGCGAGCAGGAAATGGTCAGTGGAGGAGGGGGAGGCGATATCCATAAGTTAGAACCTTTGTTCGATAATAGCACATCCGTTCTATAAAGTCAAGCACCTGACCTTAAAATATAAAGGACGGACGAGAAATCGTCCGTCCTTTCCAGTCAGCGAGACTGCGCCTATTTCTTGCCCTTGGTTTCCTTGTTGACCTTGAATTCCACCCCGCTGTCGTCCTGCTTGGCATCGACGGTGACGACCGAACCGGAGGGGATGTTCCCGGAGAGCAGTTCGACCGAGAGCGGGCTTTCCACGTATTTCTGCAGGGCGCGGCGCAGCGGGCGGGCGCCAAAGGCGGGATCGTAACCGGTCTTGGCCAGCCACTTGCGGGATTTATCCGTCAGCCCGACCTTGACCCCGAACTCGTTCAGACGGTCCTGGATCTCCTTCATCTGCAGTTCGACGATCTGTTCCATCTCCTCCACGCTGAGCGGGGAGAACATGATGATCTCGTCGATGCGGTTGAGGAACTCGGGCCGGAAGGTGCCCTTGAGGGCCTTCTCGATCTTCTCGTGGGCGTCGCGGTCCTCGTCGTTCTCGGTGCGCTGCAGGAAACCCAGCGTGCCGCCCTTGCGGACGTATTCGGTGCCCAGGTTGGAGGTCATGATCAGCACGGTATTGCGGAAATCGACCACGTTGCCCTGCCCGTCGGTCAGGCGGCCGTCGTCCAGGATCTGCAACAGGGCGTTCCAGACCTCGGGATGCGCCTTCTCGATCTCATCGAAGAGCACCACCCGGTAGGGGCGGCGGCGCACGGCCTCGGTCAACTGGCCGCCTTCTTCGTATCCGACGTAACCCGGAGGGGCGCCGAACAGGCGGCTGACGGTATGCTGCTCGCGGTACTCGGACATGTCGACCCGCACCAGCGCATCCTCGTCGTCGAACATGAACCAGGCCAGGGCCTTGGCCAGTTCGGTCTTGCCGACACCCGACGGGCCGATAAAGATGAACGAGCCGATCGGGCGGGCGGGATCCTTCAGGCCCGAGCGTGCCCGGCGGATGGCATCCGAGATGGCGTGGATGGCCTCCTCCTGCCCGATGATGCGTTCGTGCAAGCGCTCCTCCATCTGGAGCAGCTTGGCCGACTCGGTCTCCATCATCTGGTTGACCGGGATGCCGGTCCACTGGTGGACGACCTCGGCGATGTCGTTGACGTCCACGACCTCGTCGATGTGGTGCTCCAGTTCCCACTTCTCGCGCTTGGCGTTGAATTCCTGCTCCAGGCGCAGGCGTTCGGCCTTCTTTTCTGCGGCGCGTTCGTACTCGCGCGACAGGCCGGCCTGCTCCTCCTCGGCGCGCAGCTTCTCGATCTCGTTCTTCATCGCCTTGACGTCCTCGGGCAGCGAATAGAGCGCCACGCGCAGCTTGGCCGCCGATTCGTCCATCAGGTCGATGGCCTTGTCCGGAAGGTGCCGGTCGGTGACGTAGCGGTCGGCCAGGCGGGCGGCGGCCACCAGTGCATCGTCCGAAAAACGCACCTTGTGGTGGGCCTCGTAACGGTCGCGCAGGCCGTGCAGCATCTTGATCGTGTCCTCGACCGTCGGCTCCTCGACGTAGACCGGGGCGAAGCGGCGCTCGAGGGCGGCGTCCTTCTCGATGTGCTTGTGGAACTCGTCCAGCGTGGTGGCGCCGATGCACTGCAGTTCGCCGCGCGCCAGGGCCGGCTTGAGCATGTTGGAGGCGTCCATCGCCCCCTGGGCCGCGCCCGCGCCGACCACGGTGTGCAGCTCGTCGATCATCAGGATCACCTCGCCGGCGGAGCGCTGGACGTCCTCGATGGCGGATTTCAGGCGTTCCTCGAACTCGCCGCGGAAGCGCGAGCCGGCGATCATCGCTCCCAGGTCGAGCGAAACGACGCGCTTGCCGGAGAGGATCTCAGGCACGTCGTTGGCGGCGATCTTCTGCGCCAGGCCCTCGACGATGGCGGTCTTGCCGACGCCGGCCTCGCCGATCAGCACCGGGTTGTTCTTGGTGCGCCGGGAGAGGATCTGGATCAGGCGCATGATCTCCTTGTCGCGGCCGATGACCGGATCGAGCTTGCCCTCACGCGCCAGCTGGGTCAGGTCACGCGAATACTTTTCCAGGGTGCGGTAGCGCGTTTCGGCCTGCGGGTCGGTGACGCGCTGCCCGCCGCGCATCTGCTGGATGGCTTCCAGGACGCGGTCACGCGTCAGCCCGGCCGACTCGAGGATGCGGGCGGCGGAGGTGTTGCGCTCGCTCATGATCGCCAGGAAGATGTGCTCGGTCGAGATGTACTCGTCCTTCAGGCGGTTGGCTTCCTCGTTGGCCAGGTCGATGATGCGCTTGACGCGCGGCGTGATGAAGATCTGCCCGGCGCCGCCGCCGAAGATGTTCGCCTTGGGGGTCATGCGCAGGGTCTGGTCCAGGCGGTCGGAGAGCGCCTGGGCGTTGATGTTCAGGTTTTGCAGGATCTGGGGGATCACCCCGCCCGGCTGTTCGATCAGCGCCAGCAGGATGTGCTCGGTGTCGATCTGGTTGTGGCCGTAGCGCTGGATGATCTCCGCCGCCCGCTGGGCGGCCTCCTGGGCGCGCTCGGTGAAACGATCGAATCGCATCATATGCGAGGTTCCTTTCCAGGGGGTGCGAAACCGGCGGTGTAACTTTGATTCTCGTCACCCCTGTTCATTCCTGTGATTATAACAAAAGCGGCGTCGACGGAATGAATGTGTCCCGTAAGAGATGTGTTAGAGTTCTCGCCCTCCATTGTACCTATTTACCCCTGGAACGCAAGGAGAATTCTTATATAATAATATAAATAAGGAGGCAATATGAAACGTCCATTACTTGTCCTACTCGTCCTTGCCAGCCTTTTGTCTGCCTGCGGACCGGGAGGCGCCGCACCGACTGGACCGGCCGGCAGCCCCTGCGGTGACAGCATCTGCAGCGGGCCGGAAAACTCCGCCAACTGCCCGCAGGATTGTCCCTCGGCTGCGCTCGGGACAGGTCCCTCGACTCCATCCGGACCGGGTCCTGCCGGCCGCGCCCCGCTCTTCATGACCACCATGACCCACATGGAGCACGGTTTCGACGACGACATTAATCGGAACGTCTTTCTGCTTCACATCGAGCAGCTGACTTACGGCATGGACCTGGCTGACGAGTACGGCGCTGTCCTGACGGTCGAATCCGAGCAGCCGTTCGCCATCGCCAACGTGACCTGGAACCGGAACTTCATGGCCGAGATCCTAGCCCGCGGCCACGGTGTCGGCACGCACTGCGACTTCGGTTTCCGAGACGAGGTCATGCCGGTCGAGCGCTATTCCCGCTCCTTTGCCGAGAACAAGGCTTTGGTGGACGACCTGGTCGGTCCGGAGAACAACCTCGGTTGCTCGGGCGGCGGGGGGGCCAACGACTGGGCAATCGCCGCCAGCCTGGCCGGCTTTAAATACCTGGACGGGATAGTCGGGATGCATTACCTCGCCATGCCGCTCGAGAACCGCCCGGCCCCCAGCTGGACGGACGATTTCATCTACAACGAGGGTTACCACCGCAATACCCCGGTCGACCTTTATCAGCGCATCTACCCCTTCATGGTCGCCGACGCCACCGATTTCGCCCCCGATGAAAACGGCGTCATCCTGGTCTCCTCCGGTGAGCTGGGTGCCCTCGCCTTGATGGCCGAGGGCACGGCAGAAACTGGGGGATCTTGCAGGGATTGTCCTCTCACCACGGAGGATGTTGATGCCCTGGTGCGTTTGATCCGCGAGGTGGACCGGAACCGCGATCCGGCGCGGGTGGCCAAACTGACCGTCTACATCCCCGTGAGTGACTTCGTCCCGGAGAACGAGGCGGTGCTGCGTTATTTCTTCGAGCAGGTGCGCATCCTCGAACAGGAAGGCCTGATCGCCTGGGCCACGCAGCTGCAGGTCTATCAGGCCTACCTGCAGTGGAATCCCTGACGCCGGTTGTTTTTTCGCGCCGCGATCGTTCGCGGCGATAATTGGCCCATGGCTGCTGGACCCAGCCTCGTCCTGAGCGGGATGGCTCAGCTGCGTCCGTTGAACGTCCTGCGCGACCTGCCGGCGGTGGCCGACCTGGTCGAGACCTGTTTCGCCAACACAATGGACGCCGAGGGCCGCCGCTACATCCAGCAAATGCGCCGCGCCGGGCAGGACAATGCCTTCCTGCGCTGGGCGACCACCGCGGTCGAGACGGTCTCCATGCCGCTCTCGGGCTTCGTCTGGGAGGAGAACAGCGAGGTGATCGGCAACGTCAGCCTGATCCCCTACCGCTGGAAGAAGCGCAGGTACTTCCTGATCGCCAATGTGGCCGTCCGCCCGGACCAGCGCCGGCGCGGCATCGGGCGTTTCCTGACCCAGGCGGCCATGGACCAGGCGCGCAGGCGCGGCGCGGACGAGATCTGGCTGCAGGTGCGCGACGACAATCCCGGCGCCATCGACCTCTATCGCAGCCTGGGCTTTGTCGAAATGGCCCGGCGCACCACCTGGCAGGCCAAACCGGACCGGACGACGCCGCTCCCGGAGCCGCCGGAGACGATCACCCGCCGCCGCAAGCGCGACTGGGGCCTGCAGGAAGACTGGCTCCGGCGCCTGTATCCCGGCCTGATGGACTGGTACCAGCCGACGCCCTGGACCCTGCTGCGCCCGGGCCCGGGACCGGCCTTGTACCGGTTCGTCCTGGATTCGGACATTCGCCACTGGGCCGTGCGGGAGGGGGAGCGCCTGCGCTGCGTCCTCACCTGGCAGGCGATGACCGGCATGTCCGACCGGCTGTGGGCCGCGCTCCCGCCCGGGGAGGACCCGTCGGCCCTGACCGTCCTGCTGGCCGCGGTGCGGCGCTCGATGACCTGGCGCCAGTCCCTGACCCTGGATTTTCCGGCCGGCGAGTGCCAGGCCGCCATCGAGACGGCCGGTTTCCACATCCACCGGACGCTGCTGTGGATGAAAGTGGTTGAAACCCCGGCCTGAATCCAGCGTACATTCCTATAAATCTGCACATGACGACAAGGAGGTCGTAATGAAGTTCATCCTTCGCCTGGCGATCAACATGGCTGCGCTGTACGTGGCCATCATCGTCCTGCCCGGACGCCTGCTCTACGAAGGCAACTGGGTGGATATCCTCTGGCTGGCGCTGATCTTCGGCCTGGTCAATGCCATCCTGCGCCCGCCGTTCAAGGCGCTTTCCTGCCTGCTGATCCTGCTGACCCTGGGCCTGTTCACCCTGGTGATCAACACCCTGCTCTTCGCCCTGACGGGCTGGATCGGCACCCAGTTCGGCGTCGGTTTCACCCTGGCCGAACCCTGGTTCTGGAGCGCCTTCCTGGGCTCGCTGATCACCTCCGCGGTCAGCACGGTGCTCTCGGGCGTCCTGCGGAACGAACTGAAAGGCCGCCGGCCGCGCCGCAAGAAGAGCTAGGCTGCATCGGCAGAACAGAACGTGTACGGGGCAGGCATTCGCCTGCCCCGCTTTGATTCTAGAAGGTGAAAAGGAAGGTCAGGTCGTTGACGTTCGTCCCGGTCGGGCCGGGACGCAGCAGGTCCCCCAGGGCATCGAAATACGCATACGAATCGTGCCGGGCCAGACAGGCATGCGCATCCAGGCCGAGCGCACGGGCGCGGGCAAAGGTTTCGCCGCTGACGGCCGCCCCGGCGGCGTCCGTCGGGCCGTCCTCGCCGTCACTGGCCAGGGTGACGAGCATCACACCCGGGTAAGCGGCCAGTTCGATCGCCGCGGCCAGGGCCAGCTCGCTGTTGCGCCCGCCGCGTCCGGGCCTGTCCACACCCAGCGTGACGGTCGTCTCGCCGCCGGCCAGGATGCAGGCCGGGGCCGGGACCGGCTGTCCGCTCTGGCGGCACTGGCGCAGGAAGGTGGCCAGTTCGAAGGCCGCCTGGCGGGCCTCGCCCTGCTGGTCGGTCCGCAGCAGGTAGGGGTGGAAGCCTTCCGCCTGCGCCTGCTTCAGGGCGGCCTGGGCTGCCAGCAGGTTGCTGCCGACGATCACGTTCTGGACCCGGCCGGCCTCGGCTCCCGGCGGATCCGTCTCCCGCTGCAGGGCGACCCGGATGGAAGCCGGCGTTTTCGCGCCCAGGCGGTATTTCTTCAGGATGCGGGCCGCCTCTCCCGGACCCGGATCCCCGGGCACGGTCGGGCCGGAGGCGATCGCCTCCAGCGGATTGCCGACCACGTCCGAGAGCAGCAGGCCGATCACGCGGGCGCCGTTCGCCAGGCGCAGGATCCCGCCGCCCTTGACCCGGTCCAGCCGGCGGCGCAGCAGGTTGATCTCCTCGATGCGCGCCCCGCAGGCCAGCAGGGCGGAGGTCAGGGTCTGCAGGTCGGTCAGGCTCACGCCCGCCACCGGCGCGGCGACCAGCGCCGATCCGCCGCCCGAGATCAGGCAGAGCAGCAGGTCCTGCGGGCCGAGGGCGGAAACGAAATCGATCACCCGCTCTCCGGCGTCCAGGCTGCGCTCGTCGGGGAGCGGGTGGCCGCCCTGCAGGACGGTCAGGCCGGGAAGGGGATCTGGCGGGGCATGCTTGCTGACCAGCAGGCGACCGGCCAGGCGGTCCGCCAGCAGTTCGTGCAGCGGCGCCGCCATGCCGGCGGCGGCCTTGCCGATGCCGAGCAGATGGATCGTATGGAAATCCTGCAGGGCGTATCGTTCCTCCCCGACGCGAAGCATGTCGCCCGTCCGGCGCACGAAGCGGCGCACCGCCTCGCCCGGTTCGACCGCCTGGACGGCGGCGGCCAGGATGCGGCGGATGGCCGCGCCCTGCGGATGTTGCTGAAGGCTGGAGGTCTGGAAGGAGTCAGGGGCGTTCATTTCAAGCTGACCGGTCTTCCAGTCCGGGCCGATTCGAACAGGGCCAGCACAGCGGTCAGGCTGCCGCGGCTGTCTGTCAGGCTGACCGCCTGCGGCCTGCCGAGCAGGACCGCATCCGCCATGTCCTCCACCTCGCCCAGGTAGGTGCCGATGCCGTTCACCTGGATCGTCTGGATCTTGCCGTCCTTTGTCAGGAACAGGCGCTCCTTTTCGACCGGTATGAAGGGCTGGGGCACGATCAGGGTGCCTTCGTCGCCGATGATCTCCATGAAGACGTGGTAGGGGGTGGCCATGCTGCAGTCGAACTGGACGAAGACCTCGCCCGGGAAGCGCAGCTGGGCGTAGAAGGACTGGTCCACGCCAGTCGGGCCGGCGACCTGCCAGCCGAAGGCCTCCAGCGGTTCGCTGCCCAGGACAGCCCGGGCGTAGCTGAGCGGATAGATGCCGACGTCGTACAGGCTGCCGCCGCCCATCTCGGGCCGCAGGCGGTAATCGTCGGGGGAAGCGCCCTTGAAGGTGAAGGAACCGCGCACCAGCTGCAGGCGGCCGAGCTGGCCCGCCTGGACGATCTGCAGGACGCGTTGCATCAGCGGGTGGCTGCGGTACATCAGCGCCTCGGCCACGATCCGGTCGTGCTCCCGGGCCGCGGTGCCGACCGCGTCGATCTCCTG
>Ga0233425_10007461_pt1 | contig 15347 bp, 12 predicted proteins | sample Watercolumn_Towu_2_FD_181712 | JGI IMG/M metagenome (GOLD analysis project Ga0233425, IMG submission 181712) | Freshwater microbial communities from Lake Towuti, South Sulawesi, Indonesia - Watercolumn_Towuti2014_140_MG | ecosystem: Environmental > Aquatic > Freshwater > Lake | place...
GTTTCACTCGCTTGTGAACCCAGAATGCTTCATTTCTAAGAAGTTGACAAGGATTCACGGAATAACAAATGAAATGGTTGCAGGTGCGCCCTGTTTTAGAAATATTGGGGAAGATTTTTTAGAGTTTTCAGAAGCTTCAACTCTTGTAGCGCACAATGCTAGATTTGATCTAGGGTTTCTGCAGGAAAGCCTTAACAGAGATGGTATTGAACTATGGAAGGGGAAAACTCTTGATAGTATTCCCTTGATAAAACAAGCATATCCGGGATTGCCAAGTTATAGCTTGTCTGCGCTTAGACATATTTTCGGGCTGAACTATAATGGCGGGCCTGCACATAGAGCATTTGCAGATGTCGAATGGACTCTTGAAATATTCAGCCTCGCAATGAAAAAACTTATAAAAATGTAGCAATGTTTAAAAGATTTAAGGAAAAGCTTAAAATATATTATTCTAAACTGGTCAGATCCAAAGGCTCGGTTCACAGCGTAGCTATGGGAATTGCCCTTGGTATTTTTATGAGTGTGGCAATTCCTATTGGGCAAATATTCATAGTCATTCCGTTAGCGTTTCTTTTCAAGGCTCATAGAGGAATGGCAATTTTATTTACTTTCCTTTCCAATCCGTATACTACACCGGTCTTATATCCAGCTGCTTGTCTAATCGGAGCAAAGGTGGTCGGCATAAGTTTAAATTTTTCTCAAATTCAGTTGTCAGTTCAGAAAGTTTTTACATCTTTCGGATTTCATGAACTTTCTGAAATAGGCTGGAATTTTTTTATCTCTTTTATGGTTGGTGGTCCTATTCTTGGAATAGTTATGGCTGTTCCTGGATATGTTATTTCAACTCGTATTATTTCGGCTTACAGGAAAAGAAAAAATTATCATAGGATGCTGCATTCTGCTAAGAAACAATAAATTGTCAATATTGTTTAAGCCAGTAACTTATTCGATAAAAAAGAGTACTGATAAATTAATTCACTTACTTTGAACAAAAACAGACTTGTTGTAATAAAATAATGTGAGGAGTCGTTTGAATTTTCTAAACTATAACTTTAAGGAGCAAACTGATAAATGGGTCGAAATAGGTTGCCCATTAATGGTGTTGTGTGTTTTATTGTTTCTGATTGTGCCTTCTTTTTTCATTATGGGAAGCGGATTACGCGATACAAGTGGAAGTAACAGCACTTTGCAAATTGCTTTGAATATAATTCCGTTTCAGCTTGTTTTTATAGTTCCGCTTTTATTCGCTGCTAGTTTTTCATCAACGCATATATCTCTTTCAAAAAAACTTGGACTTTTAAGATGGAATTTCTTTTATATAATCGAGGCTATAATTTGGGAGTTGATTTTAATCGTTCCGCTTACTGTTCTTGCAGGTGTAATTTACTTTATTTGTTTACGGTTAGGATATAATTTTACCTCACCCGTAATAGATATCTTATCCAAGGCAAACAAATATGGAACAGGTTTAGTTTTTGTTTTTGCAGTATTTATAGCTCCGGTAATTGAAGAAATAGCATTCAGACGAGTTTTATTTGTTTTTATGACAAAAATGTTCGGCGCGTTTTTTTCTGCAGTGTTAACCTCACTGGTTTTTGCTTGTATGCACGGCGGAGTAATTCAAGTGTTACCATTATTCATTTTGGGCATGGTTTTGCAGCATCTATACTTGAAACACGGCACGCTTTTCCCCTCAATATTGCTCCATACCTGTCATAATCTTACTATTATGGTTTTATATCTGACGTATACTGCTTGTGGTTTGTAAATCGCAGATTATGGATAAAGGGGCTGTAATTTGCCCGGTAAATTTTTTCCTCTCTTATTGAAATAATTGGCCTGGAATCTAGACTTAACATTGAGATATTAGTAGTTTATTTATAAGGGGTAAGGAAAATGAGTAGTTATAAATTCATAAAAGTACCAGAAAATGGCGATAAAATCACAGTAAATCCAAACGGCAAACTTAATATAAGCAACAACCCGATAATATGTTTCATAGAAGGCGATGGGATTGGCCCGGAAATAACTAAGGCCAGCATGCTAATGTGGAACTCTGCTATTGAAAAAGCATATAACGGGGGAAGAAGAATCTCGTGGATGGAAGTATATGCCGGAGAAAAGGCAAATGCTATTTACGGTAAAAATACATGGTTGCCGGAAGAAACTCTTACGACCATTAAAGATTATGTAGTTGCTATAAAAGGGCCATTAACAACTCCTGTTGGCGGCGGTATTCGCTCTCTCAATGTAGCTTTAAGGCAAACATTGGATCTTTATGTTTGCCTGAGGCCTGTAAAATATTTTAAAGGAGTCCCGTCTCCTGTTCGCAGGCCTGAGCTTACCGATATGATTGTTTTTAGAGAAAATACAGAAGACATTTATGCAGGTATTGAATGGCAAGAGGGAACTCCGGAAGCTAAAAAAGTTATAGATTTTTTGCAGAAGGAAATGGGGGTAAAAAAGATACGCTTCCCGGGAACTTCAGCAATAGGGATAAAGCCTGTTTCTTGCGAAGGAACCGAACGTTTAGTCAGAGCCGCAATGAATTATGCAATTACTCATAAACGCAGAAATGTAACATTAGTACATAAGGGCAATATCATGAAATTTACTGAAGGAGCATTCAGAGATTGGGGATATGCATTGGTAAGAAAAGAATTTTCAGAATATGCGATTTGTGCTCCTGATTGCAACTGGAAGACACCTTCTGGAAAAATCCTGGTAAAAGACTGCATTTGTGACGCTTTTCTTCAGGATATATTGATTTGTCCTGAAGAGTATGACGTTATAGCAACCCTAAATCTCAACGGGGATTATGTTTCAGACGCATTGGCAGCCTGTGTGGGCGGAATAGGCATAGCTCCAGGTGCTAATATAAATTATGATACTGGCGCCGCTGTTTTTGAAGCTACACATGGAACAGCGCCTAAATTGGCAAGGCAGGACAAGGCCAATCCTTGCTCTCTTGCGTTGTCCGGGGAAATGTTGCTTCGCTACATAGGCTGGGAAGAGGCGGCAGATACTCTGTTAAACGCAATAGAAAAGTGTATTTCTTCCAAAAAAGTTACCTATGATTTTGCAAGACTCATGGAAGAGGCTACTGAACTTTTCTGTTCTGCATTTGCAAAAGCTGTAGTTGAATGTATGTAATTATTTTTCTTGAGTTTTAAACTCTGTCCAGAGGGGGCCTTCTGAGGTTTCCTTGACAAGGATTTCGACTTTTTTTTCGAATTCGCTTAGTTTTTCTGTGCAAAAATCAGAAAGCTTTTTCCCGTCTTCGTATGTTTTCATCATCTCGTCAAGGGATAGTTTTTTGTTTTCCATGCTTGAGACCATAGCCTCGAGCTGTTCGAGGGCTTTCTCGAAACTGAGTTCTTGTTTTGTTTCTTCGCTCATACATAAACCATATTTTACTGATTAATTTTGTTAATATTATGTTAAATCATTTTGTAATTTTTTCCAGGGCTTAAACATTTAAGAACAGATTGATTATTGTCAGGTAATGGTATAATTTTTTAAACAAAGGATTATGTTTTCTCCTAAATTTCATGCTGTGAGATTTAGTTAGCAAAAAATGCGGCGGATCAAACCAATGATTGTTAGAAACTATTAACTACAAAATAGAGAAAGGAAGAAAGATGGACTTTATCAACTTTTACAAGCCTGAAATTGGACAAGAAGAGATAAATGAAGTTACTGAATGCCTGAAATCAGGCTGGCTCACAACGGGTCCCAGGGTAAAACAGTTTGAAGCAGATTTTTCAAATTATATGAAAGCTGGAAAATACGCTGTAGCTCTGAATTCCGCTACTGCAGCTCTGCACCTGGCCATAGAAGCTATGGGGGTAAGAGAAAACGATGTTGTTATTGTTCCTACAATGACTTTTGCCGCCACTGCTGAAGTATTGAGATATTATAATGCTATACCTGTTTTTATTGACTGCAAAGAAGATGATTTCTGTATGGATATGGACAAGCTTGAAAAAACGCTTGAAGATATATTTGCCGGTAAGAAAGTTCCGGGACTTCCGGACAATCATGGCCATGTAAAGGGTATAATGCCCGTCCATTTCTCCGGACAGGCTGTTGACATTCTAAGGTGTAAAAAAATCGCGAAGAAATATAATCTTTTTATGGTTGAAGACTGCGCTCACTGCTGCCCTTCTTATTTCAAAGACGAAGATGGAAACTGGAAAATGGTCGGAAGTACCGCAGATATAGCATGCTACTCTTTTTATGCGAATAAAACAATAACAACAGGCGAAGGCGGAATGGCTCTTACGAATGATGAAAAGCTTGCCGATCGTATAAGAGTTATGTCTCTGCACGGGATGAACAAGAATGCCTGGAACAGATTTTCCAAAAATGGTTCTTGGTACTATGAAATATTTGATCCGGGATATAAATACAATCTTACCGATATAGCTGCATCAATAGGCCTTCAACAGTTAAAGAAAGCAGATTTATTCTGGGAAAAGAGAAAAGCTATAGCAAAAATATATTCTGAAGAATTAGCTGGAGTTCCCGGGATTACTGTTCCTATAGAAAAACCTGACAGGAAACATTCATGGCATCTTTACATTATCAGAGTTGATAAAGATGTTACTGGAGTTGAAAGGCAGGAATTTATTGACCAACTGAAGGAACTCAATGTCGGCGCAACAGTTCACTATATGCCTTTACATCTGCACCCATGTTACAGGGATACTTTTAACATCAAGAAGGAGGATTTCCCCGTGAGTGTTAAAGTCTTTGAACAAATAGTATCTATGCCTATATATCCTTCTCTCACCGAAAAAGAAGTAAAATACATTTGTAAAGCTGTAAAGAAAATAGTTTGTAAATGATTAGTTAAAGTTGTTAATGGACAGTAATGCTCTAATGAGCTTTTTGTTTATAACAAAATTATTTATTGACATAGATAAAATAACTGTTAAAATCAAGAAAATAGGGGTCTGGAAGTATTATCTGCAAAAGTTAAATCCAGAAATATTAGTTAAAAATTATGAATAGGAGGTGATTTTATGAGCAATCAAGTAGTTCCAGTTAAAAAGAACAAAGAAATAATAAAGCACAAAACGCATAGCGGGATAAGCGAATTGCACGATCAGGTGAATCATTTATTTGAATCTTTTATGAAAGGCTTTGATAGATTTAGGCACGGGGATATTGAAAAAATGGAGTTTTCTCCTGACTTTGATATCGTTGAAACCGGCAATGCTTATGACGTCAGAGCTGAACTTTCCGGGCTGGATGAAAAGGATGTAGATATAACTCTTTCCGGGAACGTTCTCAGCATAAGCGGCGAGAAAAAGGAAGAATCTTCATCTACTAAAGGAAATTATCATGTTTCAGAAAGAAGATTCGGCCAGTTTGAAAGAAGCTTTACTTTGCCTGATAGTATAGATGATTCAAAAATTAAAGCAACCTTTAAAAAAGGCATTCTGTCCATACATATTCCTAAGAAAGAGGAAGCTAAAATAAAAACTAAAAAAATAAGTGTAGCAAAAGAATAAATTTTTGTAACTTTTTATCCTTCATAGTAATAACCACGATGAGGGATTTTTATTTTATGAATTCAGATTTTGAAGGGCTAAACGAATAAGATTTTCACTATTATGTTCTTCATCAGGGAGTTCATGCACAATTTTCATGATGGATTTCTTTGCCATATCATATTTAAATCCAAGCTGAACAAGCGCCAATACTGCTTCTTCGATATTTTTTGAATCGGCGACAGCTGCTCCTGTAAAGAAGGATTCCGGAGATATGACCATTATCTTATCTTTAAGTTCTATCACCATTCTTTCCGCGGATTTTGGTCCGACGCCATTAATTCTACTAAGAGCTTTGATATTAGAAGAAGAAATCGCTTCACAGAATGAATTTACAGAAATGCTGCTCAGGATTTTTATCGAAAGTTTCGGACCTATTCCATTGACTGTATTGAGCAGTTTAAACATGGCCTTTTCTTCGCATGTAGCGAAGCCGAACAATGTATGAGAATCTTCCCTGATGCTCAGAATGGTATGTAGAGAGATTTTTTCACCCTCTCGAGGAAGTCTGTCATAAGTACTTAATGGTATTATTATTTCATAGCCTATTCCATTTGCTTCGACTATTATTTCCGTCAAAGACACTTCCTTTAATATTCCTGTGATTGTTGCTATCATGATAGTTATAAAGTTATAAAAATGTTACTCGTTAAAAGTTATTATTGTTAACCGTTAACTGCGAACTATCCTAGTCCGACTTTTTCCCTTACTTCTTTCATTGTCAATTTGGCAATAGCTGAAGCTTTTTCAGCACCTTTCTGTAGTATATTTTCCACGTATTGCCGGTCAGCCGCAAGCTCTTTTCTCTTTTTATAAAATGGTGTAAAGTAAGCAAGATACATTTCAAACAGTTCTTGTTTTACCGTACCATACATAAGACCGCCGGCCCTATACCTTGCAGCCATCTCTTCCACTTGCTTTTTACTTGCAAACAGTTTATAGAGTGCAAAAATTGAACAGGAAGCGGGGTCTTTGGGGTCCTCCGGAGTTTTCGAGTCTGTTACTATTTTCATAAACAGTTTTCTTACTTGCTTTTCATCTCCAAATATGGGAATGGTATTCCCATAGCTTTTGGACATTTTTCGGCCATCAGTTCCTACGATTGTTGCAACATTTTCAATTATTCTCGGTTCCGGCAGCGAGAAAATATTCCCGTACTGATTATTGAAGCGAATAGCAATATCTCTTGCCACTTCTACATGTTGTTTTTGATCTTTGCCTACAGGTATAATTTCTGATTTGAAAAGCAGGATGTCCGCTGACATTAATACCGGATAATAAAAAAGTCCGCAGTTGGGGCTGATGCCGTTTGCAATTTTATCCTTATAGCTGTGGCATCTTTCCAGCAGCCCTACGGGCGTGACGCAGCTTAACATCCATGCAAGCTCAGGTATTTCCAGGATATCCGATTGACGAAAAAAAATAGATTTTTCAGGGTCGATTCCACAAGCAAGAAAATCAATCGCAGAGTTTAATATTTTTTCGCGAAATAATGGGGGCTCAGGAGATGTTGTCAGCGCATGATAATCTACGATTAAAAAAAAGCATTCCCCTGAATCTTGAATATCTATGCATTGTTTCATCATGCCAAAATAATTGCCGATATGAAAGTCGCCTGTCGGCTGTATTCCTGAAAGTATTCTCATATTTTTATCATTTGTTTTCAATTCTGATCGCTATTAATAGATTTGACCGCAAGTTGTTGAAATTTGCATACAATACTTCTCACGAACCACGTTACCACGATCAGAAATTAAAAAGTAAGATATTCTATCCGAATACCTGGGACTTCTCTCGCTGATAGTCCCGGCTTTTTTACAGTACGACTTGCCAATGCATTTTTATTAGACTTACAAAGATATCATAATACGCACAAGTATTATCTGCCGGCATTTCCCGGATTATCGGTTTCCAATCTTTAGCAATGCAGTGGACCATTTTATTGCCAGCACAGAGACGGAAATCATAACATTGAGTGTCTAAACCAAATAAAGCCCATGATTCTGAACTCATATTTCGTTTGAATTCACTCTTTATCAAATCAATATTTTCATTTATATTTTTACCATAGGAATCCGCATTCTCTCGGATTCTTAAAGATGTAAGTTCTATGAATTTATCAACATTACCTTTTTCAATATAACTATGAAACTCTTCCAAAAACTGTGATAGATTGAGCTTTATTTCATCAATCAGTTTCAAACTTATAGCTTTTTGGTAACTTTTTGCAGCATTAAAAAAGTTACCAATATTAAAAATTTCTTCTTTTATCAGGGGATAATTATTTAATTTGAAGTCATTAATCTCAACATTTTTACGAAGTATGCGTTTCTCCGGCCACGCTATGCGTGCTATTTCCTTGCCACTTGACCCTCCAAGTAAAGCTCCTTTGGGATAAGAACAAATTCGCATCAACGCTTTTTCTCTATCTCCAGGATATGCAAGATAGCTTCCGGTAAGGGGTCCTGTCTTAGCTCTTGAAGGAATATCTCCAGGCTTTATTATCATGCTTATTTTATTATCCTTATTAACAAGGTATTGATTTACTGGAGCTCCCCAAAAAGAACCAAAGCCCGGTCCCCTAATAGAAACAGGGATATCATTGATATAAAACTCAACATTAACATTTTGAGTGTAACACTCAGCAGTATATATCTTATCGGTCATAATTGTAGTTCAAAAATTGGTTTTACCTTAATGGGCCTATTTATACCAGTCAGCCAGTAAGATCTGGAATTTATACAATTTTCAAGGAGTTCAGAAACGAAAGAAATGGAATTGCAGAATTTTTCTAAATCCTCAAAATCAATATTATCTACAAAGTTGAGTTTGGAAAGAAAATTTTTAATATCTCGCACTTCCAAAGGACTAAAAGCATTTTTTGCTCCTGAAATATCAAATTCTTTACAAAAGGAATCAAATTTTGATTTTGCAGTTGTTTCCATTTTATCATAAGATTCAGCAGACTCTTTTAGTGTTTCCTTATTAAAAAGTTCAGTCATGTTTTTATACTCCAGCTCCAAGCTATCCATTATGGAGGAAAGCTTAACTTGTTTTGCTTCAATAAAATCAGTTATGGCCATAATAATTAAAACAAAATTAAATATATCCTGCCCGACTTTTAAATCTTCATTCTCCTCTAAAATAAAATTTTCATTACAAGTTTTTAAATATTGATGAACTTTCTTTAACAGCGGAGAAGAAGGTATATCGGTTATGATTTTTCTGTTGACCCCATCTAATAATAGACTCCATTGTTTATTTTCAGGAGAGATATTTTCCACATTTTCTTCATTTAAAGGAACTCGAACTAACATACCATTTACATCAAATTCAGGATGTTTCAGGTTCGTTTTCCATTTTTCCAGCGCGTGTATTTCCTGACTACTATTTTCGCCGCACCATATCCTGCTGTTAAGAGTTTGATTTTGAATATCATACAAGTAAAAAACAGTTTCTTTTAATATGTTTGATAACTTAAGTAGTTTTCCGTAAGCAGCTTCGTACTCAAATTGCAAAGAAAGCCAGGGGGCAAAATGGAAACAAGGGAACACACTTTTTTCTATCAATGCTCCACCAATATAATCCCTGATAAAAGATTTTTCGTAAACAGATGTTTTAAATACTGGAACTTTATGCTCGATCTCTGCAGCGATGCCCGGGAAATTGATGCTGTATTCTATCTCCCCACCATTTTCTTCAATTTGAAAAGAACATTCAAGCTCACCCTCTATACCGTATCTTTTTACACTGCCAGCAGAAATAGCATTGTCATTACACAAAACAGAATGTAAACGGATATCTAACGTTCCTTCGCTTTTCTTTTTATAATATCTAAAGGACGAATCAAGTACGGTTTTTTCATAATCATCAACATGAGTTAACGCTCCAGCGGCAAATATAGATACCATTCCCTTAAATAAATTCCCTCCATTTCCCCAAAAACCCGCAAATTCACTTTTTAAACTGTACCTAAAAATATCCACATTGGATAAAATCTTCTTCCAGTGAAAAACAGTGTTATTCAAGTACTCTTTCATTCCCCATTTTTCAAGGAAAGCACCGCTCATAGGTTCAACGCTAATCTCTAAACTATAATCTTTGGAATAACATACACTTATTAGATTCAAAAAAGCTGTCTGAAGTTTTTGCTTCAAAGAAGTCACATATTTCGCAAAAGCACTACATTTATCTAAATCAGAATAAATTTTCCCATTCCTATACAGAACAGCCTTAACGGCGTTTACTTCCGACAATAACTGTCCATTAAGACATTGGTAGTAATCATCAATGCCATAAAAACTTTTTTCAGTTCTAATTGTACTATTATCTTCTTTATTTGCTCTGGACAAATTTGAAATATTTATGTTAGGATACATCGAGTAATTTTCGGGATAATTTACTTTTTCTGTCGGACTAATATTTTCTTGTTTTTTTTCATTGATTGCCGAAAAAGGACTTTCTTCTATATAAAACTTGATCTTCTTCTTATCATAAATCGTAGTTTTTATATTGATCTTGTCTTTCGCCAATGACTCAAAAAAGAAAGCATATTCATCAGATGGATAAACATGTATGGTAGATATCAGATTTGAAACAGGTTTTTCCGTAAGGTTCTTTATAACATCAGGAAAACCACAGCTTGTTATTTCTATAGCATAAATATTATAGGCCTTGTATTTGTTTTTAAATTCTTTCAGTATGCGAATGATTTGTTCTATTAATTTATTTTCGCTGATATTCGAAGTAGATTTATTGAAGTCTGTAAAAGAGTAACATTGATATACATTAAACTTTGCATTACTGTCACACTCTGAAAAAACACTGTTCTGTTCAGATATATTATCCGATCTATATTCTTTAGCAGTTACAAGTGGGTGAGATTTGCAGAAATACTCGCCTTGAGACACTATTTGTATTTCGGTAAGATGTTGAGTATCTTTTTCTTCTCGAGTCCCGGCCACAAGTTGAATTACTGAATTATCATTAAGAAAAAAAGAATAGTTTTTCCGCCTTATACGTTCTTCTAACAACGCGAATTTCTTTTGTTTGTTTTTTTGTTCAATGCCCCATTCTGACTTAGCTGTTTTAAAAGCAGCTAGAAGTTCATATTCTTTAAAAGGGACATTATTGAAATCAAGTGTGTAATAAGCGGAATTATAGATGCTTACCCCTTGCATAAGTTCATGAGATAATTCTGCTCTAACGTTGGAGAGTTTTTCAAGTTCGCTTTGAATATATCTGTTTTTAGCAATTTTTTCTATAATAAAGTCATTAATTTGTCTCCCTGAACGTAAACAGGTTACAACAATTCTGGATAAATTGCATGGTATAGTTAGTTTTTTTTCTACATTATCGTCAATTGTAAAATCGTCCAAGTCTTTTCGTTTGCCATTAACATCCACTTTTACGACACATTCTCTTCCTATCACACAGTTGTACAGGGGAATCAGTTTAATATCCTGATCTTTTCCTGGATGCGTAAACATCACTTTTACGATTGCTTCAGGGGCAGATACAGGAACGTTAATCCTATACCCCTTATTGTTAAAGGCTGTACTGACAAGTTTGAAAACAGCATTAGTTCCCAGATTGATCGATACTTTTATTTTGATTTCATACGAATTGTATAAATCAATATTTATTTTTTCAGTTTTTGCAAAATTAATTATTCTTAAGTCAGTAAACATATTGGTTTGCAGTTCGTGGTTTATTGTCCGTGATTCATGATTCGTGGTTCGTGGTCTTTTGTTTTCTGTATATACTCTGCTTTCTTCTCCAGTTCATCTTCGGATTTTTCTATCAGACCTCTGATTCTTGCATCATTTGAAGTATCTTTCCATGATAATATTTCAGATGCCCATGATGTTTTATCTGACGCATCGAAATCATCACCCCAAGTAAAGATTATATCTATAAATTCAATTACATGCTCGTCAAGGGTAAATCCGTATTGCAAAGCCTTGTCAAAACCATTGATAACTTTAAGTTTCAATTCATCTTGGGATAAATTTAGAGCTTCATCTCTATGTGCTTCACACATCATTGAAATGATTTTTTCAATGTGCTGATCACGCGCCGCTATTATGGCAGCAGCATCCTGTTGCTGTTCTTCTTTTGTTTTAGCCACAAAAATTCTCCTTATAAAATAAAATCATCGGTAGCTTTTCTTAATATATTTTCTTTCGTACCAAGTGCGTTTAGAATGATTTACTTTTTTTAAGGTTTCAAATTTTTAATGTTTTCAGTTAAGGCTTGACTCTGAGCTTTGGCACTTTCTGCAGCTGATTGTGCTTGGGCTTTGGCGTTCTCTACAGCCGTTTGAGCTTGGGATTGGAATTCTTGAGCCTTGGCTTTGGCTTGTTCCATAGCTGATTGTGCTTGGGCTTTGGCGTTTTCTACAGCCGATTGAGCTTTATTTTGCAATTCTTGAGCCTTGGCTTTAACCTCTTCAACCTTTTCTTGAACTTTATTTTTTATTTCTTGAGCCTTAGATTTGACTTCGTCTACTACAGCTTGAGCCTTAGATTTGGCTTCTTCCGCCATAGCTTTAGCTTTGTCTTGTAATTCCTGGGCTTTAGTTTTGACATCATCTACTACTTTATCTACCATAGCTTTGGCTTTATCCTGCAATTCTTGAGCCTTGGCTTTGACTTCGTCTACTACATTATTTACCATAGTCTTAGCTTTATCCTGCAATTCTTGAGCTTTGGCTTTGGCTTCTTCGACTTTTTCTTGAACCTTATTTTGTAAATCTTGAGCTTTGGCTTTGACTTCGTCTACAACAGCTTGGGCTTTAGCTTGTGCTTCTTCTGCCATAGATTGGGCCTTAGCTTGCAATTCCTGAGCTTTGACCTTAACTTCTTCTGCTACAGCTTGGGCCTTAGCTTGGGTTTCTTCTGCCATAGCTTGGGCTTTATTTTGCAATTCCTGAGCCTTGGCTTCTGGAGTTTCTGGTTTTGTCTCTGCTTTAGTTTCTGGTTTGGCCTCTGGTGCTGCTTTAGCTTGTGCTTCTTCTGCCGGAGCCGGTGCTTTTGCTGGAGCTGCAGCTGGTGCTTCTTTAGTTTTGGCTTCTGGCTCTGCTGCTTGTGTTGCAGTTTCTTTTTCTGCTTTAGCTTCCGGTGCTTCTTTGGCTTTGGCTTCTTCCACCTTTTCTTTGGCTTCCTCTTTGGCTTCTTCGACTTTTACTTGGGCTTTTGTTACGGCTGCTTGAGATACAACTTTTATACTAGGCGTTTTTGCACTGCCGCCGCTATTTAGATTCACCATTATTCCCTTCAACGATCCTCCGCTAGCATCTAATGTAAGAAAACTACTACCAAAACCGCCCTGCGCAGAGAAATCTCCTCCACCAGAAACAAAATCACCATTAAAATTCGATTTCCCTTTTACAAACAAATCTCCCTCAATAACAATACTTGCTGCTTTAAGATGTATCGTATTATCACATACTGTCGAACTATTTTTGGCTTTAACATTATAGTCTTTCGTTACTTTCAGCTCCCTGCCTCCTTTGACTTCCAGGCTATCATCATCTGTTATCTCTTCACTCTTCTTTTTTTTGAATGTAGAAACACTATCTCCTTCACAAGTATAAGAAGAATTGCCCTTTACTGACTCAATTCTATCTTTTCCGATTGTATTAGTAAGGCTTCCTTTTGTTACGGTAAGAGTCACGTCTCCCTCTGTTACTGTAGTCGAATGATTATTCGTAACTTCTACAGTCATATTGCCTGACTCTGTAATTTTAAACAAATGTTTTTTTTCTTCTTTTGTATCATCAACCTTTATTAAAGTCCCAGGCTTCTCTTCTTCTGTAACACTTTTAAGCAGTATTGATTCTGTAGGATTTTTATCTGTAACAAGCGAGACATTATTTGCATTATAGACTGTTCCTACAACTATTGGCTTATCAGGATTTCCATTCTCAAAATCAACCTTAACTTCCATTCCGGGTCTGGGAATAATGCAAGATCCCCAAGTATTTCCTGCAAGTGAATGAATTACTCTAGCCCAACATGAAGATTTTTTAGCGGCTTTATTTTCAATATCCCAGTAAAACTGTATTTCAATACGCCCATCTTTATCAGTATTAATCTTTTTACCCTCAGGCCCAACCACTAAAGCAGTTTGACACGGAATAACCGGGCGCGGTGTTTTTATCTGAGAACGAAATTGTTTTTTTGCATCTATTGCGGTAAAAGCAATAGTACAGTTAGAAGGAGATTTTGCATCAAACCTGATTGATGTTTTTACAACTAATAATTCTTCACCACTGGTTGGCGGCGGCTTAGCTGCTGCCGGTTTTGCTTCTGGTGTCGCCGCAGCTTTTGGTGGTGCTGCCATAGTTTTAGCCCTTGGCGGCGGTGCCGCAGCTTTTGGTGGTGCTGCTGGAGCCGGGGCTTGAGCAGGAGCTTTGGTTTCTGGCGCTGCAGCCATGGTTTTAGCTTCAGCTGGCGCTGCTTCCGGCTTAGCTTCCGGCTTGGTCTCTGGTGCTTCTTTAGGTTTAGCCTCCGGCTGGGTCCCTGGCGCTGCCTCAGGTTTTTTAGCCTCTGGTACTGCTGCCTTAGCTTGATTTACAACCTCATTAACCTTAGCCTTGGCTTCTTCGACTTTTTCTTGTACCTTGGCTTTGACTTCTTCTATCTTAGCTTTGATTTGATTGAAAAATCCGCTGACTTTGCTTTTAGCCTCTTCCACCTTCGCTTTGACTTGATTTGCAAATTCGTTGACTTTAGCTTTGACTTCTTCTACTTTTTCTTGAACTTTGGCTTTCGCTTCTTCTATTGTCGCTTGAACTTTAGCTTTAACTTCTTCGACTTTTTCCTGAACTTTCGCCTTCGCTTCTTCTACTGCTGCCTGAACCTTGGCCTTGACTTCTTCGACTTTCGCTTTGGCCTGATTTGCAATCTCGTTGACTTTGGCTTTGACTTCTTCGACTTTTTCTTGAACCTTTGCTTTGGCTTCTTCGACTGTGGCCTGAACTTTTTCTTTAACTTCTTCTATTTTTGCTTGAACTTTTTCTTTAGCCTCTTCTACCTTCGCCTTAGCCTGATCTACAAATTCCTGTGCCTTGGCTTTAACTTCTTCTACCTTCGCCTTGGCTTGATTTGCAAATTCTTGAACTTTTTCCTTAGCTTCATTTACTGTCGCTTGAACTTTTTCTTTGACCTCTTCTACTGTAGCTTGAACTTTTGCCTTCGCCTCTTCTACTTTTGATTTGGCCTGATCTACAAATTCTTGTGCCTTTGCCTTCGCTTCTTCTACCTTTGCTTTGGCTTGATTCACGAATTCCTCTGCCTTAGCTTTGGCTTCTCCTACCTTCGCCTTGACCTGATCTTGTAACTCTTGAACTTTCGCCTTGGCCTCTTCCACCTTCGCTTTAGCTTGATCTACAAATTCCTGTGCCTTAGCCTTCGCTTCTTCCACTTTTGCCTTAGCCTGATCTTGTAGCTCCTGGACTTTTCCTTTGGCCTCTTCTACCTTCGCTTTAGCTTGATCTGCAAACTCTTGTGCTTTACCCTTGGCCTCTTCGAACTTGGCCTTCGCCTGGTCTTGTAATTCCTGCGCCTTCGCTTTAGCCTCTTCTACCTTTGCTTTGGCTTGATCTGCAAATTCCTGTGCTTTACCCTTGGCATCTTCAAGTTTTTCTTGCGCTTGAGCTTGTATTTCTTGCGCCTTCGCTTTGGCCTCTTCGACTGTCTTATCTACTGCTGCCTTCGCTTGGTCTTTCGCATCTGCTGCTGCTTTTCCCAATTCTTCCGGATCCGGCATATTATTTCCTGATTT
>Ga0233425_10007462_pt1 | contig 15345 bp, 22 predicted proteins | sample Watercolumn_Towu_2_FD_181712 | JGI IMG/M metagenome (GOLD analysis project Ga0233425, IMG submission 181712) | Freshwater microbial communities from Lake Towuti, South Sulawesi, Indonesia - Watercolumn_Towuti2014_140_MG | ecosystem: Environmental > Aquatic > Freshwater > Lake | place...
GTTCGTCATCACGGTGCCGACGACGAGGCGCGGGTCGAGCTTCCCGTGGCGGGCGAAGTGCCGCGCCGCGAGCGCGAGGACGAAGTCGCCGTCGTGGAGTTGGCCGCGCGCGTCGACGATCATGCAGCGGTCGCCGTCGCCGTCGAACGCGAAGCCGGCGTCGGCCGTGCGCTCGACGACGGCCTGCCGGAGGCGCTCGGGGTAGGTGCTGCCGCAGCCGTCGTTGATGTTGAGGCCGTCGGGCTGGTCGCAGAGGACGATGACCTCGGCGCCCGCCTGCGCGAACACGGAGGGCGCGACGCGGTACGTCGCGCCGTTCGCGCAGTCGAGGACGACGCGCGTTCCGTCGAGCCGCGGTGCGAGCTTCGCGAGCGCGTCCTCGTAGGCCTTCACGTGGCCGCGCGCGTCGCCGACGAGGCCGATCCCGCCCTCCGTCGGCCGCGGCATCGCGTCGTCGTTCGTCATGAGCGCCCCGATGCGGTCCTCGAGCGCGTCGGGGAGCTTCAGCCCGCGCTGGTCGAAGAACTTGATGCCATTGTCGGGTGCCGGGTTGTGCGAGGCGCTGATGACCGCGCCCGCGCTGTACCCCTGCGTGCGAGTGATGTACGCGAGGCCGGGCGTCGGGACGTGCCCGACGAGGCGCACCTCGATGCCCACCGAGCACAGTCCGGCGGCGAGCGCGCTCTCGAGCATGCGGCCCGAGCGGCGCGTGTCGCGCCCGACCACGACGCGGTGCCCCGGGCCGCCGAGGACGTGCCCCGCCGCGCGACCGAGGCGCAGGGCGAGCTCCGGCGTGAGATCGCGGTTCGCGATCCCGCGGACGCCGTCGGTGCCGAAGAGCCGGCTCACGGCGTGGCCGGCGACGGTGAGGGTGTGGGTGACGGTCTCGTGCTACGGATCGTAACCGTGGCCCTCGTCACCTGCGGCGCCTGGACGGTGACACCGGTCGGCGCGCGGACGCTGACCTCGAGGGTGTACTGGCCCGGCCCGCGACCCGCGACGTCGACCACGGCGGTCACGGAGTCGGCGCGGAGCGCGCCGAGCACGGGAACGGTGCCCGCGACGACGACGTCGACGGTCGCCGGGTCCACGCTGACGCTCAGCTCGAGCCCGACGTTCGCGGGCTGGATCGCGACGAGCGGGAAGGGCCGCGTCCCGGCCAGCGCGACGACCGTCACGGTCACCGTCGCCTCCTGCGCCCCGATCACGCTGAGGCCCGACGGGACGACGAGCGGGACGGTGAACGTGCGCGCCGCGCTCAGTCCCGAGACGTCGACGACCGACGTCTCGATCCGCTCGACGGCGGCGACCGCCGCGCGGTCGCCGCTCACGGTCACGACGAGCGGCTCCGTCGTCACGCGCGAGATCCAATGACCCGGTGCGACGTCGCCGCGCACCTGCCAGAGGACCGGAACGGTGCGCGTCGTCGCGCTCGAGCGCACCTCGATCGTTACGTGCACCGCCGCGGGATCGACCTCGACGCCGTCGACGACCTGGCCCGCCGCATCGACGGGGACCGGTCGCACGTCCTGCGCCAGGTCGACGGGCGCGTCGCCGAACCGGACCGTCGCGAGGACCGCGGCCACCATGGCGACCGCGCTCTCGGGACCGCTCACGGTCACGCCCTGCGGGCGGAAGGTCGCGGGCGCCGGCTGGAACCCCGGGGGCGGCCCGTTCGCGAGCCGCGGCTGCACCGCGAGGGTGCGCTCGGCGCGGCGCTCGAGCCGGACCGGCATCGTCGCCGGGATCGCCTCGACGACGCGCACGCGGTCGTCGGAGACCGTCACGCGCACGGGCGCGTCCTGCAGGTCCGGCCCGGGCGCGAGGCTGCCGACGTCGAGGGTCGCGCGCAGCTGCTGCTGCCCGACCGCGCGGATCGCCTCCGCGGTGCCGCGCAGGCGGACGGAGGTCTCGCCGAGCTGCGCGCGAAGGACGAAGCCGGCCGGGACGTCGGGGCGCTCGACCGGGATCCTCCCGTCGAACAGCTCCGTCACCTCAGGCGGCGGCGCGTTGTAGATGAGCGTCGCCCAGACGAACAGGAGCACCGCGACGGCGACCGCCGCGCCCTTCAGCGCGAGGTCGCCGAGGAACAGGCGGCGGAGGTCGATGCGCCGCCAGAGGGCGAGAGCGATCTCGCCCACCTGCGCGCCCAGGGTCATGACGCTTTCGTTCTGAACGGGAGCGGCTGGATGCGGCTCCGAAGGAGCGAGCCGAGGACGCGGCGCAGCCGCTCCTCGTCGAGGTTGCCGATCATGCGGCCGTTGCAGGCGATCGAGATGGTGCCGGACTCCTCGCTGACGACGACCACGACGGCGTCGCTCTGCGCGCTGATCGACAGCGCCGCGCGGTGACGCATGCCGTAGCGGTGCGCGAACCGTTCCGGCGTCTCGTCGAGCGGCAGGAGGCACGCCGCGGCGTGCACCTGGGCGCTCCGCACGATGACGGCGCCGTCGTGGAGCGGTGAGCGGGACATGAAGATCGACGCGAGGAGCTCGGCGGTGAGCTTCCCGTTCACCGGCACGCCGGTCTCCGAGTAGTCCAGCAGGCCCGTGCCGCGCTCGATGACGACGAGCGCGCCGTTCCCCTGCTGGCGGACGAGCAGCGCGCCGCGTACGACCTCGTCGACGGTGACGTCGACCTCCTCCGCGCTCGCCGGCGCGAGGAGACGGTCGAGCGCGCCGAGCCGCCCGAGCTGCCCGAGCGCCCGCCGGAGCTCCGGCTGGAAGATCACGGGCAGCGCCACCAACGCCGCGACCGACAGGAACTGGAGGACGAGCGCGGTCACCGTGAGCTGGAAGCGCACCGCGATGCCGTAGATGCCCGCGAGCACGAGCACGCCGAGGAGCAGCTGGACCGCGCGCGTGCCGCGGATGAGGACGAAGACGTAGTACACGAAGATCGCGACGAGGAGGATGTCGAGGACGTTGTTCCAGCCGAACGGCCGCCCCTGGAGCAGCTGGTCGACGAGCTGGCCGATCCTATCCAAGGGAGGCGACCGTGCCGAGGAGCCGCTCGCGCTCCGCGGCGAGCTCGGTGCGGCCGAGCGCCTGCGCGACGCCGATGAGCTCGCGCTCGGCCTCGTGCACGGCGATGCCGGCCGCGACGCACTGCAGCAGGAGGTCCGATGCGGCGTGGACCCTGCCGCTGTCGGCGAGCGCCCGCGCGGCCTCGACCGCGGTGGGTCCGGCGGTGGCATCGCGCGAGGCGATCAGCGCGGTCGCGCGCGCCTCGAGCTCCAGCACATCGACGCGCGTCCCCTTTCCGATCTCGCTCGCGGGGGACCCGCTCGCTCGACCCACGTGCTCGACCTCGTCGCTTCGCTCCTCGGTCTGCGCGCCTGGGGGACGTTCGGCTTCGATGGATGCCTCAGCGGTCGTGCGCTCCTGCATGGACGCGGGGCGCGACGCCGCCCACGCCGCGGCCGCGGCGAGCCGGGGATCCTGCGCCGGCTCGGCTGGCATGCGCCACGGCGCGTCGGTCAGCGGCGCCATCGGAACGGGCCCAGGCTCGCGGGTCGGCGCCTCGACGTCCGCCTCCACCGTCTCCGCCTCCGGCTCCGGGGCGAGGCGCCGCACAGTGCGCAGCTGCAGACCGACGGTGCGCGCGAGCTCGTGCAGCGCCGGGATCTCGCCGAGCGTCTCCATCGCGTAGGACGCCTCGAGGCGCGCGCGGTCGGGGTCGCCCGCCGCGATCTCCGCGTTCGTGAAGCGCACGTACTCCTGTGCCGCGCCGCTGACGTCCCCGGCGAGCGCCAGGGCGGCGGCGAGGCGACGGTGCGCAGAGAGGTCGAGCGGGTCGAGCGCGGTCGCTTCCCTGAGCAGATCGATCGCCAGCGCGCGCTCGCTAGCGCGCGCGAGCGCGGCGGCGCCGTCGCGCAGCGTCGCGAGCGCCGCGGCGCGGTCGCCGAGCTCGAGCTGGACGCGCGCGAGCCCGCGGTGGCCGCCGTCGGCGCCCGGGAACTTCGACACCAGGTAGCGGAACTGCTCCTCCGCCTGCCGGAGCTTGCCGCCCTGCAGGTGCTTCAGCCCCGACGCGAGCGCGACCTTGTAGTTGAAGTCCTGGACGGCTTTCACGGCGGCTAGTGTGCTCCCGCCGCGGGATCGCTCGCTACCGCTTCGTGAACTGCGGCGCCTTGCGGGCGCGCTTCAGGCCCGGCTTCTTGCGCTCCTTGGCGCGCGGGTCGCGCGTCAGGAGGCCGGCCTTCCGGAGCGCGACGCGGTGCTCCGCGTCGGACTGCAGGAGCGCCCGCGCGATCCCGTGCGAGATCGCGCCGATCTGGCCGCTGTACCCGCCGCCCTCGACCTTCACCTGCGCGTTGAAGCGGCGCGCGGTGTTCGTGACCTGGAACGGGAGGAGCGCTATCTGCGCCGTCGCCTCGCCCGCGAAGTAGTCCTCGAGCGGCTTCCCGTTGACGACGACGCTGCCGTCGCCCGGCACGAGCCGCACGCGCGCGATGGACGTCTTGCGGCGACCGGTCCCCTGGAAGTAGGCGGCGCTCCTCATGCCGTGGCCCCCTCGCTGATCTTCATCGCCTCGGGCCGCTGCGCCTCGTGGGGGTGCTCGGGCCCGGCGTAGACGTAGAGCTTGCGGATCATCCGGTCGCCGAGCCGGTTCTGCGGGAGCATCCCGCGCACCGCGCGGCGGATGACCTCGTCGGGACGGCGCGACAGGAGACGCTCGAGCGTCTCGGTGCGGAACCCTCCCGGGTAGCCCGAGTGCCGCGCGTAGGTCTTCTGCTGCAGCTTGCGCCCGGTGACGCGGATCTTCGACGCGTTCACGACGATCACGGCGTCCCCGACGTCGAGGTGGTCGGTGAACGCGGCCTTGTGCTTGCCGCGGAGCGCCGCCGCGATGCGCGTGGCGAGGCGGCCGAGGGTCGCGCCGTCGGCATCGACGACCCACCACCGCCGCTCGATCTCGCCGGCCTTCACCGTGTACGTGCTCATTGCGTTCACCTGCTCGTTCGCCTATTCATCGTCGTCGCTCGTCTCGCTCGCCTGCCCGTCGTACCGCACCTCGACGAGGGACAGCCCCGCCGCCGGCGCGTTCGGTCCCGCCTGCGACCGGTCCCGTCCGGACATGATCTCGCCGACACGCTCCGGCGCGATGTGGCCGGTCCCGACCCATAGAAGGGTACCGACGATGGCCCGGACCATCCCGCGGAGGAACGCGTTCGCCTCGATGCCGAAACGAAGCAGCGTGCCCTCGCGGTGCCACGCCGCCCGGCGGACGTCGCGCTCGGCCCGGCCCAGGGTCGGGCCGGTCGCGAACGCCGCGAAGTCGTGGCGTCCGACCAGCGTCCGCGTGGCGCGCTCCATCGCGCCCTGGTCGAGCGCCTGGGGCACCCAGTGCTCCCGGTGGCGCTCGAGCGGCTCGCGATGCGCGCCGCAGCGGATCCGGTACTCGTATGCGCGACCCGTCGCCGAGAACCTCGCGTGGAAGTCCTCGCCGACCTCTCCCAGGTCACGGATCGCGATGTCCTGCGGAAGGAGGGCGTTGACCCCCCTTCGGATGGTCGCCGGGTCCAGCCGCGTGCCGGTCCGGAAGCTGATGACCTGTCCCGTCGCGTGGACCCCCGCGTCGGTCCGCCCCGCCAGGACGATCCGCACGGCCTCGCCGGTGATCGTCCCGAGCGCGCGCTCCAGCTCCCCTTGCACGGTCGGCGCGTTCGCCTGGATCTGGGCCCCGGCGTACCGGGTCCCGTCATAGGCGACCGTCGCCTTCCAGTTCCTGCTAGGCAGTGGTCTCCTTCTTCGCGCCGCTGCGGCGGAACGGCAGCCGGCGGCGCGGCTTCTCTTCGGCCGCGGCCGCGTCCTTCGCCTTCTGCGCCTCCTGCGCGCTCGGTACGAGCTCGAGCTGCACGACGGGAGCGGCATCGCCGACGCGGTGACCGACCTTGGTCAGGCGCAGGTACCCCGACCGCCGGTCGGGATAGCGCTCCGGGAAGTCCGTGAAGAGCTTTTCGACGAGCTCGGGCTCGGGCAGCCACGCGATCGCGCGGCGCCGCGCGGAGAGGGTGCCGTCCTTCCCGAGGTTCATCATCCGGTCGACGAAGCGGCGGATCTCCTTGCCCTTCGCCTCCGTCGTCCGCACCTTCTCGTACCGCAGTACGGAGACGGTGAGGTTGCGGAGCATGGCGATCCGCTGATCGCTCGTGCGTCCGAACTTGCGCTCGTGGACCTGGTGCGGCACCTACTCCTCCTCGAGCGTCCGGCCGGTCGTCACGCGCTCGTCGGCGTCGCGAGGGCGGTCGCTCTCGTCCCCGTCGTCGCCGAGGTCGCCGAGCTCCGTCGGGGACCCGGTCTCACCGAGGTCCAGCATCTCTCCCTCGCCCTCCTCGGCGCTGCCCTCGAGCATCTCGATGAGGCCGCGCGCCGCGAGGCGCTCCTTGATCTCGTCGAGAGACTTCTTGCCGAAGTTGCGCATGCGCAGGAGCTCCTCGTCCGGGGTCTGGAGGAGCTGCCCGACCTTCGTGATGCCGTGGCGCTTCAGCGAGTTGAACGCGCGCTGCGGCAGGTCGAGCTCCTCGATCGGCCTGTCCGCGACGCCGGCCGGCAGGCTCCCGCCGTCCTGGCGCGCCGGCTGCGCGAGCGCGGCCTGCGACCGGGTGAGGCCGGCGAAGAGCGAGAACTGCGACACGAGGATCTGCGCGCCCTGCGCGACCGCCTCGTCGGGCGGCGTCGTGCCGTCGGTCCACACCTCGATGAGGAGCTTGTCGTAGTTCGTCACCTGGCCGACGCGGGTGTTCTCGACGTGGAAGTTCACCTTCTTCACGGGGCCGAAGAGCGCGTCGATCGGGATGACCCCGATCGGGAGGCCCTCGCGGCGGTCGCCCGGCACGAAGCCGCGGCCGGTCTCGACCGTCAGCTCCATCCAGAGCGAGGCCTCCGGCTCGAGCGTCGCGATGCGCTGCTCGGGGTTCACGATCTCGACGTCGCTCGTCGTCTGGATGTCGGCCGCGGTGACGTCGCCGGGGCCCTCCTTCTCGAGGACGAGCGTCACCGGCTCGGTCGCGAACGACCGCAGGCGGATCCCCTTGAGGTTGAGGACCATCTCGACGACGTCCTCCTTGACGCCGGGGATGGTCGAGAACTCGTGCGCCACGCCGCGCACGCGGGCGGCCGTGATGGCCGCTCCGGGCAGCGACGAGAGCAGCACGCGGCGGAGCGAGTTGCCGAGCGTCGTGCCGTAGCCGGCCGGCAGGGGCTCGCAGACGAACCGCGCGTAGCGGTCGTCGCCCTCGAGGCGCTCGATCTTCGGGTATTCCAGCTCGACGATGGACATCTCGTACCTCTCTTCCGGGCGAGGATCCGCCCGCGGGACCGTCTAGCGCGAGTAGTGCTCGACGATGAGCTGCGTGTCGACCTGCGTCTCGATCTGATCGCGCGTGGGGGTCGTGACCATGCGCGTCGTGAATGCGTCTGGATCGACCTCGAGCCAGCCGGGACGCGGCTGGGTCTTCGCCCAGGCGAGCGCGTCCTTGAAGTACTGGAGGCCGCGGCTCGGCTCCTTCACCGTCACGACGTCGCCCGCCCGCACGGTGCGGCTCGGGATGGTCGCGACGCGGCCGTTCACCACGATGTGCCCGTGCCCGACGAGCTGCCGCGCCTGCGCCCGCGACTTCGCGAACCCCGAGCGGTAGACGACGTTGTCGAGCCGCGTCTCGAGGAGCACGAGCAGCTGGTCGCCGGTCGCGCCCTTGGTGCTCGAGGCATCCTCGAAGGTGCTCTTCATCTGCCGCTCGAGCACGCCGTACATGCGGCGCGCCTTTTGCTTCTCACGCAGCTGAAGCGCGAAGTCCGAGACCTTGCGGCGGCGCTGCTGGTGCATGCCCGGCGGTGAGGGACGCCGCTCGATGGTGCACTTCGTGATGCACTTCTCGCCCTTGAGGTAGAGCTTCATCCCCTCGCGGCGGCACTGGCGGCAGACCGGACCCGTGTAGCGAGCCATTTCCCTCCCCTAAACGCGGCGCCGCTTCGGCGGCCGGCAGCCGTTGTGCGGGATCGGCGTCACGTCGGTGATCGCGGTGACCGTCAGCCCGCTCGCCTCGAGCGCGCGGATGGCCGCCTCGCGGCCGGCGCCCGGGCCCTTCACGAAGACCTCGACGCTCTTCATCCCCGCCTCGACCGCCTTCTTCGCCGCGTTCTCGGCGGTGACCTGCGCCGCGTAGGGCGTGCTCTTGCGCGAGCCCTTCCAGCCGGAGGCGCCCGCGGTCGCCCAGCAGATGGTGTTCCCCTGCGGGTCGCAGATGGACACGATCGTGTTGTTGAACGAGGCCTTGATGTGCGCGGTGCCGTGGGGGACGACGCGCTTCTCGCGCTTGCGGCGCGGCGCCGGCGCGGGTCGCGCGCCTTCCGCAGCGGGGGCGGCCTGCGGCGCCTTCGCCGCCTGCTTCTGGTCGGGCGCCTTCGGTCCTCCCGGGGGGACCCGCTGCTCCGTCGCCACTACGTCTTCGCCGTCGCCTTCTTCTTGCCGGCGACCGTTTTGCGCGGACCCTTGCGCGAGCGCGCGTTCGTCCGCGTGCGCTGGCCGCGCACCGGCAGGCCACGGCGGTGCCGCAGCCCGCGGTACGAGCCGATCTCCTGGAGCCGCTTGATGTTCAGCGCCACCTCGCGGCGGAGGTCACCCTCCACCGTGAGCGTGCGGTCGATGACCTCGCGGAGGCGCGCGACCTGCGGCTCGGTGAGGTCGCGTGTGCGGACCCCGCCTTCGACCTTCGCCTCGGCGCACACGCGCGCCGCGACGCTCGGGCCGATGCCGTAGATGTAGCGCAGCGACACGTCGATGCGCTTCTCGCGCGGGATGTCGACGCCGGCGATACGTGCCATTCCCTACCCCTGCCGCTGCTTGTGCTTCGGCTCGGAGCAGATCACGAGGATCTGACCCTCGCGCCGGATGATCTTGCACTTGTCGCAGCGCTTCTTGACGCTCGCGCGGACCTTCAACGCTCAGTACCTGACCCTTCGAGTGATCCGACCCCGCTTGAGGTCGTACGGCGACAGCTCCACCAGGACCTTGTCACCTGGAACGACGCGGATGAAGTTCATCCGCATCTTCCCCGAGATGTGAGCGAGGACCTCGTGACCGTTCTGGAGCTCGACCTTGAACATCGCGTTCGGGAGGGCCTCGGAGACCGTCCCTTCGACCTCGATGACGTCCTTGTTCGCCAACCTCGCTCCAGACACGTTTCTCCGCGGAAGTCCCAGGGGCAGGGGCCCATGAGCGCGTAGCGCGCGGGAACGCCCAGTGTACCAAAGCGGGTCATGCCCTGCGCCTGCCGAGCGCGACGTGGTCCCCGCGGCGCGCAGACCGAGGGGGCGGGGGGCCCACGAGGTCGAGGACGCGCTTCGCGCGCAGGGGCCCCTGTCCCTGGGCACTCGCGAGGGCTCTGCCGCGAGCGAGGTCGGAAGTCAGGACGACAGGCCCCTCGTCCGTGATGGCCACGGTGTGCTCGAAATGGGCCGAGAGCGAGCCGTCCGCGGTGACGACCGTCCAGCCGTCGTCGAGCAGGCGCGTCTCGCGGCCCCCGGCGTTCAGCATCGGCTCGATCGCGATGCACAGCCCGGCGCCGACCGGGCGCCCGACCCCGGCCGTGCCGTAGTTGGGGACCTGGGGTGGCTCGTGCATCGCGCGGCCGATGCCGTGGCCGACGTAGTTCCGGACGACGCTGAACCCATTCCGCTCGGCGAAGCCCTGGACCGCCGCGCCGATGTCGCCGAGACGGCCGCCGGCCCGGGCCGCGCCGATCCCGCGACGGAGCGCCTCCTCGGCCGTCGCCATGAGCCGGGTCGCCTCCGCGCTCACCCGACCCACCGGCACCGTCACCGCGGCGTCGGCGTGCCACCCGTCGACGATGGCACCCGCGTCGATACCGATGATGTCGCCCTCCTTCAGCTTCCGGCGGCCGGGGATGCCGTGGACGATCTGGTCGTTCACCGACGTGCAGATCGTCGCGGGGTAGCCGTAGTACCCGAGGAACGACGACGCCGCCCGGTGCTCCTTGAGGACCTGCGAGGCGATGCGGTCGAGCTCGCCGGTCGTCACGCCGGGGCGGACGGCGGCCGCGGTCCGCGCGAGCATCTCCGCGACGATGGCGCCCGCACGGCGCATCGTCGCGACCTGCTCCGGTGTCTTCAGCGTCACGAGCTCCGTCACGCGACGAGCGCCTTCATCCGCGCGTGGACGTCGTCGATCGTGCCGACGCCGTCGACGCGGCACACGAGCCCCATCCGGTCGTAGTGCTCGACGACCGGGCGGGTCTGCTCCTCGTAGACGTCGAACCGCTTGCGGACGACCTCGGGGGTGTCGTCCGAACGACCCTCGCCGCGCTGCCGCAGACGCGCGACCAGCTCCTCGCGCCCGACGTCGACGACGATCACCCGGGAGACCCGGCGGCCGAGCGCGGCGAGGAGCGTGTCGAGGGCCTCCGCCTGCGCGACGGTGCGCGGGAAGCCGTCGAAGACGACGTGGTCGCGCGGCGGGATCTCGCGCATGCGCTCGCGGACCATGCGGACCGTCACGTCGTCGGGCACGTACCGGCCCTTCGACATGTAGCCCTCGGCGAGCTTGCCGAGGTCCGTCCCCTCCTTGAGGTGCGCGCGGAACAGCTCGCCGGTCGAGAGGTGCACCCATCCCGGGAGCGCCGCGAGCAGCTTCGCCTGCGTGCCCTTCCCCGACCCGGGCGAACCCATGAGCACGAGCTCGCCGTGGCTCACTACCGGATGAAGCCCTCGTACGAGCGCATGAGCAGCTGTGCCTCGAGCTGCTTCATCGTCTCGACGACGACGCCGACGACGATGAGGATGCTCGTGCCGCCGAGGCGGAGCGTCTGCACGCCCGTCAGGTCGCCGATGAGCGTCGGCATGACGGCGACGATCCCGAGGAAGAGCGCGCCCGCGATCGTGATGCGGGTCACCACGCGACCGAGGAACTCCGCCGTCGGCCGGCCCGGGCGGATGCCGGGGATGAAGCCGCCGTATCGCTTGATGTTGTCGGCGACGTCGCTTGGGACGAAGGTGAACGCGGTGTAGAAGAACGTGAACGCGACCGTGAGGAAGAAGTACAGCCCGTTGTAGATGAACGCGTTCGAGAACGCCGCGAGCGTCGCGTTCGACGCCGTCCGCAGCCACTCGGTCTCGCTGTTGGTGAAGTACTGCGCCACCTGGGAGGGCAGGAGGAGGATCGAGATCGCGAAGATGATCGGGATGACGCCGGCGCTGTTCACGCGGAGCGGGATGTGCGTGCTGCCGCCGGAGTACATACGCGTGCCGCGCACGCGCTTCGCGTACTGAACGGGGATACGCCGCTGGCCCTCCTGGATGAAGACGATCGCGGCGATGACGCTGATGCCGATGATCGCGTAGACGATGAGGATCGCGAGGTTCTCCTGCACCTCGATCGTCTGCGCGAGGGTCGTCGGCAGGCGGCCGACGATGCCCGCGAAGATGATGAAGCTGATCCCGTTCCCGATCCCCTTCTCGCTGATGAGCTCGCCGAGCCACATGAGGAGCAGGGTGCCCGTCGTGAGCGTGGCGAGGATCGACAGCGTGAGGAGGAGGTCCTTCGTCCCGAAGTCCGGGATGACGCCCGAGCGGGCCATGAAGACCGACACGCCGATGCCCTGGAGGATCGCCATGGGGACGGTGAGGATGCGCGTGTACTGGTTGATGCGGTTGCGCCCGTATTCGCCTTCCTTCGACAGGCGCTCGAGCGCGGGGATGGTCTGGTTGAGGAGGGTCATGATGATCGACGCGTTGATGTACGGGTTCACGCCGAGCGCCACGACGCTGAACCGCGCGAGCCCGCCCCCCGAGAAGAGGTCGAGCAGGCTGAGCAGCTGGTTGTTGTTGAGGACCGTCGTCAGCTGCGCCTGGTCGACGCCGGGCAGCGGGACGTGCGCGAGGAAGCGGAACACGATGAGCATCCCGAACGTGAACAGGATCTTGTTCCGCAGGTCGGCGGCACGGAGCGAGTCCATGAGCGCGCCGAGGACCGGGAGCTGCGCGGCCATTACTTGATGATCACCACGGAACCACCTGCGGCCTCGATGGCCTTGCGCGCGGTGGCCGAGACGGCGTGGGCGTGCACCTCGAGGGCCTGCGCCAGCGTTCCGTCGCCGAGGATCTTCACCGGCTGGTCGACGCGCAGGCCCTTCGCCTTCAGCAGCTCCGGCGTCACCTTGCCGCCTTCGGCGTAGTCCTTCAGCCGTCCGACGTTCACCGCGACGTGCTGCACGCTGCGCGGCGGCTTGAAGCCGCGCAGCTTCGGCAGGCGCATGTGCAGCGGCGTCTGACCGCCCTCGAACCACGCGGGAAGGCCCGGGCCGGACCGCGCGAGCTGGCCCTTCGTTCCCTTGCCCGCCGTCTTGCCCGTTCCGCTCCCGGTACCGCGTCCGACGCGCCGCTGGCCGCGGCGCGCGCCCTTCGGCGCCTTCACCTCGTGCAGCCTCACTTGTTCAGGCTCGCGGCTTCGCCGCGTGCATCGTCTGACTGCTCGCTCGACCGGCGAAGCCGGATCTCGCTCGCTCTCTTTTCGGAAGTCCTCACTTCTCTTTGACCTCCACCAAATGTGCCACCTTGCGGAGCATGCCGCGGAGCTGCGGCGTGTCCTCGAGATGCACACGCGTGCCCGGGCGCTTCAGCCCGAGGGCGCGCAGCGTGCCGCGCGCGCTCTCCTTCTCGCCGATCGCGCTCTTCTTCTGGACGACGAGGATCTCGGCCATTACACGCCCACCGCGTCCGGCTCGCGCTTGCGCGCGCCCGGGACGTCCACGCCGCGCCGCTCGCTCACTTGCTGCGGCGACCGCACCTGGTCGAGCGCGCGCATCGTTGCCATGACGACGTTCACCGGATTCGTCGACCCGAGCGACTTCGTGAGGATGTCGCGGATGCCGGCGGATTCGACGACCGCGCGCACGGAGCCGCCGGCGATGACGCCGGTGCCCTTCGATGCCGGCCGGAGGAGCACCGAGGCGGCCCCGAACCGACCCGTGACGGCGTGCGGGATCGACCGCTCGGCGAGCGGGACGAGCATGATGTGCTTCTTCGCGTCCTCGACGCCCTTGCGGATGGCGTCCGGCACCTCGTCGGCCTTGCCCAGGCCGGCCCCGACGTGCCCGCGGCCGTCACCGACGACGACGACGGCCGAGAAGCTGAAGCGCCGTCCGCCCTTCACGACCTTGGACACGCGGTTGATCTGGACGACGCGCTCCGTCAGCTCCAGCCGGTTCGGATCGATCCTCGGCATGTCTCCTCCTCAGGACCTCAGCCCGCTCAGAACTCGAGCCCCGACTCGCGGGCCGCGTCGGCGAGCGCCTTGATGCGCCCGTGGTAGCGGTAGCCGCCGCGGTCGAAGACGACCTGGCCGATGCCCTTCGCCTTCGCGCGCGCGGCGATCGCCTGGCCGACCTGCTTGGCTTTCTCGGACTTCTTGCCACTGCCGACGTCGAGGTCGGACGCGGCGGCGACCGTCCGTCCGGAGCGGTCGTCGATGACCTGGGCGTAGATGTGCGCGAGCGAGCGGAACACGGCGAGGCGCGGCCGCTCCGGTGTTCCGGCGACCCGCACGCGGACCCGCGAGTGGCGCCTGACCCGTCCCGCCCGACGAATGTCGCTCGGCATCCGTTCTCCTCCCCGTTATGCGGCGCCCTTCGCGCCGACCTTGCCGGCCTTCCCGGCCTTGCGACGGATGACCTCGCCCGCGTACTTCACGCCCTTCGCCTTGTACGGGTCGGGGACGCGGAGCCGGCGGATCTTCGCGGCGATCTCGCCGACGACCTCCTTGTCGACCCCGCTCACGCGGACCTTCTGCGGCGTCTCCGTCGCGAAGGATATCCCCGCGGGCGGGTCGATCTCGATCGGGTGCGAGTAGCCGAGCGCGAGCTGCAGCTTCTTGCCGACGAGCTGCGCGCGGTAGCCGGTCCCGCTGATCTCGAGATCCTTCGAGTAGCCCGCGGTCACGCCCACGATCATGTTCGCGACGAGCGTCCGCGACAGCCCGTGGACGGCGCGCGAGATCTGCGTGTCGTCCTTGCGCTTCACGACGACGCTGCCGTCCTCGCGCGTCACGTCGACGGAGGAGTGGAACGTGCGCGTGAGCTCGCCCTTCGGCCCCTTCACCTTCACGGTGCGCCCGCTGATGGTCACGTCGACGCCCTTCGGGAGCTGTACGGGGAGCCTGCCGATACGGCTCATCGCGTCACCTACCAGACATTCGCGAGGATCTCGCCGCCGAGACCCTTGCGACGCGCATCGCGTCCGCTCATGACGCCGGCCGACGTCGAGACGATCGATGTGCCGAGCCCGCCGAGGACACGCGGCATCGCGTCGCGCGTCGCGTACACGCGACGGCCCGGGCGGCTCACCCGGTCGATGCCGGTGAGCGCGGACGTCTTCCCCGAGTACTTCAGGCGGACGACGATCTCGGGTCCGCTCGTCTCGACGCCGGCGATGTACCCCTCGGCCTTGAGGATCCGCGCGATCTCGCGCTTCAAGCGGCTCGCGGGGATCGCCACGGTCTCGTGGCGCGCGCCGACGGCGTTCCGCAGGCGCGTGAGCATGTCGCCGACCGGGTCGCCCACCGCGACGCCGCGGCGGCGGGCCGGCTTCTTCGGCGCGGCCTTGCGCGTGCCACCCGTCGCCGGGGCCCCTCCCCCGGCGCGCTCGGCCGGCGGTCGGTCAGTCGTCGGTGTGTTGGTCGCGCGCTCTTCCATCGCTCTCTCCGTCACCAGCTGGACTTCGTCACGCCCGGGAGCTCGCCCTGCAAGGCGCGCTCGCGGAAGCAGATGCGGCACAGGCCGAACTTGCGGATGAAGCCGCGCGGCCGTCCGCAGATCTGGCAGCGGTTGTGGCCCTGCACCTTGAACTTCGGCGCCCGCTGCGACTTCACGATGAGGCTCTTCTTCGCCATTACGCTCCCACCCCCTAGGCGGCCCGGCCGCTCGTCGTGGTCCGGAACGGCATGCCGAGCGCCCGGAGCAGCTCGCGCCCTTCCTCGTCCGTCGGCGCCGAGGTCACGATCGTGACCTCGAGGCCGCGCAGCCGGTCGATCTTGTCGTACTCGATCTCCGGGAACACGAGCTGCTCGCGCAGCCCGAGCGAGTAGTTACCGCGACCGTCGAAGCCGCGGTCTGACACGCCCTGGAAGTCACGGATGCGAGGCAGGACGACGTTGAGCAGCTTCTCGAGGAACGCCCACATCCGCTCTCCGCGCAGCGTGACCTTGAGGCCGATCGGCATCCCGATGCGCAGGCGGAAGTTCGAGATGGCCTTCTTCGACCGCGTCACCACCGGGCGCTGCCCGGTGATGGTCGCGAGGTCGGTGGCGGCGGCGTCCATGGCCTTAGCG
>Ga0233425_10007463_pt1 | contig 15345 bp, 14 predicted proteins | sample Watercolumn_Towu_2_FD_181712 | JGI IMG/M metagenome (GOLD analysis project Ga0233425, IMG submission 181712) | Freshwater microbial communities from Lake Towuti, South Sulawesi, Indonesia - Watercolumn_Towuti2014_140_MG | ecosystem: Environmental > Aquatic > Freshwater > Lake | place...
TTGGCGTCGTCTTTTTTTATGATTTCTTCTTCGAGCATGCGCGGTTCTTCATGCGTGAGGAAGTAGTAAGAGTTCAAGAGTTTAAAAGCGGTTTGTTTTTTTATAACTAATTCTTTGGAGCAGTAATTATCAAAATCCATGTAGCCCCATTCTCTAAAAAGTTTTTCTTTTTTTACTTTATATAGATTCTTCGCGAATTCAAGCCAGTTTGTTTTGAATTGTTTCGCGATGCTCAATATCTGGTTGCGGAAGTCTTGCGCGTCGATCTCTATGTCATTTATTTTATCTTCGGTGATTCCATCATATTTCATATACATTCTCCTAAAAAGCCGGGAGTGGGATTTGAACCCATGACCTACGGTTTACGAAACCGTTGCTCTACCAGCTGAGCTATCCCGGCATAGACTCTGCAAATTTTATGTGATAATATTATATACAGTAAGTTTGGAATTGCAAAATAAAAAGGTGTGTCATGCTGAAAAATATTTTACTAGCATTTGTACCTATCTTTGTGGCGGTTGACGCTTTGGGCGTGTTGCCTATTTTTATATCGCTTACGGAAGGTATCAAGAAAAGGGACAAGAAAAAAATAATTATCCAATCTGTTATAACAGCCGGTTTTATAGCGTTCGGTTTTTTGTTTCTTGGTAAGGCTGTTTTTAAGATGCTGGGTATTAGTGTCGGGGATTTTATGGTGGCGGGCGGCGCGCTTTTATTTGTGATAAGTATAAATGATATTTTAAACCCGATGAAAAAGCGCCACGCAACTCCGCAGAGTTTGGGGGCGGTTCCCATCGGTACGCCGCTTATAGTCGGACCTGCGGTTTTAAGTACTTCATTAATCCTTCTGGAGACTTACGGTGTTGTGCCGACCTTGATATCGCTTATATTGAACGTTATTCTAGCCGGTATAATATTTTCTTTCTCGGAGGGGCTTATAAAAATTTTAGGCGAGGCGGGATCCCGCGCTCTTTCAAAGATTATGAGCCTGCTCTTAGGCGCGATAGCGGTCATGATGATACGAAAGGGTGTTATCAGAATAATAGATTTGCTTATGAATAAATGAAAAATAGAGTCGTAAGCGGTGTTATTATTTTTATAGGGTTCATGCTCTCTCCTGCGAGTTGGTGGAATGACGCCTTTGTAAATATTCCACTTAGTTATTTGATCAGTACTCTTATCTCATATTTTTTTCCGGTACACTTTTCTTTTTTATTTGTCGCCGCATATTGGTTTACAAACGTATTAGGACTTTGGCTTATGCATTTTGGGGGTAGTAATTTGTCTGGGGATGTAAAAAAAAGTACGATAAGCCAAATATTTACTATTATTCTTTACAGTGCCCTTATCTTTTTACTCGCCAAATACAATTTGGTAAAACCTATTCTTGGTAGTCAGTAAAGTTTAAAATATTCAAGTTTTTCAACCCATCTTGACTTTTTACTTATATAGGGCATAAATTTATCGGGGGGGGGAAATTGTATTTTTCAAAACATTATGCGAAGAATATATTTATTTAAACATCTGATTGTTTTCCTAATTGTAGTTTGCGGAACGGTTGCGGGTGAAATTAAATGCCCGATATTGCAAGTTAACTGTCTTGCCCCGAATTCATCCAAAGGAGTTGTCGCGGCGCGGCAGATTGCGAGTGAGTTGTTAGCGGAAAATATTGTTGGGGAATTATTGGATAGAGTACCCAAGATGGCAGTTTCGTATGATAGGGATCTGCCTATATTTGAAATGCTTAAGTTGTTGGGTTTAGAAGACCCCAATAATATTCCAGGTGTAAAAACCAGATATATAGTTAGACTTGCAAACGGATCAATAGTTCAAAGGGTCAAGATAGTTGACGAGAAAAATAGATATGGTTTTTTAATGCTAGCGAATGAGATGATGGAAACTTCTAGAGGATCTAATCACAGTGTAATTGAATTTGATATCGTGTATAATCCCGATGCTGAACCGGTTGCTATTGTTCCGGCGGTGGTAAGGAAACACGAAATAGACGACAAGTATACTTATGAAAAGGAAAAATTTTACAATATTAGAGAGCTAAACTATAAGTATTTCGAGCAATATAGCGAATACCCTTCCATTATATACCTAACGCAGTATTATGTGTTGCCGCCGCAAGTCGGCGACAGTGATTTTATTTCTCGCTGGGAAGATATTGACAGAAGAATTGATAGTGATGTTTCTTTTGTTAGGGAATATAATTCAAGAAATTCAAATACAGCGGATGTTTTTTGTAAAGGATATAGGAAAACTGCAGATTTATTTATTGTGCTGGAAAAAGGAAAAGGTAAATGGGGAGCACAAAGGTTCAGGAATAGAAGGGATACAAGAGTAAATTTACAAGATGAAGCACTGGGAAAAGATGTATTGATAGTTCCCTTGTTGCCCACAGTCTATAATCCGCAAGAAGGACAAGAAACGGATAGTGCATACTATAAATATATATCAGACAACATACCGGCCAACAGCGATGTCTTAGTATTAGGTCCAGGTTCAGGCGCGGACGCGTGGGCCGCTTGGATAGCATCCGGTAGGAGTGCCAGAATAAATGTCGTCGGTGTTAATCCGTTTGAAATCGCGAATACCAGAATAACAGCGCGAATAGCTGGTTTTGAAATTAGTTCTGAGCGGAAAAGAATAAAACGAAATACGGCGCGCGAAGGATTGCTCGCAAAGCGATACGATGTTGTGATTTGGAATATGCCGTTTCTCTCGCTTGGTTATCAAACATGGCTTAAGTCAGAATCGCTTGAGGGAGATTGGGACGGAGATAGCGGAGAGGCGTTGGTGGGTATTGCCAGATTATTGCCGGGTATTATAAAACCACGAGGCAAGGCAATATTGTGGAATTCTCGAATTACAGGGTACAAAGCCGACAGAAAGACTCAAATAGATCTTGTTCAATCTGTACTTGCTTCTGCCGGCAGGAGAGTTGTTTCGGTTAATAATTATGGAAGTACCGATGATGAAACAGAATTGGTGGATGTAGAATCTATATATTGTTTTTCAAACGAATTTAGATATGGTGGTCATGGAAAAAGCTATAATATATACGTTGTTTCACATAAAACAATTGTGGAAACCTATGACAATAGGAACATGGGTGGTTCATTATAAATTTAAATAAATATTAAAATATCCATGCCCCAATTTCGGGGAAATTTTTTTTAGGCTGGTGATAATAGTTTTTATGCCCAGAATGTTTTTTGTGCCTTCAATTCCCAAACTCTTGAAATATCTAAATGGATCGTAGTTTAGATTGCGCCATTGGATCATGTCTATTTTGGTTTTTTGGACAAATTTTAACAATGCGTCATACTCATCCTTTTCGTCTGTAAATCCAGGCATGACCAGATAATTTAGGGAAACAAACTTTTCATATTGCTTAGCGACCTTGATAGACTCAATTATATCTGTGAAAGTATATCCCAAAGGCCGGTAGTATTTATTATAAAATATTTCTCTGACGCTGTTTAGGCTTATGCGGAAACTATCCATCCCGGCTTTGCATAAGAGCTCGACATTTCTGGGCAGACTGCCGTTGGTGTTCATATTTATAGTACCTTTCCGGGTTTCCTGGCGGATTAGTTTTATAGCATCAGCAATTATTTTTGTTTGCAAAAGAGGTTCGCCTTCACATCCCTGGCCGAAACTTACGATGGGATGACGGACGTTTTTTATATGGTAGAGTGCGGTTTCAGCTATTTCTTCAGGCGTGGGGATGAAGTTAATTCTATTTTGTGTCGAAGGGCAGGAATCTTTGGGCTGATAAGAAATACAGCCAAGGCATTTCGCGTTGCATGAAGGGGAGGTTGGTAAGGGGCCCTCATATCTATTGGAAAAGAGATTTAGGGCGTTTGGGCATTTATAGGTAAGGGCGCAATTCGCCAGATGATGTATCAGGCGGTTCTTAGATTTACTAAAAAGGCTTATGTTTTTGTGTATTCTATTCATGCTGATTGAGGTATGGTCGTGTACTTTGCGTTTATCAATTCTAGTAGCGGGCGTGTGAAAGGCCCCCTTAAACCATACTAGAGGTGAATAGGCAAATAGTGGCAATATAGAGGCGCCCTTATTTTCGATATAGGCTGGATTGTAGAGTCTTATATAGCCCGGCGGCAAAAATACAGAAACGGCATTATAGCCTGTTATCTTTTCAAAGGAATTCGTTTCAGGGGAATAACCGATTGGAGTACGGTCTGGCAGAACAAAAATCTCGCTTGTTTTTGGTAAAGAGATGAGATTATCCGTTTTCAACAGGAAAATATGGGTTCCTACCGCGGCACAGGCTTGATATGAGGGGATTTCTACGATCATATTTTTCTCCCCGCCTGCTAGTAAAGTTATTGAAGTTTTCGACATAGTATGCTATTTTAATCAAAATTTTTAAGGAAGGGAAACTATATTTCATGATTTGCCGTTATTTATTTAGTAACGGTACAGTTTGTGCGTTTGAGCAAATATTTGCTCATGTGGTAGACAATCTAAAACAAGAACAGAGAGATATTTATGCGCCTGTAGCTCAGTTGGATAGAGCGTCTGGCTACGAACCAGCAGGCCGCCCGTTCGAGTCGGGCCAGGCGCATTAAAATTGGAATTCTATGATCGAAGAGTTTTATATAAATGAAGCAATTAAAGAAGCACAAAAGGCGTTTGAAAAAGGCGAAGTTCCTGTTGGAGCTGTTATTGTTGTTCAAAACAGGATAATAGCAAAAGCGCATAATCAGGTAGAACTTCTTAAAGATGCAACTGCTCATGCGGAAATCCTTGCCATTACCCAGGCATCAAACACGATAGATAACTGGCGGTTAAACAATGCAGTTTTATATGTGACGAAAGAACCATGCCCTATGTGTGCTGGAGCATTGGTTCACAGCAGGATAAAAAAAGTAATTTTTGGCGCTTATGATGACCAGATGGGCGCCTGCGGCACTGTAATGAATATAGCGAATGACGCGAGGCTTAGACACCAATTGCAGATAGTAGGCGGAATTAAAGAAGCGGAGTGCAGGGAACTTCTTCAGGAATTTTTCAAAAAGCAAAGGGTCAGGGAAAAAATCACGGAGAATTAGGGAGAGGTGTCCGTTGAAAATCTCATACTCTTCGTAAAGGCGTTTTGTATCATTTACGTTGTCTTGAAGGAATTATGGTAAATTGTTAGGAGGGCGTTATGGAAAAGATTTTTAGAGTCTTTTTGGTTATAGTAGTAGTTTTCTTTAGTGAAGTTAGTTTTACGGAGGGTAAGGACTACAATCCGGAGCATCAAATGATACCGTTAAATAACATTTATGTTTCTTGGGAACAAGACGGGTGTAATAAAAGTACATGGAATTTATATAAAGAAATGCAAGAGAAGAGAACATCAGATCAGCCGTTTGTATGTTTAATGAAAGGCAACACTTTGAATGAGGCGTTTACGGACATGAAAGTATTTTTAAGTAGTGATGCAAAAAATCAAACCATGTACTATTCAAAGGATGTTAATGAATTACCCTATTGGATTTACATATATTTTTTTACGTCTGGTAGTTCTCCCTCAGCGATAGTGTTAAAATATGTAGAATTCTACGACAACAATATTCTAAGGGTGTATTATGAACGGAGATGGCCGGTCACTGAAGATATTAAGGTATATGATGCAATTATTCCACTGCCAAGAATAAAAAAAGACTCCTCTATAAAAATTGAGTTTGTAAAAATTCACCCAAAAAGAATAGGTGTTTTTCGCGTTTTGAATGAAAAGGAAAAAGAAAATAAGTTATAAATACTTGTAGAAGAGAAAATGCAGAACATACATTTTTACATGGAGAGGTGTCCGAGTGGTTGAAGGAGCACGCCTCGAAAGCGTGTGTACCCTTACGGGTACCCAGGGTTCAAATCCCTGCCTCTCCGGTTATCGATGAGGGAGAAGAAGCGAGTTCTCCCGCCGGGGGTCGGCGGGATCCCGCCAAAACGAAGAGACGGCGGGAAAATCTCACCCTCTCCGCTTGAAGCTAGTTTGAGAGTATTTGATGAGAAAAATAGGAACGTATTTTTACGCGGGTTTGTCTGTTGTTGTCTTGTTAATTTCGCTTTATGTTTACAACCTTAGCAGAGATTATACTGATGTAAAAAAAAATCCGCTTATAGGCAACACCGATGATATTATTGACAAATTATCCAAACAAGAAAGCAAACAAGAATTTTCTTTCGGCTTTATATCCGATACGGAAAATAATGATGCCTCGATTTGGCTCTTTGAAAATTTGTTAAAAAGTGAAATAGCATTTTTGGTGATCACGGGTGATTTCGTCAACGACGCCGTGGAATCGGAATATAAATTATTTCTGTATACGTTTGAGAAAATAAATCCTAAAGTCCCAGTGTTTTTGGTCCCATCAAATCATGATCTAGAATTGAGTGCAAAGAAGGAAAAATATGGGAAAGGCGATTTTGAAAACATTTTTGGGCCGGCAAATTTTAGTTTTTTGTATAATGGGTGTCTATTTATTTTTATTTCAAATATCGACCAGAATGATAAAGAATACTGTATATATTTAGAAAAATTACTGTCTGGACGCGGGCCAGATATAAAGAAAACTTTTTTATTTTGTCCGACACCTCCAAGGAAGGTTTTAAATGAAGTATTCCCAAAGTCCAGCCAATGGACCGGAGATTTTGACAGGATTATAGAACAATACAAAGTAAATTATGTGATTAGCGGAGATTATCATAAGCACTATGAGTTATCTTCCGACGTGGGTGTTCATTATATAGTGTCTGGGCCTGGTGGGAGTCATTTTAGAGAAAAGAGTTTATTGGGGCGAATTAAAAGCGGAACTATAATGACGGTATACCCCGATCATGTTACGCAACAACTGCTCGTATGTGATAAAATAGTGTTGACCGATAATTCAATAAGGCATTATATTTACAAGGAAATATTGTCAAAACTTAGTCCGAAGTTTGGTATTATTAACGCAATATTTGCTATACTGATACTGAACGCGCTTTTTGCGATGTATAAATTCATAAGGTCTGTCAGTGTTTGAATTTTAAGTTTTGTTTTTTGTCTCCGGAGAGGTGTCCGAGCGGTTTAAGGAGCACGCTTGGAAAGCGTGTGTACCTTCACGGGTACCCAGGGTTCGAATCCCTGCCTCTCCGCTTTGCTTAGCAGTTTGGGATTCGAAGCGAGTGAGCGCCGACCATTAGACGATCTGCTTTCCCTAATTACACCTATGAAGAATTTCAAATTGATTGTTGAATATGATGGCACGAGTTACTGCGGATGGCAGAGGCAAAGGGAACATAAGAGCTATTCTACGGTACAGGGTGAATTAGAGAAGGCGTTGGAGAGATTATTTAACAAGCGCGTTTGTGCCGAGGGAAGCGGCAGGACAGATACGGGTGTTCATGCTATAGGACAGGTGGCATCGTTTAGGGTGGACACAAAGATCCCAGCGACAAATATTTTAAAGGCGCTCAATACATATTTACCCTACGACATAGCCATAAAGGAAATTAAAGAAGTCCCGCCGCATTTTCATGCCCGTTTTAGCGCCAAGAAAAAATGGTACAGATACACAATATTGAATCGCGCACTCCGTCCTATTTTTGACCGCCAATATGTCACGCATATTCCCTACGCGCTGAATGTTTCTTTAATGAAAAAGGCAGGGAAGATATTTGAAGGAAAACATGACTTTTCCACAGTGGCGCTAAGGGCAGGCAATAACAAAGTGAAGGAAGTCCATAAGGTGAAGATAGCAAATAGTGGCGACTACATCTACATTGATATAATAGGCAGCGGATTTTTATATAAAATGGCAAGGAGAATCACGAGTGTTTTAATTGATGTCGGCCGCATGGCAACAGACTGGAAAGATGTTAAGTTGCTAATAGTGGGTAAAAAAATAGGAAAAGAAGTTATGACTGCCCCCGCGGGAGGACTCACGTTGATGAAAGTATATTATTAATCCGCCCCTCTGTCCCATAAGCGACAAAATGGCGCTACCTGTCAATTTCCCGCGAATATATATATCTGCGATGCAATCACATAACGTTTTGGCAATAGAGTTGCTTATAGAAAGGTAGATTTCGAGGAACCCGACCTACGCATAGTAGGTTTAGGTTTGGCGGATAAGAGAATTCAAGGAGGATGTTATGAGCGAGGAAAAAAAATCAACAAAAAGAAGTAAAACGATTGGTATTGATTTGGGGACGACTAATTCATGCGTCGCGATATTGGAAGCAGGCGAGCCGGTAGTGATCGCAAACAGTGAAGGGGGTAGGACTACACCGTCAGTTGTAGGTTTTACAAAGACTGGTGAGAGAATAGTAGGGACACCGGCGAAAAGACAGGCCATTACGAATCCAGAAAATACAGTTTTTTCGATCAAGAGATTTATGGGAAGAAAGCATGATGAAGTGAGGAGTGAGGAAAAACTTGTTCCTTATAAGGTGACTGAGGACAATAAGGGAAACGTTGTAGTTGTGGCTCATGATAAGGAATATAATCCTCCCGAAATATCCGCCATCATCTTACAGAAGATGAAACAAACAGCGGAAGAATATCTCGGGTGTGAAGTGAAGGACGCGGTAGTAACAGTTCCTGCGTATTTTAATGACGCTCAGAGGCAGGCGACAAAAGACGCGGGCAGGATAGCTGGGTTAAATGTTTTGAGGATAATAAACGAACCAACAGCAGCTAGCCTTGCCTATGGCCTTGACAAGAAAAAGGACGAAAAAATAGCGGTATATGATTTGGGCGGCGGCACATTTGATATTTCAATACTTGAGATCGGCGATGGTGTATTTGAAGTAAAATCTACCAACGGAAATACACATCTTGGCGGCGACGATTTCGACCAGAGAATAATTGATTGGTTAGCAGATGAATTCAAAAAAGAAAACGGCATCGATTTAAGAAAAGACAGAATGGCGCTACAACGTCTAAAGGAAGCCGCTGAAAAAGCAAAGTGCGAACTTTCGAGCACAATGGAATCTGAAATAAATCTACCGTTTATAACCGCGGATGCCAGCGGGCCAAAGCATCTTACTACAAAATTAACACGCGCGAAATTGGAGCAGCTTGTCGGGGATTTGGTGGAATCTACAAAAGGTCCTGTTATGCAGGCATTGAAGGACGCGAAGCTCAGTCCAAACGATATTAACGAGGTTGTCCTTGTGGGCGGGCAGACGCGTATGCCGATGGTGCAGAAAATTGTTAAGGAGATATTCGGTAAAGAGCCGCACAAAGGAGTTAATCCGGACGAGGTGGTCGCGGTTGGCGCCGCTATTCAGGGCGGTGTCTTAGGCGGTGAAATAAAGGATGTGTTACTTTTAGATGTCACCCCTCTTTCATTGGGCATAGAGACTCTCGGCGGAGTTATGACGAGATTGATAGACAGAAACACCACTATTCCAACCAGAAAAAGTCAAATTTTCTCAACTGCCAGCGATAATCAGCCCGCGGTAAGTATCCATGTTCTCCAAGGCGAAAGGCAGATGGCGGGGGATAACCGTACACTTGGCAGATTTGACCTTGTCGGTATTCCTCCGGCTCCGCGTGGGATGCCGCAGATAGAGGTCACATTTGATATAGACGCGAACGGCATAGTGCATGTCTCTGCGAAGGACCTTGGTACAGGGAAAGAACAGAAAATTCGGATCGAGGTTTCAAGCGGGCTCTCTGAGGAAGAAATTAAGAAAATGGTGAAAGACGCGGAGTCTCACGAATCCGAAGATAAAAAGAAAAAGGAAGAAGTTGAAACCAGAAATCAGGCGGATACTTTGGCCTATACCACGGAAAAAACATTGAAGGACTACGGTGACAAAGTCAGCGCAGACGAGAAAGAAAAAGTACAAAAGGCGCTCGAGGCTTTGAAAGGCGCTATAAAAGACGGTTCCGTTGATGAAATAAAACGCAAGATGGAAGAATTAACCAACGCGTCCTATAAGATAGCCGAGGCAATGTATAAAGACGCGGGCAAAGCAAAAGAGGCCGGCGCACAACAGCCCGGCGGGACAGGTGCCGAAGAACCGCATAGTGGGGGCGGGACTGCTTCAGAAGGCGGCAAGGCAAAAGGGAAGGATGATGTAGAAGAAGCCGACTATGAGGAAGTAGACGACGACAAAAAACAATAAACTCTAAACACTAAAGGCTAAACTCTAAACAAATCCTAAATCCAAAATGTTTTGGATTTAGGGTTTTGAGTTTGTTTAGAAATTCGAGTTTCGTATTTAGTGTTTTTTAATTTTTATGGCTAATAATAAACGTGATTATTACGAAGTTTTAGGAGTGGATCGAAATACTCCTGTAGAAGAAATAAAAAAGGCTTACAGAAAGCTTGCACTAAAATATCATCCCGACAAAAATCCCGGAGACAAAGAATCCGAAGAGAAATTCAAAGAAATCGCGGAGGCATACGAGGTATTGAGCGACCCTCAGAAAAAGGCCGCGTATGACCAGTTCGGCCACGCCGGGTTAGGTGCAGGCGCGGGTGGTGGGGGATTTGGCGGTTTTGGCGGCGGATTCGGAGTGGATCTTGAAGAAGCCCTTCGCATGTTCATGGGAGAATTCGGCGGGGGAGGTGGCGGGAGTATTTTTAGTAATTTCTTTGACGACGAAAGTGGTTGGGGCGGCGGAAGATCTCACCGCAAACAGAGGGGATCAGATCTAAGATATGACATGGAGATTAATCTGGATGATGCCATTCATGGAGCGAAAAATGAGATAGATGTTACTATTAACGAAAGATGCAAAACCTGTGACGGCGAAGGCACCGCGGAAGGCGCGTCAAGAAGCGCCTGCCCTACGTGTTCGGGTAGAGGGACCGTGTATTCTAGGCAGGGTTTTTTTACTATTTCACGCACATGCAATAAATGCCAAGGGTCCGGAACCGTTGTGAAGAATCCGTGTAAAGCATGCCGCGGGGCCGGATTAATGCCTGAAAAGAAAAGAATTGCCGTTAAAGTCCCGGCGGGAGTAGAAACAGGGTCTAGGTTAAAAATTACTGGCGCCGGCGAGGCAGGCCCAAAAGGCGGAGAACCGGGAGATTTATATATAGTATTCCATGTAAGGGAGCATCCTATTTTTCAGCGGCAGGATAGCGATTTAGTTTGCGAGGTGCCTGTGAGTTTTGTATCCGCGGCGTTAGGCGACGACATAGAGATCCCGACATTTGAAGGGAAAATAAAACTAAAAATCCCAGCTGGAACGCAGTCCGGAAAGATTTTTAAAATAAAAGGCAAAGGCGTCCCGGAGATCCATGGGCATCACAGGGGAGATTTGTATATAAGGATTGTAGTTGAAGTCCCCGAACGGCTTGGAAGCGAAGAGAGAAGATTAGTGGAAAAACTAGGTGAAATAGGTGGGCATAATATTTTCCCGAAGACAAAAGAGTTCAATGAAAGAGCGAATAGATTGTTTGAGAATAAATGAAAATAAAACATCGTTTTTATATTCCCCCCGACAATATTAAAGAAAATTCCGCTATTATCTGTCTGCCAGAGTATCATCATGTTGTGGATGTCCTACGTCATGCGGAGGGTGATCCTTTGTTGTTTTTCGACGGTAAGGGTACTGAATGTACAGGTGTAATCACGAAGATTGATAAGACAGCTAAAATCGTCACTATCTCAATAATAGAAAAAGTTGTGCGGGATATCAGTAAAAGGCCTATAGTATTAGTCCAGGCTTTAATTAAATCCGGCAATATGGATCTAATCATTCAGAAAGCGACGGAATTAGGTGTGACGAATATCTGCCCTATAATTACTAAAAATACCGTCGTACAATTAGGAGAAAAAGAACTGATAACGAAAATTGAAAAATGGAATAGGATTGCGGAAGAAGCATGTAAGCAGTGCAAAAGAAGTACTTTGCCCGTGATTGATAAGATCTGGAACATTAACGAAGCCGTAGCAGCATTAAATTGGCTGGATGTTAAATTAATTTGCGCTCCGCACGAAAGTGCACGTCACCTAAAAGAAATTTCAGACAATAATTCAGGTTCCGTCGGTATTATGATTGGTCCTGAAGGCGATTTTACCCACGAAGAAATACGTTCAGCCACAGAAAAAGGCTGGAATCTAATCCATCTTGGTGAAACAATCCTCCGCGCCGAAACCGCGTCAATAGCCATGCTAGGCGCTGTTAGTTATAAATTTGGGTATTGGGATAAATAAGTTTACATTTCCATGCCAAAGGAATACACTCCTAAATAGTAATACTTTTTAGGAGGACATTATAGGTGTGGGCATTAAAAGATATTTAGACCTTAAGCTTGGTAAACATCAGTCCGCTTTTTTATGGGGGCCAAGAAAAACCGGTAAAACCACTTATCTTAAAAATCATTTCCGCGATAGCCTAGTGTATGATTTTTGAAAGACTGATATTTTCCTCGAATTTTCTAAGAAGCCGTGGCTTTTACGAGAGCAATTGCTGTCAAAAAGTAAACGAATGTTGAAACAGCCTGTCATATTAGATGAGGTTCAAAAAGTGCCTCAAATATTGGATGAAGTTCATTGGCTTATAGAGAATAAAAAAATTCAATTCATATTGTGCGGATCAAGCGCCAGAAAACTAAAGAGAGGACACGCGAATCTGCTGGGAGGAAGAGCATGGAGATATGAATTGTTTCCTTTGACATTTGCTGAAATCCCGAATTTGAATTTATTGAAAGCAATTAATCACGGATTGGTTCCCGTGCATAATACGCAAAGTGAAGAAGAATGTAAAAAATCCCTTATTTCCTATGTGCAGGATTATCTGAAAGAAGAAGTATTTAACGAAGGATTGACTCGTAATGTGCCAGCTTTCTCCAGATTTTTTGATATTGTCGGATATTCGCACGGAGAGTTGGTAAATTATTCTAACATTTCAAGAGAATGCGGAGTAGACGCAAAAACGATTAAAGAATATTACCAGATTTTATGCGACACCCTGCTGGGCAGAAATATTGAGCCGTTCAAAAAACGTCAAAGAAGAGATGTCATTATTAAAATGCCGAAATTTTATTTATTTGATGTTGGTGTGGCAGGGCTCCTTACAAAACGTAGTATACCCGAGGAAAAGGGTATTGAATTTGGAAAGGCTTTTGAACATTTTATTTTTATGGAGATAGTCGCGTATAAATCATACAAAGGGATGATAAGATAATTTAACGGAAACCGCGTCAATAGCCAGGCGCGACAGTTAAACCCCACTCAATCAAGTTTATCGAAGGATGGGGCTACGCGTTGCCCGCCGCGGAGTATTACGAATTATATTCTTGTGCCTATAAAGGTAAGATTGTTCAATACGCCGGGCGCCTACATCGGTATCATCATAATAAGCGAGATATAAGAATTTACGATTATGTTGACGTCAGAATCCCTATTTTAGTACGCAAATTAAAACTAGTTGCTGTGAAATAATTTCCTTGCATAATAGGAAATAATTAGGTAATATATCCTCATAAGGAGGGAAATATTATGGATAAAGAAGTTGTAAAACGGTACTTTCTTGATTTTCATTCCCGCGCGCTGCCCAATCTACACGAACGGGAAGTGTTTCTGCCTGGCAATTCCGATCGCATACAGGTTGTTATTGGGGCAAGGCGTTCCGGTAAGACCTATTTGTTATTTAATACAATGAAGCGTCTAATTGATTCCGGTGTCAGCAAAGACTCAATTGTCTATATAAATTTTGAACATCCGCTTTTGGATGGTATTACTTTTAAAGACTTTTCTGAAATTTTCGTGATATATTTGTCTTTATTTCCCGAAGCCGAAAAAAAACGTTTACATGTTTTTTTTGATGAGCCGCAGGTTGTGAATAAATGGGAAACAGCGGTACGCGGACTACACGATGAAAAGAAAAGTAGCATTTATATAACCGGCTCGTCCTCTAGGCTTTTGAGCAAAGAAATCGCAACTGCCCTACGCGGCCGTTCGTCAAAGACCATTCTTTTGTCCCTTTCTCTGAGAGAATATCTTGATTTTACAAATAGTAAAACAGACATACGACGCTTATCAACTAGCGCAAAGGCAGCTGCTTTACGTGCTACGGATGAGCTTCTTCTTTACGGAGGATATCCTGAAGTAGTGCTTGAATCCAATAATTCCGAAAAATTAAAAATTCTAAAGGATTATTATGATCTCACCATTTACAAAGATGTAATTGAACGCTATTCGGTACGCAATCCTTCACTTGCGCGGTTTTGTATGAAGGCCCTGGTCTCTTCCACGACGTCAATATTGAACATAAACAAACTGCACTTGTCCCTCAAGTCACAGGGTGTAAAAGTCGGGAAAGACACGTTGTATGAATACTTTTCTATCTTGGAGGATTGTTTTTTCGCGGGATACCTGCGCCGCTTTGACACATCATTACGCAAAGAAGATTCGTCCATGCCTAAGGTTTATCTTAATGATACCGGATTTTTATCTCTTTTCATTCAGAAAGATTATGGGCAACTTTTAGAAAACGCGGTATATTTGGAACTAATGCGGCGATGCAATAAGGATCCACTTCTAAAAATTAATTATTGGCGTTCGCGTGAAGATAAAGAGGTAGACTTTTTGGTAAGTTCGGGCGGCAAAGTGAAACAAGCCATACAGGCATGTTATTCTTTAGGCGGGGTTGGCACAAAAGAAAGAGAGCTTGCGGCGTTAAAACAGTGTTTTGAATTTTTTAAAATAAAGAAGGGTTTAATTATTACATGGGACGATGAGGGCGCTGAGGATGTCGAAGGCATAATGGTCCCTGTCGTTCCGGCATGGAAATGGTTTTTAAATAAAACAAATGCCGCCACTTGATTTTTCCTAACTATGTGGCATATATTTGGTAGAGGATAAAAAACAATGAAGGTTTTAAAGTATATTCTAAATAGTAGAACTGCTTTTGCAAGAGTCCGCCAAACTACGTGGCGAGACAGGCAGAGCAGAGCAGAGCAGAGCAGAGCAGAGACAAACCACTACCTACCTCGGTTGGCGTTGTCTTTTGTTCTTTCTATTCAAATAATTTACATCCCGATTTTGTTTGCTGCGCAGGAAGATAAACTTGCGCCAAATACAAAAACATATGACAGAAATTTTCAAACTGACTATTGTACAAGAATAGCCCGTGATTGGTTTGTTAATAGAAAAGGAACTATATCATTAATAATTCGTGGAATGGTTTTTGAATTTACATATCAGGCCGACATTGCATATCCTTATGTAGACCGTACAGTATCTCAGCCATATCACAGAATAGAAGTAAGGTCAAATAATCACATCATAGGCTTTATCCATTTTGTAATTGATGCAAATCCAGGACATTCCTCTTATGGTCTAATTGATGAAGGTTTCAATCCATATAATAAA
>Ga0233425_10007464_pt1 | contig 15344 bp, 13 predicted proteins | sample Watercolumn_Towu_2_FD_181712 | JGI IMG/M metagenome (GOLD analysis project Ga0233425, IMG submission 181712) | Freshwater microbial communities from Lake Towuti, South Sulawesi, Indonesia - Watercolumn_Towuti2014_140_MG | ecosystem: Environmental > Aquatic > Freshwater > Lake | place...
GACGACGTTGATGGGCGTCGGGGCCTTTCCGGAGACGCATCCCCTTTCGATGCAGTGGTTCGGGATGCACGGCGCCGCCTACGGCAACTGGGCGGTCGACCAGTGCGATCTGCTCCTGTGCCTCGGGGCGCGTTTTGACGACCGCATCACCGGCGACACCCGGCATTTCGCGTCGCAGGCGAAGATCGTGCACATCGACATTGACACGTCGGAACACCACAAGAACAAGCGCGTCCATGTGCCGATCACGAGCGACTTAAAATACGCGCTCGCCCGCCTCAACCAACTCGCCGCCGCCCGCAAGTTCACGCCGCCGGACACGCGGGCCTGGCATGCGCAAATCGCAACCTGGAAGAAGGAGCAGCCCTTCCGCTACGAGGAAAGCAAGCACATCGTCCCCCAGGAGGCGGTGAAGGTGCTTTACGAGCTCACCGGAGGGGACGCGATCATCACCACGGGTGTCGGCCAGCATCAGATGTGGGCGGCGCAGTTCTATCGCTTCGACGAACCACGCCGTTACATCAGTTCGCTCGGCTTGGGCGCGATGGGATTCGGTTTTCCCGCCGCGATGGGCGCCAAGGTCGCCTTCCCCAACAAGCAGGTCATCGACATCGACGGCGACGGGTCGTTCATGATGAACATCCAGGAACTGGCCACCTGCCACATTGAGAAAATCGCTGCCAAGGCGATGGTCCTGAACAACCAGCATCTCGGGATGGTGATGCAATGGGAGGATCGCTTCTACGGCAGCGTGCGCGGCAACACCATCCTCGGCGACGAATCCAACGTCGGCAGCCCCGACAATCCCGACGCGCTGTACCCCGATTTTGTGAAGATCGCCGAGGGCTTCGGCGTCAAGGGGCGCCGCGTGCTCAAACGCGGCGAATTGCGCGGCGCCGTGCAGGAGATGCTCGATCACGATGGCCCCTACGTGCTCGACGTCATCGTGCCCTACACCGAACACGTTCTGCCGATGATTCCAGCCGGACGCACGGTGAAGGACATGCTGCTGAAGTAGCGCGGCGCCCCGCGCCGTCCCTCACTTCTCCTTCATCACGTAGACGCCATCCCACCCGGGACCCGGCGGATGCTCGCGCATGGAGTGGCACCGACCGATCAGCGTCATGGAGGGATTCCCTTCCACGCCGGGGGTCTTGCCGGGCTGGTTTGGTTCGAGGGCAAGGCTGCGCCGGAACAGCGCCTCCGCCTCGTCCCACTCCTGCTCCAGATAGCGGGCGATCCCCTGCCCGTAGATCTCGAGGCACTCGCGGGTTTGGTCCGCCACGTTTTCCGTGAGACCGACCACCTCGTGGATCGGCACGGGAATTGATCGGCCCTTCACGACGATCTTGTCGAGATATCGAAACGTCAGCCGGCCGGGCCCGTGCTTTTCGCAAGCCACCCGAGTAGTCTCCGTCACCATCGTGTAGACGCCGTACTGCTTGGCCCCGGACTCCATGCGCGCGGCCAGGTTCACGTTATCACCCATCATGGTGTAGTTGAACCGGGTGCGGCTGCCCATGTTGCCGATGATGGCCGGCCCGCTGTTGAGCCCGATCCGCGACTGCATGTGCCAGACGATTTCGGGCCACTTGTCCCCATCTTCCCTCCACTTGCGCCGCAACTCGCCGAGGCGCTGCTGCACCTGCTGGGTCGCCACGCATGCGCGCAGCGCGTGATCCGGCAGCGCAATCGGCGCGCCGTACATGGCCACCACGGCGTCGCCGATGTACTTGTCGAGCGTACCGCCCTGCTCCTGGACGATGTCAGTGCAGGCGGTCAGGTATTCGTTCATCAGCTCAACCAGCTTGCCGGGTTCGAGCTTCTCGGAAAACGAAGAGAACCCCTGGATGTCGCTGAAATACGCGGTGATTTCCTCCTCGTGCCCGCCCAGATGCGGATCCTCTCCCGAATCGACCATCCGCTCCACCAGTTGGGGCGAAACATAGGCGCCAAACATCCCTTTGATGCGCCCCTTCGCCTTCTGCTCGTCGATCACCTGCCAAATCAGGCCGGCAAAACTCGTGGTGAGCGCCGAGCCCAACGGAGCCGTCAGCGGCAACACATAATGAGCCTGCTCAAAGAACCGAAACGTCAGGGCGAGGTAGATCCCCACCGCCAGCACCGCCATAATCTTGGCGAACAGCGCGCGCGCCCCACCCGCAAGTGAGAGCGTGGTGATCACGATTGTCAGACCAAAGATGATGAGGTAGACGCCGCGACGGGACGGCCGTTCGAGAAACACCCCGTCGACAATGGTCTTCAGGAGATTGCCGTGGACACTGACCTTGGGCACGGCGTCGGGGTCGAGCGAAGTCGGCGCCAAATCCTGCAGCAGCGGATCGACCGGGCCGATCAGCACCACAGCGTCCTTGAAGTCGCCATCGCTGAAGTACTCCTTGGCTGCCTCGCGTTCCTTCGGGTCCTTCGACTTGAGCATCTCCGCAAACTCGTACACGTAGGCAAACTCCTTGTGGATCGATTTTGGAGATTTCCACTGGGTGAACCAATTCACCTCGAGCAGTTGACCGTGGAGCAGCGGAACCTCCCGCCGGATCTCACCGTCGGCCTGGACGTACTCGAGGCGCCCCTCCCGCACCCGCAGCGCTTCCGGCGGCAATCCCCAGTACAGCCGGGCCAGTTGCACGGCCATGTGGTAATACACGATTTTGAGGTTGCTGGGCGTCCACGCGGGAACCAGCCGGGTACCACTGTCGATCGTGTCGATCAATCCCGCCGGCACCGGCGGCGTTCGCGGCCGCGGCTTGTCCCGATCCGGGCTGGTTTCGAACGAGGCGACTTCCGGCGGCTCGATTTGTTCGATCCGCCGGGTTTCAGTCGAGACGATGGGTAGCACGCGAGTCTGGCGCTTGCCGTTGACGTCGAGAAATTGCCAGCCGCCATACGCGGCCGCCAGCACCACCGGAGGCATCTTCTCCAGAAAATCGCCAAACTCCTTGTTGCCGAAGATCAGTTTCCGCCGATCGACCGATTCGGACAAGCCGGAGTCGGAAAAAACGATGTCGAAGGCAACCGCCTTGGCTTTCCCCTCGTTCAGCAATGCCGTGGCAACGCGCGAGTGAATCGCGCGGCTCCACGGCACGCCGCCAATCGCGTTGAGCGACAGCGAGTCGATGTCGACATAGACCACCTTGACCGGGGAATCGAGTTCACCGCGGTAGACAAAGCGCCAGTCAATCGTCTTGTTCTCGAAGAACGTCAGGACCTGCTGTCGTTCCAGCAGGCACCAGAGCACGGGAATCGGCAGCAACAGGAGCCAGCGCAGGATCGACGCTGACTTCACCTTCTCCTTCAAGGCCATGGTGCCAGGCTGGGATCAACTTTGACGCCAGAACACGGCGGTGTCGCACTACGCCCGTTTCGGGTTCCCAGCGGGCAAGCTTGCACCCAATCAGCCTCCCGGGTTGGTCGGGATGATTCGCGGGGGCGGTGGGGGGGGCGGTGGGGGGGGCGGCGGCGCCTGCTGTTGTTGTTGTTGCTGCTGCTGCGTAGTGGGAGTGGTGACCTGGGCGGTGAACGACTGCCCGCCTGAGGTCTGGCCGGTCACAGTCGTCGTGGTTGTGCCGGTCTGCCCCGTGGTCGTACCGGTCGTGGTGCCCGTAGTGGTACCCGTCGTTGTGCCTGTGGTCGTACCGGTGGTCGTGCCAGTGGTTGTGCCCGTCGTGGTACCGGTGGTGGTTCCCGAAGTTGTGCCGGTCCCAGTCCCTGTACCAGTCCCGGTAGCCGTGCCGGTTCCGGTACCCGTGCCGGTGGTTCCGCCAGCGGGCTGCGTTGTCGCCGGCGGTGGCGAGGTAAACACGGCCTGTTGCACCGCCACCGCGATATCCCGGGCAGCGGCCGTAACGACCTGCAGGCTGGCCTGGGAAATATTGGAGGTCGTGGTCGGAGGCGTGGGCAACGCCGCGACAACCATGGTTCCTTGGGCTGTCCGCGTCACATTAACTGTAATCACGATTTCCTGGCCTTGCGGCACCGACAACCCGGTGATTGTGCCGACACCTGTCACCGCCGGCGGCGGAGCGGCCGTAGTGCCCGTACCAGTACCTGTTCCAGTGCCAGTACCCGTGCCGGTGCCGGTACCCGTGCCTGTGCCGGTACCGGTGCCCGTACCAGTTCCCGTGCCGGTTCCGGTGCCAGTCCCCTGACCCTGGCCTTGCCCCGGCGTTCCTCCCGGCGCCCCTCCGCCCTGGGTGCCCGGCGGCTGGAATACGACATTGCCCACCGCGGTGCTCAGCGTAAAGAATGCCTGCCCCGTTCCAGAGGGCCGAAACACAATGCGGAACGTCGTGCCGCGGATGCCGGCGGCGCCGACCGGAGTCTGCACCGTAAACGAGGAGCCGCGGTCGTGCTTGAGCTTCTTCACGTTGCCCACCAATTCACCTCGATTCAGCGCCAAGCGGGTCCTCGACGGCGAGGGTTCCTCCTCCAACTCCGCAACCTTGATGGTTGCCCCGAAAGGATCCTGCAGGAACTCCTCCAGAATCAGCTCCGTATCCGAGCCGAGCTGGGTGGTGGCACCATTCGAAAAGACCAGGACGACAATCGAATCGGGCCCCGTGTTGATTTTGGCGGCTTGGGGAATGGGCATGTCTACCCGCAGGGCCGTCGTCTGGTCATTGAGGGTCATCGTCACCGTACCGCTTACCTTGGCCACGAGAACAACACCGGCTTGCGTGAGGCTGCCCGAAGCGGTGACCGGTGTTGCGGCTCGCACCAGGCCCGCGGAGACAAACGCGCAGACCAACAGAAAACTCGATAATCGGAGGTGCATGGAATTCCGGCTACGGCGCTCTTGGGTTTATTGCCAACCGTTGGCGCAAAGTAAGCCCTGCGGGGTTTCCGGGGTCAAGGCGTAAAGCGAAACCAAGCGCGGCCTCACCTGCTTCCCTCGCCGCCGTCAGCCGGAGAAGGTGGTCCGCGTAGTAGACCCATGTCGTGGCATCTGCCGGAGCCCGGTTGACCGCCGCGGCGAAGTCATCGCCCGCCTCAGCCCACCTCCCCTGGGCATCGCGGGCCATTCCCCGCCTTACCCAGAACTCACTGCACACCTCGGCCAGCGCCAACGCCCGGTTTGCGGCGATTTCCGCCTCCCGGCCAAGCTGGCGCGTCCGGGCAGGCTCAACATGAGCGAGCAGGACGGTGGCGTAGGCCAGGTCGGACCATGCCTGTCCGTTCTGCGGATCGCGCCCGGCAGCTTGCTGGAGTGCCCTCCGAGCCTCGCGCATTCGCCGGCCGAACTCCGGGTGCCCGGGCGACACCGTTGAAAGCCGATCGATGGACTGTCGGCCATGAGAACGAAGCACCTCGGCCTCAAGCAGTGGCTGGAAATGCCATAGTGCGGCCACCACGGCGCCCGTTGCCACCGCCAACCAGCCGAGCCGCCCGCCAAGACCCACCGGCCGGTCGCGGCTGGCCGGCGGCCACATCGCCCCCACCACCAACGCCCCGACCACCGCGAAGGCCACCGCGAGTGCGGGAATGCGGAAGTGGAAGTCGAGCGCGAGCTGGAGTCCAAACGCCAGCAGGCTGGCGCCAAAGCCGGCCTGCACGACCGGGTCGGCCGGCCAGGGTGACCTCCCGCTCCGCTCCCGGCGCGACCGGGCGACGCAGAATGTCGCGCCGACCGCCGCGGCCCCGAAGAACAACCCGAAGCCGGCCAGTCCGTAGTCGCTCAGTGTATTCAGGTATTCGTTATGTGCCCACAGCGGCTCGTCGCGGAAGCCCTCGGTGCGGTGCCGCTCGAAGAGCACATTGTAGCTGCCGGCGCCCTGACCCAGGATCGGCCGGTCGCAAAACAGCCGCCAGGCCCCGCGCCACATCTCCGGCCGCGTCTTCTCGCCGGCATCGAGCACAAGCTGCGTGAAACGCTGCCGCACCGGGGGCAACTGGCTCATGGCAATCGCCCCACCTGCCGCCAACGTCAGCAGCACTCCCAAAGCCAGACCCGCCCGACGCCGCCAGCCTCCCCGCCCCGCAACCAGCGGCCAGACGGTGAGCGCCACAGCGAGTGCCACCCAAGCGCCACGGCTGATCGACAGCACCAGCCCGACGCCCAGCACCAGCGCCACCCAGCCCCACCAGATCCGTTCGGTCGCCGCCGCCGCGCGCCGCACGGCCAACGCCACCACCGGCGGAATTACGAGCAGGAGAAATCCGGCGAAGCTGTTGGGAATGCTGAACGAGCCGCTCGCCCGCCCCAGGAACTCGGTGGGACGCGCCGGCCCGACCATGCGCCATCCGGGGTCAATGAACCGCTGGTAGCAGCCCAGCACGACTCCGATTACGCCCAGCACGACCAGCGCGAAGAACACTGCCCGCCGCAGTCGCCGCTCGCGAATTCCGTTCAGCGCAACCCAAAATACCGTGATCATCTGGCTCCAGCCAAGCCAGTCGCGCCAGCCAATCCAGCGCACCGGCGTAATCCAGAAAACGTTGATCGCTGCCATCGCCACGAACGGCAGGAACAGCCAGCCGGCCGGATGGATCCGCGGTTCGCCCGGACGGGCGGCAAGTTGCGCCAGGCAATGAACCACCAGCAACGCGCACGTCAGCCACCCGGTGACCATGGCGATACCGTGCCCAAACCCACCGTTGGCCAGCGTCGTCCAGACCAGGTTCGCGATCAGCAGGAAAGCCTGCATCCACTCCCAACGGGAGGGGCGCGAGCGCAGCGGCGATTCGAGGTCGGGCATGAAGCGGTGGGCAGCGGTCGAACGGCGACCCACCGCAGTAAAACGCATGAGGATTGAATTCGCTACATCGAAAAAAAGACGGCGTCACGCGAAGTGACGCCGTCTTCGACCCAGTGTTGCAACTCCCTGCAATCAGCTGGTGGGTACGGTCTGAATTGTCTTCAGGATCCGGCCGGCGACGAGGTACGGATCGGCAGCCGAATTGGGGCGGCGATCCTCGAGGTAGCCCCGGTAGCCGTTGTTGATGAAGCTGTGGGGAACGCGCACGGATGCTCCGCGATCCGCCACCCCGTAGTTGAACTTGTCGATCGACTGCGTCTCGTGGAGCCCGGTGAGGCGGAGGTGGTTCTCCGGGCCATAGACCGCGATGTGCTCATCCATGTTCTTGGCGAAGGCAGCCATCAACCGTTCGAAGTAGGCCTTGCCGCCAACTTCGCGCAGGAACTTGGTCGAGAAGTTGGTGTGCATGCCGGAGCCATTCCAGTCGAGCGGGGAGTTGAAGGGCCCGAGGATGGGCTTGCACCGCCACTCGATGTCGATTCCGTAGGCTTCGCAGAGACGGCTCATGATGTACCGGGCAACCCAGAGTTGGTCGGCGGCGCTTTTCGAACCCTTGCCGAAAATCTGGAATTCCCACTGGCCCTTGGCGACCTCGGCATTGATGCCCTCGAGGTTGATCCCGGCATCCAGGCACGTGTCGATGTGTTTCTCGACGATTTCGCGGGCGACACATCCGATATTCTTGTAGCCGACCCCCGTGTAATACGGCCCCTGAGGCCCGGGAAAGCCGCCGGGCGGGAAACCCAGCGGGGCGCCGTCCTTGTAGAAGAAGTACTCCTGCTCGAAGCCAAACCAAGTATCGGGATCGTCTGGGATGGTCGCCCGCGTGTTCGACGGATGGGCGGTTCCGGTGTGGAGAAAGGTCTCGGACATCACGAGCACGCCGTTGCGACGGGTGACGTCAGGGAACACCGCCACCGGCTTGAGCACGATGTCGGAGCTCTTGCCTTCCGCCTGTTGCGTCGAACTGCCGTCAAAACCCCAGTTCGGCAGTTCCTCCAACTTGGGGAAGTTCGCGAAGTCCTTGATTTGCGTTTTGCTGCGCAAGTTGGCCAACGGCGTGTAGCCGTCGAGCCAGATGTATTCCAGTTTGTATTTGGCCATGGGAGTTTGAGTATTCGGTTTGAGCTGAGTGGAGTTGCGAGGTCTTCCGATCGGGCCCGTGAAGTCGAATCGCCAGCGCCGGACGGCAGATTGCAGGTGGCAGTTAGCAGCTTACATGCCAAGAAACCACCCAAGGCTCATTTCCGTGTGGGAATCTTCCGACGCCCGGAATCGGAGCTGAGGCGTTGACCGGAGCCAGCGCTTGCCAGTACCGGCTAGAAGCCGGACTGTTCAAGGCAACCATGCACGACATCAAGGATACCGCCCGGGCCACCGTTCGGATTGGCTTCGACGGGCGGGTCCACAAGACGTTTCGCGGGCATTTGGCCCGGGAGCGGTTCGACCACGAAGTCCGGGTCTTACGCTACTTGGAACAGCGGGGCTGCCCGTTCGTCCCGAAGATCCTCGAGGTCGACCCGGATCGTTTGCTCATGGTCACCACCAATTGCGGTGCCCGCGTGGACCGCCTGCACAGCGCGCGCCAGCAGGAGCTCTTTGCCGAACTCGAGCAATACGGGGTGCGCCACGAGGACCGGGAAATGCGGAACGTGACCTACCGCGTGTCCGATGGGCGCTTCTGCATCATCGATTTCGAGTTTGCCACCATCCTCGATGACGGCACCGGCCACGCGGTGTCGCTGCGGCCGGGAGGCGTGCCATGAATTCCGCCAGCTCCCCGCCCCAGAGGACGACTCCTTCCGGTTCCTCGCCGGCGGACGTCGATTGGTCCGGCCTGACCCATGTCGGGCGCGTGCGCCCGAACAACGAGGATGCCTTTCTCGCCTTGGCAGTCGACGGCCATGAAGTTCGTTTTTTGGGTAAGACCGGTCGGGCGTCGCTCGGCACGTGCGACTTCGTTTTTGCCGTGAGCGATGGAATGGGTGGAGCCAAGTCGGGCGAGTTTGCCAGCCGCATCACGGTCGATCGCGTCACGCGTTTGTTTCCACGCACGTTTCGGCTCTCCGCGGCGGGGATGGGAGTCGGGTTTGCCGATGTCCTCAGCGAACTCATCACCCAGATCCATCACGATCTGCTCAAGCTGGGGTATTCCTACGAGGAATGCGCCGGGATGGGGGCCACGTTGAGCCTCGCGTGGTTCACCCCCGCGTGGATGTACTTCGCCCATCTCGGCGACAGCCGCATCTACTACCTTCCCCACGACGGTCCCCTCTCGCAGATCACGCACGACCACAGCCATGTGGGGTGGCTTCGCCGCCAAGGAAAAATCAACGAACGCGAGGCGCGCACCCACCCGCGCCGGAATGCCCTCCAGCAGGTTCTGGGTGCCGGGCACCAGTTCATCGATCCTCACATCGGGGCCGTCGGACACCGCCCCGGCGACCGATTCCTGATCTGCTCGGATGGATTAATCGACGGTCTTTGGGATCGCCGGATCGAGGAGCTGTTGCGCACGGCCTCTGCACCGGGAGCCAATCCCGCCTGGAGTCACGCCCAGTTGCTGGTCGAGGAAGCGGTCCAGAACTCCGGAAGGGACAATACTACCGCCGTCGTGGTGGAAATCGCCCCGGCGCCGGCACCGGCCGCTGCGGAATGAGTGCGCTGCTCTTCTTCTACGGTACCCTCAAGCGCGGCTGCAGCCATCACCGGTTGCTCGCGGGCCAGACCTACTTGGGCCCGGCCCGGACCCAGCCTGGTTTTCGCCTCTACGACCTCGGCGGCTACCCGGGAATCGCCGCCTGCACCGGCGATCGCCTCGGTGTCGCTGGCGAGGTGTGGAAGATCGAGCCCGCCACCCTCACCGCGCTCGACGAATTCGAAGGGGTGCGCCACGGTCTCTATCGCCGGGAGGTGCTGCCACTGCAGGCGCCGTTCGCCGAGGTTCGCGTTGAAGCGTACGTGCCCGCGTCGCTTTCCCATGAACTCCGTGAGATCGGCGATGTGTGGGTGGAGTGACCCGACTCCGGCCACTCCCGGCGCCCTTTTCCCGGCGACCGCCCTGAACGCAATCTCAGCCCCGCAGCACCTTGGTCGGAATCCGCACCACCCGGACAAACTTCGCCCGGAAAAGACCGTCCAGTTCGTCCCGAACCCGCGGAGGGATGCGCGCGACCAGTTCCTCCATCGAAGGCAACTGACGAGTCTCCACCTCCACGGCCGGCACCCCGGCCGCCGCCGAGGGTAGTCCGCCCGGTTCTCCGGACTCGGCGAGGAACGCCGCTTCCGCCGACTCGTCGGGCCAGGTTGCCGTATTCTCCCCGTTGCCAGCCGACGGCACCTCCGCCCCGCCGCCCGGCACGAGTGAACCCTCCTCCTCGTCCCCCGCGGGCACTTCCAGCACCGGAGCCGCGGCGGCGGCCGTTTGCGCCAATCCCGCGTGGCACCGCGCGCCCAGCCGCGCCTCCAGTTGATCAATCAGCTCTTTTTTTTTTCGTCGTCTCCGGACGTCGCCGGTACCTCTCCCGCCAACGCCGTCAACTCCCGGATCAGGCTGTCGATGGCCCTCGCCCGGCTCGCCTCGACCGCTTTCAGCAACGTCACCTCGAAGTTGATCTTCTCGGTTAACCCCAATTTCACCCGGCCTTCGCCCTCGCGCAGCCCATCGAGCAGGCGCGTCAATTGCTCCGTGGTCAGCATTCCCCCGCCCAACGCATCGCTCGCGCCCCCTTTGGCGATCGCGTCCAACAACGCGGTGCGCACGAGCGCCTGCAGGTCGATCAACAAGCGCACGAGATCGCGCCCAGCGGCGTCGCAGTCGTCCACGATGCTGACGACTCGCTGGTGATCCCCGGCGGCCAGCGCGGCGCCGAGTTCGGTCACCTTGCCGGCTGCGACCACCCCGTACACATCAAGCACGTCGGGCTCCGCAATCTCGTCCCCGCAAAACGAGATCATCTGGTCGAGAATCGACTGCGCGTCACGCATCCCGCCGTCCGCCAGACGGGCGATGCACTCGAGCGCCGGATCCGCCACCTTCACTCCCTCGTCCGCCGCGATCCGCCGCAACCGTTCCACAATCAACGGCGGCGGGATCGGCTTGAGGTCGAAGCGCTGGCACCGGGAGACGATGGTCGGCAGGACCTTTTGTGGGTCGGTCGTGGCGAAGACGAACTTCACGTGCGCCGGCGGCTCCTCGAGGGTCTTGAGGAGGGCGTTGAACGCCTGCGCCGTCAGCATGTGCACTTCGTCGATGATGTAGATCTTGAACCGGCCCTGCGCCGGGGCGTAGCGCACCGTGTCGCGCAGATCGCGCACCTGATCGACTCCGTTGTTCGACGCGCCGTCGATCTCGATGACATCGAGATGCGAACCCTCGGCAATCGCCCGGCACGCGGAATCGTCGACGTCGAAATCGACCTTCGGGCCACCCGTGCAGTTGAGCGCCTTGGCAAAGATGCGCGCCATCGAGGTCTTGCCCGTGCCGCGCGGGCCCACCAGCAGGTACGCGTGCGCAATGCGATTCCGGCTGATCGCGTTGCGCAGGGTGCGGACGACGTGGTCCTGCCCGACGACGTCGGCGAACGTCTGGGGTCGCCACTTGCGCGCGATGACTTGGTAATTCGCGGACATGCTTGCAGGCGATGGCTTGCCGGCGATTCCTGTCGAGCGCAATCGCCGAATCGCCGCGCCGGCGCCGCCGGAGAAAAACAGTGGCCAGGCACTCCACGGCACTGGGAGAACGTCGTTGCCGTTGCTACCTTCCGGTCCTGGCGGAGTTCACGCGCCTGCCCATGCATGGCACCTGGCCGCGGCGAACCATGCGCCGCTCACTCGCTGGAGCAAACCTTATTTCTTGTTTCGCGATGCGGTGTGCGCACCGCCCGCGCTCACGCGCTGATTCCCAGCGCACGCTGCGCCCCCGGAGCAACGGGCGGAGCTGCTCACGGGTGCGCGCGAAGCACCACTCCGCGCGCCGCTCACGGACCGGTCTTGGGGTCCTTCTCGACCTTGCCCGGCGCAGCGGGCCGTCCCCCTGGCTTGGCCGCGACATTGGGCGCCGGCGGCACTTCGCCCCTCTTTTCCCGTTCCCGGCGAACGCGCTCGAGCATCTCCTGCCGCATTTGCTCAAGCTTGGCCCGCTGCTCGGGCGTGAGCAGCGCGGACACGTCGGCATACATGCGCTCGGTAGTCCGGGCCGTATCGGCCAGATGCTCGCGCTGCATGCGTTGCAGATCTTCCGCCGCGCGGCCGACGATCGGCCGGATTGCCTTCTGCTGCTCCGGCGTCGGATTCAAGCGCTGCGTAAGCTGTCGCATCACCTGGGGGGCGATGCGACCGGCCGGCGCCGGCGCGGGCGCCGGGGGTGCCGCCGTGCCACGCGCTGTCTCCGCCTTCGGCGGGGGCGCGGCACGGGCCTGGGCCCGCTCCTGCGCCAGCCATCGGCCCGACGATCGCAGCGTGAAGAATCCGCCGAAGATCGCGCCAGCGATGAACACGCCGACAAAGGCCAGAATGACCTTCCAATGACTGCCCATCCTTATTCCGCCAGCGCCAGCACGACCGCCACGGCATCGTTCACCGGCAGCAGGGCATCGTCAGCAGGGGTCGTTCCCGCCCGCCATTGCGACACCTCCCGGTAATTCACCGCAACGCTGAGGATGGCCAACAGACACGCCAGGCCGAGCGCGCGCAAGGCGAAGTGCTCGAACAAGGCAGCGACCGGGCGGTCCACTGCCAGGGCGAGCGCACTGACGCGGGTCGCAAAACCGGCGGGCGCGGAGTTGTCGCGCTCATCGCGCCAAGTGCGCGCCGCCGCAAGCAGCCGTGCCCAAGGATGCCGTGGGTCATACAGGGGGGAGCTCATGATCGTTCCTTTCGCCTTAATTCTTGAAACAGCTTCTGGAGTTTCCGGCGCGCGCGGAAGGCACGGACCTTGATCAGCGACTGGTTCCAACCGGTGATCTTGGCGATCTCTGCGATCGTCTTTTGTTCCAGATCGAGCAGTCGCATCACCAGTTGATCCTCCGGCTTGAGCTGGCCGAGCAGCTTGTGCACCAGCTCGTGCGCGGCCATCGCGTCGTTGGCGGCCACATCGTTCTCGTTCGTCATCACCGCCTCCAATACATCGGCCTCGCCTTCCGACAGGTCGGCCCAGCGAAACTCCGGCCGGCGCTTCTGGGCCCGCAGGTGATCAATGCAGGTGGTCACCGCGATCCGCGAGACCCAATGCGTAAATGGGACGGCCCCCTGATACTGGGCAAGGCGTGTGAACATCTTTAGAAACACCTCCTGGGTGAGATCCTCTTCCGCCACCCGGCGCGGCAGATGCGAACGAACGATCCGAATGACCAGCGGGTGCAGGTGCTCGACCAGCGCCCGGGCGGCCTGCTGGTCCCGGCGGCGCACGCGGGCGAGGCACCCCGCCAGATCGAACGGCGGTTCGGTGTCGTCAGGCATGGGCTCATGGAGGCAAGGAGCATCACAAGTGGCAAGACGTGCCTTGCCCGGGCGGGTTACAAGCCCGTGCCGGCCGCCAGCGGGCCGCTCTCCCGCTGTCCTCCGCGGGCCCGGCTCCCGCCATTACCACAGGGGCTACTTGACTTCTTCCCGGGTGCGTCGATATCACCCGTCGACGAAAGATGCGAGGATTGCACCAAGCCCTGCGACTTACCAACGCGCACGACCTTTGAGGACGCCGCTCGCGGCGGGTCGTGCGTGGGCTTGATTTCGGTGTCGCCGGGCTGGGCCAGGCGATGCCAGCCTGTCCGGTCGCCGCCGGACGGGACCAGACGCAACCAACCTCCTTATTTAGATCCTCAGACCGAATCTCCGTTCATGCAATCCGCCCCCATTTCCAAATACCGCCCGTTTCCCTCGGTCGTCCTGCCTGGCCGGCAGTGGCCGGGCCGCACGATCCAGCGCGCACCGATTTGGTGCAGCGTCGACCTGCGCGATGGCAACCAGGCCCTGTCCCAACCGATGAGTGTCGATGAGAAGCTCGAGTATTTCGAGATGCTCGTGCGCATCGGTTTCAAGGAAATTGAAATCGGCTTTCCCAGCGCGTCCCAAATCGAATTCGATTTCTGCCGGCGACTGCTCGACGAGCAACGGGTGCCGGACGACGTGGCCATCCAGGTCCTGTGCCAGTGCCGCGAGGAACTGATCACGCGTACCATCGAGGCGATTCGCGGGGCGAAAAACGCCATCTTCCACCTCTACAACTCGACCTCGCCCGCCCAGCGCAGGTACGTCTTCAACGCCAGCCGGGCTGAGATCGCGAAGATCGCCGTCCAAGGCACCACCTGGGTCAAACAGTACGCGGCGCCGCTCGTCGCTGCCGGCACCAAACTGCGTTTTGAGTACTCGCCGGAGAGCTTCACCAGCACCGAGCTCGATTTTGCCCTCGAGGTCTGCGAGGCCGTCACCGACACCTGGCAGCCGACCGTCGCCGAAAAGATCATTCTCAACCTCCCTGCGACCGTCGAATACGCCAGCCCCAACGTCCACGCCGACCAGATCGAGTGGATGTGCACCCACCTCACGCGCCGCGACTGCACGCTGGTTTCGTTGCACACGCATAACGATCGCGGCACCGGCGTCGCCGCCACCGAACTCGCCTTGCTCGCCGGCGCCGACCGCGTCGAGGGCACGCTCTTCGGCAACGGCGAACGCACCGGGAATCTCGACATCGTGACGGTCGCCCTCAACCTCTACACTCATGGAGTCCACCCGGGGCTTGATTTCAGCAACATCAACGAAATCCGCGAGGTGTACGAACGCACGACGCGCCTCGAGGTGCCGCCCCGCCAGCCCTACGCCGGCGAACTCGTGTTCACCGCCTTCAGCGGCTCGCACCAAGATGCGATCAAGAAATCCTGGGCGGCGCGCGAAGCCCAGCAGCCCGGCGATCCGTGGGAGGTCCTGTACATTCCGATCGACCCGGCCGACATCGGGCGCAGTTATCGCGCCATCATCCGCATCAATGCGCAATCCGGCAAGGGCGGGGTGGCCTATGTGCTTGAGCACGAATTCGGCTACTCGCTGCCCAAGTTGATGCACAAGGAAATCGGCCGAATCATCAACGACGTTGCCGACGCCCGCGGCACCGAACTCCCGCCCGCCGACGTACACGAGGTCTTCCGCCGCGAATACCTCGAGCGGGCCTCGCCCGTTGCCCTCCAGCATTTCAAGACCACCGAACGCGACAGCGACGTCTCGTGCGAGGCCGCCCTGACGATTCACGGCACCCCCCATCGGCTCACCGGCCAGGGCAACGGGCCGATCGACGCCTTTGTGCACGCCCTTGCCACCACCCCGCTGCCCCGCTTCGAAGTGTTGAGCTATGCCGAGCATTCCCTCGGCAAGGGTTCCGAAGCCCGGGCGGTCAGCTACATTCAGATCAAGGTCGAACACGGCCCGACGCTGTTCGGCGCGGGCATCGATACCAACATTGAGCTCGCGTCGATCAAAGCGATCGTCAGCGCTCTCAATCGCGCGCTCGCCCGGAAAGCCTGATTTCGCGGTCGTTTTCCACTCACCCGCAGCGGGGCGCAGCCGAGGGCGGTCTTT
>Ga0233425_10007465_pt1 | contig 15340 bp, 13 predicted proteins | sample Watercolumn_Towu_2_FD_181712 | JGI IMG/M metagenome (GOLD analysis project Ga0233425, IMG submission 181712) | Freshwater microbial communities from Lake Towuti, South Sulawesi, Indonesia - Watercolumn_Towuti2014_140_MG | ecosystem: Environmental > Aquatic > Freshwater > Lake | place...
GCACGTCGACTGCGAGCTGCCCGTTGATGCGGCTCTGCACCACGATGCCGACGCCGACGCAGAACGCGACGACGACGGCCCACACCGGATGCCGGTGATGCGCCTCGCCGTCGACCATCCGCGCAGCCTACGCACGGCCGCACCCTCGCTCTGGATGGGTGACGCGACCGTATGGCGACGCGTCACCCATCCAGAGCGGGTGGGGAGGTGACGGTTACGACGTCCGGGAGGCGCCGCGCGGTGCCAGGATCGAGGGACGACGACGCGGCGGGCGCGGCCCGCGGAGGGAGAGGGACATGCAGGTCGAGATCACGGGGCGCCCGGCGTTCGCCTACGCCGAAGTGACGCTGCCACCCGGCGGCGCCGTCCGGCTCGAGAGCGGCGCGATGGCGATGACCCGGGGCGACGTCGAGATCGCGACGTCCACGCAGGGCGGCTTCATGCGCGGCCTACGTCGCACCCTCGGCGGCGAGAGCTTCTTCGTCAACGACTTCACGTCGCGCGCGGGCGGCATCGTCGGGCTCGCACCGGTGCTGGCCGGCGACATGGTCGACATCGACCTGACCGGGCAGGACCTCATGGTGCAGTCCGGCTCGTGGATCGCGTCGGACACCACGGTCGACGTCGACTCCAAGTGGGGCGGCGCCAAGGGGTTCTTCAGCGGCGCCGGCCTGGTGCTGCTGCGCTGCAGCGGCACGGGGCACCTGCTCGTGTCGGCGTACGGCGGCCTGCGCGACATGGTGCTCGGCGCCGGCGAGCAGGTGACGATCGACAGCGGCCACATCGTCGCGTTCGACAGCTCGGTGCAGTACCGCGTGCGCAAGGCGGGCTCGTGGAAGACCACCCTGCTCGGCGGCGAGGGGCTCGTCGCCGACTTCGTCGGGCCTGGTCGCGTGTGGCTGCAGACGCGCAGCACCAGCGACCTCATCATGTGGCTCGACGCACGGCTGCCCCGCCACACCCAGCCCAGCTGACCGTTCCGCTCTGGATGGGTGAGCGACGGCCATAGCCGCCGCTCACCCATCCAGAGCGGGTCAGTGGAAGAAGTGGCGGGTGCCGGTGAGGTACATGGTGACGCCGGCGGCGGTCGCCGCGGCGATCACCTCGTCGTCGCGGACCGAGCCGCCCGGCTGCACGATCGCCGTGACGCCGGCAGCGGTGAGCACCTCGAGGCCGTCCGGGAACGGGAAGAACGCGTCGCTGGCGCCGACGGAGCCGCGGGCGCGGTCTTCGCCAGCGCGGGAGACGGCGAGCCGCGCGGAGTCGACCCGGTTGACCTGGCCCATGCCGACGCCGACCGCGGCACCGTCCTTGGCGAGCAGGATCGCGTTGCTCTTCACCGAGCGGCAGGCGCGCCAGGCGAAAACGAGGTCGCGCAGGGTCGCCTCGTCGGCCGGTTCGCCGCAGGCCAGCGTCCACGTCGTCGGGTCGTCGCCCGCCGCGTCGATGCGGTCCTGCGACTGCAGCAGGATCCCGCCCGACACCGGCCGGATCTCGATCGCGCCGCGCTCGGGCACAGCGGCAGCCACGAGCAGCCGCAGGTTCTTCTTCTCGGTGAGGATGGCGAGCGCGTCGTCGTCGTAGCCGGGAGCGACGACGACCTCGGTGAACACCTCGGCGACCTGGCGGGCCATCTCGGCTGTCACCGGACGGTTCGCGGCGATGACGCCGCCGAACGCCGACACCGGGTCGGTCTCGTGCGCCTTGAGGTGGGCCTCGGCGATGTCGGCGCCGACGGCGATGCCGCACGGGTTGGCGTGCTTGATGATCGCGACGGCCGGCTCGGCGTGGTCGTACGCCGCGCGGCGGGCGGCGTCGGCGTCGACGTAGTTGTTGTAGGACATCTCCTTGCCGTGCAGCTGCTCGGCCTGGGCGAGCCCGGGGGTGGGCGCGGCGTTGGTGACGTAGAGAGCGGCGCGCTGGTGCGGGTTCTCGCCGTAGCGCAGCACCTCGGCGCGCTCCCACGTGGCGCCGATCCACGCCGGGAAGCCGGTGCCCGAGTCGGACGGCGACACCACGTTGCCGAGGTAGCTCGCCACCGCGACGTCGTAGTTGGCCGTGTGGATGAACGCCTCGGCGGCGAGGCGCTGGCGCTCCTCGAGCGTGAAGCCGCCGCGGGCCACCGCCGCCAGCACGTCGGCGTAGTACGACGGCGAGGTGACCACCGCGACGCTCGGGTGGTTCTTCGCCGCGGCGCGCACCATGGTGGGGCCGCCGATGTCGATCTGCTCGATGCACTCGTCCGGAGTGGCGCCCGAGGCGACGGTGTCGACGAACGGGTAGAGGTTCACCACCACCAGCTCGAAAGGCGCGATGCCGAGCTCGTCGAGCTGCGACTGGTGCTCGGGCAGGCGCAGGTCGGCGAGGATGCCGGCGTGCACCTTGGGGTGCAGCGTCTTCACGCGGCCGTCGAGGCACTCCGGGAAGCCGGTGAGGTCCTGCACCTGCGTGACGGAGATGCCCAGCGACGCGATGCGCGACGCCGTGGAGCCGGTGGACACGATCTCGACGCCGGCGTCGGCCAGCCCGCGCGCCAGCTCGTCGAGGCCGGTCTTGTCGTAGACCGAGACGAGCGCACGACGGATCGGACGGGTGCTCACGGGATGGACGCCTTCCTGCCGGTGACGGTGCAGCCGCGGGCCGCGAGGGCGGCCACGGTCTCGACGAGCAGCTCGCGCTCGACGGTCTTGATGCGCTCGTGGAGCGACGCCTCGTCGTCGTCGGGCTCGACCGCGACGGCGGCCTGCGCGAGGACGGGGCCGGTGTCGACGCCCTCGTCGACGAGATGGACGGTGCAGCCGGTGACCTTGACGCCGTAGGCGAGGGCGTCGCGGACGCCGTGCGCGCCCGGGAAGCTGGGCAGCAGCGCCGGGTGGGTGTTGACGATGCGGCCGGCGAAGCGCTGCACGAACGCCGGCCCGAGGATGCGCATGAAGCCCGCGCACACGACCCAGTCGGGCTCGTGCGCCGCGACGGCGTCGGCGAGCGCCGCGGTCCAGGCAGCGCGGTCGGCGTACGCCTTCGGCTCGACGACGAACGACGTGACGCCCGCCCCGGCCGCGCGCTCGAGGCCGTAGGCGTGGGGCACATCGGCGCCGACGGCGACGACCTCGGCGGGGTAGCGCGGGTCCTCGGCGGCGTCGAGCAGGGCCTGCAGGTTGCTGCCGGACCCGGACACGAGGACGACGAGCCGGGAGCGCGCGGACTGGTCGGGCACGGCGGTCACGCAGCGGTCCTCGGGATCGGCCGGGGGTGGACGGCTCGATCCTACGGGGGCGGGCGCGGATGCCCGAACTCCCGGTCACCAACGCCAGGCGCCCGTCAGGCGGGTCGGCCCCGGCGCGGCAGGTGCGGGACGAGGTGGGCGCCGAGCGACCACAGCAGGCCGCCGGCCGCCGTGAGGCCCGCGACCGCGAGGCCGACGACGAGGCCGTCGGGGCCGACGTCGGCCAGCCGGCCCGAGCCGAGCGCGCCGGCCGACAGCCAGCACAGCACGCCGACGACGACGCCGACCGCGGCGGAGGACCCGAGCAGGACGACGGCCTCGTCGACGATGTCGAGGCGGCCGCGGCGGCGCAGGGCGGCGGCCCCCGCCATGCCCGCGAGCACCGGGAGCAGCAGCAGGAGGGGCGCGCCGGGCGGCGGGTCCTGCGGGATCGCGCCGAGCACCGGGATGCCCGGCAGCAGGCCGCCGCTCACGCTGAACGGGCCGACGACGGCGCCGCCCCCGATCGCGAAGCCCGGGCCGGCGGCGTAGGCCAGCGCCCACACGAGCAGGTTCGGCAGGTAGGCCAGCGAGACGAGCAGCAGCGCGACGGCGTCGAGCACCCCCGGCGCCGCCTCGCGGCCGAGCGAGGACACGGTGTGGAAGCGCAGCGCCAGCGCCGCGAGCAGGACGACGCCGGCGACGACGACGAGCGCGGCACCCGTGGTCGCAGCGGCGACGGCGCCGCGGCGGACCAGGAGCGGCAGCCGCGCGACCAGCGCGCGATGCATCCCGGAGCCGATGAGCACGCCGGCCGACAGCGAGAGCAGGGCGACGGCGCCGCAGCACAGGAGCGCGGTCTGCGGGCTGCTCGTGGCATCGGCGATGCCCGCGACCTCGGCGACGAGGAAGCCGATGAACGCGTAGACCGCGGTCCCCGCGACGACGACGAGGACCGCGTCGTTGCGCCCGGACAGCGACGTGATGCGCGCGGCCCAGCGCCCGGCCCGGGCCAGCAGCACGACCGGGAGGGCGAGCAGCAGGAGCGGGAGCAGCGTGATGGGGCCGGCGGGGGTGTCGACGGGCACGTGGTGGGCGGTCAGCCAGATCGTGCCGGAGGCGCGCAGCGGGGTGGAGATGCCGTCGGCGCCGCGGGCCGACACGGCCCAGGCCACCGAGGTGAGGACGCCGATGATGCCGAGCCCGACGGCTGCGGCCCACAGCGACGCGGTGATCGCGGCGACGGGGAGGGTGGCGACGACGTCGGCCCGGTCGCGCGGCCGCTTGGGGGCGCCGTCCTTCACCGGCCGCTCGAGCATCGACGTCACCTGTCGATGCTTGCATCCGGACGCCGCCCCGCCCCCGAGCGACACGGCTGGATGGGCCGCCGCGGACGGTCCGAGCAGGGGCCTTACAGCAGGACGAGGTCGCGCCCCGCGTCCGACGGCGATGTGCAGCCCGCGAGCCCGAGCGCGTCGCGGGTGTCGGACGTCAGCTCGAGCAGGTGGTCGCGGACGCCGTCCGCTCCCCCGACGGCCAGCGCCCACAGCAGCGGCCGCGCCGCGAGCACGGCGGTCGCACCCAGGGCCAGGGCCCGCAGCACGTGCCCTCCGGTGCGGATGCCGCCGTCGACGTAGACCTCGGCGCGCCCGGCCACGGCGTCGACCACCTCGGGCAGCGCGCGGGCCGACGGCACGACGCCGTCGAGCTGGCGGCCGCCGTGGGTCGACACGATGACGGCGTCGGCCCCCGCGTCGAGGCAGCGCAGCGCCTCGTCGTCGCGGAGCACGCCCTTGGCGACCACGGGCAGGCCGCTGATCTCCTTGAGCCGCGCGATGTCTGCGGCGCCGAGGTCGGGCGCCTGCTTCAGGCGAGGGTCGTCGGGGTCGCGCCCCTCGAGCGCCTCGACGATCGCCTCCCGCGGCAGCGGCGGCAGCGGACCTGTGGGCTTGTGCGCGACGAACGGGACGTCGACGGTGACGACGAGCGCGGACGCACCGGCGTCGGCGGCCCGGCGCGCGACCTCGTCGGAGATCCCGCGGTCGCCCAGCACGTACATCTGCTGCCACCACGGGCCGGCCGCGGCGGCGATGTGCTCCAGCGGCCGGCTCGCGCGCATGGACACGACGAGCAGCGATCCGGCCGCCTTCGCGCCGGCCGCGGTCGCGACCTCGCCGTCCGGGTGCGCGAGCCCGTGCAGCGCCGCCGGGGCGACGAGCACGGGCGTGGCGAGCTCGGTACCCAGCACGCTCACCGACGTCGACACCTGCGACACGTCGCGGAGGACGCGCGGGCGCAGCAGCAGGTCGTCCCAGGCGCTCTCCTGCGACGCGAACGTGCGCTGCTCGCCCGACCCGGCCGCGTAGTACGCGAACACCTCGGGCGGCAGCACCGAGCGCGCCTGCTCCTCGAGCTCGCGCGACCGCATGGGACCTCCCGCCGATGTGCTGGTCGAAGCCTGGCAGAGCCGGCTGCGCCAGACGCGCCGGACTACTCCCCGCGCCCTGCGGCGGTGTTGAGGTGCGACTGCGAGTCGCGCTCGGCGGGCAGGTAGCCGCCCGTCGTGTAGTAGCGCTTGCCGGCCACCAGCAGCTCCTCGGCGGGGAACTTGGTGATGACCTCGCAGCCGGTCGCCGTGACGACGACTTCCTCCTCGATGCGGGCCGCGCCCCAGCCGTCGGCTGCCGGCCAGTAGGTCTCGAGGGCGAAGACCATGCCCTCCTCCAGGGTCTCGGGGGCGTCGAAGGAGGTGTAGCGGCTGAAGATCGGCCGCTCCCAGATCGACAGGCCGACGCCGTGGCCGTACTGGAGCGCGAACGCGGCCTCCTCGCTCGCGAAGCCGAACTCCTCGGCCTTGGGCCACAGCGACACGATGTCGGCGGTGGTGACGCCGGGCTTCACCGCGGCGATCGCCTTGTCCATGAGCTCGCGGCAGATCGTGTAGGCGTCGCGCTGCGCGCGCGAGGCCGAGCCGACGGCGAACGTGCGGTAGTAGCAGGTCCGGTAGCCCATGAACGAGTGGAGGATGTCGAAGAACGCCGGGTCGCCGGGGCGGATCAGGCGGTCGGAGTACACGTGCGGGTGCGGCGAGCACCGCTCGCCCGAGATCGCGTTGACGCCCTCGACGTGCTCGGACCCGAGGTCGTAGAGCGTCTTGGCGACGAGGCCCACGCACTCGTTCTCGCGGACGCCGGGTCGCAGGAACTCGTACAGGTTCTCGTAGGCGGCGTCGACCATCGAGGCGGCCTGGGTGAGCAGCCCGATCTCGTCCTTGGTCTTGATACGGCGCGCGGCCAGGAAGCACTGCTGGCCGTCGACGACGGGGACGCCGGCCGCCTGGAGCGCAAGCAGGACGTCGGGCTCGATGATGTCGACGCCGACCGGCTGGCCCTCGAGGCCGAAGTCGCGCATGACCTCGACGATCTTCTTCGCGACGTCCTCGGCACGGTGCGCGCCGGGGCCGATCGTCCCCCGCAGCGTGGAGATGCCGGCGCGGCTGCCGTAGTTGTCGCCCCGGCCGGCCGCCGCGTGCGGCTCGTCGAGCCAGGTCGCCTGCAGGGTGTGGTGCTTGGCGGCCGAGCCGAAGTCCCACAGCACCGGGTCGCCGCCGCGCGGCAGCAGCGCGAACCGGATCATCTTGTCCATGGCCCACGTCCCGATGTGGGTCGCGGTCATGTAGCGGATGTTGTGGAAGTCGAAGGTCAGCAGCGCGCCGAGGTCCGACCGCTCGAGCTCGGCCTTGAGCTTGCCGAGCCGGTCCGTGCGGAGCCGGGCCATGTCCAGGCGCGACTCCCAGTCGACCTGGTTGGTGCCGTAGGTCGCGGTCAGCTTGCTCACTGCGTCGCCTCTCGTCCGGTGCTGGGGATTGCGGTGCCGGTGCTGGTCATGGGTCAGGCCGGCCGCTCGCGGACGAGGTCCGCGGGACGGCCGGAGGCGGTCTGCTGCACGCAGACCAGGCTGAGGAAGTCGTCGTCGCCGTAGCCGGCCTCGACCGCCTCCTCGGTGCGCGCGAGGACGGCCGAGGCCACCGGCAGCGGGATGCCCGACTCCTCCCCGAGGGAGACCGCGAGGCCGATGTCCTTGCGCATGTCGGCCGTGCGGAACGTCGAGGTGTAGTCGCGGGCGCGCAGCGCCGCGCCCTTGTAGCTGACGAAGCGGCTGGCCATCACGCTGCCGTCGAGGGCGTCGAGGAACGCGTCGCGCTCGACGCCGGACGCCTCGACGAGCACGGTGGCCTCGGCGAGCAGCTGCATCGTGGCGCCGAGCATGGAGTTGATCGCGATCTTCACGACCCGCGCCTGCTCGTCCGGGCCGAGGACGTGCAGAGCCGGGGCGACCTCGACGAGCACCTCGCGCGCGGCCTCGATCGCGTCGGCGGGGCCGGACAGCAGCAGCGACGCCGAGCCGCCGCGCACCACGAGCGGGGAGCCGCTGACGGCGCCGCGGACGTAGCGCACGCCGCGCGCCTGCGCGGCCGCGGCGACCGCGGCCGAGGACGCCACGTCGACCGTGGAGAGGTCGACGAGCAGCGAGCCCGGGTCCATCGCGTCGACGGCGCCGCCGTCGAGCAGCACCGCGGTGAGAGCGGGGCCGTCGGTGAGGCTCGAGACGACGACCGGGCGCCCGCGCACCGCGTCGGCCAGCGACAACTCGACCGAGACGCCTTCTCGCGCAAGGGCCTCCGCGCCCGCAGCGCTGCGGTTCCACACGACGACCGCGCGGCCGGCCTCGGCCCAGCGGTCGACGAAGGCGGCGCCCATCTTGCCCGCACCGAGCAGGACGACGGGGTCGGTCATGCGCACTCCTCCAGGCAGCGTCGGACGATCATCGCGCGGCGGGCCAGCACGCGCACGGTCACGCGAGGATCCGGGCGGGGTGCTCGAGCAGGTCGGTGAAGACCTGCATCCACCGGGCCGCGGTGGCGCCGTCGACCGGCCGGTGGTCGACCGACAGCGTCATCCGCAGGACGGTGGCCACGGCCAGCGCGCCGTCGACGACGACGGGCTCCTGCCGGGCCGCGCCGACGGCGAGGATCGACGACTGCGGCGGGTTGAGGATCGCGGAGAACTCCTCCGTGCCGAACATGCCGAGGTTGGACACCGACACGCTGCCGCCCTCGAGCTCGCTCTGCTGCAGCCGCTTGTCCTTCGCCCGGGCCACCAGGTCCTGCGTGGCCGCCGCCAGCTCGGTGACCGACAGCCGGTCGACGCCGCGCACCACCGGCGTGACGAGTCCGTTGTCGGTGGCCACCGCGACGGCGACGTCGACGCGCGCGAAGTGGCGGACGGCGTCGCCGGTCCAGACCACGTTGAGCCCCGGCACGAGCGTGTGGGCCTTCGCGACCGCCTTCACCACGAGGTCGTTGACGCTCACCTTCACGGCGGCGCCCTCGTTGATCTCGCGCCGCATCTCGAGCAGGCGGTCGACCTTCGCCGAGCCCTTCACGTAGAAGTGCGGCGCGGTCTGCTTGCTCTCCTGCAGCCGCGCGGCGATAGCCGTTCGCATGCGGGAGTTGGGCTCGTCCCAGTACTCGGCGTCGTCCGTGACGACGGCGCGCGCCGGAGTGGGAGCCGAGGCAGCAGGCGCCGCGGCCGCGGGGCGGGCGGCGAGGTAGGCCTCCACGTCGCGGCGCCGGATGCGGCCGCCGGGGCCGGTCCCGGTCAGCTGCTCGAGGGGGACTCCGGCCTCGCGGGCCACCTTGCGCGCGAGCGGGCTGGCGAACACCCGGCCGCCGGACGGGACCGGGGCAGAGGCTTCAGCGGGCTCCGCGACGGGCGCCTGGGCCGCCTCCTCCGGTGCCGCGGCCACCTGGGCATCGGAGGCCTGCGCATCCGCGGCCTCGACGCCGAGCTCGGCGAGGACGCGCTCGACGTCGTCGACCTGCTCGCCCGCCACGCCGAGCAGCGCGATGGGGCCGCCGACCTCGACGGTGGCGCCGGCGTCGGCCAGCACGCGCAGCAGGACGCCGTCGGCCTCGGCCTCGACGTCGACGACCGCCTTGTCGGTCTCGACCGTGACGACGACATCGCCTGCGGCGAAAGGCTTGCCGGGCTCGACGTTCCAGGCTGCCAGGATCGCCTCGGTGGCACCGGCGGCGACGCCGGGCATGCGCATCAGCTCGGCCACGTCACTCCCCCACGATCTTCTGCAGGGCGGCCACGACCTCCTCGGTGCGCGCGAACGCCGCGCGCTCCAGGACCTTGCTGATGGTGGGCGACGCCTCGCCTCCGTGGACCCGGTGGACCGGGGCGTCGAGCCAGTCGAAGAGCCGCCGCGCCACTTCGTCGCCGAGCCAGCCGCCGTACGACGTGCCGCGCGCGCCCTGCTCGACGATGACCACCTCGTTGGTGCGCTGGACGCTCGCCGTGATCGTGTCCCAGTCGAGCGAGGCACGGTCGAGCCACCGCAGGTCGATCACCTCGGCGTCGATGCCGAGCTGCTCGACGGCCTCCAGTACGTGGCCGGTCATGACGCCGTAGGTGAGGACGGTGATGCGGCTGCCGCTGCGCCGGATCCGCGCCTTGCCGACCGGCAGGTAGTGGTCGTAGTCGTCGGGCAGGCCCGGACCTGTGGAGGCGTAGAGGTCGACGTGCTCGAGCACGACGACCGGGTCGTCGAGCGCGAGCGCGGTGTTCATGAGGCCCACGTAGTCGTAGGGCGTCGAGGGAGCGATGATCCGGAAGCCGGCCGAGGTGGCGTACACGCCGGCGGGGTCCATCGAGTGCTGCGAGCCGTAGCCCGTACCCATCGCGGTCTTGGAGCGCAGGACGAACGGCACCTTGCTCGTCCCGCCGAACATATGGCGGGCCTTGGCGACCTGGTTGAACAGCTGGTCGGCCGCGACCCACATGAAGTCGGCGTACATGAACTCGACGACGGGGCGGAAGCGGCCGTCGAGGGCCATGCCTCCGCCGAGGCCGGTGAACGCGTTCTCCGAGATCGGCGTCCCGAGCACGCGGTCCGGGAACGCGTCCTTGAGCCCCTTGGTCGCGCCGTTGGTGCCGCCGGACAGCCGGTGCACGTCCTCGCCGAGGACGACGACGCGCGAGTCGGTCTCCATCCTCCGCCCCATCACGCCGGCCACGGCGTCGATGAACTTCACATCCTGCAGCCGGTCGGCGTGGTCGTCGACGTCGGTGAACGCGATGCCGTCGAGCTCGGAGAGGTCGCCGCGCACGCCGACGTCGACCATGCCTGGGTCGGGCCACTCGGACGGCTTGATCCGGCGCTCGCCGGGCTTGCCGTCGGGGTTCTGCTCGAGCAGGACGTCGGCGAGGCCCTGCATCAGCTCCTTCGCCCGCTCGGTCGTGGCGTCGGCCTGCTCCTGGGTGAGGATCCCGCGGCGGACGAGGTGGGCGGCCGTGCGCGCGACGGGATCGCGCCCGCGCCACTCGGCCTCCTCCTCCTTGGTGCGGTAGCGGAACGCGCTGCCGGGGAACGGCCCGTTCTGGTGGAAGTAGCGGTAGACGTCGGCCTCGACCACAGCCGGGCCGTGGCCGCCGCGCATGTGCGCGAGCGCCTCCTGCATCGCGAGGTGGACCGCGAGCGGGTCCATGCCGTCGACCTTCCAGCTGCGGATGCCGAAGCCGGGGCCGCGGCCGGACAGCCGGGTCTCGGCGGTGACCTCGGAGACGTGGGTCGACACCGCGTAGAGGTTGTTCTCGATGAAGAAGCACAGCGGCAGCGACCACGCGCCGGCGAGGTTCATCGTCTCGAGTGTGGAGCCGATGTTGGTGGCGCCGTCGCCGAAGTACGTGATCGCGACGTCGTCGGTGCCCGCGTGCTTGTGCGACCACGCCGATCCCGCGGCGAGCGGGACGCCGCCGCCGACGATCGCGTTGGTGCCGATGGCGCCGGCCTCGATCCACTGCAGGTGCATGGATCCGCCGCGCCCGTGGCTGAAGCCCTGGTCGAGGCCGCAGATCTCGCGCAGCGTGCGCAGCAGCAGCGCATCGACGTCGGCCGGGAACGGCTGCGTCGGGTCGATGCCGCCGGGGTGCAGGTGGGCGAGCGCCTTGGCGAGGAACTGGTGGTGGCCGCGGTGCGAGCCGTTGACGGTGTCGGTGGTGCGCAGCGTGATGGCCGAGCCGACCGCACCGCCCTCCTGGCCGATGCTCGAGTGCGCCGGGCCGTGGATGAGGCCCTGTGCCGCGAGGTCGAGCACGAGCTCCTCGAAGGTCCGGATGAGCACGAGCTGGCTGAGCATCCCGGTGAGCAGCGTGGGGTCGGCGGCGTCCCAGTCGGACTCCGTGGCGACGACCTCGGTCCAGTCGACGGCGGGGTCGAGACGGCGGTGCTCGGGCACGGCGGGCTCCCTGGGCAGGCGGTGCACGGACGGCGTCGGGTCCGGGAAGCATGGCACCGGATGTATCCATCCGCAAGGCTGGACGGCGTGATCTCCGCGTGGGACGCTCGGGGTGCATCGTCCGTGGATCCATCAGGAGCGCATCGTGGGTCTCCCCGGCCTCAGCAGGCTCGACCACATCGGGTTCACCGTGCCCGATCTCGAGGCGGCCCACACCTGGCTCGTCGACGTCCTCGGCGCGGAGTACATGTACCGGCTCGGGCCGTTCCGCTCCGACGACACCGACTGGATGTCCGACCACATGAACGTGCACCCGCGCACCGTCATGCGCGAGCTGCGCTTCTACCGCATCGCCGGGCAGGCGGTGCTCGAGGTGTTCCAGTACGAGGCGCCCGACCAGGGCGCCGAGGTGCCGCGCAACAGCGACATCGGCGGGCACCACGTCGCGCTCTACGTCGACGACCTCGACGCCGCCGTCGCCTACCTGCACGAGCAGGGCGTCACGGTGCTCGGCGAGCCGACCGCGAGCCGCAGCGCGTCGGAGGGCCAGCGCTGGGTCTACTTCCTCGCGCCGTGGGGGATGCAGTTCGAGCTGGTCTCCTACCCTCACGGCAAGGCCTTCGACCACCACCCCGAGAGGTTCGAGTAGCAGCGTGAGCACCGTGGGCGCCGCCAGCGCGGACACCGCGCCGGGCTCGGACTCGGTGAGCAGCCAGCGCATCGCCAACGCGCTGCGCGAGTCGATCCTCGCCGGCGACTACCAGCCGGGCGAGCGGCTGTTCCAGGACGTCGTCGCCGAGCAGTTCGGCACGAGCCGCATCCCGGTGCGCGAGGCCTTCCGCATCCTCGAGACCGAGGGCCTCACCGAGGTGCTGCCCAACCGCGGCGCGCGCGTTCCGGCCCTCGACCTCTACGAGGTGAACACCTACTACCGCATGCGCGAGCGCCTCGAGCCGCTCACGCTCGCCGAGAGCCTCGAGCACCTCACCGACGCGCACCTCGACCGGATGGAGTCGATCCAGGAGGAGATCGAGGGCAACGCCGACGTCAGCCGGTTCCTCGTGCTCGACCGCGACTTCCACATGACGTCGTACGCCGGCTGCCGCAGCGAGCAGCTGCTCTCCTTCACCGTGCGGCTCTGGAACTCCACGCAGCACTACCGGCGCGCGTTCATGCTGCTGCAGGGCGAGGACCGCATGACCATCGTCAACGCCGAGCACCGGCTGATCCTCGACGCCTGCCGCCGCCGCGACGCCGAGGACGCGCAGCGCTTCCTCGAGGGCCACATCCGCCGCACCCGCGTCGCCCTCACCAGCCACCCGGAGCTGTTCCCGGGCTGAGCCGCCGTCAGCGGGTGGCGCGCAGGTAGCGGACGATGCCGCTGTAGAGGCCCATCGCGATCTTCTGCCGCCCCGCGGCCGTGGAGGCGAGACGGGCGTCGGCGGCGTTGCGCATGTTGAGCGTCTCGACCATCACCGTCGGCACGTCGGACATGTTGAGCGTGCCGACGTCCTTGCGCACCGAGAGCGGGCTCGACAGGTACGTTGTCGACCGCAGGCCCACGAAGCGCATGCCGTCGATCATCCGCAGCGCCAGCGTGCGCGACGGCGCCGCGATGTCGTCGGTGTAGCCCGTGAGCACGCCGGGCGTGATGACGTGGAAGCCGCGGCCGGACGACGGGGCGCCGTCGCCGTGCACCGACACCATGAGGTCGGCCTTCTGCTGCGACGGGAACGAGCCGCGGGCTCCGACGCACGGCCCGTACGTGCCGCGGGTGTTGCGGTCGCGGGTGACGACGACGCTCGCGCCCTTGGCGTTGAGCAGCCGGCGCACCCGCGCGACGACGTCGAACGCGTACGTCGACTCCGGGTAGCCGGCGTTGGTCGCGGTGCCCGTGGTGTTGCACGTCTTGCGCAGGCCCACCCAGTACCACTGGTTGATCGCGCTGAGGTGCGAGGAGTTGCCGAGGTCGTGGCCGGGGTCGAGCGCGATGCGGATGCCCGAGAGCTCGCCGCGCGCGGTCGGCTTGAACAGCACCGGCTTGGGCCAGCCGCTGGCCCAGGGGGCCGAGGGGTTCGACCGGCCGTGCGGCCACCAGCGCGGCGCGTAGGGCACGGCGACGCCGCCCTCCCACGACGACGGCGTCGGGCCGGCCGCGGGGACGACGACCGCTGCGGGCGCGGCCTCGGCGACGGGTGCCGCACCGGCCGACGGCGTCAGCGCGGCGAGCGCGGCAGCCGCGGTCACGAGGGACGCGGCGAGGACGGCGGGGGCACGGCGCACCGGACGAGGGTCGCACACGCAACAGCGCCCGGACATGCCAGGAGGCCGCCACCCGTGGGGGTGGCGGCCTCCCGGCGCGGAACCGTGGCGGGCTGCGATCAGCCCTTCGCCTCGATGATCTCGCGCATGAGGCGCGCGGTCTCCGACGGCGTCTTGCCGACCTTGACGCCCACGGCCTCGAGGGCGTCCTTCTTGGCCTGGGCGGTGCCCGACGAGCCGGAGACGATGGCGCCGGCGTGGCCCATCGTCTTGCCCTCGGGCGCGGTGAAGCCGGCGACGTAGCCGACGACCGGCTTGGTGACGTTGTCCTTGATGAACGCCGCCGCGCGCTCCTCGGCGTCGCCGCCGATCTCGCCGATCATGACGATCGCGTCGGTGTCGGGGTCGGCCTCGAACGCGGCCAGGCAGTCGATGTGCGTGGTGCCGATGATCGGGTCGCCGCCGATGCCCACGGCGGTGGAGAAGCCGAGGTCGCCGAGCTCGTACATCATCTGGTAGGTCAGCGTGCCGGACTTGCTCACCAGGCCGATGCGGCCGGACTTGGTGATGGTGCCCGGGATGATGCCGGCGTTGGACTGGCCCGGCGTGATGAGGCCGGGGCAGTTCGGGCCGACGAGGCGGGTCGTGCCCGACTTCTCGGCGTAGGCGAAGAACTCGGCGGTGTCGTGCACCGGGATGCCCTCGGTGATGACGACGACGAGCGGGATCGCGGCGTCGATGGCCTCGATGACCGCGGCCTTGGCGAACTTCGGCGGCACGAAGACCACCGAGACGTCGGCGCCGGTGGCGGCCACGGCCTCCTGGCAGGAGTTGAAGACCGGGATGTCGCGGCCCTCGGCGGTGACGGTCTGGCCGCCCTTGCCGGGGGTGACGCCGGCGACGATGTTCGCGTGCGACCCGAGCATGCGGATCGTGTGCTTGGTGCCCTCGGACCCGGTGATGCCCTGGACGAGGAGCTTGGAGTTCTCGGTGAGGAAGATCGCCATGGTGTGTCAGGCCCCCTGAGCCGCGAGCTGGGCCACGCGGCGCGCGGCGTCGTCCATCGTGTCCACGAGCTCCACGAGCGGGTTGCCCGCGTCGCGGAGGATCTGCCGGCCGAGCTCGGCGTTGTTGCCGTCGAGCCGGACCACGAGCGGCTTGGTGACCGCCTCGCCCTTCTGCTCGAGCAGGGCGAGCGCCTGCACGATGCCGTTGGCGACCGCGTCGCAGGCGGTGATGCCGCCGAAGACGTTGACGAAGACCGAGCGGACGTCGGGGTCGCTCAGGATGATCTCGAGGCCGTCGGCCATGACCTGTGCCGAGGCGCCGCCGCCGATGTCGAGGAAGTTCGCCGGCTTCTGGCCGCCGAACTCCTCGCCGGCGTAGGCGACGACGTCGAGGGTCGACATGACCAGGCCCGCTCCGTTGCCGATGATGCCGACCGAGCCGGACAGCTTGACGTAGTTGAGGTCCTTCTCCTTGGCCCGCAGCTCGAGCGGGTCCTCGGCGGACTGGTCGACCAGCACGTCGTGGTCGGGGTGGCGGAACTCGGCGTTGCCGTCGAGCGA
>Ga0233425_10007466_pt1 | contig 15339 bp, 14 predicted proteins | sample Watercolumn_Towu_2_FD_181712 | JGI IMG/M metagenome (GOLD analysis project Ga0233425, IMG submission 181712) | Freshwater microbial communities from Lake Towuti, South Sulawesi, Indonesia - Watercolumn_Towuti2014_140_MG | ecosystem: Environmental > Aquatic > Freshwater > Lake | place...
ATCCGGCCAAGTACGACTGCATCATCCCGGTGTCCGGCGGCAAGGACAGCACATGGCAGCTCCATGTCATGAAGGACATTTACGGACTTCGGCCGCTCTGCGTCTGCTTCGAGCCGACGTTGCCGACGGAAGTCGGTCGCCAAAACCTCGACAATCTCAACCGGATGGGCGTCGACCTGATCCACGTCAAGCGCAACCCCATCGTCTACGATAAGATGATCATCGAGGGCTTCAAGCGCGTCGGCGACATGGAATGGGCGAACCATCTGGCGATCTGGACGTTGCCCTACACCTACGCCGTCGCCTTCGACATCCCGCTCATCATCTGGGGCGAAGGCCGCATGGAATTCGCCGGAAACCTGTTCATGGACGAGAAGTATCTCCGCGAAATGGACAGCGACTGGATTCACGACTATGGCTGTCTCAACGGGCTCAGGGCGCAGGATGTCGTCGGCAAGGACACCGGCATCACGCTGTCGGACCTCAAGCCCTATCTCATGCCGACAAAGGAACAGTTGGCGCGCGTCGCCGGAAACAAGGGCTGCATCGGCGTCTTTCTCGGCTATTACTTCTTTTGGGCCGCGCGCAAGCAGGTCGAAGCGATCGAGCCGCTAGGCTGGCGCCGACGGTCCTCGCGAGTCGAGACCACCTATGGCGACTACGAAAAACTCGACTGCCTGTCGATGAACCTTCACGACTACGTGAAGTACTGCAAGTTCGGCTACGGCCGCGCGACCGACGACGCCAGCCGGGATGTCAGGCATGGCTATATCGATCGCGAACAGGCGCTTCGGCTGGTCGAGCGCTGGGACGGCCACTATCCGCAGGAGTCGGTGGCCCGCTTCTGCGCTCACTTCAAGATGCCCAAGGCGGAGTTCGACTCGATCTGCGATCAGTTCACCAATCGCGCCATCTTCGAGACCAAGGATGGAAAGTTCTTGCGGGACATCGACGGTAGCCTGGTCATGAAAGGCAAGTGGGTCGAGGCGCGGCGCCATCCGCAGGGTCGCATCGGCTAGGTGGACGCCAAATGGGCGAAATCCTCATTCTGGACTACGACGTCGGCAATCTCCGCAACGTTCAGAAGGCTCTTGAGAAGGCCGGCCGGCGAGCGTCGATCACCTCCGATCCGACGACGATCGAAGCCGCGGACGGCATTGTTTTGCCGGGTGTCGGCGCTTTTGCCGATGCCATGGGCAAGTTGCGTGCTTCGGGCTTGGCCGATCCCATACGGCGCTTCGCGCTCGAAGCGCGCAAGCCGGTGCTCGGTATTTGCCTCGGCATGCAACTCCTGACGCGCGGCAGCGAGGAGGACGGTTGGCATGACGGACTCGGCATCGTCGACGCGACGACCCGCCTCCTGCCGGCGGCCGAGCACAAGCTGCGACTGCCGCATATCGGCTGGAATTCGATCGAGATCGTCCGTTCGTCGCCCTTCTTGGCGGGCGTGCCGACCGGCATGGATGTCTATTTCGTCCACAGCTATTACGTCGATTGCGACGACGCTCGGGTTCCGGTCGCGACCACGGAGTACGGCATTCGCTTCGCTTGCGCCTACGAAATCGGCAACGTCATGGCCGCGCAATTCCATCCCGAGAAAAGTCAGGATGCCGGCCTCGCGATGTTTCGCAATTTCTTGACCTATGTTCGGGACCGCAAGACGTGCTGAAGACGCGGGTCATTCCGATCTTGCTCATCAAGGATGGTGGGCTCAACAAGCCGGTGCAGTTCAAGCGGGCTCGGACCGTCGCCAGTCCGATTTCCATCGTCAGGGTCTTCGAAGAGCGCAAGGTCGACGAATTGATCCTTCTCGACATCGGTTGCGCCGGCTACGACGAGCCGGTGAACGCCGACTTCGTCAGGATAATGGCCGAGGAATTGACGGTGCCGCTTGCCGTTGGCGGCGGCATCAAGAGCGTCGAGACGATGCGCGACCTCATTGCCGCCGGCGCCGAAAAGGTCGTGATCAATACCGCGGCGGTCGAAACGCCGACGCTTGTGACCGACAGCGCCAGACTCTTCGGGCGTCAGGCCGTCGTCGTTTCGATCGACGCGAAGTTGGTCGCGCCGGGGCGTTACGAAGTCTGGATCCACAACGGAACGAAGCCGACCGGCCTCGATCCGGTCGCTTGGGCGAAGGACGCCGAGCGTCTTGGAGCGGGCGAGATATTGATCTGTTCGATCGATCGCGACGGCACCATGACGGGTTATGACCTCGACCTGCTCGGTCGGGTCGCGCGGGCCGTCGACATTCCGGTCATCGGAGCCGGCGGCGCCGGATCGATCGAGGATTTCGTCGACGCCGTGACCAAAGCGCGCGTTTCCGCCGTTGCGGCGGGCAGCATCTACCATTTCAGGCACGTGACGCCTCTGATGGTCAAACAGGCAATGCGCGAAGCCGGCATTCCGGTACGCATACCTCTTGGATTGGGACAATGACGCCGACACGGAAGAACTCGATCATCTACTTCAACGCGGCGATGTGGGACCACGTCATCACGCCTTTCGCGCGTCATCTCAAGGAGGCGCACGGACTCGAGACCGTGATGCTGACCAGCAAGGCGCCGCTTCCCGCGCGTGCGACCTTCTTCGACCGGTCGGTGTTCAGCGAGATTGTCGATTGGCGTCCGCTTCTGCGCTTCAGGTCGGTCGAAACCCTGCCGCCGATCAAGACCATGGTCGAGGAGGCGCAGGCAATCGAGAAGGCGCAGGGATTTGGCATTCTCGATGCGGTTCGATCGGATCGTCATGTGGGTGCCGGGTTCGTTACCGGCGCCAGGGTGATGAAATCGAGTTACGCGCAGCGAGCTACGTTCGAGCAGGCGATCGACCTGGCGCTTCGGATCTACGCGAGCGCGTCCGAGTTGCTCGACCGCGTTCAGCCGATTGCGATCCTAGGCAATGCCGGAATGATCCACACGACGATTCTCGTCAACTTGGCCGAGGCGCGGGGAATTCCGGTGCGCAGCCTCGGCGCGCCGCGACGCAGCAACAGCTTCTTTTGGTGCGCCAATCGCTTCGGCTGGCCCGTCGATTTCGGACGCGACTACCGGTCTATGTTGGGCCGCGACGAATCCCGAGCGACCGAGGGCGAAGCCGCTGCCCTGGCGTACCGCGCGCCTGATCGAGCCGCAAAGATCATTCGCGCGGTCGCGCGGCCGCCAGGGGTACGAGCCCTTCTGCGCCGTGTCTATGGCGTGCTTCGATCGAACTGGCGCCAAATCGCCGGGATCAATTCCGCCTTGGACTACGGCGCCTACAGCGTCGGCGACAAATTGATCATGGCTTTCTGGTCGTGGCGGCAGAGTAGGGCCACGGCCAACGCTCCCCACATGCTACCCAGCGTGCCCGCCGGAGTTCCCACGGTCTTCTTCCCGCTCACGACGGAGCCCGAAGGGTCGTTGATGGTCGAGTCTCTTGCCTGCGACACTCAGCTCGTACCCATCGACTGGTTGGCGAAGACCTTGCCCACGGGTTGGCGGTTGTTGGTCAAAGAGCATCCCGTCATGAACCTGCCGCGCCCGAGAGGGTTCTGGGAAAGAATTCGGGCCTACCCAAATGTCGTGGTTCTTGCGCCGACCGAAAGCGCCGACGCCGTGATCGATCGGTCGGCGGCCGTGGCCGTCATCGGTTCCACCGTCGGGCTTCAGGCGGCCGCCCGCGGCAAGCCGATCATTTGCTTCAATCCGAACTACATCGCGACGGTCCTGCCCCATGCTCTGACGGTCTCGTCCTACGAGACAACGGCGGCGGCGCTGCGGCGCGTGAGAGACGACGAATTGCCCCCGATGCCGGAACGGCTGCGCGCGATGAAGGCGTATCTCGATGCTTATGCGAAGTCGGAATTCCCGATTTCCGAGCCGGCTCTTCTGTCCGGACATCCCGGCAAGAAGAGCCCCGCTCCCGAACTGATCGCGACGCTTGTCGAGACTTTTCTGAGATCCTTGGGAAGCGCCCGAAAAGCGGACGCGGCGTAGGCGCGTTATGGCGCGGCTCGCGCACGGCTAAGGACATGTTCGGTGGCTGATCGCGGCTCGATTGTCTTCAGCAACACGGCGATGTGGGACCATATCGCAACCGCCTTCGCGCGTCAGATCAAGAACGTCCATGGCGTCGACACCGTGATGTTGACGCACAAGGCGCTCTTGCCCAATCGGGCGACGTTCTTCGATCGCACGGCCTTCTCGGAAATCATTGATTGGCGACCGTTGCTTCGGATTCGACCGCCGCATGAAGTCGCATCGACCGAGTTCCTGGCCGAGGAAGCGCGGCGAATCGAGCGCTCCGAGGGCTTCAGCTTGCTCGAAGCCATTCGATCCGACCGACATGTCGGCGCCGGCTTCTTGGCGGGTGCTACGGCGTTTACCTCTAGCTATGCTCGAGGAGCGACCTTCGACCAGATCGTCGATCTCGCTTTGCGGATCCACAGGGCAATCGTCGAGCTGCTCGATCGCGTGCGTCCGATTGCCGTCCTGTCGATGGCCGGAATGGTGCACACGACGATGCTGGTCAATGCCGCGGAGGCCAGGGGCATCCCCGTCCGATTTCTCGGTGCGCCGCGACGACGGAACCTCTTCTTTTGGTCGGACAATCGTTTCGCTTGGCCTGTCGGCTTCGACCACAAATACCGATTGGCCCTGGCGAGCGCTCCGAGCAGAATATCGCCCCATGAGGCACACGAGCCGGCGGACGAAACGCAGCTCCACACGGCCATGGCGATTCGCGAGAACAGACGACGCCCGGGTCTGAGCGACTTGCTGGGGGCGATTTACGGCATCTTGAGGTCGAATTGGCGGCGCATCGTCGGATTGCAACCCGACTCGGACTACGGGATGTACAGCATACCGTCGCGGCTGGCGACGGCGGTTTGGACCTGGCGCATGAGGCGATTCATCGCGACCGCGGAGCATGTCCTTCCAAGGTTGCCCAACGACATGCCGACGGTGTTCTTTCCGCTCTCTTCGGAACCCGAGATGTCGCTCCTGGTCGAGGCTCAGTGTTGTGACAACCAATTGACGCCGATTGACTGGCTGGCGAAAGCGCTGCCTGCGGGATGGCGACTTCTGATCAAGGAGCATCCCGTGATGGACATGCCCCGACCGAGGGGTTTTTGGGAGCAGGTTCGCCGATATCCGAATGTCGTCGTCCTCGCAACGACCGAAAACGCCGACGACGTGATGCGCCGGGCGAAAGCGGTCGCGGTGATCAGTTCGACGGTCGGGGTACAGGCGGCCATGCGCGGCAAGCCGGCGATATCCTTCAATCCCAACTACATCGGGACGGTGATGCCACATGTACTGGTGGCAACGTCCTATTCGGCGACGGCCGAAGCGTTGCGGCGCGTCAGGGATGACGATCTGCCTTCGCCGGAAGAGCGGTCTCGCGCCGTTTGGGCATTTCGGCAGGCCTTGGCCCAGTCGGAATTCCCGATCGACGATGCGGCCCTCAAGATCGGAGTTCCCGGCAAGATCGATCCGGATCCGGCCCTGATCTCGACGCTGGCTGACACATTCTTTCGAACTCTGGACAGCGCCGACCGGATTTCGGCGAGATGAATTCGGAGCGCAGAATTTCTCTGGCGATGCCGGATTTGCGCGGCAACGAAGCGCGCTATCTCGCGGAATGCGTGCGGGACAATTGGGTCTCGACGGCAGGTCCGCGGGTCGGCGAAATGGAACGGCGCATCGCCGAACTCACCGGCCGACGCTTCGCCATCGCCACTGTCAACGGCACGACCGCGATCCAGCTCGCGCTGATCGCCGCCGGGGTGTCGCGCCGCGATCTGGTCGTCGTTCCTGATTGGACCTTTGCCGCGTCGGCGGCCGCGATCTATCACGCTGGGGCCGAGGCCTATTTCGTCGACGTGACCCAAGAGAGCTGGACTCTCGATCCTGGTCTCGTTGCGCGCGCCTTCGATGTCGCGCCGCGCCGCATCGCCGCGGTGATCGCGGTCCATGCCTGCGGGCACCCGGCGGACATGGATCGCCTCGCGGATGTCTGCCGAGAGCGCGGCGTTCCGCTGATCGAAGATGCCGCCGGTGCGATCGGCGCGCGTTACAAGGGACGACCGGCCGGCGCGCTCGGCGATGTCTCGATCTTCAGCTTCAACGGCAACAAGACTGTGACCGCGGGCGGCGGCGGCATGATCGTGACCGACGACGAGACCATCGCCGTGCGGGCCAGGCACCTTTCGACCACGGCACGCGTCGGCATTCGCTACGAACACGATGCCATCGGGTTCAACTTCCGCATGACCAATCTCAACGCCGCGGTCGGCGTCGCGCAGCTCGAGCGCCTCGACGAGATGGTCGCGGCCAAGCGGCGCATCGCCGCGCTCTACGACGCCGCCCTTGCGGGACGCCCGGATATCGATGCGATGCCGCGCTGCGCCTGGGCCGAAAGCAGTTGCTGGCTCTACACCGTCAAGACGGCGGGCGCGGCGGCGGCGGACGCGTTGGTCCGACATCTTGGGTCCGCCGGTATCGAATCGAGGGTCTTCTGGCGCTCGCTGTCGTCGCAGACCCCTTATGCCGCGGCGCCGCGCTTGCTGTCGGGCGTCTCGGCGGACAGTCTTTCGGGACGCTGTGTGTCGCTGCCCTGTTCGAGCCATTTGAGCGATACCGATCAGGCGTTCGTCATCGAGCACATGCGAAGCTACGCCGGACCGGTGCAGAATGGTGGCCTGCGGTCGAGGCGCGCGGGATGAAGCGCCTTTCCGACTTGACGGGCAAGACGGTCGCGGTCGCCGGTGCGCTCGGGCGCATCGGTCTTGGCGCTTGTCGTGCGCTCGCGGCGGAGGGGGCGCGCGTCCTCGCGCTCGATCTCCCGCAGGCCTTGGCCTTACGGGGCGACGCGTTGCCGAAAGGGGCGGAGTTTCTCGCTTTCGACGCGACCAAGACCGACGACGCGCTCTCGGCACTTGCCGACCTGGAGGCGAAGATCGGCGGTCTTGCCGGCTGGGTCTACTGCGCCTATCCCAAAGTCGAGGGCTGGGCCAAGGCGAGCGATGCCAGCACGCCGGCGGAACTCGGCGCCGTGCTCGCGACCCAACTTGTCGCGCCATTGGTCCTCGCCGAAGCCGTTGCCGAGCGCATGGCGCGCCGCGGCGGCGGCTCGATCGTGCAGATCGGCTCGATCTACGGTTTGGTCTCGCCGGATTTCTCGGTCTATGACGGCCTGGGCATGGGAACGCCCGCCGCCTATTCGACGGTGAAAGGCGGTTTGCTGGGTCACATGCGCTGGCTTGCCGGTCGTTACGGACGCGAGGACGTCCGCGTTAACCTGATCGCTCCGGGCGGGATCGAGGCCGAACAGCCTGCCGAGTTCAAGAAGCGCTATGCCAAACGCACCATGCTCGGGCGCATGGCAAGCCGCGAGGACATCGGCGGGCCGATCGCCTTCCTGGTCTCGGACGCGGCCCGTTACGTGACGGGAACCGTCATTCCGGTCGACGGCGGTTGGACGGCGCTTTAGGTCGGTCGAACCAAGAAAAAGGACTGTCAGGACATGAAGAACACGTGGCGTTTCGCCGGCAAGGAACTCGACTATCTTCGCGAAGTCGTCGATTCCGGCTTCGGTTCCGGCACTTCGGGCGACATGAACAACCGCTTCGAGCGCGCTTTTGCGGAAAAGGTCGGCGCGAAATACGCGGTCACGTACAATTCCGGAACGGGAACGCTTCAAGCCGCGCTCGAGGCCTTCGGCGTCGGCTACGGCGACGAAGTGATCACGACGCCGCTGACCGTGATCAGCAATCTCGACGTCATCCTGGCGCAGAACGCGATTCCGGTGTTCGCGGATGTCGATCCCGACACCTTCAACATCGACCCGAAGGACATTGCGCGCAAGATCACGCCCCGCACCAAGGCGATCATGCCGGTCGCGCTCTATGGTCTGTCGCCCGACATGGACGCAATCATGGCGCTGTCGAAAAAACACAATATCCCCGTCATCAACGACGCGGCGCAGGCGCATATGGCGACTTACAAGGGCCGCCCGATCGCCGAAATCGCGCACATCACGAGCTATTCGCTCGAGAACTCCAAGCACGTCACGACCGGTGACGGCGGCATCGTCGTGACGAACGATGCCGGCTATGCCCAGGCCATGCGCAAATTCGGCAGCTTGGGCTACGCCGCGTTGCCGGCCGGCGATGGGCGCATTCGCCGCAACAAGGACATCTTTCAGGACCCCGCCTACAAACGCCACGATGCTTTCGGCTACAACTTCAGAATGCCCGAGGTGGCCGCGGCGCTTGGCCTTGCTCAAACCGAAAGGATGGATCATTTCGTCGCGCTTCGGAAGGCGATCGCGGCGATGTACGCGGATGCCCATCGCGGCTGCAACTACATCGTGCCGCAGAAAACGCCCGCCAATTGCGGCAACGTCTTCTGGACTTACTCGGTCAGATACGAGCGCCGCGACGTATCCTGGCGGGCTTTCCGAGAGAAGTATGTCGAATTCGGCGGCGACGGCGTCTACGCCGCTTGGGCGCTTCACTACGACGAGACGGTTGTCACATCGGGCGCCTGGAAAAAGCGCTGCCCGCCGCTTTACGGCGCCATCGACTTCAAGCGACCGCATTGTCCGAACGCGGAGGCCACTCAGCCGAAAATCATGCAGTTCGTGACGAATTACGGCTCGGTCGAGGACGCCGAACCCTATGTCGATGCGCTCCGCAAGACGATCCGGTATTTCGCGTAAGCGCCGCTGGGCGCTGGTCGGCGCGGGCGGTCACGCGAAGGCACTGGTCGAGGCCATCGACGACCGCGGCGAAACGGTCGAGGTCTATGTCGACGCCAAGACGTCGGGTTGGCTGGACCTGCCGCGGCTCGCGACGGACGAGGAACTCTTGGACCGGCGCCTCCGTCTCTTGATCGGTTTCGGTGCCACAGGTCCCGAAGGCCTGGTCACGCGGCTCGCGAAACTTCGGTCCTATATCGATCGGGGGTTCGAAGCGCCGCCCTTGGTGCATCGCGACGCGACGGTCAGCCGCGGCGCCACTCTCGGCGCCGGGACAGTCGTTCTGGCCAAAGCGGTGGTGCAGCCCGGTGCGATCGTCGGCGCCGGCGTCATCGTCAACACCGGCGCGATCGTCGAACATGACGCGCGCATCGACGACGGCGTCCACGTGGCGCCCGGCGCGATCGTGCTCGGCGGCGCGCATATAGGCGAATGCGCCATGATCGGGGCGGGGGCCGTGGTCTTGCAATTCGCCAAGGTTCCGGCCGGGCGCCTAGTCAAGGTCAACACGCGATGGCTGAAAACCGAGAGGACAAAGACGACGTCATGAAATTTTCGGACGGCATGGGCGCCTATGTCATCGCCGAGATCGGCGCCAATCATAACGGCGACATGACCCTCGCCCGACGCATGATCGACGAGGCCAAGCGCCTGGGCTGCGATTGCGTCAAGTTCCAGTCTTGGGACACCAAACTGTTCTCCAGGACAGTCTACGAGCAGAATTTCTTCTTGAGCGACGACTATCGCCAACGCAAGGACCACTCGCTGCGCACGATCATGGAAGCCTATGCGGTCTCGAAGTTCGAGATGGGCAAGCTCAAGGCCTATTGCGACAAAGTCGAAATCGACTTCGCCTCGACGCCTTTTGAGCGCGATCAGATCGACGCGCTGGTCGAGTTCGACGCGCCCTTCATCAAGATCGCGTCGATGGACGTGAATAACGACCATCTCCTCTCCCACGCGGCGAAGACAGGCCGGCCGGTGATGATGTCGACGGGCCTTTCGTCCATGGCGGAGATCGACCACGCGGTCGGAACGCTCGAAGCGAGCGGCGCCAAGGAGATCGTGCTCCTGCACTGCGTCTCGCTCTATCCGCCGAAAAACGACGAGGTAAACCTCCGCAACATGGAGATGCTTCGTCAGGCCTATGGTTATCCCGTCGGCTTCTCGGATCATACTTTTGGAAGCGCCGTGCCGCTCGCCGCCGTCGCGCTCGGCGCCGTGGTCATCGAGAAGCACTTCACGCTCGACAAGACCATGGAAGGTTGGGACCACAAGATCTCGGCCGATCCGCCGGAAATGCGCGAGATCGTCGAGGGTGCGCGAAAGATCCATGAATGTCTCGGCGTTTCACGGCGGGCGCTGAGCGCGAGAGAGGTCAAGCAACGAGATGCCTATCGTCGCAGCATCGTGTCCGCGCGCGACATTCGAAAGGGGGCGAAGATCGTCGAAGACGATCTCTGCTTCCGCCGGCCGGGCACCGGCCTCGCGCCGAACCTCGCGCCCTCGCTCGTCGGTCAACGCGCCGCCCGGGATATTCCGGCCGACACCCTGATGGCCTGGGCCGATTTCGGCATGGGAGCCTGACGGCGTTGAAGGTCGCGATCGCGACGTCGTTCTATGAATCGGGGCGCGACTTCCTCGCCGACTATGCGAAAGCCGTCGCCGGCGCCGCGCAAGGCCGCGACCTTCGGATCATCGCGGCGGTCGACGATCTCAGGAATCCGGAGGCGACCCTGCGGTCGGCCCTGGGTCCGTGGCCGGTAACCCTCGTCGATCGGGTCGACGGCGCCGGCATCCCCGAGGTGCGGGGACGGATGCTATGTGCGAGCGCGGTGTCCGACGCCGACATGGTGGTGTTCATCGATATGGATGACATGATCGAATCCGGCGCGATCTCGCGCCACGCCCAGGCGATCGAAGAGGTCGATTTTTCCTACGGCGATCTCCAGCCCGTCGATTCCAAGGGCCGGATCCTCGGCCCAACGTTCTTCGAAGGAGCCAAGATTCCCGAGCGGGTGACGTCGTCCGACGACATCTTGCTGCGAAACTTCCTGGGGTTTTCCAACACGGCGATCAGGCCGACGGCCATCGACCGAGCGGCCTGCGACCCGCCGAAGCATGCGATAGCCGTCGATTGGTGGGTCTTCGCGACGTTGGCCGATCTCGGTCGCAAGGGTGCGCGCGCCGATGGCGTGGTCGCGAAGTACCGACAGCATGACGGCAACACGCTCGGCGCTTCGGCCTCGGTGGCGCCTGAAGCGCTTCGCCGACGCTGCGAAATTGTGACGTCCCATCTGGATAGCCTGACGCCGAACCCGCGGCGACGGCGCGCCGCCGAGCGGGTCGCGCGCGTGTCCGAGGCATTGAGGCTAGGCAAGGTCGGGCCGGCATCGTTGAAGTCCGTCGACGCGAGGGGCGCTTGGTTCGAGGAGGTTGCGCGTCTCGTCGATCTACTGGAAGGACCGGATCATGGCGAATGAAAGAGGGTTTCTGATCGGCAAGAAGGTCGTGCTTCGCGCGTTCGAGCGGGGTGATTTGGCGGCGTATGCGCGCTGGCTCGACGATCCGCGCGTCACCGAGTTCCTCGAAATGGGCTGGCGGCCGATGCGCGAGTCGGATGTCGACGCGTGGTGGAAGCTCGCCAACGAGGCGCAGGACGCGGTCGTCTTCGCCATGGTCGACGCCAAGCGCCGCGATCTCGTCGGCGTCTGCGGTCTCTATGCGATCTCATGGACCGCGCGTCGAGCGCAATTCAACATCTTGATCGGCGAGACCAGGGCTTGGGACAAGGGCTATGGCACCGAGGCGCTCGGGCTGTTGGTCGATTACGGCTTTGGCGTCCTCAACCTCAATTCGATCCAACTCGGCGTGAATGCCGCCAATGCGCGCGCGATTCGGAGCTACGAAAAAGCCGGATTCAGGCGCGAGGGTGCGCGCCGCGACTTCGTCTATCGAAACGGCCGCTATTACGACTCGGTCATGATGAGTGTCCTGCGCCGCGAATGGCGGGGCGCCGGTCGGACCAAGACGGGCTAGTCGCTCTTGCCTAGCGTTGTCGTTCTCGGCCTCGGGAAGGTCGGAAGCCGCAATGCTGCGAGGCTTGGGCACGAGACCCTTTCCCATGTCGGGGCCATCATGGCCGCCGGCGGCTACGAGATTTTGGCGCTGGTCGATCCGGACGGGACGGCGCGACGCGATGCGTCGCGGATCTGGGGCGCAAGGGCCGTCGGCAAGATCGTCGCCGACACGACCGGCATTGAGAACGCGGATCTCGTCGTCGTCGCCGGTGCCGGGGACGCGCGCGCGACCCAGATCGATCAGGCGCTGAAGCTTCGCCCCAAGGTCCTGCTGGTCGAAAAGCCGCTCGCCGCCGACGCCGCGTCCGGCCGGAGGATCGTCGAGGCCATCGCGGCGCAAGGCGCGACGCTCAGGGTCAACTTCAACCGGCGTTTCGACCCGGGCCATGCTGCGATCAAGGCGAGACTCGCTGCGACTCCGCGGAAGATCGTCATGCGCTACGGCAAGGGGCTTCGGAACTACGCGAGCCACATGATCGACCTGCTGCTCGATTGGTTCGGGCAGGTCGATTGCGTGCAGGCGTTCGGCGATCCCCCGACAGACGACGGGCCTCTCGATTTTCGCTGTCGCATGACGAGCGGATTCGACGCGGTGCTGCTCGGGATGAACGGCCTCGGTTACGATCAGTTCGAGATCGATTTGTTCTTCGCCGATCACCGGCTCGAGCTTGCCGACGGCGGCGTGGTCAAGCGCGGCTATGGCGCCGTCCAAGGACGCGTCTACGCCGGCTACACCCATCTCACGGATGCTCCGGAAATCCTGCACCGCGGCATCGTCGGCGGATTTGTCGAGACCTATCGCGCGGTCGGCGGTTTCCTGGCGACCGGCAAGCCGCTCGGCGGCTGCGGTCCCGAAGACGCCTTGGCCGGATTGGCGATCATCGACGCGGCCTTGGCCTCGGCACGATCGGGCGGCAAGGCCATCGACCCAAACGCTCGTTAGGACCTCAAAAGAAGGCGACATGCCCCAATCCACGCTCGCTCTGCTCGGCGGCAAACCCGTCAACGACAGGCCCATTCCGCGCTACACGACGATTGGGGCAGAAGAGAAGTCCGCCGTATTGGCCGTCCTCGAATCCGGCGAGCTGTCGGGTTTCATCGCCTATCACGGTCCGGAATTCTGGGGTGGCAAGGAAGTCCAAGCGCTCGAGGCCGCGTTCAAGCGTCATTTCGGGGTCAAGCACGCCGTCTCCGTGAACTCGGCGACCTCGGCGCTTCATTGCGCGACCTCCGCCATGGGCATCGGCCCGGGCGACGAGGTGATCTGCACGCCATACACCATGAGCGCTTCGGCAACCGCCATTCTGATGACCGGCGCGGTTCCGGTCTTCGCCGACATCGAGGAACGAACCTTCGGCCTCGATCCGAGATCGGTCGAGGCCAACATCACGCCCCATACGCGCGGCATCATGGCGGTGAACATCTTCGGCCATGGCGCGCGACTCGACGAGCTCAGGGCGATCGCGAACAAACACAAGCTCTTCCTGATCGAGGACAACGCGCAGGCGCCGGATGCGCTCTATCGTGGCCGCAAGACCGGCACGATTGGCGATGCCGGCGTCTTCAGTCTCAATCGCCACAAGACCATGCAGTCGGGCGAGGGCGGTATCCTGATCACGAACGACGACACCGTCGCCATGAAAGCGGCGCTCTTGCGCAATCACGGCGAGGTTTGCGTCGACGGGTTGGGCGTGACCGACATCGTCAATACGGTCGGACTCAACTACCGCATGACCGAAATGGAGGCGGCGGTCGCCCGCGTGCAGTTTTCGAAACTCGCACCCCTCAATGCGCATCGTCAGAGGCTCGCGAAGCGTCTTTCGGAAGGATTGTCGAAGCTTGCGGGCTTCGTGCCTCCGATCGTCGAGCCGGACTGCAATCACGTCTACTATCTCTACTCGCTGCGATACGATTCTCGGGCGACCGGAATTCCGCGGGAGCTTTTCGCTCAGGCCATGACGGCCGAGGGCTTTTTTCTCCGGGGCGGCTACGTAAAACCGCTCTATCTCGAGCCCCTGTACCAGCAGAAAATCTGCTTCGGCAAAGGCGGCTTTCCGTTCAGCGCCAATCCGCGGAACTCGAACTTGTCCTATGCCAAGGGCATCTGCCCGACGGTCGAGCGCATGCACGAGAAGGAGATCATGCAGACCAATCTCGTCTATCCGCCGCTCGACGAGGCCTTTATCGACCGGTTTCTCGAGGCGTTCGACAAGATCCTGGCCAATCGCGACGCGCTGATCGCGCATCGCAGAAATCGGTGAAGGCAAGCACCCATATGGCGTCTACGGTCTTCGTCGCGGTCGAGATCAATGCGTTCCGGTATTTCGCGCCGCTTTGGCGACGCTGGTTGCTGGCCGGGCGCGCCGGTTGGAAGGTCGTACTCGGCGATATGGCCGCCGTCCATTGCCGCCGTGACGGCATCCTCGGAAACCTCCCGGTGAGCGCGATCCTGCCCAAGAACGCCACGGGCGTGACTTGGCCGCTTGACGATCCCGACGCCGACCGAGTCGTGGTCTCGGCCGGCGACTCCTACGCCATCGAGCGCGCCGTCGTCGGCTGGGCGCGCGGTCAAGGTGTTCCATCGCTTCAAGTCGTCGACACTTGGTACAATTATGCCTTGCGCTTCGCGCGCGCGACGCCCGACGAAATGCCGGATCGGATCGGCGTGATCGACGCGACCGCGGTCGCCGAGGCGACGGCAGAAGGCCTTCCGGCGGACAAGATCGTGGCCGTTGGCCAGCCGGCCTGGGAGGAAGCGCCTGCCTTGCCGCGGCCGACCCGCAAACGCACGCTATTTCTCGGCGCGCCCGTAGCGCGCGATTTCGGCCGGACATTGGGCTACGACGAATGGGAGGCCCTCGATGTCGTTCGCGATGTCGCGAAGCGCAGACCGGATTTGACGGGCGAGCTTCTGTTCGGACCGCATCCGGTCCAGCGCGATACCCCGCCCGATCGGCTGTCGCCGGCGAGTATCGTGAACGACAGCATGGCGGCGCTGAGGGACGTCGAGATCGTGCTCGGGATGTTCTCTTCGCCCATGGTCGACGCACTTCTCGGCGGTCGCAAAGTCATCAGCGTTCAGCCTGGCAACGTCGAACGCGACATGTGTCCGCTCAGCCGGCACGGACGAATCCCCCGCGCGCGAGACGCGGCGTCCCTGGAGCGCGCGCTCGGCGAGATCAGCGGCGACGGCGAGGCCTTGCGTCGAGATTTGCTGGGCAGTTGCGACCGTCTCGAAGCGGCGATCATGGCGATGACGACATGAAAGTTGTCGGTGCGATACAGGCCCGCATGGGGTCCTCGCGCCTGCCCGGCAAGGCGATGCTGCCCTTGGCGGGAAAGCCGTTGATCTGGCACATGATGGATCGTTTGCGGCGCGTCGCGGGGCTCGATGCCTTGGTCTTGGCGACGACCGCGGATCCGCAAAACGACGCGCTTTGCGCGTTCGCGGCGGCGGAGGGATTCCTGGTGATTCGCGAGCCCTTGGAGGACGATCTTGCGAGCCGTTTCGCGCGGG
>Ga0233425_10007467_pt1 | contig 15338 bp, 11 predicted proteins | sample Watercolumn_Towu_2_FD_181712 | JGI IMG/M metagenome (GOLD analysis project Ga0233425, IMG submission 181712) | Freshwater microbial communities from Lake Towuti, South Sulawesi, Indonesia - Watercolumn_Towuti2014_140_MG | ecosystem: Environmental > Aquatic > Freshwater > Lake | place...
TACCCGCGCCGGCGAAGGCACCAAGATCATCTTTACCGGCGACATTTACCAGATCGACACGCCGTATCTCGATTCGCAGAGCAACGGGCTTTCGTACCTGATCGACAAGATCAAGCATCACGAGATTTATGCGCATATCCGGTTGGAGAAAGGGGAGCGGTCGGAGCTGGCGAACCTGGCGAATGAGCTGCTGTGACAGGCATGGAGCATGGAGAGCGGACAGTAATTCATTTCCGATCCGCAAACCTACAATGTAACGCCGGTTTATGTCAGGTATTATTTTTAATTTTACCTCTAAAATCTTCAAAGCCATGACAAAATTATTATTATCCATTACTATCCTTTTCATTTTCAATTCAGCGTTTTGCCAGCGGGAACCGGAGAAAGTAGAAAAACCGATGAACCTGAAAAAAGATCAGCTTACCCTCGATATCGAATCCCCTTTGGGTGTCGGTTTCACTTCCGCCTGGAAAGTTAGTTTGAATTCTTCCGTGGGATTAGGTTTTCAGTTCGGGCTGGGTCCGCGTGTTATGCTTAATAATGCCGAATTCCTCTACTGCGGTGAGGGCTGCGATGAGGGTGATTGTTGTGATTTCCATTATCAACGGCTGGCTGGTCAGTTTATCCTCGAATTGGCACAAGTACAGACATTCTGGAGATACTACTTTACCCCTCGAACTTATTTCAATGCGGGCATTTATGCATCATTCAACAAGTTTATCATGTTTGAGCTAAATCCCGGTGCAACCATCACAGGGATCAAAACAGGTATTTATACCGGTTTCAAACGTCTCAAATTCGGTTTGAATATGCAGGGCGGCAAGGTTTTTATCCGATATTCAAACGACAAAAAAACCGATTTTTATCTGGGCTATGCCTGGCCCGTGATTCAGGTTTATTTCTAAGATGGATATATCCGTACACTTTTATTAAGTCTGCAATACGCAGTCGGGATTCGGCAAACAGGTGCGCTGCCATTGCCGACTGAGGATTTCCAAATGCTGACTGGTCATGATTTCAACATTCTATTTTTCTTCTAAAACCCTGTCCAATTCCGAACAATTAATTATCTTTGAACTTTGATTTTTACAGCTCTAAAACAGGATGGATAAACTAAATGCAAAGATTTTAATCGTTGACGACGACCAGGATGTTCTTCTCGCTGCCAAGCTTTTCCTGAAGCAGCATTTCGAGATCGTCCATACCGAAAATAAACCAGAAAACATACCAACGCTGCTTGCCACTGAAAACTACGATGTGATCCTGCTCGACATGAACTTCTCGAAGGATGCCACCAGCGGTAAGGAAGGCTTTCACTGGCTGAACGAAATACTGGAGATAGACCCTGCGGCTGTTGTAATTTTCATTACAGGCTACGGCGACATCGAGCTGGCAGTACAGGGAATCAAGGAAGGCGCCACCAATTTCCTGCTCAAGCCCTGGGAGAACAAGAAACTCCTTGCCACCATCACAGCCAACCTCAAGGTAAGGGAATCGAAAAAAGAGCTGGAGGATTTGCGCAGCAAGCAAAAGGTTCTGATCGCCGACCAGGACCAGGCTTACAGCGAAATCATCTGTCAGTCGGCAGCCATGAGCCAGGTACTGGCTGCGGCTCAGAAGGTAGCTGTCACCGATGCCAATGTCCTCATCCTCGGCGAAAACGGAACCGGAAAAGAACTTGTGGCGAGGGCTATTCACAGGGCTTCGGCAAGAAAGAGCGAGGTTTTCATCAGTGTCGACCTGGGCGCCATCAGCGAAACCTTGTTCGAGAGTGAGCTTTTCGGCTTTAAAAAGGGAGCCTTCACCGATGCTAAGGACGACCGCGCCGGGCGTTTCGAAGCAGCCAACAAAGGGACCATTTTTCTTGATGAGATCGGGAATCTCTCTTTAGGCTTGCAGTCGAAGCTGCTGAGCGTGTTGCAGAACCGAAAAGTCGTGAGGCTGGGTACCAACAAGGAAATCCCGATTGATGTGAGGCTGATCTGCGCGACCAATATGCCTTTGTACCAGATGGTGAACGAAAATAAATTCCGGCAGGATTTGCTATACCGGATCAATACGGTTGAGATCAAAGTACCTCCGCTAAAGGACCGCATCGAGGATATTCCTTTGCTGATAGAGCATTTTTTGAAAATCTACTGCAAGAAATACAACCTGCCGCTGAAAAGGGCAAGTGCATCCACACTGCGCCGGCTCGAAAAACATTCCTGGCCCGGAAATATCAGGGAATTGCAACATTCGGTGGAACGTGCTGTTATTATGAGCGAGGCGCAGGTGCTTGAACCGAATGATTTTTTTCTGTCGCAGATGGACAGCTCCAGAGTCGAAACTCCGCAGGTGACTTTAAACCTTGAGGAAACGGAGAAACTTCTTATCCGCAAAGTAGTTGACAAGCATGGCGGCAACATCAGCAAGGCAGCCAAGGAATTGGGTCTGACACGGGCTTCATTGTACCGCAGAATAGAGAAATATGATCTTTAGGCGATTTTACTTTAACGTAATCCTTCGGATTCTTTTATTGCTCGCGACCCTTTTTCTGTTTGTGTTCCTTGTCAGCGTTGCCCGTCATGTGGTCAGCAGCATCATTCTTTCTCTCCTCATTGTTTTGGAAACCTGGTGGCTCATTGTTTATGTGAACCGGATCAATTACCGCCTGACCCATTTTTTCGACAGCATCCGCTATTCCGATTTTTCAACCTCTTTTTCTGACCGCAAAACCGGGAAGAGCTTCGGGAAGCTCAGCAATTCGTTTAACGAAGTGATCGCCGAATTTAAAAAGAATCGTGCTGAAAAAGAAGAACAGTACAATTACCTGCAAACCGTTGTCCAACACATCAACATCGGCATTATTTGTTTTGGCAAGGACGGCAAAGTAGATATGTACAACAATGCAGCGAAGCGACTTTTCAGGAAAAACATTCTCCGGAATGTCAATGAATTATCTTCACTGAAAAAGGAATTCCCGGAAATATTACTCAACCTGAAAGCTGGTGACAAAACCCTTTTGAAGATATTTACCGAAGACGAACTTAAACAGTTGTCGCTTTATGCCACCGAGTTCAGGATGCGGGGCGAAGAATATGTGCTGGTAGCTTTTCATGATATTCATGCCGAACTGGAAGAAAAGGAGATCGAGTCGTGGCAAAAACTGATCCGCGTTCTCACACATGAAATCATGAATTCGATAACCCCGATTTCTTCTCTTGCATCTACGGTTCACGAAATGCTGATTGACGAAAAAGGTGATGAACGCAAACTTCGGACTGTAGATTCTGACGACCTCGGTAGTATAGTAAATGCCTTGACCACTATTCAAAACCGGAGCCGCGGACTGCTGAATTTTGTAGACATTTACAGGAACCTGACGCGCATTCCCAAACCCAATTTCAGGTACTTTTATGTGAGCGAAGCCTTCGAAAGGATTGAGCATCTGATGAAATCCAAACTGGAAAGCCGCAACATCGCCTGTTCCTGTAAAGTTATCCCGAAAGACCTTATGCTTACTGCTGATCCCGACCTGCTTGATCAGGTCATCATCAATCTTGTTCTGAATGCGATCGATGCAGTTGCCAAGGAAGAAAAGCCGGAAGTGTCACTGATTGCATACAACAGCCAGAATAACAAAACAACCATTGAAATTGCCGATAACGGAACCGGGATAAAACCCGATATCATTGATAAGATTTTTATGCCATTCTTTACTTCCAAATCCGAAGGGTCGGGGATAGGTTTAAGCCTGTCGCGACAGATCATGCATTTGCATAAGGGTTCGATCTCCGTTAAATCACGCATTAATGAAGGCTCCGTTTTCACATTGACGTTTTAATTTATTTTTTGACCCTATCATGAAACTGAAATCTGCGATTCATTTATTTATAGCCATAATATTAATTTCCTGTGGTAACAACGGGACCGGAAAAAAATCCGGTTCCGCCAAAAAAGAACCTGTCAAAATCAATGTCCCGGCATTTAATGCTGATTCAGCATTCCTGTATGTGAAAAAGCAGGTTGGTTTCGGACCAAGAGTCCCTAACACGGATAATCATAATAAATGCGGCGAATATTTAATCTCCTCGCTCCGGAAATTCTCTGACACCATTTATATTCAGGCATTCAAAGCAAAAGCGTTTGATGGTTCTGTGCTGAATGCAAAAAATATAATCGGATCATTCAATCCGAAAAACCAGAACCGTATTCTGCTTTGCTCGCATTGGGATTCAAGACCTTTTGCCGACCACGACCCGAATCCCGCTTTGAGAAAAACACCGATCGACGGCGCTAATGACGGTGCAAGCGGTGCGGCAATTCTCCTTGAGATCGCCCGGCAGCTTCATTTAACCAAACCAGCCATCGGAGTTGACATTTATTTAATTGATGTTGAGGATTACGGTCCGCCCCATGACCTGGAACATGAAAATTCGAACGACTACTATTGCCTCGGCTCACAGTATTGGTCAAAAAATCCGCACGATCCTGATTATGTAGCCCGGTATGGAATATTATTGGACATGGTCGGAGCAAGTAATGCCCGTTTTTATATGGAAGGATTTTCACTCAATTATGCTTCGGGTATCCTGAAAAAAGTATGGAATACGGCAGAGAGAATAGGTTACGGATCCTACTTTCTGTTTGAACAGGCGGGGTATATCGATGATGATCACAAATATTTAAATGAAATTGCAAAAATTCCTTCAATCGACATCATACACCTTGAACCCGATTTACCCAGCGGCAGTTTCTTTGAACACTGGCATACCACCGGCGACAAAATAGAGGTGATCGATAAGGAAACGTTGAAAGCAGTTGGTCAAACACTCCTGACGGTTATTTTTGAAGAAAAATAATCCTCCACAATCCTTCTACTTCCCGCTTATTGTCGAAATATCCTTAAAGGGATTTGCATCCGGTACTAACCCTTTTCCTGAAAAAATCAAAGCCACCCGGGAAAGTGGGTGGCTTAGCAAATCAAGGTAAGGTAATCTACACGGTAAGGTGTCCTATTCAATCGAGAATTTACCAGAATATAAATTACTACCCTGTAATTCTACAAAATATAATCCTTTATATAAATAATCAGCATCAAATAAAATCCTGTCCTTGTGTGTTGTTGCTGCTGCAATCAACTGTCCGTTTGCATCGAGAACGCTCACATGATAAACTTCATTATACGGATTTGTAAACTCAACGGCTGCTTTATTTCCAAAATCAACCGGATGAATTGCAAATGTCATGAAATCACCAACGTCTTCACGTGCTTTTATATTGTAATTTCCCGAAAACTCGGTAATAAAATAATTCTTCCAGTTTTTGCTGTTTTTTTCCTGGGTCAGCATAGATAAAACGTAATAATCATCCGAATCAACAAACAGCGATTTACCATAACTAATCCAATCATTTGTTCTTTTGTTACAAAGATATACTAAATGTTCTTCGAGATTACCATTTAGACTGTAAAAATATTCTTCTTTCACAAGATTTTTTACTCTCGATCCGGTCATTCTCAATTTTATCTTAGCTACAAGCTGGTTCTTATGGTTATATTTATAATCAAAAACCAGGTCATTTTTCCAGCTTTTGCCGTTCCAGTTTGCAAGTTTTTCATTTAAGAGCAGATCGTTCGAATTGTAATAATACTGATATCTCAAAAAATTGGTCCAGGCTTTATCATATTTCTGAATCACTTTCTCCTTGATTTTACCTTCGGGAGTATAGATGAGAATTTCTTTTGAGGAGTTCACATATTTCCCTTTGAAAATGTTCTGGTGAGTAATATGGGTCAACTTACCTTCTTTATCATAGGAGTAGATTTTCCTGTAACTGTCTTCCCATCTCAGCTTAAGATCGTTCCAGTACTGCTCAAATTCTTCAATTACATGACCATTGTTATAGTAATAAGCTTTCAGATTGTAATTGATCCACTCATCTGATTGAGAAACCTGAATTAACTCGGAGATTATAAGCCCGTTATTATAGGTGGTAATAATCCTGTCAAAATTGTCCCACGCATTGGATTCATTATTCCACTGCCGTGTAAAGGATGTATCGTAGGCTATTTGCGAATAAACTCCGGCTGAAAGTACCAGGCTGATTATTGTTAGGTAGATTGTCCTCATTGCTCAAAACTTTTTGTTTAACTAACCACTTGACTTGCTGAAGGACTATTTTTCTAACTTTGTGCCATCCATACAACATATTGATCTCCAGCATTCTTGTTGCATTGAATGTTTTCTTCAAGTTTCTGTTCGGGATTGGTGTTCCCAATTTGAAACCAAGGACAGTTTTAAGGAAAATCCAAAAAATAGCTCATTCGCCCTGAAATCTAAACATTTGAGAGCACTATCCTGTATAGTGGCTTTGCATCTCTGATTAGCCAAAAGTATTATTGGGATGGTTATCCCTAAGGAGTAAAGGCGCGGATTATTTTACCTTCTTGACTTTATCATTCTTGGTCAATCCCGATTTAATTTCAATATTGATCCCGTCGGATAATCCGGTCTGGATAAATCTTTTTTCAAATGTCTGAGGACCTTTCTCTATTTCCACATAAGCCGAATCCTTTTCAAACTGAAGCAAAGCTTCACTGATAGATAGTACGCTGTCTCTCCTGTCGAGGACAATATCGGCATTGGCACTATAGCCTGCGCGTATAAAAAGGGAATCAACCAGATCGACTGCTGCTTTGATTTCAAACTGAATGGCTCCGTTTTCGACAACTCCCTTGGGTGAAATATTCTCGAGCACAGCATGAAAACTTACGTCGTTTATTGCGCCAACGGTGAGTATCAGATCCATCCCTTCCTTGATTTTTCCTACTTCGCTTTCGTCAACCTTCCCCTCAAATATCATTTCACCCATGTCAGCAACAATTGCGACGGTAGTGCCATCGTTGAAAGTATTGCTTTCGATAACCGAATTTCCGATTTCAAGCGGAATATCCAGAATCATACCGTCGATTGTCGAGGTGATTAAAGTATTGGTGGCTTCGCCTGCTTTCCTCGTTTGCCCTTTCCTGATTAGTTCGAGATTGTTTTCGGCAGCCATTAATTCTTCCGTTGCATTTTTATACTGAAGTTCATAAGTCTCGAAATCGGTTTTTGAGGTTACCTTTTGGTCATAGAGACCTTTTTGCCGGTCATAGTTCTGTTGTGCGTTCTCGAGAGAAATTTTAGCCCGGTTAACCCTCGATTCGGCATTGTTCAGATTCACCATGTCGGGGATGATCCTTATTTTGGCAATGAGGTCTCCTTTATGGATGGATTGTCCTTCTTCAACATAAATTTCCTCAATGATGCCCGAAACTTTTGGCTTGATGGCAATTTCTTTCCTCGGCACCACCGATCCTGTGGCAACCGTTTTCTTAATAATATTAGTGATAATCGGAGTCGCGGTTTCGAACACTACCGGCTTTGCCTGTGATTTATTGTAAAGGAAATAGATCGTAAACACAAATCCACCCACAATCACAACAAGGATAAAAATTTTAAAGAAAGTTTTCATTTATTATTTAATCAAGATTAAAGTTCTTCACGAATAGCATCAATCGGTTTAATGCTGACGGCTCTTCTTGCCGGTATAAGCCCTGCAAACACACCGGAAATTACCAGGATTAACAGCGCTTTCATCGCGGCATTGAAATCGACCTCCGGATTTGTGAACATATTTGCCTTAGCCTCTGAAGAAATTAAGATATAATTGAGCAACTCCAGAAGACCTACTCCGAGGGCAAGTCCGAAATATCCGGCAACGGCTGTTAAAAGAACAGATTCTACTATGATCTGGCTGATTATGTTGAAAGGTGTTGCACCTATAGCTCTCTGAATACCTATTTCCTTGGTTCTTTCCTTAACAACGATAAGCATGATATTGCTAACTCCGATAACGCCCGCAAGCAATGTTCCAATTCCAACAATCCACACGAGTCCCCTGATACCGCGGAATAAATTAGTCATCTTGCTCCATTCCTTCTCAAGGTTGAAAGATCCAACCGCTCTTTTATCATCCGGATGAATGCTGTGTCTTTGAGTCAGCAACTTTTTGGCTTTTTCTTCCACCACACTCACAGGAACATCAGGTTTGGCAGTAATGGAATACCAGCCAACCATATCACCGTAATTATAAACTTTCTGGAGGGTGGTGAAGGGGATAAAAATTGACTGGTTTTCACGATCTGCCTGCTGATCACTCTTTTTGGAGGCAAACATCCCGACAACCTTAAAGTAAACACCCTGTATCTGTATATATTCGCCGATAGGATTTTCCTCCGGTTTAAATAACTCGTTGAAAACCCTAAGTCCGATCACGGCAACTTTTCTCTTGTCATCGATATCGTTTTGGTTTATAAATCTGCCTGATGTAACGTTTACCGGATCGATGAGGTTTATTTCAGGATAATCACCCTGGATATTGAATCCGCCTGTCCGTTCGCCCCGGATCACGTTGTTATTGCCTTCACCGCCCCATCCTTGCAAACGCGGAGCAATATATTCGATCTCCGGAATATTTTCGAGCATAGCCCTGGTATCTTCATTATTGAACCGGTAATACCTGCCCCGCTGAAATCCCTTATATGGCAAAGTAGTCCTTTGTGTCCACATAAAAAAACTATTGGTCGCCATATCCCCCATATCTCTCGAAGCTCCGTTGTACAAACCTTCTCCGGCACCCATCATGATAATCAGCATAAAGATACCCCAGAAAACTCCGAAGGCTGTAAAAAAAGTCCTCAGCGGATTCTTTTTCAGAGCGAAATAGATTTCATGCCATTTATCGAGATCGAAAATTTTCATGTTCCGGGTTAATTATTCATCACGGAGTGCAACAACAGGTTTAACGGCAGCAGCTTTCCGTGCAGGGACAAACCCAGCAATAGCTCCAGCCATAACAAGAATCAAGGTAGCTCCAAGTGCAACATTGATATTTATTTCGGGATTGGAAAAATAATCCGTTTTGGGCAAATATTTTGAAGCAAGTTCTAATAAACCAACACCAAGGACAAGTCCGAGATATCCTGCAATGGATGTTATCAGGATCGATTCCTGCAAAATCAGGATGACGATCGAATATGGAGAAGCTCCCATCGCTTTTCTGATCCCGATTTCCTTTGTCCGTTCTTTTACCACGATCATCATAATATTGCTGACCCCTACAATGCCGGCAATGATCGTTCCGATGCCGATTACCCAGATAAACAGCCTGATATTGGCAAACAGAGTCATGAACTGCATGTAGTTCTCAACGTTATTCCAGATAAATACTGCCCGCTGATCTTCAGGATCGAAATGGTGACGCTGTGCAAGATCTTTTTTTAGTGCCTCCGCCATTTCTTTGCTCCTTTCGACGCTGACATTACCTACTGTCATTGCGATGGTACCGACATCATCCTGCTTGTTGAATACCATTTGACCGGTCGAAAGGGGAATATATATCCTGGAAAGATCCCTGTCTCCACCAGGATCTTCAAAAACACCTACCACCTGAAAGGGTATTCCTACCACCCGGATGTATTTTCCGACAGCTTCCTCGCCCTTAAATAAAGCTTCAGCGACCAATCTTCCGATTGCAGTGACTTTCCTCGATTCATCGATGTCTCTCTGGTTCAGAAACCTTCCCTGGGAAGAAGTTAGGTTTTCTACAAAGCTGTAATCAGGATGGCAACAAATAATGTCGAAAACCCCGTATTCATTTTTATAGGAAAGCGTGTTGTTTTCGAAAATATTAAACCTGCCGGAGATGTGTTCCACATCATCCTGTTTCCTGATCTGATTAAAATCCTCATTCTTAAACTCAATGAACCTGCCTGGCTTGTAACCTTTATACGAAAGACTGGTTGTACCCTGGTTGAACCACAATGTATTTTCAGCATCATCTTCGAATTCGCGCTTAACGCCGTTTTCAAGTCCGTATCCGGATCCAAGGAGAATGATGAGCATAAATATTCCCCATGAAACACTGAAGCCAGTTAAGAAAGTACGCAATTTGTTCTTATTGATCGTACTGTAGATTTCCTGCCATTTATCCAGATCGAACATGTGGTGATTCGTTAGCGTTCCTCAGTTACTGTGAAGCTTACGCCATTTTTTGGTCCGCCAACCATTTTTTGCGTTCTCCGTTGGCAACAATCGATTCTATGATCCCATCCCTCAGCCGGATTATCCTTTGTGTCCGGGCTGCAATATCGCGCTCATGCGTTACAATGAGAACAGTTATTCCTGCATTGTTGATTTCCTGGAAAAGGTCCATCATTTCCATCGATGTCTGCGAATCGAGCGCGCCTGTCGGTTCATCCGCAAGAATAACTGAAGGCTCCGAAATCAGAGCACGGGCGATGGCAAGACGCTGTTTCTGTCCGCCTGATAATTCATTAGGCAGGTGATGAGCCCATTCCCTCAAGCCAAGCCTCTCCAGATAATCCATTGCCCTGGCATTCCTTTTTTTCCGGCTGATTTTTTTGTAGTACAGGGGCAGAGCCACATTTTCCATTGCATTCTTAAACGATATCAGATTAAAGGATTGGAATACAAAGCCGATATACTTGTTGCGATACATCGCTGCTTTCTTCTCATTCATATTCCTGATAAGCTCGCCGTTCAGGTAATACTCACCTTCGTCATAATTGTCAAGAATACCGAGAACATTGAGCAGGGTTGATTTGCCGGAACCTGACGATCCCATAATCGAAACCAACTCCCCTTTATCAATTTCCAGATCGATACCTTTAAGTACATGAAGGTTGGTATAACCTGTAGTATATGATTTATGCAGTGTCTTTAACCGGATCATACATTAAATATTTATTGCTTAACCTCAGCGAACCTCTTTTGGTTTTACATTTCTTCAGGCTCTATTTTCATGCCATAACTAAACGGTTTTTGATATTCAATTGTTTATAGCGGATGTCCGCTAAATGGTAAATGCAAGATATGTTCAGATACTGACAATTGTGTGCGGAGTCGTTCAGCGTAATTAACAAAAAAGCCGGTGGTTTATTGTAACACCGGCTTTTAATTATCGCTTCATACTGGATCATTCATTCAAATGTTTTAACAAAAATGCCTCCATTGACCTGTAAAACTCAAACCGGTTTTCTTCATTGTGAAATCCATGCCCTTCATTATCCTTAACCAGGTATTCCACTTCGACGCCTCGTTCTTTCATTGCTTTTACCATCTGATCCGATTCATCCTTGTTTACTCTCGGGTCCTTGGCACCCTGGGCAACGAAAAGTGGTGCGACAATTTTATCGGCATGATAAACGGGTGAAACCTCGCTCAGCATCAGGCTGTCTGCCTTGGGGTCGCCGACCATTTCATAAAACATGTCAAGCATAGGCTTCCAGTAGGGAGGTATGGTTTTCATGAATGTAAACATATTTGAAACGCCCACATAATCAACGCCGGCTGCATACAGGTTTGGTTCTTTTACCAGTCCCATTAGTGTGGCATAGCCTCCGTAACTTCCGCCGTAAATGGCAATTTTTTTCGGATCGGAAATCCCTTTCTCTATAAGCCATTTGGTGCCGTCGGTAATATCGTCCTGCATTTCGAGCCCCCATTTTTTAAACGACGATTGCCAGAAGGTTTTGCCGTATCCGGTCGATCCTCTGAAATTCATTTGGAAGATTGCATATCCCCTGTTTGCAAGGAATTGAACCTCTGGATTGAAGCCCCAGCCATCCCGATACCACGGTCCTCCATGAGGATTCACAACGGTGGGAAGATTTTTGGCAGTTTCCATTGTATAGCCCATAGGCAAGGTCAGATAACCATTGATGGTCATTCCGTCACGGGTTTGGTAGGTAACGGGAGTAACCATTCCCATTTCATTTTCATCGATCCAGGGGCTTACATCTACTATCTTTTCGAGTTTGTCAGTCGTTTTATCATAAATGTAATACGAACCCAGTGACCTGTCGCTGTACGTCCTGACAATAAAGACAGTTTCATCCTTATTATAAGCGCTAATGCCCAGTTCATACCGTCCCAGATCTTTGTTCAGCCGGTCGAAAAGCTGACGTGTTTCATCATCAAAAAAGTAACGTTCATCTTTCCACGAAGTGAAGGAAGCCGCGGTGATGGTCTTTCTTTTATGGGAATAATAAACCCCGTCAACATCAAAATCAGGATTTTCGTAAAGCACTTTCACTTCTTTTCCGTTGGCAATGTCGAACTCCACAACGACACTTTTATCCCGGTTAAGGTTTGAAGTTCCGATTACATTCTTATTGTCGAAAGTGAAAAAATAAGGCGATACATTATCCTTAAAACTGGTCGTGAGGACGTCTTTCCAGGGATCCTTCTCGGTTGCCCGGTACAGAATGCTGGTATTGACCCCATCCACAATGGCAAAAGCTACCCTCAGTTTACCGTCATGATCGAACATCCAGCCCTGGATATTTCCCGGATTCTCAGCAAGCATCGTCATTTCACCGGTCTTCAGATTCAAGCGGTAAGGATCGAAAACTTCGGCATTCCTTTTATTGAGTCCGATGATCACCTCGTCATCAATATCCTCAAGCTCATCTATGATTTGTGTTCTTACATTATCAAAGTCGGTAAAACACCTGAGGTTTGAACCGTCGATATTAACACCGTATAATTTGTAATTTTCATCTCCTCCATTATCCTTCAGATAAAGAATCTGGTCATTGTTTGCCCACAAATAGCCTGCTATATCCCGATCGGTTTCGCTTGTGATGCGTAAAGCCGAATCTTTCCCGCGCTCCTGGACAAACACATTCATCCGGCTCTCAAACGGAGCAAGGTAAGAGTAAAACTTGCCGTCAGGTGAAATTTTATAAGATGATTTTTCGGGATTCTTGAAAAAATCTTCAAGGGGAATCTGTCGTGCTTTCATAGGTGCTTTTGATGTATTGGTACAACTTCCGGCTAACAGGCAAAAGGCTGAAATCAGGAAGACATTCAGAAATAGATCAGTTTTTTTCATGTGAAATTTTTTTAATGAAACTCATTTAATATCCGAATTGGAACGAAACGGCAAAGGTATTATTTTTTGAATGGCATACACAGCCCACAAATAATCTCGGCAACAAATCGTTAATTTGTCAATTATTTCAGGATTGCTGCAATTTGCGAATGAAGACAATCATCAAATATCTTATCAGGGTCATAATCGGTTTGATAATTTTCATTTTTTTCTTTGCCGGAGCCTTGTTTCTAACAGGTTATTACTATGCTGATGAAGCCAAACAACTGATCGTTGCCGAACTGAACAAATCGCTGACGGTAAAGGTCAAGGTCAACGAAATAGATATTACACTGATAAAAAATTTCCCTAAAGCTGCAATCCGTTTCACCGATATTTCCACACAGGATGACCCGGAGCATCCGCTTCTTAAAGCCGGTGATCTGCTATTGCTCTTCGACATTTATGACCTTTTTTCAGGAGATTACACGATAGAGGAACTCATCCTCAGGAATGCCCAAATGAATGCCGATATCAACCGCGACTACTCGGATAATTTCCATATTTTTAAAAAAAAGGAAGACAGGCAAACCAGTACGGTTAAGATAAGCTTGGATAAGATTATCCTTGAAAATGTTGCTATCCGATTCAGGAATCAGCCTGACGACAAGGATTATTTCTTTGTTATTGAAGAAAGCAATGCACGGGGAGAATTCACTTCCGAGCAATTTCTGCTCGACTTCAAGGGAAATCTTCTCTCGAACTATTTCAGGGCAGGAAAAACCAAATATCTGCCCGATCAAAGGCTTTATACCAAGCTGACAGCAGATGTCAACACCAGAACCGGGAAGTTTTTAATCAAAGAGGGTAAGGTCGATGCGGGAGATTTATCTGTTAGCCTGACAGGACAAATTTCAACTGCACGATCCGACCGGAATATCGACCTTTCATTGAAATCGGAACAAACAAGTGTAAAAAGCCTTCTCGGACTTATACCGGAGGGAAATGGTAAGGGATTCAAAACATTTAACCCAGATGGGAAAATCAGTATCGAAGGAAAAATAACCGGCGATTTTTCAGGTGAAAGATTGCCCTCAATGAATTTCAATTTCAGCCTCCGGGACGGGATTCTGCACAATCGTAAACCGGATTTTACTGTAAAGAATATTTCATTTTCAGGAAATTTTGACAACGGAACCTTGAAGTCGAACTCATCCTCTGTTATCCGCATCCGCGACCTGAAAGCAGGTTTAACAGCTGGAAATATCGAAGGCGATATTACGATCACCAACCTTGACGATCCTGTGATTGACGTCCGTTTCAACTCCTCGGTAACACTCGACCGCATCGATGAGATTGTCAGCATAGATAACCTGCAACACATTTCGGGCAACCTGAAGTTTGATCTGCAGTTCACCAACAACCTTAAAACCATCAATCAATTTACTGTGGGTGATTTTATTTCCAGCAAGACTTCCGGAGCCATGAAGCTATCTGATGTGTCGCTACAACTTAAAAATGATCCCATCAGCTATACCGGTTTGAACGGAACTTTCAAATTCAACAATAAAGACCTGGTCGTTGAGAATTTTACTGGTAAAGTAGGAAACAGCGACTTTAGGATGAAGGGCTATTTTCTGAACATATTGGCTTTTGCCCTGTCACCGGGCGAGCACATAAAAGTGAAAGCTGATTTTGCTTCTTCTGAATGGAATATGGCGGATTTGTTGAGCGATAAAAAGGATCAATCGGGTGCAAAGTACAGGCTCAGGTTTTCCAACAGGATCAGTTTTGACCTGGATTTGAATATAAAGAAGTTTACATTCGGGAAATTCCGTGCAGAGAATATTACGGGCAAGGTAAATCTCAGGGACAAAAAACTTGAAGTCAGCAACACCACATTCGATGCAATGGAAGGAAGAACAATGCTGGCAGGAAAAGTGGATGGCAGCTTCGACGATAAGTTCCGGGTTTCGTTCACTGCCGGGCTGGATGGTGTGAATATCCGGCAAATGTTTTATGAACTGAGCGAGTTCGGACAACAAAATATAACCAGTGATCATTTGAGGGGGAAACTGGACGCAACTATTTATTACCGGTCGTTTATTGATCCCGGGCTGAAAATTGATGCTGCTTCGGTTTATGCGCTAGGTGATCTTGCCATCTCGGAAGGGGAACTGATCAGGTACACACCCCTGTATAAACTTTCTGAATATCTTAAACAAAGAGAACTCGAGCATATCAGGTTTTCGACTCTTAAAAATCAGATCGAGATCAAGGAGCAGATTGTCTATATTCCCGAGATGGATATTGCTTCGAGTACGCTCAACCTGCGGCTTTATGGCACGCATACCTTCGGCAACTCGATTGACTACCATATCAGCATTCTTCTGGCTGATCTGATTTCAAAAGGCAAT
>Ga0233425_10007468_pt1 | contig 15333 bp, 14 predicted proteins | sample Watercolumn_Towu_2_FD_181712 | JGI IMG/M metagenome (GOLD analysis project Ga0233425, IMG submission 181712) | Freshwater microbial communities from Lake Towuti, South Sulawesi, Indonesia - Watercolumn_Towuti2014_140_MG | ecosystem: Environmental > Aquatic > Freshwater > Lake | place...
CTCGGCTTTCGCGCCGAGCGCCTGAGATTCTCGGCCGAGGGCACGCCCGACGTCGAGAACCTCTACGCGCGTTGGGGCAAGGGCGGGCGGAATTTCTGCTTCGCCGGGCACACCGACGTCGTGCCGGTCGGCGACCGCAAGGCGTGGCGCCACGATCCCTTCGGCGCCGAGATCGAGGGCGGCACGCTTTATGGTCGGGGCGCGACCGACATGAAGAGCGCAATCGCCGCCATGGCGACCGCCGCGGGCCGCTTTCTCGAGAAGCGCGGCCCGACCTTCGACGGCTCGATCTCGTTCCTGATCACCAACGACGAGGAAGGGCCCTCGGTCAACGGCACGGTCAAGGTGCTGGACTGGCTCAAGGCCAAGGCCGAGCTCCTCGACGCCTGCCTGGTCGGCGAGCCGACCAACGAGGCCGCGCTCGGCGACATGATGAAAATCGGCCGGCGCGGCAGCGTCAATTTCCGCGTCACCGTCAAGGGCACGCAGGGCCACGTCGCCTATCCGCATCTCGCCGACAATCCGGCGCCCAAGCTCGTCCGCATGCTCGCGCGCCTGAGCGAAAAGCCGCTCGATGCGGGGACCAACTGGTTCCAGCCCTCGAACCTCGAAATCACCACCATCGACATCGCCAACGCCGCGACCAACGTGATCGCGGCGGAGGCGCGGGCGGGCTTCAACATTCGCTTCAACGACCGCCATAGCGGCGCCTCGCTCGAACGCTGGGTGCGCGGGCTGTTCGACGCCGAGAAGGCGCGCTACGACCTCGACGTTCAGGTCTCGGGCGAGGCCTTCCTCACCGAGCCCGGGCCGTTTTCGGAGGACGTCGCGCGCGCGATCGAAAGCGTAACCGGGCGCCGGCCGACGCAGTCGACCACCGGCGGCACGTCCGATGCCCGCTTCATCCGCGCGCATTGTCCGGTGGTCGAGTTCGGCCTGGTCGGCAAGACCATGCACAAGGTGGACGAGCGCGCCGAAGTCGCCGACATCGTCGCGCTCGCCGAGATCTACGAAGCCATCCTCGACGGGTATTTCGCGTCGTGAGCCTGCCCGGGCCGGCCGAGGCGGCGCGCGGGTTCCTGGGCGCCGTCCGGCTCGCGCGTTTCGATCCGGCGGCGCGCGGCTGGTTCGACCTGAGCGTCGCGGGTTTCTGGCGGTCCTTCGGCGCCATGGCCTATGTCGCGCCGCTCTATCTCCTGCTCGTCCATTTGCCCGGACTTCGCCCGGGCCTGCAGGCGGCGGATCCCTTTTTCGGCTATCCGATCGAGGTCCTGAATTACGTACTGCGCTGGCTCGCCTATCCTTTCGCGCTCTATTGGCTCGCGCGTCCGCTCGGCCTGACCGGCGCCTACATTCCTTTCATCATCGCCTACAACTGGTCGCAGCTTGTCCAAGTCGCCGTCCTGATCCTGCCGGCGGCGATCCTCGCGCAAATCCTGCTGCCGGGTGCGGGTGGCCGCGCGCTGATGAGCTTGGTCGTGGTCGCGGTCTTCGCCTACCAACTCGCCATCGCGCGTCAGATGCTGGGCGTCGGCTGGTTCTTCGCTTTCGGCATGGTCTGTCTCGACTGGGTGCTCGGTCTCTCGGTCGATCGGGTGACCGATTGGCTGCTCTATCAGTTGTCGTCGACCGCGCCGCCCGCGGGCCTCGACGCGTAGCCGACGCCGACGAGATAGAGCCCGGCGGCGGGCGCGGTCGCGCCGCCTTTGGTTCGGTCCTTGGCCGCGAGCGCGGCCTCGACATCGGCGCGCGTCCATTTGCCCTCGCCGACCAGCTTGAGCGTGCCGACCATGTTGCGCACCTGATGGTGCAGAAAAGAGCGTGCGCGGGTGACGATCAGGATCTCGTCGCCGCGTCGCACGACGTCGAGCGCATCGAGCGTCTTGATCGGCGACTTGGCTTGGCATTCGGACGCGCGGAAGCTGCTGAAATCGTGCCGCCCGAGAAGCGCCGTCGCCGCGTCCCGCATGGCCTCGGCATCGAGCGGCACGGGGACCTGCCAGGCGCGGTCCGCGTCGAGCGCGAGCGGCGCGCGGCGATTGAGGATGCGGTAGCGATAGCGTCGCTCGGTCGCCGAAAACCGCGCGTGAAAATCCCCGGGCGCGACGGCGGCATCGAGCACCGCGATCGGATGGGGCTTGAGGTGATGATTGACCGCGTCCCGCACCGTGTCCGTCGGCCAGTCGCGCGCGAGATCGACATGCGCCACCTGGCCGAGGGCATGAACGCCCGCGTCGGTGCGCCCGGCGGCGACGAGTTCGACCGTTTCGCCGCAAAACGCCGCGACCGCGGCCTCGAGCGCGGCCTGGACCGACGGGCCGTTGGTCTGGCGCTGCCAGCCGACGAAGGGCGTGCCGTCATATTCGAGGGTCAGGCGATAGCGCGGCATGGTTCAGGCGGCGTGCGTGCCCGGCGCGACCGGGCGCCCGCGCAGGAAGTCCGAGGCATCCATCGCCGCCTTGCCCGGGCGCTGAAGGCGCATCAGGCGCAGCGCGCCCGCGCCGCAAGCGACCGCGAGGCGGTCGTCGAGCAGCGTGCCGGGCGGTGCGCCGACGCGGCCCTCGACCGGCTCCGCCGCGAAGACCTTCACGCGCTCGCCGCCGAGCTCGCAATAGGCGCCGGGAAAGGGCGACAACGCGCGCACCTGGCGGTCGATGTCGCCGGCGCTTCGCGTCCAATCGATCCGCTCTTCGTTCGGCTCGATCTTGCGCGCGTAGGTCGCGCCGTCCGCGGGCTGCGCCTGGAGCCCGAGCGTACCGGCTTCGAGCAGGGCGAGCGCCTCGACCATCAGCGTCGCGCCCGCCTGGGCGAGCGTGTCGTGAAGCGTTCCCGTCGTCTCGCGCGGGCCGATGGCGACGCGGCGCATCAGCGCGACCGGCCCTGTGTCGAGGCCCGGGTCCATGCGCATGACCGCGACGCCGGTCTCGGCATCGCCCGCGAGGATCGCGCGGTGAATGGGCGCGGCGCCCCGCCAGCGCGGCAACAGCGAGGCATGGACGTTGAAGCAGCCGTGGCGCGGCACATCGAGCACGGCCTTGGGCAGGATCAGGCCGTAGGCGACGACCACGGCGGCATCGAGCCCGAGCGCGGCGAATGCGTCGAGCGTCGCCCGGTCCTTGAAGTTCGGCGGATGACGGACCGCTAGCCCTGCCGCCTCGGCGCGTTCCTGCACGGGCGAGGGGCGAAGCTTGTGGCCGCGTCCCGCCGGGCGGGGCGGTTGGGTGTAGACCGCGGCGATCTCGTGCTTGGCGGCGATCAGCGCATCGAGCACGGGCACGGCGAAGGCCGGCGTGCCCATGAAGGCGAGGCGCAGGCTCACTTCAGCCGGCCGCCGCCTTGAGGCGCCGCGCCTTGATCAGCTTGCGCAGGATGATGTCGCGCTTGATCTTGGAAATGTGATCGACGAACAAGACGCCGGTCAGATGATCCATTTCGTGCTGCAGGCAGACCGCGAGCAGGCCGTCGGCCTCGAGGGTCCTGGCCGCGCCGTCATAGTCGAGGTATTCGACCGTGACGCGCGCCGGGCGCTCGACGTCGGCGAATTGCTCGGGCAGCGACAGGCAGCCTTCCTCGGCGACGCGCAGCTCTTCCGATGCCGCGACGATCCTCGGATTGACGAAATGGCGAGGCGCGGGCGTCTCGCCCTCGCGGGCGATGTCCAGGACGATGACCTGCTTGGGCACGCCGACCTGCACCGCGGCGAGGCCGATGCCGGGCGCGGCGTACATGGTCTCGAGCATGTCGTCCATCAGCCGGCGGAGCTCGGCATCGACCCGCTCGACCGGGATCGAGCGGACCTTGAGGCGCGGGTCCGGCGCGGTCAGGATCGGGAGGAGGGCCATGGCCGGTAGGTAAGGCGCCGGCCGGGGTCCGTCAAGCGTCGCCATGTTAGGCTACGCGCCGATTCGGAGGCGGCATGGACACTTGGCTATGGGCGGCGATCGGGCTCGGGCTCGGCGCGGGCGGCGTTTGGGCGGCGCTGGCCGCCCGTCAGGCCGCGCTCGCGACGCGACTCGCCGAAGCCGAGAAGCGCCGCGCCGAGGCCGAGGCGGCGCGCGCGGCGGCCGAGGCCCGGCGCGAGACGGCCGAAGCCGCGCGCATCGATGCCGAGCGCGACGCCGCGGTCGCGCGCCGCGATCTCGCCAATTGGGACGCGACCAAGAAGGAGTTCCTGGAGGCGGCCAAGGCCGCGACGGTGCAGACGGCGCTCGATACCTCGTCCAAGCTGATCGCCGATCACAAGCGCGAGACCGAAGCCGCCAAGGCCGAGGCCGAGGAGCGGGTCAAGAAGGCGACGCTGGCGCTCGCCGAACGCTTCGACAAGGCGGCGGGCGTGATCGCCGCGCTCGACGGACAGGTGAAGCGTCACGACGCCTCGCTCGGCACCTTCGAGAAGGCCCTCACCACGCCGGGCGGCATCGGCCAATTCACCGAGCTGACGCTGGAGAACGCGCTCAAGGCCTTCGGGCTTCGGCCGGGCCTCGACTTCGCGACGCAGCATCATCTGGCGAGCGACGGCGGACGCGGCGCGCTTCGGCCGGACGCGGTGATTTTCCTGCCGCAGGACGGCGTCCTGGTCATCGATTGCAAGGCCTCGAAGCACCTGACCGAGGCGGCGGCGGCCGACGGCACCGAGCGCGCGGGCGAAGCCGAGCGCCGCTTTGCCGAGGCCATGGCCGCGCATCTCAAGGCGCTCGCCGCCAAGGACTATGCGAGCGCCGTGGTGCAGTCGCTCGAGAAGAACGGGCGCAAGACCGATCCGGGGCGCGTCTTCACCTGCATGTTCCTGCCGACCGACGGCGCGGTCGAGCGCCTGGAACGCGCCGATCCCAAGTTCCGCGAGCGCGCCGACGCGGCACGGATCGTGCCGGCGGGTCCGGCGGGGCTGCGCGTGCTCATTTTGCTCTGCAAGGGCGAGATCGATCAGGCGCGGCGCGCCGAGAACAACGAAAAAATCCTCGAGGCGACGGCCGCGCTGATGGACGCCGCGATCTTGGCGATCGAGAAGACCGCCGCCGTCGAAAAGGGGCTCAAGGGCGCGGCCGACGGGTTCGCCGAATTCGCGCGGAGCGCCAACCGCTTTCTCCTGCCGCGTCTGCGCCAGCTCGCGAAATTCGGCGTTCAGCCGGGCAAGGGCCGGCGACTTCCCGAGCCCCTCAAGCCCATCGAAGTGCTGGAGCGTGCCGACGTCATCGAGGTCGAGAGCGAGATCGTCGCGCCCGCGCTCGAAGACAAGCGCGGTTGAGCCGGCCTCACGCCCGATCGAAGCGCGCGAGCAGGTCGGGGTTGTCCCAGTTGGGCTGGCGCTCTTCCATGGTGATGGTGTGGCTGTCGTCCGCGCCGTCGATCTTGAGGCGGGTCGTCGCCGACAGATGCGCCCAGAAGGGCACGACTTCGTTGGCGATGTCGCCGAGCAGCGCGGTCATCGCTTCCTCGAGGCCGTTCCAGGGCTCGGCCGCGAGGCGGGCGAGATAGGCCTCGAAGCAATCGCGATCGAGCACCATGCGATCGGGAACGTAGGAAAGGCGGATCCTGACCGGCACCGGCGCGATCGGCAGCGGCAGCATCGCCTCGAGCGAGACGACGTAGTCGCGTTGGCGAAATCGGTGCGGGCGCGTCGCCAGGGCCTCGCGGCGCCGATGGGCGGCCTCGAATTCGGCGGCGAAGCGCTTCGCGGCCTCGGCCTTGGGCGATGCCTCGTTCATCTCAGACCTGAAGATAGCCCGATTTGCCCTGCAGGGGGCGAAGAAGCTCGGGCGGGCCGCTCGGAAAGTCCGACTGGACCGTGAATTGCAGCCCGCCGGTCATGCCCGAGAGTTCGAGCGACCTGATGAAGATCTCGAGCAGGTCGTTGCGCATCGCATCGGTGACGGGAAAGCGCGTGCGCATGATCATGTCGAAGCGCTTTTCCTTGATCAGGCCGTCGATCTGCATGTCGCCGAGCGCGGTCAGCGACATGTCGACCAGCACCCGGGTCGAGCCCGGCTGTTCCTTGCCGTCCTTGTCCTTTCGGCGGTTGCGCTTCATGAACATGCGGATCTGCTGGATTTCGTGACCGTCGTAGAAGGGGATGATCTGGGCGCGCCAATCGCCGGTCTGGGTCTCCTGCGCCATCCGTCCCATGGTCTTGAGATCGCCGTCGAGCTTGTCGATCAGGTCGCTCTTGCCGGCCTTCTCCAGCGCCTTGGTCGTCGTCGGGCCGAGCCAGGCGCGCGCGTCGCCCGCCGCCGCCGCGCCCATGAAGCCGATCATGTTGTTGACCAGCATGGCGTTCGGCCCGGGCAGCTTGGCGGCGAGCGCCTGCGCGGCGCGCGGATCGGCCTGCTGCAGCGCCTCGAGCGCGCTCCGAAGATTGGCCCAGCTGCCGCCCAGCGTCTGCAGCCCCTGCAGGCGGGGATCCGCCCCGACCAACGCGCCCATCTGGGTCGCGGGCTTGGCCGGCATGGCGGTCGAGAGCACGTCGAGGCGAAGCAGCGTGCCGATCGGCAAGCTGCCGCCGGCGTCGAGCCGGATCAGGCCGCCGCCGGCGCGGACGATCAACTGCCCGTCGGGGCCGGGCGCCACCACCTGGCCGGTCATGGCGCGCTGCGCCGCCGAGCCGGCATTGGCGATCTCGGAGGGCAGCGACGTGCTCTGCGGCCGGACCAGACCCGGGTTGGCGTTCGCCGCCTGCGCGGCGGCGGCCTGCTGCTGCGGCGGGATGATCTGCGCGACCTGGACCATCAGGCGCGTACCCGGCGGCAGCGTCGTGCCGGTCGACTGGGTCTGGGCGACGGTGGAAGAGGTCTGGGTGGCCGCGGCGGCGGCCGCGCTGCCGTCGTTCAGCACCAACGCCTGAAGCTGCACGCCCGCCTTGACCGCGGGGAGCGCCGTGCCCGGCGTCGAGCCCTGGACCGCGCGCGCGGCTTCGGCCTGGGCGCGCGCCGCGCCCTCCGCCCCGGCGCCGAGCGCGGTCAAGGTCAGGTTGACGGAAGCGTTTTGCAAAAGCGCCGGCGGCAGGCCGTTGACGCTCAGCACCTGGGCGCGGAGCGCGCTGCCGGTCGAAAGAATCTGCAGCTTGATTTCGGAATCGAGCGGCAGCGCCGGACTGGTCTGCAACGTGTAGGTCGCGCCCGGCGTCTGCAGCGTCGCCAGGCCGCCGGCCTGGAGCTGGGCGATGGTGCCGGTGACCTGCTGGCCGGGCGTCAAGCCCGCGAGCGAGGGCGAAAGCGAGATGGCGACGGATTTGGCGGCGGCCTGGGCCTGGGCGACCGCCTGGGCGGTTTGGGCTTGACCGGTTGCCGCGGCGGCGGCGCCCGGCGGCGTCTGCTGGGATTGCGCCGTCTGGGACTGGGATTGCGTCGCGGTCTGAGACGACGGCGGCGGCGGCGGCGGGGGAGGGACGGAGCCGATGCCGCTCATGGCCTCAGGACTTCAGAAGCTTCTCGGCGATGACCGCGACGTCGGCGGCGGCGATGGAATTGGGATAGCGCGTGAGCAGCGCGGTCTGATGGCGGATCGACTCCTTGACCCGATCGTCGCGCCGGACGATGCCGGCGAGCGGCGGCGAGATCTTGAGGAAATTCTCGCACGCCCGGAGCAGCGTCTTGTAGGTCTTCTCGCCGTCCGACGGATTGGCCGCCTGATTGACCACGATCTGCATCTCGATCCCGGGCGTCGTCATTTGCGAGACCTTGATCAGCGCATAGGCGTCGGTCAGCGAGGTCGGCTCGTCGTTGACCACGACCAGGACGCGCCCGGCCGCGGCGGTGAGCGTGCGCACCGCCGTCTCGACGCCCGCGCCGAGATCGACGATCACCCGGTCGTAGGCCTTGCAGACCTGCAGCAGCCCGTCGCGGATTTCGCTCACGCGCGCGGGCGAGAGCGTCGCGAGCGCGCCCGAACCCGACTTGCCGGGCAGCACGTCGAAGCCGCCTTCGTCGTAATGCGTCACGGCTTCGGACAGCGCCTTCTGTCCGGCGATCACCGAGCCGAGATCGTATTGCGGCGTCAGCCCGAGTTGGATGTCGACGTTGGCGAGCCCGAGATCGCCGTCGAACAGGAGCGTCCGCAGGCCGGAATTCGCGAGCGCGTGCGAGAGCGTGACCGAGAGCCAGGTCTTGCCGACGCCGCCCTTGCCGGACGCCACGGCGATCATGTTGCGCGCGACGGGGCGCGAGGCGGGATGGAGGATGGTTGCGGCGGTCATGACACGGCCTTCCTGATATAGGCGGCGATGGCGCTTTCGCCCGGATCGCGGAGGATCAGGCGCGCGAGCGCGAGCGGGTTGACGGCGGCGAGCCCCTCGCCGACGAAAGGCGTGGCGCCGAGCGCGGCGATCGCGAGGCCCCCGGCGTCGGCCGCGGCCAGCACGGCGCCGAAGCGCCGCGCGCCGTCGAGCCGGGTCGCGATCAGGCGCTTGGGCTTGACGGTGCCGAAGGCCGCCGCCTGATCGGCCGCCTCGCCCGGATCGAGCCCGCCGGCGAGCACCAAGATCGGCTCGATCCGCGCGGTCGCGACGAAGCGCTTGAGCTCGATCAGCTCGGCGTCGTCGTAGGGATTGACGGCGCGGCTGTCGACGATGGCAAGACGCCCGGGCGCGACTCGGGCGAGCGCGGCGGCAAGCGCCGCGGGATCGGCCGCCGGCACGACTTCGCGCTTCAAGAGCCGCAGAAAGCCCGACAACTGCTCGAGCCCGCCGTTGCGGACCGTGTCGGTCGAAATCACCTCGACCTGCTTGCCGGCGAGCGTCGCCGCGGCGGCGATCTTGGCGGCGGCAAGCGTCTTGCCCATGCCCGGCGGGCCGATCAGCATCAGCGGCGCCTCGGGCGCGGCGGCGAGCGGCTGGAACTTGATCGAAAGATCGAGCGCGCCGGCGAGCGAGAGCGCCGTGTCGCGCGCGTTGGCCGCGCCCGCGATCTTGACCAGGCGCTGGGCAAGGCGCGCCGGCACGCCGTGAAAGGCGAGCGCGTCGGCGACCGGGTTGCCCTCGGGCTGGGCCACGGGCGCCTCGGTCTCGGCCAAGGCCTGGCTGATCGCCTTTTCGATCAGCGCCTCCTCGATCGCGGCGGTGATCTGAACCCCGGCCTCGCGCGTCTCCTGGGTCGAGACGATGATCGCGTCGGCGCCGAGCGTGCGCCGCACCAGCTCCATGGCCTCGGCCATGGTCTTTCCGGAGAAGGTCTTGAGGCGCATGGCCGGCCGCTCCGCCTAGACCTGGCCGAGCGTGCGAATCTTCGCCCGCGCGTGGATTTCGTTCTGCGACAGCACGATGGTGCTCGGCCGAAAGCGCTCTACGATCGAGCGGACATAGGGCCTGACCGCCGGGCTGGTCAGCAGCACCGGCATCTCGCCTTCCATGGCCAGGCGCTCGAAGGTCGAGCGGACCTTGGCGATGAAGTCCTGCAATCGGGTCGGCGCCATGGCGAGCTGCTTCTCCTCGCCCTGGCCGACCAGGCTCTCGGAAAACGCCTGCTCCCATTCCGGCGAGAGCGTGACGATCGGCACGTAGCCCTTGGCGCTGGTGTTGGCGTTCGAGATCTGGCGCGACAGGCGCGCGCGCACATGCTCGGTGATCATGGTGATGTTCTTGGTGTAGCCGGTCGCCTCGGCGAGGCCCTCGAGGATCATCGGCAGGTCGCGGATCGAGATGCGCTCCGACAGCAGGTTCTGCAGCACGCGCTGGACGCCCGAGAGCGTGATCTGGCCCGGGATCAGGTCGGTGACGAGTTTCTGGTTCTGCTTGGGCAGGTCGTCGAGCAGCTTCTGCGTCTCGGCGTAGGACAGAAGCTCCGACATGTTCTCCTTCACCACCTCGGTCAGATGCGTGGTGATGACGGTCGAAGCGTCGACCACGGTGTAGCCGCGGAAATTCGCCTCCTCGCGGTACTGCTCCTCGATCCACATCGCCGGCAGGCCGAAGGTCGGTTCGACCGTCTCCTCGCCGGGCAGCGTGATCGGCTCGCCCCGCGGATCGAGCACCAGGAAGCGTCCGGGCCGCGCGTCGCCGCGGCCGACCTCGACCTCCTTGACCCTCACGACATAGGCGTTGGCCGGAAGCTGCATGTTGTCGAGGATGCGGACCGAGGGCATGACGAAGCCCATTTCGGACGCGATCTGGCGCCGGAGCGCCTTGATCTGATCGGTCAGCTTGTAGCCCCGCGATTCGTTGATCAGCGGGATCAGGCCGTAGCCCAGCTCGAGGCGCAGATCGTCGATCGCGAGCGCGGTCGCGATCGGCTCCTCGACCGGCGCGGCGGGCGGTGCCGCTTCCTGGGCCGCGACCGCGGCTTCCTTCTCGACCCGCTCGCGCCGCTGGAGCATGAAGGCGAGTCCGCCGGCGGTGCCGGCGAGCAGCAGGAACGGCACCACCGGAATGCCGGGCAAGAGCGCCATCGCGCCCATCAGGAAGGCCGAGAGGCCGAGCGCCTGGGGATAGTTCGAGAGCTGCCGGAAGACCGCCTTGTCGGCCGAGCCGGCGACGCCCGCCTTGGTCACCATCAGGCCGGCCGCGATCGAGACGACGAGCGCCGGGATCTGCGAGACCAGGCCGTCGCCGACGGTGAGCAGCGTGTAGTTGTTGGTCGCCTGGGAAAAGCTCAGGCCCTTCTGGGCGACGCCGATGATGATGCCGCCGATGATGTTGATGAAGGTGATCAACAGGCCGGCGACCGCGTCGCCGCGCACGAACTTGGCCGCGCCGTCCATGGCGCCGAAGAAGGTGCTTTCCTCCTCGAGCTCCTTGCGCCGCTTGCGCGCCGTCGCCTCGTCGATCAGTCCGGCCGAAAGATCGGCGTCGATCGCCATCTGCTTGCCCGGCATGGCGTCGAGGGTGAAGCGCGCCGCGACTTCGGCGATGCGGCCCGAGCCCTTGGTGATGACCACGAAGTTGACGATCACCAGAATGCCGAAGACGATCACGCCGATGACGAAATTGCCGCTCATCACGAAATTGCCGAAGGCCTCGATGACGTGGCCGGCGGCCTGGGTGCCGGTATGGCCCTCGGCCAAGATCAGGCGGGTCGAGGCGATGTTGAGCGCGAGACGGAGCAGCGTCGCGATCAGCAGCACCGTCGGAAAGGAATTGAACTCAAGCGGCCTCTCGATGAACAGCGACGTCATCAGGATCAGGACGGAAATCGTGATCGACAGCGCGAGCGAGAAGTCGAGCAGCCAGGTCGGCATCGGGAACATCAGGACCGAGATGATCACCGTGATGCCGAGCGCCATGGCGATGTCGCCGCGCGCGAGCGCGCGTTTGACGCGGTCGAGGATCGCCTGGGTGTCGATGCCGGGGCCCGCCGCCGTCGCCGGGACGTCCGGGGTCTCGGGGGCGGGGCTCGGGGCGGGGGTGGTGGCGTCGGTCACGACGTCGCCCTAGGGCTCAGGCCGGCGCGCGACCGGCATCGCCGGGGGCCGGCACCGCGACGCCCATGTCCGAATACTGCTTGAGCTTGTTGCGCAGCGTCCTGATCGAAATGCCGAGGATGTTCGCGGCATGCGTGCGGTTGCCGAGGCAGTGATAGAGCGTGTCGATGATGAGTTCGCGTTCGACGTCGGCGACGGTGCGCCCGACCAGCGCGGGATTGGCGCCAGCGCCCGCGGCCGCGCCGGGCGCGCCCGCAATCGCCGGCGGGGCGGCGGCCTCGGGTCTCGGCGCCGCGTCTTGGAGCATGACGGCGCTCGGCTGAATGTCGGGGCCGGAGGACAAGAGCACCGCGCGGTGGACGGCGTTCTCGAGCTCGCGCACGTTGCCGCGCCAGGCGTGCTTGGCGAGCAGCGCCTGGGTCTCGGGCGCAATGCGCTTGGCGCCGACGCCGTTCTCCTCGCCGAACTTGGTCGCGAAATGCTGCGCCAGAAGCTGAATGTCGAGCGGGCGCGCGCGCAGCGGCGGAATCTTGAGGTTCATGACGTTGAGGCGATAGAGCAGGTCCTCGCGGAACGTGCCCTTGGCCACCTCGGCCGCCAAGTCGCGGTTGGAGGTCGCGATCAGGCGGATGTCGACCTTGACCGGCTTGGCGCCGCCCAGCCGATCGACCTCGCGTTCCTGGATGACGCGCAGGAGCTTCGCCTGCAGGCGCACGTCCATCTCGCTGATTTCGTCGAGCAGGAGCGTGCCGCCGTTCGCCTCCTCGAACTTGCCGATGCGCCGCGCAACCGCCCCGGTGAAGGCGCCCTTCTCGTAGCCGAACAGCTCGCTTTCGAGCAGCGTCTCGGGGATCGCGGCGCAATTGACCGAGACGAAGCGCTTGCCCGCGCGCTTGCTCTTGGTGTGGAGATGGCGCGCCAGCACTTCCTTGCCGGTGCCGGATTCGCCGGTCAGCAGGATCGAGGCGTCCGACGGCGCGACTTGATCGGCGAGGCGCACGAGCTCGGCCATCGCCGGGTCCTTGAACAGGAGCGACCGGCTGTCGTCGGAGGCGGCGAGCAGCACGGCGGCGATCAGTTCGGGCTCGGGCGGCAGCGGCACGTATTCCTGGGCGCCCGCCTTGATCGCGCGCACCGCCGCGCCGGCGTCCGTGCCGGTGCCGCAGGCGACGACCGGGACGTTGATGCGCTCGGCCTTGAGGCGGTCGACGAAGCTCTTGATGTCGAGACCGACGTCGATCATGACGACGTCCGCGCCCTGGCCCTCGCGCAGGCGTTCGAGCGCGCCGTCGATGCCGTCGACCTGCGCGACCTCGGCGCCGCGCGCGACCGCGATCTTGCTGGCCGCGCCGAACTGCCCGCTCAAGGTGCCGACGATCAGGAGCCTCATCCGCCGCGCCTCACTCGAAGTAGCTGATGCGCTTGGCGGGCGGCAGCACCGTGTTGAGCATCATTTCGAGGCGCCGCGGATTCTCCTGCCGTCCGATGGAGAGCGCGCCGGTGAGATAGACGGTGTTGACCAGGATTTCGTCGGTCGAATTGCGGTTCAGCTTGGCCGCGATCGGCGCGAACACCATGTTGGCGAGCACCGCGCCGTAGAAGGTGGTCATCAGCGCGACCGCCATCGACGGACCGATGCTCGACGGATCCGCCAAATTGCCGAGCATCTGCACCAGGCCGATCAGCGTGCCGATCAGGCCCATCGCCGGCGCAACCTCCGCCGACCGCGTGAAGATGTCGGCCGAGCGCTTGTGGCGCGCGGCCATGGCCGAGATTTCCGAGCGCATGATGCGCTCGACGTCGTCGGCCGAGGTGCCGTCGACCACCATGACCAGCGCCTTGTGCAGGAACGGCCGATCCTCGAGCTGGTCCATCGACTGCTGCAAGGCAAGGACGCCTTCCTTGCGCGCGCGCTCCGAAAGCTGCAGCACCTCGACCGCCACGTCCTCGACGTCGCGCGCCTTGTTGAGGAAGATGCCGAGCATCACCTTCTGGGCGCGGACGATCTCCTGGAGCGAGAAGGAAATCGTGACGACGCCGAAGGTGCCGGCGAAGCAGATCAGGATCGCGGGCAGGTCCCAGAAATGGCCGAGCGTGCCGCCGAGCAGGATGGCCAGTATGACCATCGTGAAGGAGCCCAAGACGCCGAAGAGTGACGCAAAATCCATTCGTCGATCGTTCCCGTATTCCCCCGTCCCGCCGCCTCAGTTTCCGGCGGCGCGGTCGCTCTTGATGATTTCCGTCATGGTCACGCCCAGCCGGTCTTCCACGACCACGACCTCGCCGCGCGCCACCAGACGGTTGTTCACGTAGATGTCGATCGCCTCGCCCACCTTGCGGTCGAGCTCGAGCACCTGGCCCTTGCCGATCTTGAGCAGCTGGCTGACCTGCATCGAGGTCTTGCCGAGCACGGCCTGGACGTTGACCGGAATGTCGTAGACCGCTTCGAGGTCGGCCGCGGTCCGCGTCGCCTCGGCCTCGCTCGCCGGCGGCGGCAGGTCGGAGCGGCCGGGCTGCTCGTTCGCGCCCAGATCCTGCAGATCGAGTTCGTCGTTCTCCGCCATCGACCGCTCCCTCGGCCCGCGCCCCGCGCGCGCCCGTCCCTAGTCCGCCGCGGCCGGCGCGCCCGGCGCCGCCGCCGCGTAACGCTCGATCGCCGCCTCGACCTGGGCGTCGATCTCCTCCTGGTTCCGGCTCGCGCCGCCGTCGGTCCATTCGATCCGGCAATCGGCCGGGCCGAGCGCGGCGTCGCCGAGCAGCATGACCTGGCCGTTGAAGCCGGCCCTTGCGGCGAGACCGGTGACCTTCTCGGACATCGCCTCGACCAGCGCCTCGGGCACCCGAACGACGATCCGCGGCTCGCCGCCGAGATCGCCGAGGCAGGCTGAGATCATCGCCTCGACCTCGACCTCGGGCTCGCGCGCCAGGAGATTGCGCGCGAGGCGCCGGCCGATCGCGAGCGCGAGCTTGGCCGCCTCGGCGCGCACCTGTTCGCGCGCGGCCTCTTCGGTCTTGCCGAGTTCGCCGAGCCGCGCGGCGATCGCGCCGAGCAGTTCGGCGGTGGACTTCTCGACGCTCGCCATGACTTCGCCGCGCCCGGCGGCCTGACCCTCGGCCTGCGCTTGCGCGCGCGCGGCCGCGAGTTCCTCTTCGGAGAAGGTCGGCGGCGGCGGCGGCGGCGGTTCGGCCGGCGCGGGCGGCGGCGTTTCGACCTTGGGCTGCGCTTTCATGCGGCGCGTGCCGAAGGACGTGTCGAAGGTGAATTTGACCGGCTGAGCCATGACTATCGGCCGCGCATCCTGTTCGAATCGCGATTCGGTCCAGTATAACAGACGATCAAGGACTTAGCCCGCCCTGAAAGCCTCCCGCGCGGGCGTCCGGCGACCGGATCAGGCGAGCCCAAGGCTCAGGATTCCTGATACATCCAGGACCGGATGATCGCCAACGCCTCTTCGGGGTGCTTGTCGACGATCTGGCCGATCTTCTTGATCGAGGAAGCCTTGACCTGGCCCTCGACCTTTTCGATGTCGATCATGATCTCGACCTGATCCTCCTCCTGCTGCGGCGCTTCCAGGGCGGCCGCGGTGTCGGCGGCGAGCTGCGAGCCCGGCGGCAGCGCCGCCGCGGCGGCGCCGGCCTGACCCATCTGCAGGGCGCGGCGGACCAGCGGGCGCAGCACCAGGAGCACGATCAGGATCGCGACCACGGCGAGCACGAGCATCTCGGCGATCTTGAAGATGTCCTTGCGGACCAGGCCGAGGAATTGGCTCTCCTCGATCGCCGCGCCCATGTCCTCGAATTCGGCGAAGCGCAGGTTGATCACGCGCACTTCGTCGCCGCGCCTTTCGTTGAAGCCGACCGCGGAGCGCACCAGGGAGGCGATCTGGTCGAGCTCTTCGGGCGGGCGCGGCTGATAGTCCTTCTGGCCGTCGGGCAGGATGCGCACGCGGCCGTTGACCAGGACCGCGACCGAGAGGCGCTTGATGT
>Ga0233425_10007469_pt1 | contig 15333 bp, 13 predicted proteins | sample Watercolumn_Towu_2_FD_181712 | JGI IMG/M metagenome (GOLD analysis project Ga0233425, IMG submission 181712) | Freshwater microbial communities from Lake Towuti, South Sulawesi, Indonesia - Watercolumn_Towuti2014_140_MG | ecosystem: Environmental > Aquatic > Freshwater > Lake | place...
CACGCGCGGGTGCGCTACGAGCTCGATCCCGAGACGCGCCCGGAGCTGCGGCCGCTCTACAACACGTGCAGCGACACCAACGGACCGTCGGCGAAGGTCCACATGGACGAGCGTGGTCTGCTCAACGAGCGGCTCCCGGGCGATCCGTTGTACTGGGACTCCACGGATCCGCGGCCGTGGCGGACGTATCTCACCGAGAGCGATCGACGCTACCAGCAGTATCGGCAATCACAGCAACGTTGAGGGACGACGCATGCGAAACATGAGGTGGGCGGCGGCAATCGCCGCCGCGGCGTTGTCCGGTGCCGTCGTGTCGGCGCAGGGACAGAACGGGCAGTCCGGCAACGAAGGTGCGCCGGGCTCGGGCAGCGGCAGTGACCCTGGCACCGGCGGCGCGCTGATCCTGGGCGCCGATCCGGCGGCGGGCGCCGGCGGCGGCGTGTCGGTGGGCGCGCTCGCCGGCCGCCCGACGGTGTCGATCACGCGCACGAACACGCCGCCCGACATCGACGGCCGTCTCGACGATGCCGTGTGGCGCAACGCCGCGCGGGTGACCAATTTCGTGCAGCAGCGTCCGCTCGAAGGCGCGCCCGCCACCGAGCAGACGGAAGTGTGGATTGCGTACGACAGCCAGAATCTCTACTTCGCCGTATACGCGCACTATTCCGATCCCGGCCTCATCAGAGCGAACCGCGTGGACCGCGATCAGACCGCCCGCGACGACACCGTGCGCGTCTACTTCGATCCCTTTCTCGATCAGCAGCGGGCGTACGCGCTGTCGGTCAACGGTTACGGTGTGCAGAGCGATGCGTTGATCAACAGTCAGGAGGGGGCCGGGACGACCGGGAATCAGCTGTTCCCTGGCGGCGCACCGGCGCGCGGAAGACAGCCGGTGCTCGGCGGCATCGTCACCGGCGTGGGCGGGCCGACCGGGTCGTCGGGCACGCCCGGCATCTGGCAGCGCCTGCTGCGGAAGATTCAGCCGGAGAACCATACGAGCGGCGGCGCGCGCGCCGGCGTCCCGGGCGACGCCTCGTGGGATGCGCTCTACGAGTCGTCCGGCCGAATCATGGAGGACGGCTGGATCGCCGAAATGGCGGTCCCGTTCAAGAGCCTCCGTTATCCGGGCCGGGACCCGGGTGACGTGCACCGATGGGGTTTCCAGATCGAGCGGACCATCACCAGCAAGGACGAAAGCGTCGTCTGGGCGCCGGTCTCGCGCAACGTGATGGGGATGCTCCGGCAGATGGGCGTGCTCGAGGGGATGACGAATCTCTCGACGAGCCGGAATCTCGAGTTCCTCCCCACTTTCACGGCCATCGGGACGGATGAAATCGAGGTGCACCGGGACGCGGGTCAGGCGCACAACCACGGCGACGGGCTCTCGGAAGGCGCGCTCAACGTGAAGTACGGCCTCACGCCGAACCTGACCTTCGACTTCACGTACAACCCCGACTTCTCGCAGATCGAGTCGGACCGCCCGCAGATCGAGGTCAATCAGCGTTTCGCCGTGTTCTACCCGGAGCTGCGGCCGTTCTTCCTCGAGGGGCAGGAGATCTACCAGATCGACGCCCCGTGGCCGCTCGCGCTGGTGCACACGCGCACGCTGGTCGATCCGCGCTTCGGCGCGAAGCTCACCGGGAAGGTCGGGCGGACGTCGGTCGGCTTCATGGTGGCCGACGACGAGGCGCCGGGGAAGGTCGATGACAGGCATTCGTCCGCCTTCGAGCGGTCGGCGAAGGTGGTGTTCGGCCGCGTACGCTACGACCTGTACTCGGAGTCGCACATCGGCGCGATCGTCACCGACCGGGAGTTCCTCGACAGCTACAGCCGCGTCGGCGGCCTCGACGGCGTGCTCCGCTTCGGCGCCAATCATCGCTTCAGCTTCACCGCCCTCAACGCCGATCGACAGGTGCTCGACGGCACGCGCGGCACCGGGTCGCTCCTCGACTTCCGGCTCCGCAAGGAGGGGCGGCACGTGATCTACGAGGTGCGCCACAACGAGATCGATCCGGATTTCCGCACCGATCTCGGCTTCGTCCGGCGCACGGATCAGAAGCAGACGTACGGCACGTTCTCGTACCGCTTCTGGCCCGAGAGCTGGATCATCAACTGGGAGCCGCGCGTCCAGTACGAGCGCAACTACGACTACGCCGGCGTGCTGCAGGACGAAGGCATCTGGGCGCGGATGAACGTCCAGTTCGCGAACAACATCAGCGTCTACACCAACGTCAACCGCGACATGGAGCGGTACAGCGGCATCGATTTCTGGAAGACCCGTACGAACATCGGCTGGAACATGAACACCAGCCGCAAGTTCGGCTTCGGCGGGTCGATCTGGCAGGGCGACCAGATCCGGTTCATCCAGAACCCGTTTCTCGGGGCCGACCGGCAGATCAACATGAACATCAGCGTCCGGCCGTTCTCGAGGCTCGAGTCGGAAATGGTCCTGAACACGAGCACGTTCAGCGACGTCCGGACCGACACGCGCGAGTTCGACGTGAAGATCTTCCGGGGCCGCACGACGTACCAGTTCACCAACCGGCTCCTGGCGCGCAACATTCTCGAGTACAACACGTTCGATCGGACGTTCGCGGCGAACGTGCTGCTCACCTACCGTGTGAACGCGGGCACGGTGTTCTTCGTCGGCTACGACGATCACTACCGCGAGGGGCGCAGGATCGACGAGCTCCTGTATCCGGGCCGGGCGTTCATCCGCGAGAACCGCGCGTTCTTCACCAAGCTGCAGTACCTGTTCAGGCTCTGACGCGGAACGCGCTTATCGCAGGTCGCGCACGCGAACGTTACGCGTGCGCAGCGCGTAGCCGGGAATCGCTGCGTCTCCAGTGAGCAGAGTGGCGTCGAGCTGCCGCGCCGTGGCCACGAGCAGACGGTCACGCGGATCCGCGAGCGCCGTGCGTGGAATGTGCCCGGCATCGATCGCCACGGCTGCGGACAGCTGACGGGCACGGCGGCCGATACGCCGCGTATCCCCTTCAACCGTCCAGATCCAGGTGTGCGTGTCGAGCAGCAGCACCCGCTCAGGCTCGGTCGAGGTCCCACTCGGCGTCGAGCGGCTCGAACGGCCGGTCGTACGTCAGAACCGTTCCCTTCATGGAACCGAAGATCGATCCGGGCCGAGCGGCGTCATAGGGCACGAGCTTTGCCACCGGGCGGCCGTGCTTCGTGACGACGTATTCCACGCCTCGCTCGCGTACGCGGTCCATCAGCTCCAGGCACGTCGCCTTGAATTCGGCGGCCGCGATCGGTGCCCCCGCCTGAGCGGCCTTCGTCCCGTTCCGCGTGCCCTTCCGAGGCTGCCTGACCATGACCAGAATCTTATGACCAGTCTGGCATTCCGGAAAGCCATGGCGTCTCGTGCGATCCGGTAGGATCCACCCATGGCTGTCCAGACCCGCGCGTCAATCCTGTTCACGACTCTGATCCTCTTCTCCGGGTGCGGGTCGCCGCCCGCGGCGCCGCGGTCGAGCGCCGTCCTCTTCGAGGGCGCGCGGCTCATCGTCGGCGACGAACGTCCGCCGATCGAGAACGCCGCCTTCGTGATCGAGAACGGCGCCTTCACCGCGGTCGGGCGCGCGGGCGAGGTCCGCGCCCCCGAGGGCGCCGCCCGGGTGGATCTCGCCGGCCAGACCGTGATGCCGGCGATCATCGACGCGCACGGACACATGGGTTATCGGCGGGGCGTGAGCTTCCTCGTCGAGAACTACACGCGCGACAACCTGATCGATCACCTGCAGCGGCAGGCCTATCACGGCGTGGCGGCGTTCATGAGCATGGGCACCGAGCGCGACCTCGGCTACGCGCTGCGCGATGAGTTGCGCGCCCGGCCGCAGCCGGGCCTGGCGCTCTTCCTGACCGCGGGCCGCGGGTTGGCGATGCCGAACGGCGGGCCCGCGCCGCCGCTCCGCGACTCGCCGTACGGCGTGTCCACGCCGGACGAGGCGCGGGCCGCCGTCCGCGAGCTCGCCGCGAAGAAGATCGATCGATACGTGAAGATCTGGGTCGACGACCGGGAAGGCCAGGTCAAGAAGCTCACGCCGGATCTGTACGGCGCGGCGATAGACGAAGCACACAGGCTCGGTCTGAAGACCATCACCCATACCCAGGACCGGGAAGACGTCAAAGGGATCCTCCGCGCGGGCATCGACGGCCTCGCCCATCCGCCCTGGCGGTTGGGCCAGGAAGTGGACGACGAGCTTGTGACGCTCTTCAAGGAGCGTCCGCACGTGTTCGTGCTGCTGACGCTCTGGGGGACGCGGAATCAGATCTTCGGTCCGCGGCCGTCGTGGATCGACGATCCGCTGCTGCGCGAGACGTTCGCCGACGAGGACATCCGGCTGCTCGAGAACCCGAAGATTCCCGCCGACGCGCCGGCCAGATGGCGCGCGAGCGTCGTGCCGCGGGGCATCGCGAAGCTCAAGGCGGCGGGCGTCCGCTTCGGTCTCGGCGACGATGCCGGCGCGACGAACGGGGCGCAATATTTCGGGTTCGGCGCGCACATGGAGATGGCCTTCATGGTGGAGGCGGGCCTGACGCCCGCCGAGGCCATCACCGTCGCCACGCGCAATTCGGCGGAGTTCCTCGGGCTCGATCGGCTGGGGACCGTCGACGCGGGGAAGAGCGCCGACTTCATCGTCCTCGACGCCAACCCGCTCGAGAACATCCACAACACGCGGCGGATCAACGCCGTCTACCTGCGCGGGCAGGCGGTCGACCGCGCCGCGCTCAGGGCGAAGTGGACGGGGACTACTTCGCGCGTCCCATGAAGCCGCGGGCCGTCATCTCCAGGCGATAGAGCGAACCGGCCCCGGCGACGTACAGCGTGCGCTTGTCCGGGCCGCCGAACGCCAGGTTCTGACAGTCGGCCGGCGGACAGCGTACCGGAATCGTGCCCAGGTGACGCCCCTGCTCGCTGAGCACCTCGACGCCGCCACCGGTCGCGACGTACAGCCGGCCATCGTTGTCGATCGTCATGCCATCGGCGAACGTCGGCACGCCGCCGAGGCCGTTGTCGCGTGAGCTGCGGCCCGTCAGCGTGCCGAAGGCGCGGCGGTTGCGCACGAGGCCGTCGGGCTGGATGTCCCACGCGATGACCTGGGCGCCGTTCGAGTCGCTGCTGTACAGCGTCTTCTCGTCGCGGCTCAACTGGATGCCGTTCGGCCGGATCATCTTGCCTTCGATGCGCACCGCGGGCCGGCCGGGCGGGATGTAGTAGACGGCCGCGGGGAGCCGCGGCTCGAGCGGCTTGCCCAGCCGCTTCACGAGCGCCTCCGCCTGCTGCTTTGTCAGCCCCGGATCGGTGAAGTACACGCCGCCGTTCCGCGCGACGATGAGATCGTTCGGCCGGCTGAACGGCTGGCCGTCATAGCGATCCGCCAGCGTCGCGACCGCCGACGGAGGATGGATCACGCCGATGCGCGTCGATCCGTCCCACGCCTGGGCGGAAATCAGCCGTCCCATGCGGTCCTCGCTGACCCCATGCGACTCGTTCGAGTCGGCCACCAGCACCGTCAGCTCGTTCGTGCGCGGATTCAGCCGGTGGATCCGGCGGGCGCCCGGCTCGGAAAACACCAGCGAGCCGTCGGTCAGGCCGATCGGGTCGTCGAGGCCGTCGAAGCCGGTGACGATCCGCTCGATCGGCGTGCCGCCCCGCACGACGCCGGGAATCTCGACCGCGGCGCCGACGACGGTCGGTCCCTGCGCATGGGTCACGGCCAGCGACGTGCCGATCAGAATCAGGATGGGGAGCCGGAGGGCTTCAGCCCGAGGGATCGCGAGAATCGAAGACATGGCTGGCCGGGAATGCTACCACTGCAAACGGAATCAAGTCATAAGTCACGAACACGAGTGTGACTTGAGCGTTGTGCCTTGTGACCTGCAGGAGGGCTAATCGACGCCGGGACCGGATCGGCGCGCGCTCGACCCGATCTGTTCGACCCGCTGCAGCGCCGTCGCCGTCTTGCGTCGTTTCGCCGCGGCTCCCTTGGCGGGGGCGTAGATGGATCGGTACCGCATCGAGCGCCGGGTCTTCTGTGCCCTGCTCTTGATCCGGAGCCGGCGCTTCGCGACCGAGTCCCCTGCGATGGCGTACGTTTCGTGCTTCCGTGTCTCCGGATTGAAGAATCCGATGTAGCCGCCGGGATTGATGCCGAAGGAGGCCAGTGCCTGGTCGTCGTGCCGCCGGCCCAGGAAATCGTTGCGGCTGCCTGGCTCCGCGTCACGCGTGAAATAGAGCGGCAGCACGAAGTTCGACACTTCCACGCCGTCGACGCTGTAGTGCTCGTCCTGCACCGCGTCGCACATCTCGTACCAATGAAACACCTGGCGACGACGATCTGCGGGATGCGGGCCCGCCACCAGCAGATTCACTTCGGGATCACCGATGAGCTCCAGCGCTTCGTGCGAGAGCGTCACCGACCACGGCTCCTCCAGCTCCTGCGTCAGATCGACGAACACGAATCCGAACGGAATCCCGCGCGCGTTCGCTTCGTGGTAGCCCATCGCGCCGTCGGGATCGACCGCATCCCACAGGTACAGCACCGCGTCGCCGCGCAGCTCGGGGAGCTCGACCTTCGACGGCTTCTTCGTCACCGGCCCTTCGAGCCGCAGCTCCGCGGAGAGACTCCAGTACGGCTCGAAGTCGTTGGCAATCTGGCGGTTGATCGCGCGAATCGCCACCTGCGCCTCCTCGTCCTTGACGCGGCCGGCGGTGTGATTGACGACCGAGATGACCATGGAATCAGTCGAGATGCGGACCGACGATATCGGTCCACAGGTCGTAGCCCGCACGGTTCAGATGCTGGCCATCGTCGACGAAGAGATCCTGGCGCGGTTTCCGGTCCGGCCCGAGCATCGCCTTCTCCACGCTGACATAGGTGACGTCGTGGTGGCGGCCGGCGATCTCGCGGAACCGGCGGTTCGTCTCGAGCATCTGATCGTTGAACCGCCAGCGCGCCGGGGTCGGCTTCATCCCGATGACGAGAATCCGCGTCTGCGGCAGCGCGGCACGCACGGTCGTCACGAGGCGCTCGAACGCGGCCGCGACGTCCTCGGGCGCGACACCCCGGGCGATGTCGTTTTCGCCGGGATAGAGGACGACGATGCGCGGCTCGTACGGGAGTACGGTGCGTGACGCGAAATGCACCGTGTCGGTCAGCTCGGAGCCGCCGAACCCGCGGTTGATGACCGGAAGATGGGGAAAGAACTCCGACACGTTCCAGCGGACGATGCTGGAGGCGCCCACGAAGACGATGCCACCCTTCGGAGGGGGACTCGTGTGATCCTGCGCCTCGAACGCGGCGATGGTCGGCTCCCAGCGGGCGGGATCGAGCGGCGGTGCCTGCGCGAGGAGCGTGGCGGGGAGCAGCAGGAATACGAGTGCCAGACGCACAGGCAGCCTCCTCATCGGGGCTGTACTATACTTGCCCCGCCTGGAGGTGACAATGATTCGCGCCCGGATCATCCGCGTCGTTGCGCTCGTCGCGCTTTGCACGCCATTTCTCTGGGGCTGTGCGTCCGAGCCACGAGCGGAGGAATCGCCTGGCACCGCCGCGGCGGCGCCCGCCAACGTGCATCCCGAGCAGGCGCTCCTCGAAGAGCTGACGCTGGCGAACCGGATGCTCGCCGAGGCGGGCATTCTCGACGGCCAGGGCCATGTGACGGCTCGGAGCCGCACGAACCCGAACCACTACTACATCGCGCGCTACCTCTCTCCAGGCGGCGTATCGACGGCCGATTTCATCGAGAACGATCTCGACAGCAACTCGGTGCACGGTCCACGCAACGATCAGGCGCGTGAGACCCATCTGCACGGGCAGATCTTCCAGGCTCGTCCCGACGTAATGGCGGTGGTGCACGCGCACACGGCCGAGTTCGTCGCCTTCGGGTCGAGCTCCGTGCCGCTCTGGAACGGCGACACGCAGGCGCCGGTGTGGGACATCCGGCAGTTCACCCAGGGCCGATCGGGCATCGTCAACACACCGGAGCTGGGCCAGGCGATGGCGAAGACGCTCGGCAACCACGACGCGGTGCTGCTCTGGGGACACGGGATTGCGCTCACGGCGCCGTCAATCAGGAACGTCGTCAGCCGCGTGCTCGATCTACGCGAGGCCGCGCGGCTGCAGCAGACGACCATCGCGATGGGCGGCGCGTGGACGCCGGAGCCGCGCAGCGAGGACGCCGCGGCGCGGGACCGCACGTGGGAGCACCTGAAGCGCGTAGCGGTCAGGAAGACGGGCGGACGCGTGCCGACCTCGCCCCCACCCGATCCGGTCAAGCCCGCCGATCCGGTCGAGGCGGCCACGCGCGACCTGGTACTCGCCAATCGCATCCTGGCGTCCGACGAATTAGGTGTGCTGACGTCGCCCGGGCACGTCAGCCTTCGCCATCCGGGCGATGCCAACACGTACTTGATCGCCCCTGGCGTGGCGGCCGGCGCCGTGACCGCCCAGGATGTCGCGCAGCGGAAGCTGAGCGACACCGATGCCGGCGCCGGGGATCTCGGCATTCACGCCGAGGTCTATCGCGCCCGGCCGGACGTGATGGCGGTGCTGTACGCGCGGACGCCGGAAGTCGTCGCGTTCTCGCGCGAGGCGATGAAGCTCCGCCCCATCGTCAACGGCGGCGGATTCCTGCGCGACGGCCTGCCGATTCTCGCCAAGCCGGGCGCCGGCCAGGTGGCCACGACGCTGGGCAAGCAGGCGGGCGTGCTCGTGTCGGGGCAGGGCTTCGTCCTCACCGCGCCGTCGATCTACGAGCTGGCGAACCGGGCGTACTCGCTGCGCCTGAACGCGCGGATTCAGCAGCAGGCGATCGCCCTGCGGGGCAAGGTCACGTATCTCGACGACGTGCGTGTGCCGGCCGCGCCGGCGAATGCGGCGGGCGGAAACGCGCCGCTCGGCCCGCCCGAAGGGCGCGCGTGGGTGTACTGGAGCCAGAACGTCTCGATCGATTGAGATCGTGAAACGGGCGCGGACTCTGGCCTGGGATCCTGCTCGTTGCCGCGCGTCCTATGCCACGTCTTTACGGACGTGTTGCGCGAGGACCTCGTTAATCAGCGTCTGGCAGCCTACGCCCCGGCGCCGCGCCTCCTTGCGGAACCGATCGAGCACGCCAGCGTCGACGCGAATCGCGATCAGCTGACGCGGTTCCTCACCGAGCGGAGGGCGACCCACGCGTCGCATCGCTCCGAGCTGCTCGGGCGACGAGTCCGGAATGTCGGAGTAGGCGGCGGCGGCGACCAGCCGCCCCCGTTCAAGTCTCGCTGATGTTGAGCAGCCGTGCCGCGTTGCCGCCGAGAATGGCGGCGCGCTGCGCCGCGGAGAGCGTCGTCGTCGCCAGCACGTGGTCGACCGGATGTTCCTCCCAGGGGATCGGATGATCGGTGCCCACCACGACCTGACTCGCGCCCACCTGCGCCACCAGATGCCTGAGCGCTTCCGGGGTGAACACGAGCGCATCGAAGGTGATCTGGTTCAAGTACTCCGTCGGCTTCTTCTTGAGCACGATGTCGGGATTGCAGTTGACCGGCGACACGAAACAGGCATGGTCGGAACGCGGGGCGTAGGACCCGAGATAGCCGCCGCCGTGCGCGGCGAGAATCTTGAGCCGGGGAAACTTGTCCAGGATGCCCTCGAAGATCAGGTGCTGCAGCGCGATGGTGGTGTCGAGGGGATTGCCGATGGTGTTCGACAGCCAGCCGTTGCCCCTGAAGCGTCTCGCCAGTTCGGGTGGGCTCTGCGGATGGATGAACAGCACCGCGCCGAGTGCCTCGGCCCTGGCCCAGACCGGATGGAATTTGTCTGCGGAAAAGTCCTCGCCATCGACGCTGCCGCCGATGGCGGCGCCGCGGAGACCCTGCTGCGTCATCGCCGTCTCGAGCTGCTGCACGGCGAGGTCCGGGGCTTGGAGCGACAGCGACGCGAATGCCGCGAGGCGCTTCGGATACGCCGCGCACAACTCGGCCAGGCGCTCGTTGTTGACCTTGACGATCGCCGCGGCGGTGTCGCGATCCTTGCGATACCAGAAGGGGTTGATCGACAGCACTTCCATGTCGATGCCCATCGCGTCCATCGCCGCCAGACGCTCCTCGACCGCCGCCTTGTCGCTGACCGGAATGTAGTGCTCGGGGCCGCCCTTGACCGGGGGTTCGACGCCTTTCGCGTCGGCACCCATCAGCGCGACGGCATCGCGAAACAGGCAGTGGGAATGCACATCGATGACCGTGATTCGCTTGCCGTTGATGATCACGGGCTTGCGTTTGCTGCCGAGATTCGGGTGCTTGTGCGAACCCTGGGCATACGCGGCGTCGATCAAGCTGCACGTGCAGAAAGCGAGCCCTGATCCCGCCACGCCCCTGATGAATTCCCTGCGAGTTGTCATCGTGCACCTCGCGCCGTTGGCAGCGTCCAATTATGGCACCGGCACCGGCGCAGCGGCGATCGGCTCCGTCAGGTACGCCATGAACGTGCGCCGCCACCAGCCGCCAGTCTCGGCGCGCTGCTCGGGCGTCGTAAACCGGTAGTCGTAGTACGCCAGCCGCACGTACCGGGGCGGATTGACGAGAGGGCTGGGGCCGAGGAGCCGTAACACGCTCGGCTCACCCGCGAGGATCTGCCGTGTCAGTCGATCGAGCCAGTACTGGGCCGACGGAGGATGCAGCGCCGCGAACCACATCTGCCAGTCGAGCCGCGGCATGTGCGGCTGGACGAATCGCGGCCGTCGCAGCGGATGGCCCGCCTTCCAACGGAATTCGTACTCCCACCAGTTCTGCCCGTCCGAGCTGACCTCGACGACGATCTCCGGCCGCTCCCTCGTCATCACGCGAAACAGGCCGTAGCCGTTCACCGCGCGAAAGGGTCCGACCCATTCGAGCGGGACAGCCCACGGGCCGGCGATGCGTGTCGATCGCCGCGCCGTCAGCTCCATTTCGCGGATGCAGGCCCCGAGGCTCAGCACGCCCAGGACGATCGCAGCGGCTGTGGTTCCGATGCGCCACAGGCGGGCGTCTGCGCGACCAGGCTGCGGCTGTCCCGCGCTCTGGTCCGCCTGAAGGCGGACGCGACGTACCTGGTCCGGCTGAAGCCGGACCCCACGTACGCGAACGAGGCGCCAGAGGCCGCGAAGGCCGTCGTCGTCGAGCGCGGCCACGTACAGCGCGATCGTCAGCAGATTGAAGAAGCCGTAGTTGCCCGTGATGGCTATGCCCACCTGAAGCAGGATCATCGCGATGCACGCAGTCAGACGCGTCCGCCGGACGCGCGCCGGCAGCAGCAGCGCGAACGGCGCCACGATCTCGACGGCGAGCATGGCGGAAACGGACCCGTAATGGACGGCCGCAGGCAGCTGGTGCACGTACCAACTGGTCCAGGCGGGGATCGGCTGCGTCTCGTAGTGATAGGTCATGGCCGTCCACGCCGCCCACGCCGGGTCGCCGCTCAGGATCTTCGTGACGCCCGAGAGGAACGTCAGCTTGAAGGCGAGGCCGCCGAGCATCCACCGCACGACGCCGTTCGGCACCGCCCCGGCTCGGAGCGGGACATAGAGGCACGCGAGCAGGCCCGTCTCGAGCAGGAGCGAGTCCCACTGAAACCCGAGGAACACCTGCCCCGCGACGGTCACTGACAGATAGAACGCCCACAGCACGACGAGCACGGTGACGTGTGCCCGGCCCGCGACGAGGAGGAGCGCCAACACGGCGCCGCCCCAGCAGAGGATCGACAGCATGGCATCGGCGCGGGAGAACCACAGCAGCGTGGGGAAATACCAGTACGCGCGGGCACCGTACTCCGCGTGCACGCTCGTCAGGAACTGCGAGATCGGCAGAATGCCGCGCTCGCCGACGAGGCCGACGATCTGCACCCCGAGCGAGGCGAACGCGATCAGATAGATGACGCCGAGAAGGCGGAGGAAGAGCTGCCGGGAAAACGCGAAGGTCAGCGGGAGGCTGCCGCCTTCACGTTCGCCGGGACGGGGAACACCAAGTACGGGTTGTTCGTCTCCCACATCTTGACTTCGAGGTCCATCACGGTACGCGGGCCCACCTTGCGCACGATGCGGCCCGGAGACTTGATGTCGGTGAGCACTTCAGCGCGATCCGCGTAGTTGGAATACTCGGTGACGGTCGCGAGCGCCGCGTTGTCGCTTCGCGTCTCGACCCTCGTGATCAGGTTGTTCGAGTCGAGCGTCGCCCGCATCGTGACACCGGCAAGAGGGCCCGTCAGCGGGACGGTGATCACGGTCGCTCCACCCTCGATGGCCACCATCGTCTTGTCGCCGGCGGCGAGCGCCGCTTTCACGACGCCGTAGGGCAGCGTCCAGAGCTGCAGCAGTCGATCCCTGACGGCAGCCGGTGCGGGCGTGGCGGTCCCTTTTCCCGCGACGAGTCCGGCACCGAGCTCTGATTCGTCCCAGGCAAACGTGTCGCGCACGGTGTGAAACGGCCCCTGTCGTTTGCCGCCGGAGGTCAGTTCCACACGCATCGCCGCGGGGTTGTAGCCGATCGCGGCGTGGTATTCCGTCTTGACCGTTTTGCCGCCGACGTCGACGGTGCCGTTGGCCCAGAGCTCCATCGTATTCACGATATCGATGCCCGGCAGGCGCGTGGTACCGGCGCCGATGTCCGACCATCGCACCATGCCGAGCGCGTCGGCCGCCGCCCGCAGGACGACGGTGCGGTCCGGCGCCTGCTGCGCGGAGACGGCGCTTCCCACGAGCACCGCCACGGCGGCGACGACGACGAGGACTCCTGTAGGGGCCGGCTTTAGCCGGCCCTGGGCCGCCTGAAGGCGGCCCCTACGACCGCCTATGAAACCGGTTCCAGGCACCCCAGGCACCCCAGGCACCCCAGGCACTCCAGGCACCCCAGGCACTCTAGGCACTCTAGTGATGTTCCTTCGTGACGAGATGGTTGAGGTCCCGCTCGCTGCAGGGCAGCGACTCAGGCAGAAGAGCGCCCGGGCGCGCATTGAGCACCGCGACGCGCGGCGTTGACGTCCACGGCTCGAGCAGGTAGTCGGGATCCTCGACGGTCACGGTCCACGTCAGCGTGTTGCCGTTGCGCGTGAAGCGCTCGATCGTGTGCATGTTCTCGCCGTGGACGTAGCCGCCGATCTGGTCGAACCAGGTGTTGGGGGTGAAACCCCAGGTATCGACGACGAGCGTGTCGCCCTCCCAGTGACCGATCCCCTCGCCCGTGTAGCTGCCGTCGAGGTCCTGCAGCGGCGTGTGCCTGCGGCCGTCGATCGGAATCATGCGGTACATGGTCTGCGTGGCAATCAGGCCCCCCTGGCCCGGATACACCAACATCAGATGGTCTTTCTGCTGGCCGATGTAGGACGGAATGCCGCCGCGGGGAATCCCGGCCGGCATGCAGTTGTTCGAGGGATCTTCCACGTTGGAGTTGTGGTCGAAGTCCTTCACCAGCTGCCAGTACTCGGGCTTGTAGATCGGCCGGTTGGCGCCGACGCGGCGGAGCAGCGACGCCGCCCGCTCGCCCTGCTCGTTGTTGTGCGGCCGCGTGGTGTTGCGCGGGAAGACCGGCACGCGCAGCCCGCTGTGCAGATCGCGCGCGGAGGTGGCGCTCTCGATGACGATGCCGTTGTTGGCCATCTGATTCGGGATGCCGTTCAGGTTGTCGCCGAGCGCGTTCCAGACGCCGGTCAGATCGGGACGGCCGTCGGCGGTGCGCGGCGTTGGTCCCGACGGCGCCGGCGGGGCGTTCGTCGTGCGGCGCGGGGGCTGTCCGCCCTCCTGCGCGACGAGCGCTCCGGTGAGCAGGGCGGTCGCGGCCAGGGCCACGATGATGCGGCGAGATGCGCCTCCACGCATGCGCGTGTCCTCCTTCAGTTGCCGTTCGGGTCGGGCGTGAACTTGAACTCGCGGCCGTCGGCCATCTTCAGTTCCTGGAGCAGACCGCTGCTCGATCCGTCCCTGGCCGCCAGGGCCACCACCGTCACCTCGTCGCCCGCCTTCACGCCGCCGCGGTCGGCGCGACTCAAGCCGGCCCGGCGAAGCTGTGCCGCCGCGCCCATTTCGAACGCCCACCGGACGACTTTGCCGTCGGCGTCCTTGGCATTCACGGTCAGGTAGGAATGCGGATTGATGAACTCGATGCGAGCCACCACGCCGCTGACCGTGATGTGCTTGTTGATGTCGAACTGGGCCTGGATCGAGTGGTGGGCCGAAGCCGCCCCGGCCAGCCACAGGCCGCACACCGGAACCGCCGCGAGGATGCCGACCCGGACACGCGTCATAGAACCTCCGGAGAATGATGGCCGGCCAGCATCGTACACCTGGGCGCAGGAGGGATACAATGCGCGGGGTCCGGAGGTTTCACCATGAGACAGCGCGCGTACGTCCTCGGATGGGTGCTCACGGCGCTCACGGCCAGCGGCTGTACGCCGTCGCGCGACTCGGCGGCCGAAGGCGCCGCGCCACGGGGGCCCGCCGCGGTCGACGCGGCGCGTCTCGCGCAGGCGGACACCGAGCCCGGACAGTGGATGGCGCACGGGCGGACCTACGGCGAGCAGCGGTTCAGCCCGCTCGATCAGATCAATACGAGTACGGTGGGCCGCCTCGGCCTGACGTGGTTTGCCGATCTGGAGTCGCGGCGCGGGCAGGAATCGACGCCGATCATGGTCGACGGCGTCCTATACGTGTCCACGGCGTGGAGCCGTGTGAAAGCGTACGACGCCGCGACCGGCAAGCCGATCTGGTCTTACGACCCGGAAGTCCCCGGCGAGTGGGCCGTTCACGCCTGCTGCGACGTCATCAATCGCGGCGTGGCGGTGTGGGACGGCAAGGTATTCGTTGGCTCCTTCGACGGCCGCCTCATCGCGCTCGATGCGGCCACCGGCCGCGAGCTCTGGGACGTCAACACCATCGATCGCACCAGGCCGTACACCATCACCGGCGCGCCGCGCGTCGTCAAAGGAAAAGTGCTCATCGGCAACGCCGGCGCGGAGTTCGGCGTGCGCGGGTACGTCTCGGCGTACGACGCCCAGACTGGCGAGCTTGCGTGGCGCTTCTACACGGTGCCGGGTAATCCGGCCGACGGCTTCGAGCAGCCGATTCTCGAGAAGGCGGCGGCCACGTGGAACGGCGAGTGGTGGAAGCTGGGCGGCGGCGGCACGGTGTGGGACTCGATGGCGTACGACCCCGAGCTCGATCTCCTGTACATCGGCGTCGGCAACGGATCGCCGTGGAACCATCTGCTCCGGAGCAACGGCGAGGGCGACAATCTCTTTCTCGCCTCCATCGTCGCGCTCGACCCCGACGATGGGTCCTACGTGTGGCACTACCAGACGACCCCGG
>Ga0233425_10007470_pt1 | contig 15332 bp, 10 predicted proteins | sample Watercolumn_Towu_2_FD_181712 | JGI IMG/M metagenome (GOLD analysis project Ga0233425, IMG submission 181712) | Freshwater microbial communities from Lake Towuti, South Sulawesi, Indonesia - Watercolumn_Towuti2014_140_MG | ecosystem: Environmental > Aquatic > Freshwater > Lake | place...
GGTGGGCGCATCCATGCCGGCCACCTCGATGTTGCGCAGCGGCTCCTCGCGGCCGTCGGGCAGGACCTTGACGGCAAGAAGGGCGGGTTCGGCGCGCGTGCCGGCGCGCGCGCTGGGCGAGCCGGAGCCGAATTGGGGATTGGCGAGGCGGCGGACGATGATGCCGTACTCCTTGCCGCGCTGCTCGACGAGCTTCAGCAACTCGGTCTTGAGGGCGGCGGGGTCGAGGCCGTCGGCGGCGGAGACGATCACGTTGCTCGGCAGCGGGGTCGAGCCCTGCAGGCTGCCCGTGCTGCGCGCCACGCCCCGGATGGGAGCCCGCGAGACAAGGAGCGACTTGAGCCGGCCTTTCTCGACCAGCGTGACGGAGCGGGTGGGCACGCCCTCGTCGTCGACGCGCGCGTCGCCAAAGAGCGGGGCGCCGTTCAGTTCGGTGAGGGTGGCGTTGTCGACGACGGTAAAGATGTCGGGCAGCACGCGGGCGCCGAGTTTGTCGAGGAAGGGGTTGTCGGGCGGCGTCGGCGCGCCGGGAAAACCGCCGCGCCCGCCGCGTCCGCCGGTGGACTCGATGACGGGGCGGGGCCGCCCGCTGAGCAGCGGCGCGAACACCTGGGAGAAGATCTCGGCGGCGGCCTGGCCTTCGAAGAGCACGGGGCCGTTGTACTGATCGAGCAGGGCGGCCTCGCGCGCCGCGGAGAGGCGCCGGCCGAGGTCGCGCACGGCGTCGAGCAGCGCGGTTTTGTGGGGGAGCTCCGCCCACGTGCGGGCAAAGGTCTGGTAGAAATCGTCGAGGGGGTAACCGTCGGCCGCCTGGGTGGAGGCGGCGGCGCTGAGGCGGACCTGGAAGGCCGAGCGGGCGAACGAGCTGCCCTCGCTGTTGACGTACCGCGTGAGCTCCTCGGCCGCGTTGAGGCCGACGCTCGAGGTGGCGATGGCCGGGGTGTTGCGAAACACCGCGGAGAGCTCGCACACGAGCGCTTCGGCCTGATCGAGGTCGATGGGCGGGCCGGGGCGCAAGTCGGTGATGGTGGCGGGCGGCTGCGGGCTGAAGTCGGGCAGCACCTCGGTGCGGGTCTTGTTTTGCAGGGCCGCGCGTTTCTTCGAGAGCAGTTCGACCGCCTGCTTGTAGGCGCGGTCGGTGACGAGCCAGAGCTGGCGGCGCAGGACGTCGTAGTCGTCGTCGGTGGCGAGTCCGGCGACGACGTTGCCGCTGCCGCCGAAGCCGGCGGGCTGGAAATTGGTGTTGTCGAAGGCGGGGCTGCCGACGCGCACTTCGATCGTCACGGCGCGGCTGCGGTTTTCGCCGCGGCCGAGGGCGCTGCCGAACTGCGCGGCGACGCTCTGGTTGCGGGCATCGCGGACCCGGTACGAGATGAAGTAGGGTTTCTCGAGGTTCTCGAGCTGGAGCTGCGCCATCGAGCGGGCGAGTTCGTCGCGCATGGCGCGCATGACGGGGTCATGCGCGTCGCCGGGGGCGGCGGCGCGGGCGGGCGCGGGCAAGAGAGCCAGACCGGCCAGCGCGAGAGTCAGGCCGCCGGGACGAAGAGCGGGGCGACGCGGAGCCGGGTGAGAGCGGGAAAGGAGGAGGTGCATGGCGGGGGGCGTGGGGTGTTCTCAGGATTTGCCGGCGGGAGCGGGGAGGAGCGGGAGGCGTTCCTGGGATTTCTCCTTCTTTTGCACCTCGACCTGCGACAGCAGCAGGCTGGGCGAAACGGCGGAGACCGGCACCCAGCCTGATTCGGCGCCGCACATGCCGTTGAAGACGCCGGGCGCGTTGTCGGCGGCGGCGATCTTGCTGAAGGCGGAGAGCGGTGTGCCGATGAAATCCGCCCCGCGTACGAGCTCTTCGCGTCCGTCGGGGTAAATCCGATACACCATGATGGGCTGGACGTTGAAGGCATTGGGTTGGGAACGGCCGGTGATGGCGAAGCCGCCCTCGATGTCGGCGAAATACAGGCCGTACGGTTTCTTCTGCTCGGCGACGAGGCGGAGGAGCTCCTGCTTGAGGGCGGCAGGGGTGACGGGCTGGGTGGTTTCGACGATGAGGTTGGACTGGCGCGAGACGGCGGCGGCGCCGGTGGCCTTGCGGCCGTGGCCGTTGGAGACGGGGAATCCGTCGATCGGAATCCGCGCCATGAGGAAGCCGGTGAAGACGCCGGACTCGATCAGGGGCACGCGGCGGGCCTTCACGCCCTGGTTGTCGTAGAGGTAATGTCCGCCGAGTTCGGTGGCCCCGTGGCGATCGAGCCCGGGATCGCAATAGACCGCGAAGGTTTCGGGCAGCAGTTTCTGCCCGAGCATCTTCTTGAAGGTCTGGCCCTCCTCGGCGCGCTTCTGGCGGTGGCCCTCGATGCGGTGGCCGAAAACCTCGTGGAAGAACACTCCGGCCGCGCGGCCCGAGAGGATGGCGGGGCCGGCATAGGGATCGACCAGCGGGGCGACGCGCAGGGCCTCGAGGTCGGCGATGATCTTCTTCACCTCGGCCAGGACAGTCTCATCGGAGGGAAGCTGCTCGGGACGAAAGGCAAACCAGGTCTGGTAGCGCGGCAGTTCCATGCCGTCGTCGGCCTTGGTGACAGCGGTGACGGTGATGCGGCAGGCGGGCTGGGAGGTTTGCAGGAGGGTGCCTTCGGTGTTGGCGTACCAGCGGCTCTCGACCCCGACGGCGATCGACGCTTGGGCCAGGTAGATGTGCGGATGGGAGGCAAAGGGCGCGGTGAACCGGCGCACACGCTCCTCGAGGGCGCGGCGATCGACCGCGAGCGCGACCGCCTTCTCGGCGTGCCCATGGGCCGGCTCGCTGCAGAAGTCGGCGGATTTGTCCTCCTCCTCGACTTTCACCTGCACGTTGGTTTTGACGCGCGTGAATTGTTCGACGGCGGCCTTGTAGCGGCGGTCGGTCTGGTACCAAAGGGTCGCGCGGATGGCGTCGGGCGAATCCTCGACGGGAATCGAGGCGGCGCCGGCGCCTCCGCCGCCGCCACTCCCGCCGAAGCCGCCGCGGATGGCGTGCGTGTTGTCGAGGGCCGGGCTGCCGACGCGCAGGTCGATGTCGAGGGCGCGGCTCGCGCCCTCGTTGCTCGAGGTGAGTGCGCCAAACGAGCTGCTGACAGCGGTGCGGCGGTTCTCGGTGATCTCGTAGCTGAGAAAATACGGCGGCATCGGCTGGCCCTTGAGCGCGGCCATCGAATGTTCGAGCTCGGCCTGCATCGCGGCGAGGACGGGAGTGGCGCCGGGCGGGAGGGCGCCGGCGGCCTGGGCGCGCGGCGCGGCGGCGGCGGCGAAGGCGAGCACGATGGCAATGGGGGCGGTAGAGGGGACGAAGCGGTTCATGGGAAGAAATGGGCAGGGGTGGTGCGTGGGCGCGGGAGTGCCCGATGCAGACGCACTCCGGGCGCCCGTGCAAGAACTGGATGGCGAGGGATTGCTCAGCGCGGGGTGTGGAATCTCCGGGGCGGGCAACTTCGCTCTCGCCTCACACGGCCGGGGCCGCAGAATCCGGCGACGAGAAGCCGTACGGAAAGGGAACCCCCTATGAAGAAGATCACTTCGGAGCATCGTTCGGACCGCCTCACGCGGCGCCAGTTTGTCGGTCAAGGCCTGGCGACCGCCGGGTACCTCGCCAGCGCACCGGCTTTCTTGCGCGGGCAAAACCTGAACAACAAACTGAATATCGCGTTCATCGCCTGCGGTGGCCGCGCCAATGCGAGCTTCAACGAACTCACGGTCGCGCCGGGTCGCGCGGGCGGCGACAAGAAGCGCGGGAATTCGTCCGGCGTCTCGCAACCCGGGCCGCACCCCGACGAAAACGTCGCCGTGATTTGCGACATCAACCAGACGGCGGTCGACGCCGCCGGGCAGCGGTTTCCCAAGGCGAAACGCTACAACGACCTCCGCCGGGTCTTCGATCATCCGAACGATTTCGACGCCGTCGTGGTCAGCACGAGCGAGCACACGCACGCGTTTGCCACCTACCTGGCGCTGATCCACGGCAAGCACGTCTTTTGCGAGAAACCGCTCACGCACAATGTGTGGGAGGCCCGGCTCATCCGCGAGACCGCGGCGAAGCATCCGAAGCTGTCGACGCAGATGGGCAATCAGGGCCACGCCTCGGACATGCGGCGGACGATCACGGAAATCCTGCGCACAGGTGTGATCGGGCCGGTGCGCGAGGTGCACGTCTGGGCGGAGCGGGCGTGGGGCCTGCAGGACGCGGCATCGGCCGAGCGATTCGACAAGCCGCACGGGTTCTATAATGGGATCCAGATCGTCGATCGCTTCAAGGAGGAGATGCCGGTGCCATCGCACCTCCACTGGGATCTCTGGCTGGGCCCGGCGCCGCTGCGGCCGTTTCATGAGACCTACTTCCCCGGGCCGCGCTGGTACCGTTGGTGGGACTTTGGCAACGGCACGATGAGCGACCTCGGCTGCCACGACAATGACGTGCCGTTCACCGCGCTCGACATCCGGCAGCCCCTGACGATCGAGGCCCAGTCGCCGATGGGACCGGCCCATCGCGAGCTGGCGCCGGCGACCATGCGGGTGATCTTCGAATTTCCGGCCGTGGGCTCAGCCCCGCCGGTCAAGCTGTACTGGTACCAGGGCAACCTCAAGCCGCCGCAATGGACGCCGGCCATGGGCGGGCGCTCGCAACTGTTTGTCGGCGACAAGGGCATGCTGCTCGGCAACGGCAAGCTGCTGCCGGAGGAGAAGTTCAAAGGCTACCAGCCGCCGGCCCCGACCCTGCCGCGATCGCCAGGGCACTGGGTGGAGTGGGTGAACTATGCCAAGGGTCTCGGGCCCGTGCCGGGTTCGAACTTCCAATACTCCGGTTGGACCACCGAGGCCAACCACCTCGGCAATGTGGCCTACCGGACGGGCAAGAAGCTCGAGTGGGACTACGTGAACCTGCGGGCGAAGAACGCGCCCGAGGCCACCCCGTTCATCAAACGTCCCGCCTACCGTAAGGGCTGGGAAGGGATTCTGAAGGCGTAGCCCTGCCGCCGCTGCGCGGCGGCAGTGAGGCGGACCGGCGGCCCGCCGTGAAGTCGAGTTGCGCCGCGAGGTCGCCACCTATGCGGCGGCAGTGAGAATGGCCGCGAGTTCGTCGTTGGTCAGCGCGATCGGATTAGCCTTCATGCTGCTCGAGCGGGCGGCGGCCGAGACCACTTCGACGTGGCGGACGGGCGTAAGGCCGCAAGCGGAGAGGGGACGGATGCCCAGGTCGGCGACCAGCCCGGCGACCCAGCGCACGCCGTCGGCGGCCGTGGCGTGCGCCGCACCGGTGAGCAGGCGCGCAACCTCGTCGTAGCGACGGATAGCCTCGGATTGCGGCGCGCGGGCGTGCAGGGCGCGGAGATTTGCCGCCATGACGTGCGGGAGCAGCGCCGCGCAGACGGCGCCGTGCGGCGCGGGGAACATGCCGCCGATCGGCCCGGCAAAGCCGTGCACCGCGCCCAAGCCCGCGTTGGCCAGCGCGAATCCGCCGAAGAGACTGGCGAGCGCGAGGTCGGTTCGCGCGGCAGCATCGCGGCCGTGGTCGCAGGCGCGCCGGAGCGAGCGGGCGACGCGGCGCAGGCCATCGACGCAAAGGGCGTCGGTCATCGGCTGGGCGCGGCACGAAGTGTACGGTTCAATCAATTGCGTGAGGGCATCGAGTCCGGTGGCGGCGGTGAGGGCGGGCGGGAGATCGTGGGTGAGTTCCGGATCGACAAGGGCGATGCGCGGCAAGAGGTGGAGGCTGCGCAGGCTGACCTTGACTCGGTGGGGCGGGGAAAACAGCACCGCGTTGCGCGTGACCTCGGCGCCGGTGCCGGCGGTGGTGGGAATCGCGAGGCACGGGCCGGCGGCGCGGGCGAGCGGCTGGGCGCGACCGACCACCTCGAGGTAATCCGCGAGCTCGCCGGGGTTGGTCAGGAGCGCGGAGACGGCCTTGGCGGTATCGAGCGCACTGCCGCCGCCGAAGCCGATTACGCCATCGCAGCCGGCAGCGCGGGCCTGGACGGTGGCGCGCGCGACGTCGTCGGTCGACGGCTCGCCGCCGACGGAACAGACCGTGGCGGCGACCTGCGCGGCAGCCAGAGCTTCGAGCAGGCGCGCGGCGCGGCGCGGATCGCGACCGGTGACAACGAAGGCGTGGCGCCCGAGTTCACGCGCGAGCGGGCCGACTTGAGCGAAGGAACCCGGCCCGAAGACGACGCGCGCGGCGGTGGCGAACTCGAAGCGCATGGTTTCTTTGCGGCGCAAGAAAACCTAAAATTCGGAATCGGCGGGGAACAGGTTGGCGTACTTTGCGCTGGTGCGCGGCGTGGCCATCATCGGCGCGACGGCATCGCGCCAGGCGGCGTAGTGGGCGGTCGCCTTGTGCGCGGCGGGCGCGGCGGCGTCGCGGTAGGCTTCCACCAGCACAAAGCGGGTCGGATCATCGGACTGCTGGAGAACATCGAACCGGGCGATGCCGGGTTCTTCGAGGCTGGCGCGGGCGTTGGCGAGCGTCGCCGTCTGGAACGCCGCGACGTACTCCGGTTTGACGTGGACGTGAACGTGGACGATCAACATGCCGCACAGTCTCGGCGCTTCGGTGGACTGGCGCAATCTTCGGATGCGCGTGCTCCACGGCCAGGGGGCCAGCCGGGTGCACCGGGTGCAGGTGCGACCGACGTGGGCGAGCGCGCGCCGGCCCGTCAGTTTGCCTTGCCCGGGGTGACGGGTGGAGCCTACGCTGCGAGAGTTCAGCACGACTCAACCAGCCCGACTGACAATGAAAACACGACAATTCATTCCCGCCCTGGTTTGCACTCTGGCCATTGCCGGCGCCGTGGCGATGCGCGCAGCGGACACGCAGGCGCCGCCGCCGAAGAACCCGGGAGACATCGCGTACGAAGAATTCAACAAGGTGCGCAATGCGCCGGGGGCGAGGGATCAGGCCCAGTTCCAGAAGGTCATCGCTGCCGGGATGTCCTATCTGCTGAACCACTCGACCTACTGGCGGGTGAACGAGGTCGTGAACAATCTGGCGTTCTACGCCGGTAGCATCGACCGCAAGCAGGCCGCGTTGCGGACGTCGTACCTGTCGTTCCTCAAACTCGAAGTCACCAACCTGCGCTACAAGGAAGGCGTGAGCGACAACACCAAGGCGGCGCTGGCGGCGGTGGACGCGGCGATCGCGGATTTTGAGGTGCGCGATGCGTTCAACCGCGACAATCTCACGAATCTGCGGGAGAAGATCGACGCGCTGGCCGAGGCGCCCGGGGGCGGGCGTTTTCTCGTCGAGCGCGAGCGATCCTATGTGCATGTGCTCACGGTGGGCACCTCGCTTGCCCGGGCGGAGGAGCACTTGAAGACGCTATTGAACCACAAGGACAAGGGGGTGGCCGGCATGGCGCGCTCCGAACTGAACCTGGTGGAGGTCAAGAAGGAGCCCTATGCCCTGGCGTTCACGGCGCTCGACGGAAAGCAGGTCGATTTCGCGCAGCTTCGCGGCAAGGTCGTCGCGCTCTATTTCTGGAGCAGCACGAACAAGGGGTCGATCGGCAATTTCGAAACGCTGAAACAGGTGTATTCGGACTACCGCAAGCGCGGCTTCGACGTGGTGACGGTCTCGTTCGACAAGGCGGAGGACCGCGCCAAGGTCGAGGCGGCGGTCAAGGAGAACCGCATCGCGTGGCCGGTGCACTTCGACGGCAAGGGCAACAAGACCGAATTCGCGGCGAAGCTCGGGGTGACCGATGTATCGCGGCTGCTGGTGTTCGACCAGAAAGGCATGCTGCAACACTCGATGCAGGGCACCAGCCTGACGGTGAACCTGCCGCTCAATCAGCTGGAGGGGCAGGTGCGGCGGTTGCTCGGAATCAAGTAGGGCGGGCCGTGGCGATGGCGGCCGACTCCGGTGCGGCCGGCGGGCCGGCCTCCGCGGCGGAACTGGCGCGGGACCAGGCCGCGCGTTTCGGCGGGGTGGCGCGGCTCTTCGGCCGCGCGGCGCAGCCGAGGCTGGCGGCCGCGCACGTGTGCGTGGTGGGGGTCGGCGGCGTGGGTTCATGGGTGGTCGAAGGCCTCGCCCGCAGCGGGATCGGCGCGCTCACGCTCGTGGACCTCGACGACGTCTGCCTCACGAACGTGAACCGCCAGCTTCCGGCGCTCGACGGACAGATCGGACGGCCCAAGGTGACGGCGCTCGCCGAGCGCGTGCGCCTGATCAACCCGGCCTGCCGGGTCGAGACGCGGTGCGAGTTCTTCACGGCGGAGTCGGCCGGGCGGCTGCTTGCGCCGGGCTACCGTTTTGTGATCGATGCGGTGGACCGGCGTTCGCACAAAGCGCTGCTCATCGCCGGAGCGTGGGCGCGCGGCGTTCCGGTGTTGACGATCGGCGCGGCGGGTGGGCGCCGCGATCCCACGCGGATTCGAACGGGCGATATCGGCGAGGCGGCGGACGAGTTGTTGCGACAGGTGCGAAAAAAACTGCGGCGCGACCATGGCTTCGCGGCCGGCGCCCACCGCGGGACGACGCGGATGGGAGTGCCGTGCGTCTGGTCCGACGAGCGTCCGGTTTATCCCTGGGCCGATGGCACGTGTGCGGCCGAGCCCGAACCGGGCGGCGAGTTGAAGCTCGACTGCGAGAGCGGCTTGGGCAGCGCGGTGTTCGTCACCGCCACGTTTGGGTTTGCGGCGGCGGGCGAGGTCGTGCGGCGGATCGCAGGGTAGTGCTGTCCGGTGCCTTTCCCCTGAAGAACGCGCCCAATCTCAATGTCACTTAATAGGTGACATTCCCTCTGAGAAACGGCGGGTTTTCGGTCGGCGACATCACAAAGCGAGGGTAACCCGACCTACCGCTTGCGCTTCTTGGGAGCGGGGGCGGCCGGCGGGGGATCGCTGAGCGCGAGGGCCTTGGTTTCCTCCAGGTGCCGCGTCCAAAGCGTCTCGAGGCGCTGCACGTGTTCGGGGTGCGCAGCGGCGAGGTTGTGCGACTCGCCGCGGTCGCGGCTCAGGTCATAGAGTTCCCAGGCCCCGTTCTTGAGGGCGACGAGTTTCCAGTCGCCCGCGCGGATTGCCCGGTTGCCCTCGTGTTCCCACCAGAGGAAGTCGCGGGCGATGGCGGTGTCGCGGATGAGGACAGGGACGAGGCTGCGGCCGGGGGCGGGGGGAACAGGCAGGCCCATCCACGAGGCGGGCTTCGGGGCCGCCGTCAATTCGAGCAGGGTTGGAACGATGTCGATCAGGTGGGCGGGCGTGTGGCGCAGTTCTCCGCGGGCGGAAAGACCGGCGGGCCAGTGGACGATGAGCGGGGTGGCGATGCCACCCTCGTGCACCCAGGTCTTGTGCCGGCGGAACGGGGTGTTGGCGGCGCTCGACCAGCCCGGGCCGAGGCAGAGAAAAGAGGCCGCCGAACCCGGGGACGCGGCCGGGTCGTGGCCATCGCCGCGCACCATGATCTCTGCGCTGGCGCCGTTGTCGGAGGCGAAGAGGATGAGGGTGTTCTCGTAGGCGCCCATCACCTTGAGCTGATCCAGCACCCGGCCGATTTCGCGATCCATGCGGTCGACCATCGCGGCGTGGATGGACATTTTCGTGGCCTGAAACCTGCGTTGCTCCCCGGTGAGTTCGGTCCACGGCAGCGGCCGATTGATTTCGCCGGGGCCGAGGAGCCCGAGGTCCTTGGGAAAATCGTAGGGCGGTCCGACGTCGCGTTCCATGGCGGGCAAGGGATGCGAGACGAGGCCGAGTTGCTTCTGGCGATCGTAACGGGTGGCGGCGATCGCATTCCAGCCCTGGTGGTAGGTGTCGCGGTATCTTGCGATGTCGGCCGCGGGGGCATGGAGCGGGAAGTGCGGCGCGGTGAAGCACAAGTAGTGGAAAAACGGCCGGTCGGGGTGCCGGGCCGCGTGTTCGCGCAGGTACTTGATCGCGTGATCGGCGGCGGCGGTGGTGGCGTAGTAGTCGGGGGTCTGGGTGTCGGGCGCGCCGTCGTCGGTATTGCCGGGGGCCTTGAAGTAGCTGTTCTGGCCGGCGCCGATCTCGAAGCTGTGGTCGAAACCGTTGGCGAGCGGCCGGCCGTCGAGGTGCCATTTGCCCGAGTGGTAGTTCCGGTAACCGAGCGGCCGGAGGAACTCGGTGAGGAGCGGCGCCCAGCGCGGACGCACCCCGCGGGCGCCGCCACCGCTGGCGATGCCCGGCACGAGGTCGCGGCGGACCTGCTGCGCGTAATAGCCGGTCATCACCGCGGCGCGCGACGGCCAGCAGCGGGTGGTGTTGTAGAATTGCGTGAAGCGCAGACCACCTGAAGCGAGTGCATCGAGCTGCGGCGTGGCGATCTCGCCTCCATAGCAGCCGAGGTCGGAGTAGCCAAGATCGTCGGCGAGGATGAGCAAGATGTTGGGCCGGTCGGCGGGGGCCGCTGAGGCGGCGAGCACCGCGAGAAGCAAGGAGCACAGCGCGAGGATGGGTTTCATGAGCGGATCGACGGCACGATGTGCAGCACACCACCTCTCTCGCAGAACGCAAGCGACGGCCGACCCAGTCGCTCTCCCATCCGGCAACTCTCCCGGTCAGCAGCAGGCGCGGCTACTTCATCCCGATGCCATAAAGGTGCCGCACTCCGCGGATGAAGATCTGCCCGCGCGAGATTGCGGGGGAGCCGTAGGTCTCCTCGCCAAGGGCGTTCACCCCGAGCAATTCGAAGGTGTCCTGCGCTTTGACGACCCAGCACTTCCCGTCGTCGTCGAGGAAATAGACGTTGCCGCCCGCGACCACCGGGCTGGCGCTGTGGTGCCGGCCCAGGCGTTGGAGCCAGATTTCCCTCCCGGTGCGTGGGTCGGCGCAACTGCCGATGCCCTCGTCGTTCACCACAAACGCCCGCCGGCCGTGCGCCACCGGCGACGGCACATACCCGCCCCGGGTCATCTTCTCGAGGTTGAAGACCACGTGCGTCCGGGTGACGTTGCCCAGGCCGGTCGGATCGATCGCGCAGATCCCGCGCTTGGGAAAGCCGTAGGTCATGAACACGACCTCATCGACGTAGATCGGGCTCGACACGAATTGCTCGGTCGGGCCATCGACCATCCAGAGAAGTGTGCCGTGGTCGGGGTCGTAGGCGGCCACGCTCAGGCTGCCCGAGAGCACGAGCTGTTTCCGGCCGCCCACCGCGATGACGGTGGGCGGGCAATAGGAGCGGGTGTGGTTGGGCCGGGCGGTGCGCCAGCGCTCCCGGCCCGTGGCTTGATCCAAGGCCACGAGGTACCCATCGCCGTCTTGATCGCCGTTGAGGATAATCAGATCCTGGTACGGCACGACCGTGCTGCAGTAGCCGTGTCTGCTGAGCAGCGGGCCCGGGACGACTTTCCAGACCGGCGTCCCGTCGCACGCATCGTAGCAGACGACCGTCATGTTGGGATGATCCATGAAACTCACCCAGACGAGGCGCCCATTGGTGGCGGGAGTCGAGCTGGCGTGGCTGTTCAACCGGTGGATCGACTTTTGCGGTTTGGCCGGCAGGCCCTGCTGCCACTGCACCTCGCCGGTCAGGCGATTGAAGCAGAGCAAGAGATGGCGCTGCTCGGCGTCGAGGTAGGTGGTCACGTAGACGCATGCGCCCGCGACGATGGGGGAGCTGTGGCCCTTGCCGGGAAGAGGTGTTTTCCAAGCGATGTTCTCGGTCTGGCTCCACCGGAGCGGGACGTTGCTCTCGTCGCACGTGCCATCGCCGCGCGGCCCCCGCCAGCAGGGCCAGTCGGCAGCTGAGGCCGGCGCTGCCCACCCGCACCACCAGAGCAGAGCGATCCGGAGACGCGAAGTGACGGTGCAAGAAGGGAACTGCATGGAGAGGGGTGGTTGAAGGAGGTTTGCAAGGAGACTCAACGGACGTGCCGGCGGCGGACAACGCCGAATCGCCGGGAGATAGGTGGCGCGTCTCGGCAGGCGGAAGGCCCTGAGCCCCGCGAGAGGGCTGGGAGCCTCGTGCTCGGCAAAGCGGCTGGTCGAGCGGACGTCGTCGCCGCCGTCCGCGCAAAGTGCGGGCTCATCCACGCCAGCCGTGCACAGCTTCGATCAGGGCGACGACGTTCTCGGGCGGCGTGCCCGCCTGGATGTTGTGGCAGGAGCACGGGATGTAGCCGCCGCCGGCGCCGAGGGTCGCGAGGCAGGCGTGGACTTCGCGGCGGACGTCGGCCGGGCAGCCGAAGGGCAGCACCCGCTGGTTGTCGATGCCGCCGTGAAAGACGAGGTGCCGGCCGAAGTCGCGCTTGAGCGCGGCACGCTCCATCCCGGGGCAGACATGCTGGATCGGGTTGAGCACGTCGATGCCGCACTCGATCAAGTGGGGAATGAAGGCACGGGCGGCGCCATCCGTGTGAAAGAGGGCTCGCTTGCCGCAACGGTGGATGAGTTCGACCCATCGCCGGAGCCGGGGCTGGAAGTGCCGCTGGTAGGCGGCGGTCGAGACGAGCTGGCTTTCCTGCGTGCCCATGTCGTCGGAGATAAACACGAGGTCGATCAGCCCGCCGAGTTCCGCGAGAAAGCGTTCGAGCATGTGGGTCTGAATCGCCTCGATGCGGTCGAGGGCGGCCTCGAGAAATTCGGGTTCCGCCGCCACGTCGAGCAAGGCGTTTTCCATCCCGCGCAGGTGGCAATAGATCTCGAAGTGCGAGATCCACGGGCCGATGGTGGCGAACTCGAAATAGCGGGCGCGCTGGGCGAGGTCGCGCGCGGCGGCGTAGTTGAAGCGGGCGGGGTCGGGCCAGTACGCATAGTCCGCGAGTTGCGTCGGATCGGTGTAGCCCGCGAGCGGTCCTGCGCCGAACTCCTGGTAGGTCGCCAGGCCGGATCGAACCGCATGCGTCGGCACACCCCACGGATCGCGTCCGGTGCTCGCGTTGGGGTCGAAGCTCGTCGCGCCGTAGCCAGGGAAGATCCAGACGAGCTTGTCGACGCCGAGCTTTTGATAGAGCGCGAATTCGTCCGCTTCGCCCGCGTGGAGTCGGAGACCGGCGAGCACCTCGGGCGTGAGCCAGAGATCGACCGGCACCCGGTCGACGGGCTGGCGGGCGATCGTCCGAAGCAGGCGTTCGCGCGAGGTCATGGCTGGCGGGGAACTGTCAGACCAGACTGCCGCCCAGGACAATCCCCAAGCGCGGATCGCCGGCGCGACCGCCAACGCTCTCCGCTGGCGTTTCTCGGAATAGTGGTCAACGTGCCGGCTTCCCACCTCCCCCCATGAAGCATCACCTCATTCGTTTCACTCTAGTTGTCGCGGGCGCGTCGGCGCTGGCGGTTGGACTGTCGGCGGCGGCACCGGCCACGCCCAAGATGCAGTTTCCGGCGCCGAGCCCGGCGAGCACGCTGAAGCAGCGCGTGGGCCTGACCGACATCGAGATCACCTACGCGCGCCCGAGCATGAAAGGGCGCAAGATTTTCGGCGGCCTCGTGCCGCTGGGCCAGATTTGGCGGACCGGCGCCAACACCGCGACGAAGATCTCCCTCAGCACGCCGGTGAAGTTCAACGGCGCAGAGGTGCCGGCCGGCACGTACGAACTGTTCACGATTCCCGGCGAGGCGGAGTGGACTGTAATCGTCCACAAGCACATGTCGCAGTGGGGCTCGTACTCGTACGATGCGAAGAATGACGTCGCGCGGGTGAAGGCGAAGCCGATCGCGCTCGCGACGCCGATCGAGAGCCTCGCCATCGGGCTGAACGACCTGCGCGACACCAGCGCCACGCTCTCCATCGCGTGGGAAAAGACCCGCGTGCCGATCAAGCTCGAGGTCGACACCGTCGGCGCCCTGGTGCCGCAGATCCAGGCGGCGATGCAGGCCGAGGGGGACAAGCCGTATTTCCAGGCGGCGATGTTCTACTTTGAAAACGGCCTCGATCTAAAGCAGGCGCTCGAGTGGATGAACGCCGGTCTCGCCAAGCAGCCCGACGCATTTTGGATGCACTACCGGAAGGGACTCCTGCTCGCCAAACTGGGCGACAAGGCCGGAGCCATGGCCGCCGCGAAACAGTCGATGGAACTCGCGGCGAAGCGCTCGGGCGAGCTCAAGGAAGAGTACCTCCGGCTGAACGAGGCGCTGATCGCGAGCTTGCGGTAACCCGCCGCGCCGGGTCGGGCAGCGCACCGGACGCGGCGCTGGATGTCCCGACCCGAGGCCGACCTTGTTGGGTGCTGCCACCTGTCGGCCCCCGCCGCGGTCCGGAAGAAATGTCACTTATTAAGTGACATTCCATGGAGTTTGGGCGAGTTCCACTGCGCCGCACGAGGTGCGCAGGCGCCTGCTCGTGCGAACGAGCGGGGGCGGCAATGTCACTTATTAGGTGACATTGAGATTGGGCGGTGCCTGCGAGTGGGAGCACCGTCTTTTCAGGATGTCGTGAGAAGACGCCCACCGTGGAAACGGGATGACCATGCTGTGCGGGTACGCTCCCCTGGATCGCAGATCTGCGCGACAAAGGCGTGGCCTTCGCCGGAGACTGCGGCGAACAGACTGTCGCGCCACCAGGAGCCGAGAACTCATGACGGCGTGGGGCAGGCTTGCCGCCTGCGCAACGGGCAGTCGGTACCGACTGACGGCGGCTCAGCGCGGCGGCGGGGTGGTTCGAACGAACGGGGCCGGCAGTTCGCACGCCGCGAAGCCTCCGCCGATGAAGGCGGCGCCATCTTCCGGGCCCAACGCGGAAAACGGCCGAAAGCCGGCGGCTCGATGATCCGCCGCATGGTCGAGCGGCCGGTATCCCAACCGGCGGGCCGCTTCGTCGGGGAAGAACGGATCCGGGCAGTTTGACGTGCCATAGACGATGGTGCAGTCGATGTCCTCGTGTTCGAGGCCGATGGCGATCAGTTGCGCGAGATCGCGACCGCTGATCCAGAGGCGCTCGCGCCGGCCATCGGTGGCCCTGGGATCGGCGTTGCCGATGCGGATGATCAGGCTCCGGATGGAGAAGCGGCGGGAGTAGAGCGCGCAGGCGGCCTCGCCAAAAGCTTTGCTCAAGCCATAGAATCCGTCGGGGGCGATGGGCGCATTCTCACCACTTCTACCGGCGGGAAGGAGGCCGACGACATGGTGGCTGCTGGCGAAGACGAAGCGAGACACGCCCTGCGACCGGCACGCCTCGAGCAAGGCGAGCACCGCGCGGTAGTTCGGCACCAGCGTGTCTTCGAAGGAGACCGTGTCGGCCACGAGGCCGGCCAGATGCACGACGCCACGGGTGCCCTCGACCGCGCGACCCGCCACCGCGGGATCGGCAAGATCGCCCGCGACGATCTCATCGTCTTCCGCCGCAGGTGCCAGGGGCCGGAGATCGCAGAGGCGGAGGGCATAACGCGCCGCGAGCAGGGGCCGCAGGA
>Ga0233425_10007471_pt1 | contig 15331 bp, 11 predicted proteins | sample Watercolumn_Towu_2_FD_181712 | JGI IMG/M metagenome (GOLD analysis project Ga0233425, IMG submission 181712) | Freshwater microbial communities from Lake Towuti, South Sulawesi, Indonesia - Watercolumn_Towuti2014_140_MG | ecosystem: Environmental > Aquatic > Freshwater > Lake | place...
TGTTGTTCACCAGCGCGTTGGCGAAGGCCAGCTCCGCCGCCGAGCCGCGCGGGCCCATAATCAGGTCGATATGCGCGACTTCGTTGCCCTCGCCGACCAGCGACTCGCCGACCAGCATCTTGTTGATCAAAGCCATGTGCGTCCCCTTTCAAGAATCTTTTCGTTCTCCCGCCGCACGGTCACGGCGGGCGCCCCCCTATTCGCGGCGGCTGCCGAAACCTCGCGCCGCCTCGGTCAAGAAGCGCCGCGACCTGTCTCGCGGCGACAACTCAACCATTTTTGTGCGCGTTTGCCAAGATGCGCAAATCTCACACGAGTTGGCGCGCCAAGGCGAAAGCGTGGCGGAAATCGAGGCACAGCGGCTCGTCGGACGTGACCATCTGCTTGAACAGTCCGGCCTCCGTGCCGTATTTGACGTTGCCGATCGCCAGCGCGCCGATGCCCAGAGCCCCGCTCGGCGACACCACGACGCCGTTGTCGTGCAGGCCGCAGCCTTCGACGCCGAGCGGCGGAACCGCGTTCACGTCCGCGGCGATGAGCAGCTTCGGGGCGGCGGCGAGATCGGCCTTGGAGAGAACCTGCACGCCGGCGCGGGCGGCGCACAGCGCGATCTCGTGATCCACCAGCAGCGAGCGGACCTGTTCGGGCGTGCTGCCGTCGGCCGGCGTCGTCTTGACGCCGAAGCGCTTTTCCATTTCTCCGGCGATCTTGGCGACGCGGTCGAGACCGCTATAGCCGACGATCGTGACCTTGGCGCCTTCGAGCGCGGAAATCACGGCGGCCGAGAAGCCGACGACGCCGGTCGCGCCGTAAATGACGACGTTCGATCCCTTGAGTTCGCGATTCTTCTTTTCGCGCAACACCTTTTCGACGCAGGCGACCATGGCGCCGGCCGTGGTGAAGGAACCGTACGGATCCGCCATCATCGACACTTCGAACGGCTTCAGCAGCGCCTTCTTGGCCACGTCCAGCATGTCGAGCGCCAGAATCGCGTCGCGGCCGGCGAAGAAGATGCCGGTGCGCAGCGCCGCCGTCGGCGAGCGCGAGAACATAGCGTCCTGAACCAGCGCCGTCACCTCGTCGAGCGTGACGTTGGTGTAAGGAATTGCGTCGTCGTAGCCAGCGTCGAGAGCCATGTTCACGTCGAAGGGGCTCATGTGCTTGAGCGTGCTGAACATGTGCAGAATTGCTTTGGCGGCCATGGACTGTTCCAACCTTTCGTCGTTAAGGCGCCGCGCCCGGTTCGGCGCGTGCGGGGAGGGAGGGCGCGCTTCGCGCGCGCGTGGCGAGGCTGGCGCGCTTTCCGATCGGACGGAATCGTTCGATCGATAAAAAAATCGCGCCAACTCAAACGGTTGGAGCAAATCCTCGCCGAAGAAGCCCCTCGACTATTCGGGATTCGCTCTCGCGGAGGCCCGGCCCGGCGGGATGCAGGAGCCTCAAACGCAGCCCGGAGCCGTCCGACGAGTCGGCATAGACCCCAGAACGGCCGCCTTGTCCAGTGGCATATTTCGCGCATATTTCGCGCAACGGCGCGCCCGCGCGAGGCGGCGGCGAGAACCGCGGCGCGGTTCGCCATTCGGCTCTGTCATTCGGCGTAGGGCGAAACCGCTGTTGCCCGCGGGCCGGATTTTCGCTCTAAGCTGCGCTGCCGTCCGGGAGCCGATCGAAGTATGCCGAATTTGAAACGCCGCGCCGTCCTGCTCGCGCTTTGGCTTGGCCTTGGCTCCGCCGCTACGGCCCAGTCGACGCGCGATCAGGGCGACTGGCCGTGCCGCCAGATTCGCGTGCCCGGCCTTGCGATCGCCAGCGTCTGGACCGGCCCGGACATCGGGGAGGCGGCGAAGACCTGGCGCGACGACGCCGAGCTTTCCGATCTCGTGGCGCGCCTCGCGGCGCGGCGCACGCCGATCGAGGCGGCGGAAAAGCTCGTCGCCGAATTCGCCAAGGCCGCAGGGGACAAGCGCAAGGAGCGGCTGACCGCCCTGTTCGCGGGGGTCTTTGCGCGGCTCGACGCGGAGCGCGGCGAAGTGATCGCCGGTCTCGACCGCTACGGCCGGACGCAGAAGGACATGGCCGAGAAGACGCGGGTCAAGACCCAGGAGCTGCGCGCGCAGCAGGACAAGGGCGCCGACGCCGCCAAGCTCGCGGAGCTTTCCGAGGCGCTGCAATGGGATTTGCGGCTCTTCGAGGAGCGGCGCAAGGCCGTCGCCTTCGTGTGCGAGACGCCGGCGCTGATCGAGCAGCGACTCGGCGCCCTCGCCCGCGCCATCCTTTCTCGAATGTACTGATGACGGCCCCTCCCTCGCCAATCTGGCGCCCCTACACTCAGCACGCCTTGCAGCCGGACGCGATCGAAATCGTCCGCGCCGAGGGCGCCTATCTCGATGCGGCCGACGGGCGCCGTTTTTTCGACGCCATCTCCTCCTGGTGGGTGATTACGCACGGCCATCGGCGGCCCGAGATCATGCAGGCGATCCGCGACCAGACTGAAAGGCTCGATCAGATCATCTTCGCGGGCTTCACGCACGAACCCGCCGAACGTCTGGCGCGCCGCCTCGTCAACATCGCGCCGGACGGGCTCGATTACGTCTTCTTTTCCGACAGCGGCTCCACCTGCGTCGAGGTCGCGATCAAGATGGCGCTCGGCTATTGGCGCAATCGCGGCGAGGCGCGCACGCGCGTGATCGCGCTGGAGCACGGCTATCACGGCGACACGATCGGGACCATGTCCGCCGGCGCGCGCGGCGTGTTCAACGCCGCTTACGAACCCTTGCTGTTCGACGTGGCGCGCGTTCCCTTTCCGCATGAGGGGCGGGAGCAGGAGACGCTCGACGCGCTGGAGCGCGCCTGCCGCGAAAACGCCGCCGCCTTCGTCGTCGAGCCGCTTGCTCTGGGCGCCGGCGGGATGCTCGTCTATTCCGCCGCGGCGCTCGGCGAGATGAAGCGGGTTTGCGAGCGTCATGGCGTTCTCTTCGTCGCCGACGAGGTGATGACCGGCTTCGGGCGCACGGGGACGCTGTTCGCCTGCGAGCAGGCGGGCGTCGTTCCCGACATCGCCTGCTACGCCAAGGGGCTGACCGGCGGCGCGCTGCCGCTCGCCGTGACGCTGTGCAAGGCGGAGGTGTTCGAAGCGCATCTGTCGCCGGATCGCGCCCGCGCCTTTTTTCATTCGAGCTCCTACACGGCGAACCCCATCGCCTGCGCCGCGGCGCTGGCCAATCTCGACCTCTGGGCGAGCGGCGAGCCGCGCGCACGCGTCGCGGCGCTCGGCGCCATGCAGGAGGAGCGGCTTGCGCGCCTGGCCGCCGACCCGCGGTTCGAGAATCCGCGCCGCATGGGCACGATTGCGGCCCTCGATCTGCGGGCGCGGCAGAGCGGCTATCTCGCCGCGGTCGGGCTCGATCTTCTGCGCTTCTTCAACGACCGCGGCCTGCTGCTGCGCCCGCTCGGGCCCACGATCTATGTGCTGCCGCCCTATTGCGCGAGCGCGGGAGACCTCGACCTTGCTTACGACGCCATCGCCGAGGCGGCGGAAAAATTCGCGGCGTGACGGCTGCGCTGCGCGGGTGACGCGCCCGCCCGAACGGGATAGAGCGAATTCCGAAAAAGTTGACAGACTTTTTCGACAAGAATTCGCTCCATCGTTACGATCTGGCGCGATTTCTTATCGATCGAACGTTTCCGTTCGATCGGAAAGCGCGCTAGAAGGCGCCATGTCCAAACGTTCCACCAGCGCGCCCGCCGGCGCCGGCGTTACGACGGCGACCGTGACCGAGGACGAAGCCGGCCTGCGCGTCGATCGCTGGTTCAAGCGCCGCTATCCGGCGCTCGCTCTCTCGCATCTCGCCAAGATTTGCCGCAAGGGCGAGGTGCGCGTCGACGGCAAGCGGATCGAGACCTCGACGCGTCTCGAAGAAGGCCAGAAAATCCGCATTCCCCCGCTCAGGCTCGACGCGCCGGCGGCGCCGGCGGTCAAACGCGCCTCGCCCGACGACGCGCGCGACCTCGCGGCGATGACGCTGTTCGAGGACAAGGACGTGCTCGTGCTCGACAAGCCGTTCGGCCTCGCGGTGCAGGGCGGCTCCGGCACGAAACGCCATATCGACGCAATGCTGGAGGCGTTGGCCAAGGGCGATTCGCGTCCCGTGCTGGTGCATCGGCTCGATCGCGACACCTCGGGCGTGCTACTGATCGCCAAAAACCGGCGCACGGCGGCGGAGCTTGGCGAAATCTTCCGTTCGCGTCAGGCGAAAAAGATTTACTGGGCGCTGGTCGAAGGCGTGCCCAAGCCCGCGCAGGGGCGCGTTTCGCTCTATCTCGCCAAAGGCGCAGGAATGGAGCGCAAGGCTTCGAGCGGTCGGCGTATGCCGGAGCGAGACGCCATTGAAAAGATGCGCGTCGCCCGCCACGGCGAAGCGGACGCGCAGCATTCGCTCACTTATTACGCGATCGTCGACAAGGCGGCGCCGCGCTGCGCCTGGCTGTCGATGAAGCCGCTGACGGGGCGCACGCATCAGCTGCGCGCCCATGCGGAGGCCATCGGCCATCCGATCTTCGGCGATCCGAAATACGGCCATCGGCCCGAGGACGACGTGCGCCGGCGCGATCCGCTGCGCGCCATGCCGGAGGCGCTCGATCGCAAGCTGCATCTTCTCGCGCGCCGCCTCGTTTTGCCGCATCCCAAGGGCGGAGTGATCGACGTGACGGCGCCCTTGCCGGAGCATATGCGCAAGAGCTGGGAGTTTTTCGGCTTCGACGCCAAGCAAAACGATCCGATCGAAGAGGCGCCGGACGCGTGATACGGAGTCCGGCTGATTGCTTCCCCGTGTCATTCCTTAGGCTTCGCGAAGCGAAGAACCCGGAATCCAGGGCAAACCCACAACTCCTCGGCTGTTTCAGCCGTGCTTCTGGATTCCGGGTCAGGCCTTCGGCCTGCCCGGAATGACAGCGGCAGGCGAACCGATCAACCGGATTCGGTATGACGCCGCGCCTCACGCCCGCAGCAGGGCGCCCGGCGCGACGATGCGCACGACGCTCTTGCCGCCGCCGCGCTTCTCGACGCGGATTTGCGTGGCGACGCGCTGCTGCAACGACTCGACGTGGCTGACGACGCCGACCTTGCGGCCCTGTCCCTGCAAGGTCTCCAGCGCGTCGATGGCGAGATCGAGCGTCGCGGAATCCAGCGCGCCAAAGCCTTCGTCGACGAACAGCGTATCGACGAAGGACTCGCGCCCTTCGAGCCCGGCGAGCGCCAGCGCCAGCGCCAATGAGGCGAGAAAGCGCTCGCCGCCCGAGAGCGAACGCGTCGAGCGCCGCTCGTCGGCGAGATCGCGATCGAGGATCTGCAGCCCGAGATCGCCGCCTTCGCCCGCCGCCCGCTCCAGCGCGTAACGCGGCGCCAGCGCCGCAAGGCGCCGGTTCGCCAGCGCGACCAGCCGCTCCAGCGTGACGCCCTGCGCGAAACGGCGGAACTTGTCGCCGGTCGCGGAACCGATCGCCTCGTTGATTTCCTCCCAGCTCCTGTGGGTTTCGCGCGCAGCCTCGATTCTTTGGGATAGCGCCCGCGCTTCGGCGCGCGCGGCGTCGTCGCGCGCCAGATCGGCGCCGATTTCGCCGAGCCGCCGGGCGAGGCCGTCCAGCGCCGCCGTCAGCTCTTTCGCGCGCGCGGCGAACGCGTCGGCCGGCTCCGACGGCCGGCCGGCGGCGAGCGTTTCCGCAAGATCGCTGCGGCGTGCGAAAACGGCGGCGCGGGCGGCGGTCAGCGCGGCGTCGGCGGTTTCGACTTGCGCACGCAGCGTTTCGCGTTCTTCCTGCGCGACGGCGAGCAGCGCGACGGCTTCGGCTTCCGCGGCGCCGACCGCGGCGAGCACTTCGGCGAAAGCGCGCCGCGCCGCCTCCGTCCGCTCTTGCGCGCGCATCGACGCCGCGCGGGCGCTCTCCAGTTTCTGTTCGGCCGCCGCCATGCGCTCCGCCGCCTGCGCCCGCGCCGAACGGGCCGCGTCCCGCGCGTCGCCTGCGGCGCGGCGCCGCTCGTCGAAACGCGCGCGATGGCGCTCGGTCTCCTCGCCGCCGAGCAGGTCGGCGCGCTCCTCGCGCAAGGCCGCGCGCTCCCCGGCGCGTTCGCCCTGCGCCTCCTCGGCCTTGCGCGCGGCGAGAGCGATGGCGGCGGCTTCTGCTTGCAACGCGGCGACGCGCGGCGCGAGTTCGGCCGCCGCCTTTTCCGCGCGGCTCACGCGCGCCTGCGCGTCCGAAAATCTTGCGGCTTCGAGTTCGAGCCGCGTGCGCGCCCCGGCGGGATCGCGCTCCACGTCGGCGATCGCAAGATCGCACAGCGCCAGAAAAGGCGCGAGCGCGCGGTCGATGGACTCGATGCGCTCCCCGGCATTGGCGATCTTTTCGTCGAGCCGGACGCGCTCCTGCCGCATCGTCGCGAGCTCCGCGACGATCCCGTCGCGCTGGGCGCGGCGCTCGTCGATCCGCGCGCGCGCGTCGTCATGCGCCTTTCGCAGGGTCGCGATGTCTGCGTTGAGCGCGCGCGCCGCGTCGAGACGCTTCGAAACGGCGTCGCGCTCCGCGCCGACGCGCGCGTCGCAATCCGCCAGCGTCGCCTCCGCCGCGCCGATGTCGCCCGGCGGCGGCGCCAATCCTTGCGCGTCGCGCGGCCACTGCGCCAAGGCGCGCGCGAAATTTCCCGCCGCTTGCGCCATCGTCCGCTGCGCCGCCTCCGTTCGCCGGGCGGCGTCGACGGCTTGCGCGCACAGCGCCGCCTCCTGCGCCAACGCGGCGACGATCTCGCCGTCCAGGCGCGCCAGCGCTGCGCGCAAGGTCTCCCGGCGCGCGCGCAATTGCGCGACGAGTTCGTTTTCGGCGGCGGCTTCGTGTGCAAACGGATGGTCGTTCGCGCCGCAAACCGGGCAGGGCGCGCCGTCTATGAGCGCGGCGCGCAGACGCAGGGCTTGAACGGACGCGGCGGCGTCGGCCAGTTCGCCGAACTTCTCGACCTCCGCGCTCAGCGCCGCCTCGTGTTCGCGCGCTTGGCGCAACGACCCCAGCGATTCGACGGCGGTCGCTCGCCCCGCTTCGGCGGCGAGGCGTTCGGCCTCGGTGTTGTCGCGCGCGCCTTGCGCGTCGGCGTGGGCGCGCGCGGCGCCGGCGAGTTCGCGCAGCGCGGCGGCGATCCGATCGAGCTCAATCGCACGGCCGCGCGCGGCGTCCTCGTCGACGGCGGCGAGCGCGTCCGCGCGCTTCTGCATCTGCGCGGCCAGCCGCTCGCGCGTCGCGTCGTCCGCTTCGTCCTCGCGGGCGAAGGCGGCAAGGCGCGCTTCGCTCGCGTCAAGCGCGCGCGAAATCTCTGCGGCCCGCTGGCGCGCTGCGCGGCTGGCGGCGGAAAACTCCGCGCGCTTTTCGATCCAGTCCGCGATCTCGCCGCGCCGCTCGGCGAGCGCGCGCGCCGGCGCCGCGCGTTCGAACGCGTCGCGCGCCTCGGCGAGTTCCGCCTGCGCCGCACGCAGCGCTTCGGCCAGCGCGTCGTATTCGCCCTGCTTGTCTTTCGCGGCGTTCGCGGCGTCGGCGGCGTTCGCGCGCGCTCTCGCCTCCGCCGCGAGCGCAAGCGTGATCCTGGAATCGAGCAGCGCCGCGCGCGCCCATTGCGGCGCAAACGCCGCGGCTTCGGCCTCGATCTCTTTTTGACGAATGTGGGCTTCGTCGTCGGCGCAGGCCGCTTCACGCACGGCGCCTTGCGCCTGGCCGCGTTCGTCCCCGGCGAGCGTCAACGCCTCCGCCGCGCGTATGGCCTCCTCCTGCGACCTGCGCCGCTCCGCAAGCGGCGCGCGCAGGGGGTCCGCGCGGCGCATCGCATCGAGGCGCGCGCGCGTATCGCTCAATGCCTCGGCTGCGCGCAAAGCCGCCTCTTCGGCGGATGTGGCTTCGGCGAGCCGCGTTTCGGCCTGTGCGATGGCTTCGCTCTGACGCAGCGCGGCGAGCGCGGCGTCGCGTTCGCCCAGCAGCGCGCCGCGTTTAGCTTCGCTCTCGGTGCCCTCGGCGAGGAGCGCCGCGCGCGCCTCGTCGCTCATGACGCCGACCTGACCGAGTTGGCTTTCGAGCAGCGCCAGCGCTTGCGCAGCCTCCTTGGCGCGTTCGAAGGCGCGCCTCGAAATCTCTGCATAGATCGAGGCGCCGGTGATCTTCTCCAAGAGGTCGGCGCGCTCCTTGGCGTCCGCGCGCAGAAAGGCGTCGAAATCGCCCTGCGCCAGCAGCACGGTGCGGCGGAACTGATCGAAGGAGAGGCCGGTGAGTTCGACGATCTTCGCGCGCACCGGCTCGACGCCGGAATCGACGGGTTCGAGAACGGCGCCGTTCTCGTCGATCAGCAGAAGACTGCGCGCGCGGTTTTGCAGATTGCCGCTCGCCTTGCCGCGCGCGCGCGCAATTTCGCAGCGCGCGCGATACCGGCGCCCGTCGCGCGCGGAAAAATCGACCTCCGCATAGCCGCGCGCCGCGCCGCGCCGCAGGATGCTGCGCGGATCGTTGGCCTTGAGGCGCTCGCCCGACGGATCGGGAATATGTTCTGCCGCGCCGGGCGCGGCGACGCGCGGGAAGGAATCGTAGAGCGCGAGACACAGCGCGTCGAGGATCGTCGATTTGCCGGCGCCCGTTTCGCCGGCGATGACGAAGAGGCCGGCGGAGCGCAGCGGCTCCACCTCGAAATCGATGTCGAAGCGCTCCGCGAGACTGTGGAGATTTTCGCCTCGGATCGCCAGGATACGCACCTTACTCCTCCCGGGCGAGTTCGGCGAAAAGACGCAGATGCTCGCTCGTGGGCGGCGCTTGATGCGCGCGTTCGAAGGCTTCCTTGAAGAGATCGGCTGGATCGCGCTCCGAAAGGCGCAAGAGCGCGGCTTCGGGCGCCGTCGCGTCGTCGCGCCGGGGACGCTCGACATGCAGCGAGACCAGCCGAACCGGATGGTTGTCGACGACGGCGTCGATCTCCGCTTTCAGGCCGACCGCGGGGCCCTCGACCAGGACGGACAAATGAAGGAAGGGGCGCCGGTCGGTCGGCGCCGCCGGATCGAGATTCAGCGCGGCGAGAGCGTTGTCAATCTCGCCGATCGGCAAGGCGCCGCGTTCGGGCAGGCGCAAATGCGCGACGGAACGCGCGAAGGTCTCGCGCTCGATCGACGTCGCGCCGTCGTCGCCGATCGTCACGAGGGCGACGCCATGCGCATAATCGATTTCCGTCTTCGACATCGGCGCGAGCGAGCCGGCGTAGCGGATGGTCGGCCGGCCGACGGATTGCGGCCGATGCAGGTGGCCGAGCGCGACATAAGCGAGGTCGCGCGGAAAAATGTCGCAAGGCGCCGCGTGTTCGCCGCCGACGAGAATGCGCCGCTCGGCGCCTTCCGATTCGATGGCGCCGGCGATGTGCAGATGGCCGGTGACGACGAGCGGCGCGCCGCCGATCTTTTCGCGGGCGGCGCCGATCATTTCGGCGTAAAGCGCGCGCACGGCGCAGACGACGGACGATCCCGCCGCGTCGTCGTCCGCGATCGGCAGATCGCAGAAACGAGGATAGGGGACGCTGAGGAGAAAGGCGCCGGTCCGTCCGCTCCGCTCGCGCAGAGGCGTCAGATGCGTGTTAAGATCGATCCCGCCGGCATTGCGCGCGATCGTCCCGACGCAGACGACGCCCGCAAGATCGAACAATGCGCGCGGCGCTTCCAGCCGGCTGGCGGGATCGTGATTGCCGGCGACGAGCGCAATCGCGGCGTGCGGACAGGCGGCGCGCAGATCGCGCAGCGTCTCGAAGAGAAGGCGCTGCGCGTCGGCCGATGGGTTGTGCGTGTCGAAGACGTCGCCGACGACGACGATCGCGTCGACTTCGCGCCGACGCGCAATGTCGACGATCTGCGTCAGCGCGGCGCGCTGCTCGGGCTCGCGCGTCCAGCCTTGCAGCGCGGCGCCGAGATGCCAGTCGGCGGTGTGGAGGAGCTTAATCACGTGACGAGGCGATTCGCGTTCGACCCCCGTCAGTAACCTACGCACGCGCCTCGCGCCACCGCAATTGCGGGGCCGGGGCCGCCACGCTCACACCGCGTTGCGATACGCCTTACGCGAGAACACCGTCAGGATGACGATCCACAGATCGAACGGAAAAGACCAGTTGTCGATGTAGTAGAGGTCATGCTCGACGCGGCCGCGAATTTTCTCGGGCGAATTCGTTTCTCCACGCAGGCCGTTGACCTGGGCCCAGCCGGTGATGCCGGGCTTCACATTGTGGCGGCGTGCGTAAAGGGCGATCTTGCGCTCGAACAGCTGATCGAGCACGAGCGGGTGGGGGCGCGGGCCGACGAGCGACATTTCGCCCCGCAGGACGTTGAACAACTGGGGCAATTCGTCGATGTTGAAGCGACGGATGAAGCGCCCGACGCGCGTGACGCGCGAATCGTTCGCCGTCACCTGCTTGACCGCGCGTCCCTCCTCCATCGTCGACATGGAGCGGTATTTGACGATGCGGAACGGCTCGCGATTGAAGCCGTAGCGCCGCTGCAGGAAGAACACCGGCCCCGGACTGTCGAGCTTGATGAGGATCGCCACGACGATCAGCAAAGGCGAAAGGACGATCAGCCCCAGCGACGAGGCGACGATGTCGAAGGCGCGCTTGAGCGTCACCTCGGCGAAATTGAGCGGACGGCCCGAGAGGCTGAGACTGGAAATCGAGCCGATCTTGTCGATATGCGCGTCGACGAAGCGGTCGAGCACGCGCTCCGGACCAAGATGAATCTGGGCGGGCACGGGCAGAAAGGCCGTCACGCAGGCGTCGATCACGTCGGTTCGAGACCAGGGCGCGAGGATGAAGACGTCGTCGGGACGCAGCATTCGCGCGGAGGCGGCCGCCAATACGAGATCGTCTTCCAAAGTGGTCGCGGCGTCGCGCAGAACGACGGCGCCGACCACATCCATGCCGCTCGCCCATCGTCCGGACCGTTGGGTGAAGGTCTCGATGTCGTGCTCGAAGCCGGCGAGAAAAACCCGTCGGGCCGATACGCCTCCGGCGGACGCGCTCGCTCGCACGAACCGCACGACGGCGGCCCGCTCCAGATAGAGCGCGAGAAAGCCCGCGAGATAGAAAAGGATAAAGCCGGCGCGCGAGGATTCTTCGATCGATTTGGTCAGGAAGCCCACGGTGGTGGCGCTCAAGAAGACCACATTCCACAAGGGGAAAGACCGCCCGCCGTGCCCGCGAAGATCGAAATAGTTGGTGATCGAATATTCGTTTCGCATGGCGTTGGACACGACGAACAGCGCGGACACGAAGAGACAAAGCTGGACATTGGGCAGACTGAGGCCGTTCCAGCCGCGAAAGTAGGAGTGATACGCCGTCTGGACCGTGGCCGCCGTCGCGAGCATGACGGCGAGATCCGCTAGAGCCGCCAGAATCGAGAAGCTCGCCCGAATCGCCGCCGTATTGCGTCGCGGCGATCTTTCGGCCCAGCCGCGCGCCTTCTGAGACGAACGCGTTCGATTTGCGTTCCCCGACGCCGGAGACGGTTTCGGCGACGGCGTATATTCGAATGGCGCGAACTGTGACAAGGCCTCGTCCTCGGTCAAGACACGCCGCGCCAAAACGGCACAATCCCCGGTTTCCAGCCGGCGCTGCATGAATGTCAGCAAGCGCCGGGCCGGCGCGCCCAGCTTGTGGCGGGGTTTGACGCGGGCGGCGCGTGGCGCCTTCACAACCGCGTCATCCTCCCTGTAGACTGTGCGCGGACCCCCAAGGGCGCGTTCCGAAATGGTTGACAGGCTTTTTCGGGCAGAATGCGCTCTAACGTTTTGATCTGGCGCGATTTCTTATCGGCCGAACGATCCCGCTCGGCCGGAAGGCGCGCGAAGGCGGCCCCGGGCGCGGACGCTCGGGCCGCTCTCCTGTGGAGGCGACGAGGCGTGACTCTTCCCTTTCGACGGCAGATCGTCTCGCCGCAGGCCTGTCCCGCGCTCGTGCTCAACGCGGACTATCGGCCGCTGAGCTATTATCCGCTGTCGCTCTGGGGGTGGCAGGACGCGATCAAGGCGGTGTTTCTCGACCGGGTGAATATCGTCTCGGAATACGAGGCGACGGTGAAAAGCCCGCGTTTCGAAATGCGTCTGCCGTCCGTCGTGTCGCTCAAGGCCTATGTGCGGCCCGCGCGCCAGCCCGCTTTCACGCGCTTCAACGTGTTTCTGCGCGACCGCTTCACCTGCCAGTATTGCGGGGAGCGCGAGGAACTGACCTTCGATCACGTCGTGCCCCGCTCTAAGGGCGGCGCCACGACCTGGCAGAACGTCGTCGCCGCCTGCTCGCCCTGCAATCTTCGAAAGGGCGATCGCCTGCCGCACGAGGCGCGCATGTCTCCGTCGCAGGCGCCGTTTCAGCCCAGCGTCGCGGATCTCCATCGCAACGGCCGGCTGTTCCCGCCCAACTATCTGCACGATAGCTGGATGGACTATCTCTATTGGGACTCCGAACTGGAGCCCTGAGCGCGTGACGCCTCGCCGCCTGCTGGCCGTTCTCTTCGCCTATGTCGTCGCGGCGGGCTGCGGCGCGCTGTTTCTGGCGCTCGCCGCGCTGTTCGACCCGGCGACCCGCGGCGCCGGCTTCGACGCCGCGACCCGGGGCTTTCTCGCGATCATAAGGGAGACGCTTTGGGGCGGGCGGCCCGAGGACGCCGCCGCCGCCTTCGTCCATGTCGCCGAGGCGATCGCCGTCGCGGTGGTGATCGCGCCGCTCGCCGCCTCGGCGCTGATCGGCGAAGTCGCGCGCGCGCGGGCCTGGCTGTGGTATGCGGCGGCCAGCGCCTTCCTCGCCGCGGCCTCGCCCTGGATCGCCCGCGCCGCCAAGGGGCTGGAGCGCGCGCGAGAGGCCTCCGTCCTGGAGGAGCGCATCGCTGTGCTGTTCTTCCTGACCGGAACCGTCACGGGAACGATCTATTGGCTGCTCGCCGGACGGAGCGCAGGAGCGGCGACCGGCGCGCCGGCGAAGACCGCTTTGCCGCCGGCGCCGCGCGCCCGCCTGCCCGCTCCGGCGCGGCCCGGCGCCGCGCCGCCAGTAAACGGCCAGCAGCCCGGCGATCGGCGCGCCGCCCAGCGCGATCGGGACATATGAAACGAGCGTGCGGACGTCGCGCGCGCCGGAGCTCTTGTCCATGCCGACGGCGTGCGCCGGCGGCAAGAACATCGCGAGCGGGGCAAACCGGTCCGATCGTGTGCGACCCACTGTCGCCGCCCGCAACTGGCGGAAACGCCGGCCAATAGCTATAAGGCGCGGGCGCCGCCGCGCGCGCTCCCGGCCGACGGACCCTCATGCCCTTTCTTCTCTCGCAGGTCATCGACGCTTGCCGCTGGGTCGGCTCCCTGCTGGTTCTCGCCGTCCACGCCACGAACATGTTCGCGAGCATCGCCGACATCATGAAGGCGCCGCACGCGCCGCCGGTCTATGCGTGGTGGTTCGTGGTCAGCTTCGAACTCGGCCATCAGGCCGTGGTCGGCTTCTTCGTCATGTCCGGCTATCTCGTCGGCGGCGCCGTTCTGGCCGGAATCAAGAAACGGAAGGATTTCCTGCGCGAATATTTCGTCCACCGCTTTGCGCGAATCTACATCGTCCTGGTTCCGGCGCTCGGCGCCACCTTCCTTCTGGATACGCTCGGGCGCGCCCTGTTCTCGGAAACCGGCGTCTACGACTGGCCGGTGTTCCAGGGCCATTTCACCGCGGCGCTGCTCCCCGCCAACCTCCTCAATCTCCAAGGAATCCTCGCCGATTTCTACGGCACCAACGGCCCGTTGTGGTCGCTGGCCTGCGAATTCTGGTATTACATCACCTTCCCCCTGCTGCTCCTGCCCTTCGCCGGGACATACCCGCGGCTGCTGCGTCTGAGCGGGTTCGCCCTCGGCCTCTCGCTCTGCGTAATTTTCGCGCAGGCGGTCGGCAGCTGGTTCCGCTTCGGCTATCTGCTGTGGGCGATGGGCGCGTTCGCGACGCTGGCGCCGCGGCCCTTGATGCGTTCGCGCCGGCTGGCGCTCGGGCTTTACGCCGCCGTCGTGATTCCGATCCGCCTGCTGGTGCGCGGGCCGCTGCTCGCCGCTTATCCCTGGCTCCAGGACGCGGCCGATCTGACGACGGCGGCGTTCTTCGTCAATTTCATGGTGACGCTGCGCTTTGCGTCGCAGGACGGCTGGGCGCTGTTCAGGCCCAAACTGCACAAGGAACTCGCCGATTTCTCCTTCTCGCTCTATTCCGTCCATATGCCGGCGCTGATCCTGGCGCGCGCCGCCACTGCGCAGGTCATGGGCGCCGACTGGCCGCTGCAGCTCGCGACGCCTCTGCACTGGAGCGTCATGTTCGTCGTGATGGCGGTCGTCGTCGCCTTCGGCTACGCATTTTCGCGCTTCACCGAGGCGCATACCGGCGCGGCGCGGCGCGTCCTGCGCGAAACGCTGGCGCGATTTGGTCGCCCCGTGCAGGGCGAAGCGGGCTGAGAGAGGCGCGGCTTCTCAATAAAGTCGCCGCTCGATCGCCTCGCACGAGGGCGGAGACCGTCCTTCCCGGCAGGCCGCGGGCCAGACCGGGAATGGCAAGCCGGAATAATCCGTAGGAAACGGCGCGCCGGCGGCCCTTATTCGCCGTCGTCCTCGACCTCGGCAGGCGGCACGAGGCCTTCGAGGCCGCGCAGCAGATCTTCTTCCGTCATGCGGTCGAACTGCGCGTCGCCATCGATCTCCTCGCCCACCGGAGCCAGGGCGGGCGCCGCCTCGGCCTCCGGTTCGTCGACCTCGACATGGCGCTGCAGCGAATGGATGAAGTCTTCCGAGAGGTCGGCGGGCGCCAGCGCCGTCTCGGCGATTTCGCGCAGGGCGACCACGGGATTCTTGTCCCGATCGCGACTGACGAGAATGGGTTGGCCCGAGGAGATCAGCCGCGCGCGATGCGCGGCGAGCAATACAAGATCGAAACGGTTTTCGATCTTGTCGATGCAGTCCTCGACGGTGACGCGCGCCATCTGCGGCCGGCTCCTCTTCTCTCTTTTCCCGGGATGGAAATGGTGCTACACGAAACCCCGGCGCGGCGCAACAGCGTGGCGGCTTGCCGAGCATGAGGCGCGGCGCGACGACAGAAGCTTGAGCGGATCGGAACTGTTGTTCGGGCGTAATTTGTCCTTGGGTTTCGCGCCCGAGGTCCCGTCGCGAACCGTGTTGGAATTTGCTGACGCGGTTCCGAGCGGCATGATGCTATCCGATCAAGCGGCGAGGTCAATGAGCTGATCGGAAGGCTTTTCGGCGAGGCTTTCCCAGCCGTCCA
>Ga0233425_10007472_pt1 | contig 15330 bp, 14 predicted proteins | sample Watercolumn_Towu_2_FD_181712 | JGI IMG/M metagenome (GOLD analysis project Ga0233425, IMG submission 181712) | Freshwater microbial communities from Lake Towuti, South Sulawesi, Indonesia - Watercolumn_Towuti2014_140_MG | ecosystem: Environmental > Aquatic > Freshwater > Lake | place...
ATCGCTAAATTTCGGGGTGGTGGAGATCGGCGTGCTGATGTCGGTGCAGCCGGTGATGCGCATGGTCGCGCCCGGTCTATGGGGCTGGCTGGCCGATCACACCGGCGACCGGAGACGGGTGGTGCGCCTGGCCGCCGGGCTGAGTGCGCTGGCGTACTGCGGGGTGTTCTTCGTCGAACACTTCTGGGGCATGCTGCTGGCGTTGGCGGCGATGAGTTTCTTCTGGAGCGCTTCGATGCCGCTGGTGGAAGCGACCACGCTGACCTGGCTGGGCAAGCAGTCGGCGCATTATGGCCGCATCCGTTCATGGGGGTCGGTCGGCTTCATCGTCGCCGTGGTCGGGCTGGGCTATGCGCTGGATTACATCGCCATCCGCTGGCTGTTGTGGGTCGGATTCGTGGTGATGCTGGGCATCTTTTTCTTCGCCCGACTCATCCCACAGGTGGCGACCGAGACGCACCACAGCGACAACCTGCCGGTGTGGGGCATCGTCCGCCAGCCGCAGGTGCTGGCGCTGTTCGGGGCCTGCTTCCTGATGGCGCTGGCGCACGGGCCGTATTACACCTTCTATTCTATCTATCTGGTCGAGCACGGCTACAGCAAGGGTGCGGTGGGCGGCTTGTGGGCGCTGGGGGTGATCTGCGAGATCGGCGTGTTCTTCCTGATGCCGTGGCTGCTGCGCCATGCCAGCTTGCCGCAGATACTCACCACCAGTCTGTGGCTGACGGTGCTGCGCTTTCTACTCATCGGCTGGGCGGTGGACTCCCTGCCGCTGGTGCTGCTGGCGCAGGTACTGCACGCCGCGACGTTTGGCGCATTCCACGCGGCGGCGGTGGCGCTGGTGCATCATTTCTTCCGTGGGCGACACCAGTCGCGCGGGCAGGCGCTGTTCGGTAGCTTCACCTACGGCGCGGGCGGCATGCTGGGCGGTCTGGTCAGCGGCCCGTTGTGGCAGCACTGGGGGGCGTCGATGATGTACACGATGAGTTCGGTGATGGCCCTGCTGGGCGCGGCGCTGATGCTGTGGAAGCTGCGCCGGGAAGAAGGTGTGGCTGACGCGCCGTGATCGCGTCACCCATATCCGGTCGGGTGTAATGGCATAATGCAACCCGTTCTGCATTCGTCGACCATACCTTGAGCACTCCTGTCCTAAACCTGAACGACTGGTTCTCCACGCCGCAGGGGCAATACCTGTTGGCGCGGGAGCAGGAGTATTTCGACCGTACGGTGACCGATATCTTCGGCTTCAATGCCGTGCAGTTCGGTTTGCCGGAGCGCGAATTTCTGCGTGCCAGCCGCGTGCCCCTGCGCATGGTCGGAGGCAAGGAACTGGCGGTGGGGGTGTGGCTGGAACTGACCGAGCTGCCGTTCGAGAGCGACAGCCTGGACTTGGTGGTGATGCCGCATGTGCTGGAGTTCAACGCCCATCCACACGCCATCCTGCGCGAGGTGGAACGGGTGCTGCGCCCGGAGGGGCAGTTGCTCATCAGCGGCTTCAACCCGCGCAGCCTGTGGGGGTTGAGACGGATGTTAGGCCACAAGCAGGATTACCCTTGGTGCGGCCAGTTTATCGCGCTGCCCCGGCTGAAGGATTGGCTGGCGCTGCTGGGCTTCGAGGTGAGTGGCGGTCGTTTTGCTTGCTACGCGCCGCCGTTCGTCAGCGCCCGGTGGCTGGAGCGTTTCCATTGTCTGGAACCGGCGGGCGATCGCTGGTGGGCGGTGTGCGGCGGGGCCTATTTCCTGCAGGCGGTGAAGCGCCAGCCGGGCATGCGGGTGATCCGCCCGCAATGGAATGCGGGGCTGGTGAGCAAGTTGCTGCCGGTCGCGCCCAAGCTGAACCGCAATGCCAGCCAACAGGTGCAGGAAGATGACTGAAGAGATCGTGGAAATTTTTACCGACGGCGCCTGCAAGGGCAACCCCGGCATCGGCGGCTGGGGCGCGCTGCTGCGCGCCAAGGGCGTGGAGCGCGAGTTGTGCGGCGGCGAAGCGGTGACGACCAATAACCGCATGGAGCTGATGGCGGCGATCTCGGCGTTGGAGGCGCTCAAGCGTCCGTGCCGGGTGCGGCTGCACACCGATTCCAAGTACGTGCAGCAGGGCATCGCCGAGTGGATCCACGGCTGGAAGCAGCGCGGCTGGAAGACCGCCAGCAAGCAGCCGGTGAAGAACGAAGACCTGTGGCGGCGGCTGGACGCAGCGACCGCATCGCACACGATCGAATGGCTGTGGGTGAAAGGGCACGCCGGGCATGACGGCAACGAGCGCGCCGACGCCTTGGCTAATCGCGGCATCGAAACCGTAGGCAAGGAGCAAGGCTGATGCGCCAGATCGTCCTCGACACCGAAACCACCGGCCTGTACCCGGATCGCGGCGACCGCATCGTGGAAGTCGCCGCCATCGAACTGTCCGACCGCAAGGTTACTACGCGGCGTTTCCATCGCTACATCAACCCGGAACGGGAAGTGCCCGAGGAAGCTGTTCGGGTGCACGGCCTGACCTGGGAGCGCTTGCAGGACGAACCGCTGTTCGCCGACATCGCGGCGTCGCTGCTGGAGTTCATTCGCGGCGCCGAGATCATCGCCCACAACGCGCCGTTCGATGTCGGCTTCCTCAACAGCGAGTTTAGCCGCGTGGGGATGGGGAAGATCTCCGACTATTGTTCCAGCGTCGTGGACACCCTGAAACTCGCCAAGGAACTGCATCCGGGCAAGAAAAACAATCTGAATGCGCTGTGCGACCGCTACGAGGTGGACAACGCCCACCGCACCCTGCACGGCGCACTGCTGGACACCGAGTTGCTGGGCGAGGTCTATCTGGCGATGACGCGCGGCCAGGACAGCCTGCTAGGCGACGTGGATGCAGTGCAGGTTCAGTTACAGCAGGAAGTTGCCGCCGGGCCGGTGGCGTTGAAAGTGCTGCGCGCCAGCGAGGCCGAACTGGAACTGCATCGTAGGCAACTGGCCGACATCGATAAGGCTAGCAAGGGCAAGTGCCTGTGGCTGAAACTGGAAGGAGCGCAACCATGAAACGCTGGTGGGTAAAGTTGCCCTTGCTTGCCGTACTGGTTTATGGCGGCATCGTGGGCTATTTCTGGGGCTGGCAACGTCATCTGGTATTCGAGCCGGATGCCGAGGTGTTGACGACCCCGGCGGGCAACGGTCTGGCCTACGAGGACGTGCGCATTCCCTCCGGGGTAGGCGAGGAGGCGGGGCTGTTGGCGGCTTGGTGGGTTCCCGCAGACAAGGCCAATGCCCCGACCATCCTCTATCTGCATGGCAATTACCGCAATATCGGCCTGCGCCCGGACTACATCCTGCGGTTGCACGAACTGGGTTACAACCAGTTGCTGGTCGATTACCGTGGTTATGGGAAAAGTACCGGCGGCTGGCCATCGGAGGCCAAGGTCTATGAGGACGCTGAAGCAGGCTGGAAATATCTGCTGGAGAAGCGTGGCGCCAAACCGGGCCGCACCTTCATCTACGGGCATTCACTGGGTGGGGCGATTGCCATCGACCTGGCGGTGCGGCATCCTGAAGCCGCAGGATTGATCGTGGAAAGCAGCTTCACTTCGATGAGTGCGATGGGGGAGTTGAACTATGGCTTCTTGCCGATCGCAAAGTTGCTGGATCAGCGATTCGACTCCATCGCCAAAATCAGCCAACTCAAGATCCCGCTACTGGTCATGCATGGCACGGCAGACCGGAAGATACCCTGGCAGATGGGGCGCGAGCTGTTTGAAAAAGCTCCAGAACCTAAACGGGTGAGCTATATCGAAGGCGGGGAACACAGCAACATCGCGGCGGTGAACTGGCCGGAATATCGCAAGGCAGTGAGCAGCTTCGTTTCCGATAATGCGAAGTAGTCCGGAAAGAGCGCCGGAAATAAAAAATCCCGCCTTGCGGCGGGACTTTTCACATCGGGCGGCGATCAAGCAGCCTGGATGTTGGAGGCTTGCTTGCCCTTGTTACCTTGCACGACTTCGAAAGAGACCTTCTGGCCTTCCTTCAGAGTCTTGAAGCCGCTCATGTTGATTGCGGAGAAGTGCGCGAACAGGTCTTCGCTGCCATCATCCGGAGTGATGAAGCCGAAACCCTTTGCATCGTTGAACCACTTAACGGTACCAGTTGCCATGTGTATTTTCCTTACTTTCAAATAACAGGGAATTTATCCCCTCCCTAACGTGTTTGAAACGAAGACCGCACACGGCAAAACCAGTACTGCGTAACCTTGATTCAAACTCCAGCGCGCTTTTTACTCTCGATACCCGACATCGTCAAGAGGAATAATGCATTTTTTGAATATGCTTGAAAAACTGTCGCTAATCGACAACCATAACGCTCGGTAAACGGGGTAAAAAGACGATGACAGCGAAACAGGGAAACGCATCATTGCTGGAACGGGAGCGGCAAGCGGTCAAGCCGCCGAAGATGTACAAGGTGTTGTTGCTGAACGACGATTACACCACCATGGAGTTCGTGGTGGAGGTGTTGCAGAGATTTTTCGCCATGGAGCTGGAACGCGCGATGCAGACCATGCTCAAAGTGCATAATGAAGGTCGGGCGGTGTGCGGTTTTTATACCCGCGACATCGCCGAGACCAAGGTGATACAGGTGTCCCAATACGCGAAACAGAACGGACATCCGCTGCGATGCGAGATGGAGGAGTATTGAAATGATCGCTCAGGAGCTTGAAGTCAGCTTGCATCTGGCTTTTGTCGAGGCGCGCCAGAAGCGCCACGAATTCATCACTGTCGAACATCTGCTGTTGGCGATGCTGGACAATCCGTCGGCTGCTCAGGTGTTACGCGGCTGTGGCGCGGACATCAACGAACTGCGCAATGTGCTGATCGACTTTATCGACAAGAATGTCGTTACTATGCCGGGAACTGGCGAGGTGGACACCCAGCCGACAGTCGGCTTCCAGCGCGTGATTCAGCGGGCGATTCTGCACGTGCAGTCCGCCAGCAAGAAGGAAGTCACCGGCGCGAACATTCTGGTGGCGCTGTTTGGCGAGAAAGAATCGCACGCGGTGTATTTCCTCACCCAGCGCAATGTTTCCCGGCTGGACGTGGTGAACTATTTGTCACACGGCATTGCCAAGGCGGAGGCCGCCGCGCCCAAGCCGGACGCCAGGGAAACTGGCGAAGAAAGCAAGGCGGAAGAGGGCGGCGAGGGCGTACTGAAGGATTACACCGTCGACCTCAACGCGCTGGCGCTGTCCGGCAAGATCGATCCGCTGATCGGCCGCGATCTGGAGCTGGAACGGGTGATCCAGACCTTGTGCCGCCGCCGCAAGAATAACCCGCTGCTGGTGGGCGAGGCGGGCGTGGGCAAGACCGCCATCGCCGAGGGGCTGGCGCGCCGCATCGTCGAGAACGAGGTGCCGGAAATTCTGGCCGACGCCCGTGTTTATTCGCTGGACATGGGCGCGCTGCTGGCGGGCACCAAGTATCGCGGCGATTTCGAGCAGCGCCTGAAGGCGGTGCTGAAGGAACTGAAAGACTCGCCCAACTCCATCCTGTTCATCGACGAAATCCACACCCTGATCGGTGCGGGCGCGGCTTCCGGCGGCACCATGGACGCTTCCAACCTGCTGAAACCGGCGCTGTCCAGCGGCCAGTTGAAGTGCATCGGTGCGACCACCTATCAGGAATATCGCGGCATTTTCGAGAAGGATTCCGCCTTGTCGCGGCGTTTCCAGAAGGTGGACGTGGCCGAGCCTTCGGTGGAGCAGACCATCGAAATCCTCAAGGGTCTGAAGGCGCGCTTCGAGGAGCACCACAGCATCAAGTTCAGCGCTGCCGCCATCACCAGCGCCGCCGAGCTTTCCGCACGCTTCATCAACGACCGCCATCTGCCGGACAAGGCGATCGACGTGCTGGACGAGGCCGGTGCGGCGCAGCGCATTTTGCCGAAATCGAAGCAGAAGAAGGTGGTCGGCAAGCACGAGATCGAGGAAATCATCGCCAAGATCGCGCGCATCCCGGCGCGCACTGTGTCGCACGACGACAAGAACACGCTGAAGAATCTGGAGCGCGACCTGAAGTCCACCGTGTTCGGCCAGGACCGCGCCATCGAAGTGCTATCGCGCGCCATCAAGATGTCGCGCAGCGGCCTCGGCAACCCACAGAAACCCATTGGCAGCTTTTTGTTCTCCGGGCCGACAGGGGTAGGGAAGACCGAAGTCGCGCGCCAACTGGCCTATTCGATGGGGATGCCGCTGCACCGCTTCGACATGTCCGAATACATGGAGCGCCACGCCGTCAGCCGCTTGATCGGCGCGCCGCCGGGCTACGTCGGCTACGATCAGGGCGGCCTGCTCACCGAGGCGATCAGCAAGCAGCCGCATTCCGTGTTGCTGCTGGATGAGATCGAGAAGGCGCACCCGGACATTTTCAATATATTGTTACAAGTGATGGATCACGGCACGCTGACCGACAACAATGGCCGCAAGGCCGACTTCCGCAACGTGGTCATCATCATGACCACCAACGCGGGTGCCGAGGCATTGAACAAAACGCAGATCGGCTTCACCAAGGTTTCCGCCAGCGGCGATGAAATGGGCGACATCAAGCGTCTGTTCACGCCGGAATTCCGCAATCGGCTGGATGCCATCGTTTCCTTTGCCCCGCTCAACCACGAAGTCATCCTGCGCGTGGTGGACAAGTTCCTGATGCAGCTCGAAGAGCAGTTGCACGAAAAGAAGGTGGAAGTCGAATTCACCGCCGCGTTGAAGGATTACCTCGCCGACAATGGCTTCGATCCGCTGATGGGCGCGCGCCCCATGGCGAGATTGATTCAGGACACCATCCGCGCTGCCCTTGCCGACGAACTGCTGTTCGGACGTCTTTCCACCGGCGGCAAAGTCACCGTTGACGTGCAGGACGGCAAGGTGAAGCTGGAATTCGAGGAAGAGGCGGTGGCGGTATAGCTTGGTTGAGGGTATCAAGCTCCAATTTGATCGGCATCCATTGCCATACTGAGACATGTAAAGAATGCGCTAATCAATTCACAATCGACGTCCCAGCAAAGGCGGGAGCCCAGTTAAATCAATGCACTGGATTCCAGCCTGATGGAACAACTAGCCATTCGACTAAGCTGGCAAAATACGCCAGCTAAGTCGCTGGTTATACGCGGGAATGACGAATTTATCAGCGCTTCCTAAAGTCTCTCTACTCCACAGTTTCCAGACAACTCTTCTGTTTATACCGGCGCACTCTGTAGAATCGCGAATTCCGACGCAACGAGGCGATAGAACACGCCTGAGGGGAAGGCATGAACCAGAAACTTGAAGAGCTGCTGGAGCACATCCGCGAGCTACAGGAGGAGGTGGAAGAGAGTTATCGCGAGGCACGCGAGGAGTGGGTTCAGGCGCGGCTGGAACTGGCCGAAGAATTGCGTGGTCGTCAGCGCCGCTACAAGGTTGGGCTATGGCGTTTCTTGATTCAGGCCAGGCCGCTGGTAGCGTTGAGCGCGCCGGTGATTTATCTGGGTTGGTTCCCCTTTGTATTGATGGACATCTTCGTTACCGTGTACCAGACGGTTTGCTTTCCGGTCTATGGCATTCCCCGGGTGCGGCGTGCGGACTTTCTCGTGTTCGACCGTGAGCAACTGCCGTATCTCAACCTCATTGAGAAATTCAACTGTCTTTATTGCAGTTATGCCAATGGCATCGCGGCGTACACACGGGAGGTTGCGGCCCGCACGGAACAATACTGGTGTCCGATCAAGCACGCGCGCCGCATCCGGGGGGCGCATGATTACTATCCGAAATTCATCGTTCATGGCGATGCCGAAGCCTACCGGCAGGAACTGGATAGATTGCGGAAGGAATTGGAGTCCCTCCGGAAATAGGCAGATATGAAAGTCACCACCTTCCCCGGCAGCCCCTATCGTTTACATCAACCGTTCGAGCCTTCCGGCGACCAGCCGACCGCCATTGCGCAACTGGTGGAGGGCATCGAGGACGGTCTGGCGTTCCAGACCTTGCTGGGCGTGACCGGCTCGGGCAAGACCTACACCATGGCCAACGTGATTGCGCGCACCGGGCGTCCGACCATCATCATGGCGCCGAACAAGACGCTGGCGGCGCAGCTTTACGCCGAGATGCGCGAGTTCTTCCCCGAGAATGCGGTCGAGTATTTCGTTTCCTACTACGACTACTACCAGCCCGAGGCTTACGTGCCGTCGCGCGATCTGTTCATCGAGAAAGACTCCAGCATCAACGAGCAGATCGAGCAGATGCGCTTGTCGGCCACCAAATCGCTGCTGGAACGTGAGGATGCCGTGATCGTCGCCACCGTGTCGTCCATCTACGGTATCGGCGATCCGGTGGATTATCACGGCATGATTCTGCACCTGCGCGAGGGCGAGAAAGTGGCGCAGCGCGAGGTGATTTCACGGCTGGTGGCTATGCAGTACGAGCGCAACGAGATGGACTTCACGCGCGGCGGCTTCCGCGTGCGCGGCGACGTGATCGACATCTTTCCGGCGGAAAGCAGCGAGCATGCGCTGCGACTGTCGATGTTCGACGACGAGGTGGAGACGCTGTCGCTGTTCGATCCGCTCACCGGCCACATTCTCACCCGCGTGCCGCGCTTTACCGTTTATCCCTCCAGCCACTACGTCACGCCGCGCGAAACCACGCTGCGCGCGATTGAAACAATTAAAGTCGAACTGGCTGAGCGCATCGCCTTTTTCCAGAAGGAAGGCAAGCTGGTGGAGGCGCAGCGCATCGAGCAGCGCACCCGCCACGATCTGGAGATGCTGGCCGAGATTGGTTTCACCAAGGGGATCGAAAATTATTCGCGCCACTTATCCGGACGCAAGGCGGGCGAAGCGCCGCCGACGCTGATGGACTACCTGCCGCCCAACGCGCTGATGTTCCTGGACGAGAGCCACGTGATGGTTCCGCAGGTGGGCGGCATGTACAAGGGCGACCGCGCGCGCAAGGAAAATCTGGTCAACTACGGCTTCCGGCTGCCGTCGGCGCTGGATAACCGTCCGCTGCGTTTCGAAGAGTTCGAAAAGGTGATGCGCCAGGCCATTTTTGTCTCCGCCACCCCCGCCGTCTACGAGGCCGAGCACACCGGCCAGGTGGTGGAGCAAGTGGTGCGTCCGACCGGGCTGGTCGATCCGATCATCGAAGTGCGCCCGGCTACCCATCAGGTGGACGATCTGATGAGCGAGGCCAACGCGCGCATCAAGGCGGGCGAGCGCGTGCTGGTCACCACGCTGACCAAGCGCATGGCGGAAGACCTGACCGATTACTTCACCGAGCACGGCATCAAGGTGCGCTACCTGCATTCGGACATCGAAACCGTGGAACGCGTGGAGATCATCCGCGACCTGCGGCTGGGTATGTTCGACGTGCTGGTCGGCATCAACTTGCTGCGCGAAGGGCTGGATATTCCTGAAGTCTCGCTGGTGGCAATTCTGGATGCGGACAAGGAAGGTTTCCTGCGTTCCGAGCGCTCGCTGATCCAGACCATAGGCCGCGCCGCGCGCCACCTGCACGGCACCGCCATTCTTTACGCCGACCGCATTACCGATTCCATGCGCCGCGCCATCGACGAAACCGAGCGCCGCCGCGCCAAGCAACTCGCCTTCAACGCCGAACACGGCATCACGCCCAAGAGTGTGGTCAAGCGCATCAAGGACATCATCGACGGTGCTTACGACATCGAGGAAGGGCGCAAGCAACTCAAGGCGGCGCAGAGCGAGGCGAAATACCTCGCCATGAGCGAGAAGGAGCTGTCGCAGGAAATCAAACGGCTGGAAAAGGACATGCTGGCCGCCGCGCGCAATCTGGAATTCGAGAAGGCCGCCGACTTGCGCGACCAGTTGAAGAAGCTGCGCGAGAGCGCGTTTCAGTCACCCGAGTAAGTCTGGATCGGTAACGGTTCTCGGGATCAGTATGGATGGCCTAGGCTTGCTGGCGGGACAACGTATTTGTGGAGCGGCTCTGGCGCAGCGTAAAGCGGGAGGAGGCCTACGCCAGCTCCCGGAAATACTTGTAGCATGAGCGCCACCGATTGGAAGATGAAATGTCGGCGGAAGATCAGGCGTGGCTCGCGAGTACTCTGCGACATCTGGAGCAAAGCCTGATAGAATGCGCGGCCTAATTTTTCATCAACTTAGCTGGAGATTTTCATCATGGCCGCAGAACGTACCCTTTCCATCATCAAGCCCGATGCCGTCGCCAAGAACGTGATCGGTCAGATCTATTCCCGTTTTGAAGGCGCTGGCCTGAAGATCGCCGCCGCCCGTATGGTGCAACTGTCCCGCGCCGAGGCCGAAGGCTTCTACGCCGTGCACGCCGCCCGCCCATTCTTCAAGGATCTGGTGGATTTCATGATCTCCGGCCCGGTGATGATCCAGGTGCTGGAAGGCGAAGGCGCGATCCTGAAGAACCGTGAACTGATGGGCGCGACCGATCCGAAGAAGGCCGATAAGGGCACCATCCGCGCCGACTTCGCCGACAGCATCGATGCCAACGCCGTGCACGGTTCCGACGCTGCCGAGACCGCAGCCGTCGAGATCGCCTACTTCTTCCCGGCGCTGAACGTTTACGCACGTTAATGCAACAAAATCTCCTCGACCTTGACCTGGCTGGATTGACTGTCTGGTTCGCGGAAATGGGCGAAAAGCCCTTCCGCGCCAAGCAGGTGTTCCGCTGGGTGCACAAGGCCGGGGAGCCCGATTTTGAGGCGATGAGCGATCTGGCTCTGTCGCTGCGCAGCAAGCTCGTCGAGCGCGCGACCGTCGCGTCGCCCGAGGTGATGCGCGAAGAACTTTCCTCCGACGGCACCCGCAAGTGGCTGCTCAACGTCGGCACCGGCAACGCGGTCGAAACCGTGTTCATCCCTGAGACCGATCGTGGCACGCTGTGCGTCTCTACCCAGGCCGGTTGTGCGTTGGATTGCGCCTTCTGTTCCACCGGCAAGCAGGGCTTCAACCGCAACCTGTCGGTGGCCGAGATCATCGGCCAACTGTGGTGGGCCAACCGCGAAGTCGGCAAGAACGCCGACGGCAACTGGCCGATCACCAATGTGGTGATGATGGGTATGGGCGAGCCGCTGCTGAATTTCGACAACACGGTGACGGCGCTGCGCATGATGCTGGACGACCACGCCTACGGCCTGTCGCGCCGCCGCGTCACGGTGTCCACTTCCGGCATCGTCCCGGCGATGGATCGGCTGCGCGATGAGTGTCCGGTGGCGCTGGCAGTGTCGCTGCATGCGCCCACCGATGCGCTGCGCGACCAACTGGTGCCGATCAACCAGAAGTATCCGCTGCGCGAGCTGATGGCGGCCTGCCAGCGCTATCTGGAAAAGGCTCCGCGCGATTTCGTCACCTTCGAATACATCATGCTCGACGGGGTGAACGACACGCTGAAGCACGCGCGTGAGCTGATCGCGCTGACTCGCGACACGCCGTGCAAGTTCAACCTGATCCCCTTCAACCCCTTCCCGCAAGCGCCGTATAAGCGCTCATCCGCCGATTCGGTGCGTCGTTTTGCCGAGACGCTGATCGAAGCGGGCATCGTCACCACCACACGCAAGGTGCGCGGCGATGACATCGCGGCGGCCTGCGGCCAACTGGCCGGGCAGGTGCAGGACAAGACCAAGCGTACCATCCGGCTGGCGGAGGTGCGGGCATGAAGCGTTTGCTGATCGCCTGTGTGGCGCTGGCGGGCTGTGTCAACCAGACTGCGCCCACGGGCGGCGGCGCAACGACGCCGGATCGCGCCCAGGCCAGCGCCAAGGTGCATACCGAACTGGCGGCGCTCTATTATGAAAACGCCCAGTACGCGATTGCCCTGGAGGAGATCGAAACTGCGATGAAGGCGGTGCGCCGCTATGCCCCGGCGCTGACCATGCGCGCTCTGGTGCACATGGCGTTGCGTGAGGATAAGGAAGCGGAGAGCGATTTCCAGCTCAGTCTGAAGTTCGATCCGTCCAGTTCCGAGACGCATAACAACTACGGCTGGTTCCTGTGCCAGCGTGGGCGCGAGAAGGAGTCGCTGGCGGAATTCACCGAGGCGCTGAAGAACCCGCTCTATGCCACGCCGGAGAAAGCGCTGGTGAACGCGGCGATCTGCTCGCGGAAATCCGGCAATGACGCGGCTGCCGAGGATTATTACCGGCGCACACTGATCGTTCGTCCGGGTGCGCTCGACGCGCATCTCGGTCTGGCCGAGTTGTCACTGGATCACGGCGATGCGATCGGAGCGAAGTCGCATTACCTGCAATATGAGAAAATGGCGAACGAGCTGCCGAGTGCGGCGAATCTTTGGCTGGCGGTGCGCATCGAGCGTAGACTCGGCAACGCTGCGGGGGCGGAAAGCTACGGGGCACAGTTGCGCAAGCGCTATCCCGAAGCACGCGAAACTCAACTGATGTTGTACGGACAATGATGGATACCGAAAAATCGACTGTGAATGAAGCGACTGTACGGCAAGGCGGGGTAGGGGCGACGTTGCGCGAGGAGCGAGTGCGCCAGGGTGTCAGTCTGGGCGATGTCTCCGGTCGGATCAAATTTGCCCCCAAACAGATTGAGGCGCTGGAGGCCGACAACTATGAGCAGTTGCCGGAAGGCGCATTCCTGCGCGGGTTTGTGCGCAGCTATGCCCGTTTGCTGCAACTGGATGAAAAGGCGCTGATCGCCCGTCTTCCCCATGCGCCTGCGCCGGTGAGCGAAGTGTTGACCACAGCGGCGGTGGAAGTTCCTTTTCCCGGTGAGCAAGCCGAACGCAATGCCCAACTCCTGAAAATAGGGGCCGCCGCCGCTTTGGCCGTGCTGGTAGTCGGCGGGGGACTGTGGCGCTATGCCCACCGCGCGCCGGAGCCGGAGACTGCTCCGACGGCTCCGGTTGCCGCCGCACCGGCGGAGGCTCCGCAAGCCAAGCCGGTTGCCAAGCCTGCGGTTGATGAGGCTCCCGTTCCAAGCGCAGCATCCGCTACGTTGCCCACGCCGCCCCAGGCGGCTACACAGCCCGTGCTTGCAAATGCGGCGGCCAAGTCGGAAAAAGAGGTCGAAGCGGACGATACGGCGCTTGCGCCGCCAGCGTTGCGCCTGGTGTTCAAACAGGCCTCCTGGGTCGAGGTGAAGGATGAACGCGGCATCGTCCTGATGTCCAAACGCGGGGTCGCGGGTAGCGAACTCACCCTCAATGGCAAGCCGCCGTTCTCGGTAGCGATCGCGCGCACCAGCGGGGTCAAGCTCTATTTCAAGGGGCGTCCGATCGACTTGGCGCCGCACTCGGTCAACGGTTCGGCTCGTTTGCGTCTGGAGTGATCCATGAGTCATAGCCTGATTCCGCGCCGCGCCGCGCCGCGCGTGCTGGTGGACGGCATCGCCATCGGCGGCGACGCGCCGGTGGTGGTGCAGTCGATGACCAACACCGACACCGCCGACATCAGCGCCACCACCAAGCAGGTGTATGAACTGGCGCAGGCCGGTTCCGAACTGGTGCGCATCACCGTTAACACCTCCGAGGCTGCCGCCGCCGTGCCGCACATCCGCGCGCGTCTGGATGCGCTGGGTTGCCGCGTGCCGCTGATCGGCGACTTCCACTACAACGGCCACCGCCTGCTCACCGAATACCCGGAATGCGCGCAGGCGCTGGCGAAGTACCGCATCAACCCTGGCAACGTGGGCCGCAACCGCAAGGGCGAAGATCAGTTTGCCATGATGATCGGGGCCGCCATCCAGTACGGTAAACCGGTGCGCATCGGCGTCAACTGGGGCAGTCTGGATCAGGATGTGGTGGTGCGGATGATGGATGAGAACGCCAAATCGCCCAATCCGAAAGACGTGGCCGAGATCACCCGCGAGGCGCTGATCGTTTCCGCGCTGGATTCGGCCAAGCGCGCCGAAGAACTCGGTCTGCCGCACGACCGCATCGTGCTGTCGTGTAAGGTGAGCGAGGTGCAGGATCTGATTGCCGTCTATCAGGAGCTGGCCAAGCGTTGCGATTACGCCCTGCACCTCGGCCTGACCGAAGCAGGCATGGGCTCCAAGGGCATCGTCGCCTCCACCGCCGCGCTGGCGGTGCTGTTGCAGCAGGGCATCGGCGACACCATCCGTGTTTCCTTGACACCCGCGCCGGGCGGCGCGCGCACCGAGGAGGTCGTGGTGGCGCAGGAAATCCTGCAAACCATGGGCCTGCGCGCTTTCACGCCGATGGTGACGGCCTGCCCCGGCTGTGGCCGCACCACCTCCACCGTGTTCCAGGAACTGGCGCAAAGCATCCAGAGTTATCTGCGCGAGCAGATGCCGCTGTGGCGCAGCCAGTACAGCGGGGTGGAAGAGATGACCGTGGCGGTGATGGGTTGCATCGTCAATGGCCCCGGCGAGAGCAAGATGGCCAACATCGGCATCAGCCTGCCCGGCACCGGCGAAACGCCCTCGGCCCCGGTTTACGTCGATGGCGAGAAATTCACCACCTTGCGTGGCGAAAACATCGCCGCCGAGTTCAAACAACTGGTCAACGATTACGTGGCTCGCCGCTACGCCCGCAACGACTGACCCGATTACCTCTCCAGCCGCCTGCAAGGAAGCACTGAATAAGTCATCCGTTCGTGGTGCCTGTCGAACCATGAGCGGGTGACGCTTGCAAATCGGCAAGTTGAAACATTCGCCCTTCGACATAACCAGCGACTTGTCCGCTCGCGGACTTAGTCGAATGGCTAGTTGTTTCATCAAGCTCAGGGCGAACGGACTTATTCAGTGTTTCCCTAAAGCTCCGGCATCTTCAGTTCGGGGTGGTAGTAAGTATAGGCGTTCCGCCCACAGCTCTTCGATTCGTACAGGGCCAGGTCGGCCTTCTGCAGCAGCGCATCCTCGTCCTTTCCGTCTGTCGGGAACAGGCTGATGCCGATGCTGGCACCGACCATGACTTCATGGCCTGGAATAGGAAGCGGCGTGGCAAGAGTGTCCAGAGTGCGCTGCGCGATGCGTCCGGCAACTGCGGGGGTGTCCGGGTTGACCAGCAGCAAGGCGAACTCGTCGCCGCCCAGCCGGGCGACCACATCCGTTTCCCGGCTGTGTTGTCTGAGGATGGCGGCGAAGGCTTGCAGGACGAGGTCGCCGACGTGGTGGCCGTAGGTGTCGTTGATGGGCTTGAACTTGTCCAGATCGATTATCAGTAGCGCCAACAGTTTGTGTTCGCGTTGCGCCAGGCGTAGCGAATCCTCGAAACGTTGCCTGAACTGGGTGCGGTTGGCCAAGCCGGTCAAGGAGTCTGTCATGGCCAGATGCAGGATCTTTTCCTCGGCCAGCTTGCGTTCGGTAATGTCCTGCACCGTGCCGTCGGAACGGATCACC
>Ga0233425_10007473_pt1 | contig 15329 bp, 9 predicted proteins | sample Watercolumn_Towu_2_FD_181712 | JGI IMG/M metagenome (GOLD analysis project Ga0233425, IMG submission 181712) | Freshwater microbial communities from Lake Towuti, South Sulawesi, Indonesia - Watercolumn_Towuti2014_140_MG | ecosystem: Environmental > Aquatic > Freshwater > Lake | place: Indonesia...
TTGATCCATTCGACGAACGACTTCCTGTCTTTAGTCAATGGCATGGTGTGATGGACAAACGGAAAGCTAAGGGGTGTATTGGGTATTTTCGGACCGAAGCTGATCTTGCTGACAAACAGGAAATCTCCCCTGAGCAAGGTTTTCTCCATCGAAGATGTCGGTATAGTATATGCTTCGATCAAAAATGTCCTGATGATTGTGGCTGCGATGACTGCAAAAATGATTGCATCCACCCATTCCCTGGTTCTGGTTTTTTTAATCTTCACGCGTTTTTCGACAGGGATATATTTTTCTGATTGGCTGAAACCAAGAAAAGGAAGATAAACAAAGGGAACAATTACGGAAATTCCCTGGCTCAGCAGATCATGTTTCCCGAAACATTTGTCAAGCTCAACGATCATCAGCATGATCATGAATACATTAATAAAAGGAAATACCAGGAAGAAGTACCACCACATCGGTTTATTGATGATAAGCAGCCACAAGTACAGATTGTAAAAAGGAATAAGCGTTTTCCAGCCGGCATAGCCTGCCTTGACAAATATCTGCCATGCAAAAACTACGATGAAGGTAAATGAAACAGGTAAGAAGATGATTAATCCGAGCATGTTGTTAACTTTTTAATGGTTGCAAAATTCAGTTTACTTTCCCACATTAAAAAATTTATTCTGATAAAATTTGTTAATCTGTGTTGCTAATACTCTGTTAAACAGGGAAATAATTGTTAAAAACCGTTAAAAAGGGATAAAAGACAGATTTCTGAGAAATTCTTTCAGTTACCCGAAGGAGTATAAGTTGGCATCTCGAGCATATTTCTGGCTGGTTTACCGAACAGGAAATTCAATCCGAAATGGATATTATAGTTCCTTGCTTTTTGGGGCTCGAACAGCGCAATCACCATATCGTTCAGTGCGAAAAGCTGCACAGGTCCCAGGCGGAAAACAAATCCCAGCCCGACATTGTAATAGTTCCTGTTGATGAACGAGTAATTGGCATTAACGGTAAGCAATTTACCGAAATTATGAGTAAAATTAAGCGTAATAGAAGGTTTAACCTTTTCTTCTGTAAAATCTGAACGGACCAATAAGCCTAATTCATTACTCCGCGTAAAATGCCACATGCCCCCGAGGTACAGTTTCGGATTCACATGTGAAATATAGGGATCATGCGTAGTTTCTAATCCAAAGTGACTGGTAATGGTATCGAGAATGTCGACTGTATCTGAAAAGGTTCCGTTGGAAATAAACGAATTCACGTCGAATCCTTCGAAGGTAAAGCGGCTTCCCGGGTTAATAGAAATGTAGTTTTTTACATTTTCCTGCCATTTAATCCAACAAAGATCAACGATGCTGGCTGAAAGGCTAAGCTGTCTGCTGGGTTCAAAATCAAGACCAAGATCAAAACCATAGCCGTGATTCTGTGATAAATCGAACCAGCTATATCCCGAAATCTGACGGATCATATTGTTGAAGGAACTGATCGTGCTCGATGTGTGGATTGCAATATCTGATGAAGCAGTGACCGGAAAGTTGCTTCCTTCATCGGTATAAAGCATGAAATCCGACTTTTCGGTCCAGATGTTGAAATTTCCGTTCAGGTATTTCAGATGAGTTCCCAGAGTCAGCTTATTGGCAATTTCAACCGAATACCCAAGGGCAAATTCGTGAAATGAAGTCATATTTAAACCGGTTCCTGAAAAAGATGCCTCTTTGCCGAAAAACCGCTCGTCAGCATTGCCATACAGAAACAAGGTGGCAAGATCTTTACCGAATGAGAATTTCGTGGAAAAGGCTTTCGAAATGCTAAGCTGGATAAAGTGATTCTTAACCCTAAATCCAGCCCTTAAAAGGGTTGTATAATGCTCGAACGAAAAATAATTCCTTTTGCCAAGAGCATCCAGTACTGTTTCTCTGTCGATATTCAGCGAATCGCCGGTTTCCCATTTTTTTGTCAACTCATCAAACGTAAAAGGACTTTCGTAGCCAAGGTAAAAAGATGAAAGCAGCGGCATATCGAAATAAAAATTGCAGGTGGGATGAAAGGAAGGATTAAGAATGGATGAAGCAGGTACCTGCTCAAGGAAATAAACCGACCTTGAAACCTGGCTTTGAACGGAGATTCCCCAGAATATCACCATTCCCCATGTTAAAAACTGCAGAACGAAATTTCTGCAGTGCCGGTTTGCTAAAAAATGTTTCAATTTCTAATAATCTATTCCGACCTTGACTCCGACCTTCATGTTCACATAGTAATCCATATACACCTTCACAAGGTCATTGTTTGTTGAATAAAGCATCGCTGTAATAAGGATTTGCCGGGCTTCCTTCAGTTTCTCAATTTCGTCCCGCGAAAGAACCACCTGGGTCAGTTTGGGCGAGGATCCGGTGACCCTGTATTCAGGCGACGGACCTACCGGGGCTGCTTCAATGATGTTCTCGGAATCAGGGAAAACAGTGTGTACAACCTGGTAAATGGAATCGACAAATTCAAGCTGCATCGAAACGGTAAGCGGATACCCGTTTTCAGCGTCCAGCACAAGCAGCAACGAGTTTATTTCGTCCATACTTCCGAGGTTGAAATCAACAGTGTCGATCACTTTAAATCCGCTTACGCTCCCGAAAAGTCCCACCTCAACGGCAAAATCGGCATCAACCATGCTACTGTCAAGCGCAAAATTGTTGGCTGTCGTATCACCTGCAGGATTCAGATGCCCGTCAACTGTCAGGCACATCTTTCCCGCCGAAATCTCGACTGCCTCATTGATATTAGAGTTATTGGTATTGACCACCGTGATAGCCGACTCTCCAATGTGATCATACGATGGATAATCGATTTCAAAAGCAGAAGGAACATCTTCGCCAAATAAATAAACTTCCAGACTGTCCGGATTTTCGCCTCCATGGTATGCGGTGAATTGAGTTACATCGAGCAGAACCGGAATGCCGAATGAATTGGAAATATCGAGCCGGAGGTCAATGCTGCCGGGTCCAAATGTAAAATTGTTCTGATCATTCACCGAAAACATGTTCAGGTAAATGGTGTCTTTTTTGGTAATAACCTGTTGCCCGAAATATCCGAAACACCTGGAATAGTCCATTGCTGTGAAGTTGTTCTCGAGTTCGAGATGGTAGGGCGAATTGTTGCTGTTTTCGTCCCCGAAAGTGTGAACAATGGTATTAATCGTCAGTTCATTTGCCGGTCCGGTGGTTTCATCGAAAACCAGAGTAAATCCTGTCATTGGTATCAAAGTATCTCTTTCAATTTCTCCGCCAGAAGGATTACTGACATCCACATTAAAGTGAAGCGATGTACCCGTCACCGGCTCAACCAGGTTCGGTATAGTGACTTCAACGACTGCATTATCCTTGTTCAGATCGGTTCTGAGAATGAACTCATACTCTCCTGCATTCAAAAAGCAACTGTCGATCCTCATTCCCGGCTCGTCAGTTTCAATGATGGTCAGGAATTCCACCGGGATATCGGCAGGCTCGCCCGGCAATAAGTCGGGAACTATGAAATCCTCATCCAATAATTTTTGCTGGTCGGGAATAAATCCAAGGTCAGAGGCACTAAAAGTGATCTTGCCCTGGTTGTCAAAAACGAGGACTACCAATCCGTCTTCGCCTTCATGTATTATGCCTGAAGAGTCTTTGACAATATCATCGAGGGTGAGCTGGGAATTGATCAGCGGTATTGCCCACTCGGCACTCCAGTTCTGTGTCTTGATGCTGTCGAAGTCGAGTTGTTTGTCGATGCAGCTTGTTGTGAACAAAATCAGTAAGAGTAAAGGAACAAGTATTATTAGTTTTAGTTTGATCATCTCAGCGATTTAATTAAAGGGTCGGGGTTCGGAAAGTTAATTTGTACAACCAAATGATAAAAGATCTTGTTTGCTTTCGGTTAAATCTCGTAATCAACCACCGCCTTTCGTTCGGTTACCTGGTTCAGAAAAACGAGAACTTTCTTGTGTTCCGGGTGATTGATGTATTTATCAAGGTCGTCCTCATTGTTAAAAGTTGTCGACAGGACGAGATCATAAGCCGCGGGTTTTTCGTTAAAATTCAAACCCACCTCGATGTACTTGATCTCATCAATAAAAACTTTCAGGTGCTCGAGTGACTTTTTAAGCTGCAAAGCATTTTCCAGTTTCTGGGCGTTGTTGGGATAATCCTTCAACTGGAGCATAACGATGTGTTTAACCATAAATATAATCTTTATTCATTAACCGAATCTGCCAAATCCAAAATCTTCGTAAAACTATTAATTTTTAAACTACCTGGCTCAAACTATTTTTTTATCTGGAGGATCAAATATCTGTTCAGCTTTAACCTTATTCTGCATCTTTAACGCATCTGAAACCCACGGTTGCATTCCGTTCAAATCCCGGTGAAACGCGGAGAAGCATCTGTGTCCGGTTCAGAGGTTGGGCACCGCCTTTCACATACCACCAGCTCGAAGTCGGATTATAATAACTTCCACCGCGCATGATGATATAATAATAGCTTCCGTTATCGTAAATATCGGACATCAGTTGCCATACGTTGCCCACCATGTCCAATGCCCCGAAGGGGCTTGTGCCTTCGGGAAACTGAACAACCGATGAAGGCTCCTGCGAACCCTTATTGTAACGTGTCGAATCTGGATCATTACCCCAGGGATAAAGCCTCCCGTCGCTTCCCTGTGCAGCGTATTGCCATTCGGCTTCCGTCGGCAGCCTTTTACCAGCCCAGGCAGAATAAGCCGTTGCATCTTCGTGGCTCACATAAACCACCGGATGATTCTTTTTGCCTTTCGGATATTTTCCCTGTTCCCAGTGCTTCAGATAATTCACGGTGTCGGAGGGTTTATACCCGGTGGATTCGATGAATTCATAAAACTGATTATTGGTTACAGGGTATTTATCGATAAAAAATCTCTTCATTTGAACCGGATGCACTGTATCATAATCGGGGTAAGGAACGAAATTATCTTCCGATCCCACTTTCATAACAAAGCTTCCTGCAGGAACCTCGACCATGCCTTCAGGAGCTGATGCGGCTGCCGGAGTTTTTTTTACTGTGCTTATCAGGACAGGCAATCCGGGCTGTTTTTCAACGATCCGTTCATCCACAAGTTCGTTGCCGGCAAATAGCTGAATGACGATCTTTCCCTCGTACCTCCCGAACCTTTCATGAAGGCTCATTCTTACCTTTCCCTTGCCGAAAACCGCCGGCTTCTTGTCATACCCGGGATTTCCTGCCCACACCTTTACCGAATCGCCCTGCTTGCAATCAATGTAAAGCGTGTCGTTGCTTTTGCGAACCCCGATGATATTTTCGAACAGGGCGATACAATCCACATTTCCTTCGCGACGGGTTCCCAACCATGATTTATCGAAAGAGCTTATTGTTGCGGGGACCCAGCTTATTCCTCCGGATTTTGTGACGATCAATTCCTCATGATTCCAGATACTGACATAATGCTTTGATACACCTGCTTCAGCTTCAAATAGTGGTCCTGAAAAACCTTCGGGTAACAAGCTGAAAACCGTATAAACGGTTTTGGTCTTTAGCGGAAACTTATTAACCCATATCTTATCTGTTGTTGTTGGGATAAGGGGAATCCAATCGAAGCTGTTGAAAGCCTTTGAATTCTCACGGAGGATTCTCACGGCTCTTCCGAGGTACTTCATTTCGTCCTCTATCCAGTCGGGACGTCCGGGAGCGAACGTATTGAGTTCGACCCCATAGCCATTGAACAGTGAAATAGCAACCTCGCGGTGAATGCGTCCCTGGCTGAGCTGGCAAACCCTGAAAATGGCGAAGTCGGGTTTGATTAGCTTATTCAGGTTCAACGGTGGCGGCATATAAATGGCGTCGTGAACCCTGCCGGAAATGATCCCCGGCATATCCTTCGGAACCGCCATGCCTTCGGAATACATGATCACTCCGGACTTTATACTATCGGCTGAATGCTGAAGCTGGTAACTCGAGCTGCCGCTGCAGTCGAGAACAACACCATCAGCATCGGATGCTTCTATCAGTCTTGCCATTCCTTTGTATTGATCTTCCTTCCTTGTGCTCTGATCCCACGGATTGTACGATAGAAAGAAATAAGTGCCGTTGCTCTTGGCATATTGAGATAATTTTTTAAGCCCGGAAAGCCCTTCTGGCATATCCCGGTATAAATCCCACTGATTTCGCTCATCAACGCCGAGAGTGGGCCAAGTGGGCCAGATTCCGAAAACATCGTATCCGCCGCACAGTTCCTTACCGGTTTTCAGGATGGATTCGAACCCATACCCGCCCATTGCCTGATCATAAAAGTCATGATTCCAGGCAAACTGCAATACCATCAGGTATTTTTCCCTTATCCAGCTTAAATCCTGGCGCCTGTACAGGCTATCATTGAAATCGGTAAGATCATAAAGGTAGCGCTCACCGAACATGCGTTTCAATCCGTTTTGCCAGTCACCTGTAAATTCACTAATATAAACATCATAGTTGATCCTGCCTCCGGGATATATCTGTGTTATATAGCGGTGTTTTTTTCCACCGGTCACCTCTTTTCGGCGCGCAATGGCACACAACGACCGACCATCTTTGAGTCCGACGGAACAATATCCCATTTCCCATGCATTATCTGGCAGGATCACACCTACAGGTTCCTTGCCGGGTCGGAACAATTTGGTTCTTGCCAAATCCCAGGGACCGATGCCTGTAATGTAAATTTTATCATCCGTTTGGCTGAAGGGAACAAAATTTTCAGTTTCGATAGTATCCTTTGAAGTATTGACGAGGGTCACTACTAACTTAACGGCGTTCCTTACCAGAGTATCCCTGCGGCAATTTCCTGCAAGGGTGGTGTCGCATACAAAATAATTGCTGTCAGCCGAAAACCGGATCGAACCGTCATCCGAAACTACGGACGAGCCATTCCAAAGCACTGAAAAAAAAGGCACGGTATCGATCACGAAATTCATCTCTTCGGTCACGAGGTACTTGGCAATGATCTGTCCGTTTTTATAATCGATCCTGACGTTCTGAGTCATCCCTGTCTTCAGTGTAATGACCAGAATCGCAAGCAGCAATATTCTTAATTTATTCATGTTTTTCATTTTATCAGGGTTTCCCGGGTAAGCGTGTGCGATCTGCAAATTTAATTATTTTTGGCACTGCAAATATTACTGTATGGAATCCGGCGCCATCATCGAACTTAAAAACATATCAGTCTTTCAGCGCGACATCCTGGTACTTTCGGGGGTCGATCTAACCATAGGCAAGGGAGAATTTGTGTATCTGATAGGCAAAACCGGAAGTGGAAAAAGCAGCCTGCTTCAAACCATTTACGCTGATCTTCCCGTTAAGGATGGATCGGGATTCGTTGCGGGATACGACCTGGTGAGCATTAAAAACCATGATATTCCTTTCCTGAGAAGGAAACTGGGAATCATTTTCCAGGATTTCCAGTTGCTGATCGACCGCTCGGTTGCCGAAAATCTTTATTTTGTAATGAAAGCGACCGGGTGGAAAGACCGTAAAAAGATGGAAGACCGCGCCATCGAGGTTCTCGGAAAGGTGGGATTAGAAACCAAGGGATTCAAGATGCCGCACCAGCTTTCGGGAGGCGAGCAACAGCGGATTGCCATTGCACGCTCGCTGATCAACGACCCGGATGTTATCCTTGCCGATGAGCCTACCGGTAACCTTGATCCCGATACATCCAAAGGAATTATGCGGATCCTGTTTGAAATTTCGGCATCCGGAAGATCGGTTCTGATGGCAACGCACAATTATTCTCTGTTCGCCGAATTTCCGGCAAGGACGCTGAAGTGCGAGGACGGGAAGGTGATCAGGAATGAAGAAACCAAAGAAATAAAACCATATTGATCATTGGAAATGATCAATTGACAAAGAAAATGGTAACTATTCACCCTGTCTAAATAATTGAATATAATTAAATTATGAAACCACAGAGTCCACAGAGAAATTTACACAGAATGCACAAAGGATTGAAGCACTTATATTTACCATTTTGTGTACTCCGTGCAAACTCTGCGTGCTCTGTGGTTAAATAACTGAATTTCAAATGCAAACAGGGGGTGAATAGTTACAGAAAATGAAATGCAGTGTTTTGAAAAACACTTCAACCTTTTCCAAATGGTGCCAGCCTGCCGGAGTAGAAGCTTCAACATAAAGGCAGAGATTAACCCAACTAAATCAACTTGTTCGTCCCGAAATATCAGGACTCATTCTGAATAATTTGGGACAATGTGAGTTATTTATTGGCTTAAAGTGTCGGCAGCTATTGGCTACCAGGATTCACGCCAGGATTACCGAAAAGCACAATTGAATAAAAGAACAACCTTCTTTGCAAATTCCTTTGCGAACTTAGTCCATGCCAGATCGCATTACCGACCTACAAGGAAGGTGGATGTGAAATTTATCAGTGAAGCCTGAATTTGTCCTCTGTGATCCGTCCGCAGTTGATCTCAGCAGCGCAATAGGTTTAGCCGACTCCTACCGGCTAACAACGAGCTTCCGCGTCAGCGAACTATCTCCTGCTGTCAGCCTGCAGTAATAGATGCCGGGCTTCAGGCTGCCAGTATCGAAGGTGACAAGGTGATTTCCCTTTTCCTTCATCGAGTTTACGAGTACCTTAACGACTTTCCCTGACGGATCCATGATCCTGAGATCGGCATTCGCTCTGTCATCCAGTGAATACCTGATTGAAGTGCTTCCGGTCGCCGGGTTCGGGGAAATAACGAGCGAACCGTGTTCCTTGTTTGCAATGAACTCCTCCTCTCCTACCGAAAGTGATGCCTGCTTCAGTACGATATCGTTATGGGGATCGAAAAACATGATGGCAGGCTGCTGATCGAAGGTAAAGGTGAATTGCTGCTCATTGTAGTCGTTCATCACTCGGATGATCGTGTCCTGTCCGCCCTGGAAGAATATCCTCAGTTCGATGGGCATCGGGAAAAAGCCCGTGTTCGTCTGCACCTGTTTGGCAAGGAAGTAAGTGTTCCAGTTGCCATTGCCAAGGTCCTCGAAATAATACGTGTTCTCATAATCCGGGTGATTGGGCAAGAATGTCCAGGCATCGAAGAACCAATCGAGATCCTGTCCCGATGTTTCTTCCATCTTATCCCTGAAATCGATAATCACCGAAGACTGGTACTTGAAATTTACCACATCGGTGGCATAAGCGTTCATGCCGGCAAAAAACAACGAATCACCCAGGACATAGCGAAGCTGATGAAGCACGCAGGCGCCTTTAAGGTAAGTGACGGCATAATTGAAGAGCACATTAAGCGGTGGCGTATTGATTGCCCAGTCGGGTTCCGAAATCGCCCATCCGGGATTGTTGTTCAGGTAATAACCGGCGGCTGATTCCACTTCATCGTGGTAGTAGTTGTACCCGAACTTTCCTTCGTTCCAGTACATTTCGATCCACGTGGCAAAGCCTTCATTCAGGAAGATGTCAGCCCATGTGCCGCAGGTGATCATATCGCCAAACCATTGGTGAGCGAACTCATGCGCCAGAAGTCCTTCGGACCAGCATCCGGGACAAAGGCTGGTAAGCGTCTGGTTTTCCATGCCTCCCCAGTAAAATTCGTTGTTGAGGGTTGCGAAACCGTTCTTCTCGAAAGGATGTTCACCGAAAGCTTCTGAATAATATGTGGTCATATCGCCGATAATATTTTCCATTGGACCCGGATTTTCACCTGCATTGAAATAAAACCGGATGGGTACGCTGTCGTCTGGATTTGACAGCTTGTGCCAGTAAACGATATCGAGGTTGTAATTCACCTTTGACGTAATCACCACCAGGTATGTTGCGACGGGATGGATGCTGACCCAATGATAATAGATAGCATTGCCCACGATCGTCGAATCCTGCAGCCTTCCGTTGGAGCCGAGCTTTACATCGAGTGGAACACGTGCCGTCAGATCGAGTGTCGCCTTGTCGCCTGGCTTATCCCAGCATGGAAACCATTTGCGGGCGCCTTCCGGTTCGCAGTCGGTAAAAACAAAACCGTTGTTGGCATAAAAACCGCCCTCCTCCACATTATTATGCTTGTAATAAATGGTCAGCGTGATTTCGTCATTCGGATTGTATGTCTGATCGAGCTGGATTTCGAGGATGTCGTTGCCGTGAGTGAACGAAACGCAGGGATCGCTCACAGAGTCGATGACCAGCGAAGCGTTTTCGGCGTTAAGGCTGATCTGGCTCAGAGCTGTATCCACCCGGAAAGTCACTGTGTTGCTGGCTGTAAAATAGTGGGAATAGGGTGAAGTATAACAGTTGAAAATATCGAGGTTCAGTGTGTAATTCTGCACATCGAAAGAGTGCTTCGGCGAATTGGGTGAAAAATCTGCAGATTTAAGTGGCACCGGTCCCCTGATTTTTTTCATGGAGCAATATTCGGCACCGCTTGAAAACTGAGTATTCTGAGCCTGCAACCACACGGCAATTAAAAGCAGGCTAAAGGCTGAAAATAAAAATCGTTTCATCGTAATATATTTTTATGAGTATGACAAGGCAAAGCTAACGGAATTATGCATGCTGAGGTCCGGAAATTTTTTCCGGGGTCCAAACAATGCCGGTTCAGATGGAATTAAAACCTGTGTAAAGTATTGGCAGGGAATCAGGAATAGTTTGCAGGATGCAGAAAATATCCGGGATGATATATCTTTGTAAGCCAAACGTCAGGAACTGTTTGAATCATTCTCCCACAGGGATTCAGGTTCCCGGCATAAAGATCAGGATATGAAAAGACATTCGATAATGAGTATTTTACGGTTTGCAGGTATTCTTTCATTCATTCAGATTGCAATGGCGGCATTTTCTCAAAGTAACTACACTATCCAGTCAATGGATACAATCAGATACACGGGGATTAAAGTGGATTACAGGTATCTTGTTCGTATGCCTGAAAACCAAAAGGAAGGAGAACCGCTTCCGCTGATTGTATTCCTGCACGGCTCGGGTGAACGCGGAGATGATCCGGAACTGCTGAAGGTTCATGGACCCTGGAAGTTTGCCGACAGCCGTCCCGATTTCCCGTTTATGATAGTTGCACCTCAATGCAAAAGGGATTTAACCTGGGAAGCCGTGTCGCTTGACCTCTTTCTCGATGAGATCATGCTCAGATATCCGGTCGATTCAACCAGGATTTACCTCACAGGTTTGAGCCGGGGCGGTTTCGGGGTGTGGGACTGGGTGCTTTATCATCCTGAGAGGTTTGCCGCTATTGCGCCAATTTGCGGAGCAAGCAACTACCATCTCCTTTGCGTTAATATACTTGCTGGTACTCCTGCCTGGATATTTCACGGTGGGAAAGACAACATAATTCCGGTTGAATTTTCGGAAAAGCTGGCTAAATCGCTTGATGACTTTGGCGCTGAGGTTCGGACAACCATTTATCCGGAAGCCGGTCATGACTCCTGGACAGAAACATATCTTAATCCTGAGCTTTACGATTGGTTTTTAAGACACCGGCGGTAGATTTGGCTTATTGCTTTCTATCGAGACTGGTTATAACAGGATGACCTGACCGGCAACACATCGGTCATGACCATTTTATTTTCTGCGGTTTGTTTACGAGGTACTTTTTCAGGATATTCTCGAGAACTTCCTCGACGATAGGTTTGGTAATGTAATCATCGCAGCCTGCATCAAACGCAACATATCTCTCTTCCTGGTTGGTGAACGCCGTTTGTATGATCACCGGTAAATCGGGTTTAACTTCTTTTATTTTTCGTGTGGCTTCATAACCATCCATTACCGGCATTTTTATATCCATCAGAACCAGGTCAATCTGCGTGTCGCTAAGAGCTATTTTAACTGCTTCCTGCCCATTGCCGGCTTGTATGATTTTTATACTCGGGAATTTCTTTGCGATAACCGCGTTGAAATATCTCAGGTTACTTTGATCGTCCTCAACAATAAGAACAGAAGCCGGCATAAAACAGAAATCACCCTCGTTGTGATGAAACATTAATGATTGACTGACTTCGGCGGCTCTGTAAGGAATAGAAATATTAAAAACCGAGCCTACGCCCGGCGCGGATTCTACTGAGATTTCACCACCCAGAAGGTGAGTGTTCTCTTTTGCTATCGAAAGCCCTAAGCCCAGCCCCCCATAGTTCCTTGCAACCGTTTCGCTCTCTTGCGAAAACCGCTCGAATATCTTTTCAAGGTTTTGTTTGGCAATCCCGATTCCGGTGTCCTTTATATAAAAAACAAGCCGGTTGTCCGAACGCTGGCAACCGATTTCGACAAACCCACGGCTCGTAAACTTGATGGCGTTTTCTACCAGGTTATTCAGAATCTTCAGCAGCTTCGATTCATCGATGATCACTCTGCTTTCGTGTTCAGCCAGGTCATTTTTCAGGATCAGATCGATATTTTTTTCCTCAGTCTTGATTTTAAAAATGGCGTACATGTCGGCGAGCAGGTGATTTATGTCCGTTTCTCCATTAATGATCCTCACCTGCTTGGTTTCGAGTTTTGAAATCTCGAGGATATCGTCAATAATGCGCATCAACTGCTGGCTGTTTGTCCGGATGATATGAATGAACTCATCTCTTTCTTCAGGAGCCAGGCCTGCCCTTTTAAGCAAATTCGAGAAACCCATGATTCCATTGATCGGCGTTCGTATCTCATGGGTCATATTATGAAGAAATTCGGTCTTAAGCCGGTCCGATTTTTCAGCATAATCCTTGGCTTCTTTAAGCTCTTTCTTTTGCCTGATATAATTCTCAAACAGTAAACCGATCCGGTTGAATTCGCCCGGCGATCGCTTGAGTTTGTCGATAAATGATTTTTCCTCCGAAGCCAGCACACCTGATACCAGTTTAAGGGGCTTGATGATCCAAACACCCGTGGTGATCCGGAGAATCAGCCAGGAACCGACCACAAACAGGATGATCAGTACCTGCATGATCAGAGATGTCCGGCTGAAAAGATTCAGGACTTTTAATTCCCTGCTGAATAACACAGTTCCTACGGTTGCATGTTTCCAGTCTTCCAGGTCATGTGAAACTATCAGGATGTGCTTGTCGTCACCGGGCAAAGTATCGGATATGCTTTTCAGATTCACTGAGGCGCCGCTCATTTCAGCCAGGTGATTTATAAATGAATCATTCCAGATCTTCGACACCAGGAAATAACCCTTAGGTCTGGTCTTATTGTGATCGGGATCATCATTGGCATGAACGGTAGCACCGCTCACCTGGATTAATCCTTCAGGCAATCTCAGAAAGAAATCGTTGAATTTTAATTCATTGAGCCGGATAATGGCACTGTCAGGAATTATTCCATGGAACTCGAATTCCTCTGAAGACGCCTCATGGACTAAGTTCAGGTTGGTATCATATACACACACGTAATCGAAATGAAAAGATCCAATAGTTGTGGTAATATAATTTGCGAACCAGTTTGAGTCGTTTTCTGAAATTGCGTCGACGAATTCGTCCCAGAAAGTATAATCATAAACCACTTCATTCAGTGAAGCCCTCTTTACATTCATCATGGTTCCTACCATCTGATCGAACTGCTCCTGCGATGAATTATAGATCAGCTTTTCCTGTTTGTTGGTGAAAAAACTGATAAGCGACAACAGGAATATATAAATAAATCCGGTGAGGGTGATCACAAGCAGAAAGCGGATATAAAGCCCGGGTTTTTTCATCTATCGCTTAATTACAGGGTTATTCCGGCGACAAGATTAATGTTTTTCGTATCCGGATTATAAATCAGGCTTACACTTACCGGCATTTCCCAGGTCGGTGTTATGTGTACCGTTTTGGTTACAGTGCAACCAATGTTGACAAAAGCCGGTTTTTCAGCATAAAATGAACCTCTCGCCTGGTATCCCGCAAAGGCTTCAACCTCGGTTGATCCCTTTGAAAGTTGATATTGCAGTTCAAGGTAAAGGCTGTTTGTAGAATCGGCGCCATAAAAGAAATAGCTGCCAAGCAGATTCAATGGCAGGGTTTCATTTCCGGTAAGGATAATCTGGGCTTCGAGCAAATGATTGCCTGTTTCGCTGTGATAGTCGAAAAAATCTGCACTCATGGTATCACTGATGCACCAGTAATCCCATACCTCAAAAGCGACGAACCCGATTGATTTTGAGAGGTAAAAGTCCGCCTCGTGATCCCCCAAGCCCGCAAACTCGTATGATCCCCATGCACCCAACTCAAAATCCTTCCATGTCACTGAAAAACCTGGCTGAATGCAGGGTGAATTGCTGTAAAGCTGACCACGCCAGATATACTGGCTGACGAAATCTAAATTCGCTGATATAGTAACTGAATCCCTTTCATCGGCAATTTCCTGCGCTGGTAGATCGATGCACAACGAATAAAGCAAAACCAAAACTACACACCTGGTTACTAACCTTTGGCAACTTGCTTTTGAAGAATTGTCAGCACCGCCGCTGACAAATAAAGGAGCAGGAATATTCCCCTGCCTCTTTGTATTCCAATCATTTTTCAAAAAATTCATTACGATACCCCTAGCCTTACTCCTGTTTTAACATGCCCGGCAGATTACTTAATGCCGTATGAAATTCAATTTTGCTTAACGGAAGGCTAAGGTAAAAGTTACACAGTTGAAAGCCGGCGGAAAATCAAATAAATCATGGTTCAGGAATCACAGACAAAAGAATGATATAATCCAATATTTTTTGGTTCGGGAACCAGATTTCAATTCCTGACTTCTGATGTTTGGTGCGGTTTGAATTTCCGTATCCGCCATGGAGGATTCGAAACAGATCAGTATATATCCACAATAAACCTTATTATTTTTATAACCTTAGTAGAACATGGTTAAATAAGGATTAAAAACCTTATTCCCTTATTTTGGGTTTCAGTGTTTTCTGATATTAAGGAAATAAGGTCATGCACATTAAAGATTTTTCCTGTTACTAAGGTCAGGAACATGAAGATAAGGTTTTATTAACTTTTCAACACTGCTTCTTATTATATATGCGAAGCGATTTTCTATTAGAAGCAGTTATGCCGCTGGCTCTGGTTTAACTTTTTTTGCAAAGCTGTTCAGAAGCGGTATAATCATAAATATGCTGTAAAAACAGCCGTTAGTGCGGTAAAACTCAAAGATGTTGATTTTATCTCACTAATAATCTGCACCTTTTAAAGTCGCGCAGGCTAAAATTCACTGAGAGTCAGAAGTCAGGACGGATATAATCCAATATTTTTTGGTTCGGGAACCAGATTTCAATTCAACGATATATTTTTGCCGTGAGTAACAAGTTTGTTTTATGAAGTACCTTTTCTATCTCGTAGCTGTTTTCCTGTTGATTTCAGTGGTATATTCTG
>Ga0233425_10007474_pt1 | contig 15325 bp, 8 predicted proteins | sample Watercolumn_Towu_2_FD_181712 | JGI IMG/M metagenome (GOLD analysis project Ga0233425, IMG submission 181712) | Freshwater microbial communities from Lake Towuti, South Sulawesi, Indonesia - Watercolumn_Towuti2014_140_MG | ecosystem: Environmental > Aquatic > Freshwater > Lake | place: Indonesia...
CCCATCTCCCCCCCCGACCCCTGCCCGCTGCTGGATTGCGACGACGGAAACGGGTGCACCATCGACTGGTGCGACCCCGAGGTTGGGTGCGTCCATGCCGGAGCGGACAGTGCATGCAATGACGGGGATCCCTGCACGAACTCGGACTGGTGCATCGGCGGGGTCTGCACGGGACAGCCGTCCCCATGCAGCGAGGGGATGATCTGCGTCAAGGGCAAGTGCGTCTGCGAGGTCACGTGCGAGGACAAGCAGTGCGGCTTTGACAGTTGCGGTTCCGTGTGCGGGGTCTGCGACTTCTGGCAGGACTGCACGCAGGACCAGTGCATCGACCACTACCCGGCGCCGCCCTATGGGCCAAACGTTGCTCAGGTCATGCCCGACCACGAGTTCCTCGTGCCTGCGGACCTCAGCTCGTTCCTGATGAGGCAGTACTGGAAGCAGGGGAAGCTCCTGCTGATGACGTACAACGCCGGGTGGTGCAAGGTGTGCAAGGAGGATACCGTGCTGCTGAACCTGTGGCACGCAGCGTACGAGCCCGCAGGCCTCCGGATCGTCTCGGTCATGTACGAGAACCCCTCGGGCGCACCGATCACCCAGGAGTACGCCAAATACTGGCAAACCTACTACGCGACCCAGTACCCGCTGGTCATGGACCAGTCCGCTGCGGATTGGCAGGGCAAGGCCACGGGCGGTGCGCTGAACTTCTACTACACTCCGATCGGGCCGATCCCGGACGGCACCTTCCCGGCGACGCTTCTGGTCTGCCCCAGGGACATGAGGATTCTTTACATCAAAGCCGGCTTCTACGATGAAGAGGTCACGCCCCTCGTGATGAAGTACCTGTTCGAGGTGGACTGCTGAGCGCCAGGATGTCCGGGGGGTTGTCCAGGCCCTTCCGGGCTGGACGGATGCTTCAGGCCGCTACTTGCAGGTCACTGCCAGGTCGTAATTCCCGACGTCACCGGCGTAGCCGTCCACCACGACGTAGTAGGTCTTGCCCGGCTCTGCCGTGAACGTGGCCGAGGTCAGCCCGTAGGTGATGCAGGAGGCCGGGTTGCAGCCCAGGCCGGCATCCTGGAGGACGAGCAGATCGAGCTCCGCCGGGTCCCCGGCATCGGTTTCCTCGTTGGACAGGGTGACGGTCACGCTCTTCTTCTGGGTCACGGTCAGCGTGTAGGTGTACTCCGGAGCCGGGTAGTAGTACCCATTGCACGAGTAGTAGTCGATGAGGTCGGAGCTGCCGCCGCCATCGTTGCTCCAGGAATCGGTCGAATTGCAGGTCAGGTCGGCCTCGGGAACGGTATCCGGAACGCAGGCGGGCTCACAGGCGGCAGTGCCGAAGCAGTCGCCGTCAAGGCAGTCCACGAGCGTGTCCTCGTCGTTGTCGAGACCGTCGTCGCAGAGCAGCTCCTTGGCGGTGTTGCACTGCACCTTGATGTGGTAGCTGCCGACTGCGCCCGCCGCACCGTCGACGATCAGGTAGTACAGCTTGCCCTTCTTCGCGTCGAAGGTCTTCTGCCCCTTTCCGTGTCCGATGCAGTTGGTGGTAAGGCACTGGTTCTGGGCATCGGCTTCCACGATGAGGATGCTGGTTTCGGCGGATTCCTTGGTCAGGAAGACGGTGACCTTGGTGTCGTACTCGGGCACGAAGTTGTAGACGTACTCGGGGCCGTCCATCAGGGTCTCGATGCAGGAGTACTTGTCGGCCTTGTCCGTGGCGAGCCAGGACCAGGTGTAGTAGTCCTCCTCGAAACCGCAGCCCACCTCGAACGGGAAGACCGTGGGGTTGCAGTCGTCGGTGCAGGCATCGGAGAGGAAGCAGTCCTCGTCCTTGCAGTCGGTCTTGGTATCGCCGTCATTGTCTTTGCCGTCGGCGCAGTCCAGCTCGACGTTCGGGGGGCACTCGACGGTGATGGTGTAGCTGCCCTCGGCACCGGCCCAGCCGTCCACCACCACGTAGTAGGTCGTGCCGGCCTTGGCGTCGAACGTGACATCGTTGAGTCCGTAGGCGATGCAGCCGGTCGGCAGGCACTGGCCCTCTGCACCGGCGGCCACCACGAGCACGTCGGTTTCCGCTGTCTCGTCGGTCAGAGTGATGGTGATCTTGCCGGTCACGGGAGCCACGAAAGCGTAGGTGTACTCCGGCCCCGGATACTCGTAGTCGTTGCAGTTGTAGGTCTCGATTGCATCGGTGCTGCCGGCCCCGTAGTTCGCCCAGGAATCGGACTTGCCGCAGTACAGGTTCCACGACGGCTTGCAGATCGGTGCCGGGCAGTCGACCGTCCCGAGGCAGTCGTCGTCCTTGCAGTCGACCTTGCCATCGCCGTCGTCATCCTTTCCGTCCGCACAGTTGATCTCGGTGAGCGGCTGGCAGGTGAGCTTGATGGTATAGGCGCCTGCTGCGGGGAGCACGCCGCCTTCGTAGCCATCGACCACGAAGTAGTAGGTCTTGTCTTTTTCGGCCTCGAACGTGACGGAGGAGTAGTCCCAGTCCCGACACTGGTCAGGGTCGCATCCCTGGCCGGCGGCTTCGAGGACGATGACGTCAGTGTCGGCCTTCTCCCCGGACAGGGCCACGGTGACCGTCGCGTCGTAGGGGGCCTTGAAGGTGTAGGTGTACTCGGGTCCCGTGTAGTCGAACGGAGAGCAGCCGTAGGTGGTGACCACGTCGGTGGCCCCGCTCTTGTCGTTGCCCCACGTGTCGGTCCCGCCGCACTTCAGGGTCCAGTCCGGCTTGCAGGTGTCGGCACAGAGGTTCTGCGTGCCGGGCTGGCAGACGCCGTCCTGGCACTTGTCCCCGCCGGTGCAGGGGTCCTTGTCGTCGCAGGCAGCGGTGTTGGGAACTGCGATGCAGCCGAGCTGCGGGTCGCAGGAGTCATTGGTGCACGGGTTGGTATCGTCGCAGGTGACGTTGGCGGTCCCGGCGCAGGCCCCGCCTTTGCAGGAATCCTTCTGCGTGCACTTGTTCGAGTCGTCGCACGGCTTGCCGTCGGCAAACGCGGCCTGCTCGCACTTGCCGTTTTCCTTGTTGCAGAAGGTGACCTTGCAGTCGGTATCCTTGGAGGTGTCGCAGGTCACGATGGTGGCCGGGTCGATGACGCACTTGGCGCCCTTGCAGATCAACGTGCCATTGCACTTGTTGCCGTCCTCGAACTTGGCGCACTCCTCGTTCTTCGTGCAGACGCAGGACGGGTCGACGGTTCCCACGCACAGGCCCTGCTCGCAGTGGTCGTCCGGGGTGCAGGGGCTGCCGTCGTCGCAGTCGATGCTGTTGTACGAGTACACGCAGCCGAGCTTGGGGTCGCAGGCATCATCGGTGCAGAGATTGCCGTCGTCGCACACGAGCTTGACGCCCTTGCACACGCCGGCCAGGCACTTGTCGGCCTCGGTGCAGGCGGTCTTGTCATCGCACGGAGTGGCGTCCGCCAGGTCGGTGAACACGCAGGCCCCGGTCTCCGGGTTGCAGGCAGCGGACTTGCAGGGGTCCAGGGTCGGGTCCGCGCAGCTCACGACGGTATCCGGGTTCACCTGGCACTTCTTGTTCTTGCAGAACAGCTTTCCGTTGCAGAGGTCGGCATCATCGAACGGGGCGCAATCCTCGTCCTTCTCGCAGCCCGAGCATCCCGCGATGGGGTCGCCCACGCACACGCCGTTCACGCAGTGGTCATTCTGGGTGCAGGGGTCCGAGTCGCCGCAGCTCCCTTCCTTCGGAGCGTGCACGCAACCGGTGTTCGGGTCACAGGAATCCTGGGTGCAGGCGGTTTTGTCCTCGCAATCCACGGGAAGCCCCTTGCAGACGCCGCCGGTGCAGAAGTCGGAGTGCGTGCAGAAGTTGAGGTCGTCGCAGGCGGTTCCGTCGAGGGCAGCCGTGTTTTCGCACTTCCCTGTGGCGGGAACGCACTTGCTTTCCTGACAGGGGTTGTTTCCGGCGCTGCAGGTCACGATGGTCGCCTCGTTCACCACGCAGCTTCCGTCCTTGCAGATCAGGAGGCCGTTGCACAGGTTGCCGTCCTCGTACTCGGCGCAGTCCGCATCGGCCGTGCAGGAATCGCACTCGGGAACCGGGGTTCCGGTGCACTTGCCGGCAACGCACTTGTCATCGGAGGTGCACAGGCTTCCGTCGGAGCACTCGGAGCCGTCCGCCACCGGGGTGTACACGCACCCCTTGGCCGGGTCGCAGGCATCTTCCGAGCACTTGTCGGCATCGTCGCACTTGACGGGGCTGCCGGTGCACTTGCCGGCCTGGCAGGTGGTGTCCGAGGTGCACATGTCGGAATCGTCGCATGCGGCCCCGTCGTTCTTCGGTTTGGCCTTGCACTGGCCGTCGGCCTCATCGCAGTATGCGGTCTCGCAGACTCCGGCCGGTGCGCCCGAGCAGTCAACCAGCGTCGTCGGGTCGGTCTTGCACTCCCCGGCCTGGCAGGTCACGATGCCGTTGCACTTGTTGGCATCGTCGTACTTCTCGCACTCGAGGTTCGTAGTGCAGTTGCAGATGCTCGCTCCGCCCACGCAGACGCCATTCCCGCAGGTGTCCGGGCTGGTGCAGGGGTTGCCGTCGTCGCACGGCTTGGTGTTGGGTGCGAACACGCACTGGCCGCTGGCCGGATCGCACGAATCATCGGTGCAGAGGTTGCCGTCGGAGCACTCCTTCGGGGCCCCCTGGCACTCGCCCTGGAAGCACTGGTCGGCCTCCGTGCACACGTTGCTGTCGTCGCATGCGGTGCCGTTGGTGACCGGCACGAGCAGGCACTGGTTCTGTACGCAGTCGACCTTCTGGCAGGAATTCGGGTCGAACTTCCCCTTGCACTCGTCCGCTGTGGTACAGCCGTACACCCCGCTGTCCTCGCCGACGTCGGCGCCAACGCCGGTATCCTCATCGATCGGCGCCTCGACACCGCCGCCGCCGCAAGCTGCGGCCAGAGCACCCGCAAGCACGATGGTCAATACTCTGAGCTTCATGTGGTTCCCCTTTTCCTGGTTCATGGCACTCGGTTCCCGTTCGGGGGGCGGCGTATACCCCCGGGCAGCCGGGTTGTCAAGCACTGATTTGGACTTGCGTGTCTTGCGGCCGTCTCCGGTTGTGCTACAGTCCCCCTGCGGGGAGGTACCGATGCGGCTGGCCCATGTATCCGATCTTCATCTGCTGGACCTTGAAGGTGTGAGCTGGAAACGGTTCCTGAACCGCCGGGTCTTCGGGGGGGCCAACCTCCTGTTCCGCAGGGCCAGGGAATACCGGCCGGAGGTGGTCGAGGTCATGGTCGACGACCTCATCAAGGAAGAGGTCGACCACGTTGCGGTAAGCGGTGACCTGACCAACCTTGCCCTGGAAGGGGAGTTCGATCGGGTCTTCCATCTCTTCAAGCTGCTTGGGGGACGGGACAAGGTCTCGGTGGTGCCCGGAAACCACGACTACTACACGTTTGCTGCTGCGGACAACCGCAAGTTCGAGAAGTACTTCTACCCCTTTTTCGACGAGGGGTTCTCCGACCTGGACGTGGACATCTACCCGTACCGGAAGCGGATTGGCGACCTGCTGATCGTGGGTGTCAACAGCGCCACACGGACCCTTCCGCCCATGAGCTACGGGACGGTCGGCGAACGGCAGCTCGGGCTCCTGGACCGGGTGCTCGGCTCCGCACAGGCGAGGTCGAGCTTCACGTGCCTGCTGATGCACCATGCCCTGCACCGGCGGGACCGGCTGACCGAGACGATGTCAGGACTGCTCAACCGGGACAAGGTGCTCGACCTGGTCGACAAGCACAAGGTGGACCTGGTGCTGTACGGCCACGACCACCGGGGACGCATCTGGAAACGGGAGCAGGAAGGGCACACGACCTACTTCATCTGCTGCGGCTCTTCGTCCCGGGTGGTCCCCGACCCCGCCCGCGTCGCACGGTACCGGATCATCCACATCGAAGAAGGGCGCATCCGCCGCATCGACACCAAGGTCTATGATCCCACGGCCCGCAGGTTCATGCTGGAGTAGGCAGATCCATCGAAGCATCGATGTTGACAACCGATCAGATCAGATACAAGATGCCGCGGGCCTGGGCGTGGGGGACTGGTTTGCGCACGCCATGGCAGGAGGGATGACCCATGGAACTGACCCTGCGGGAGCTTGCGGGCAAGCGGGTGCATCTGCTCGGAATCGGCGGGATCGGGGTGTCTGCCCTGGCGCGGCTGCTGCTGCCGCACGGGGTGAACGTCAGCGGCTGCGACGTCCGGGAATCCGTGCTCATCGACTCGCTGCGGACCGAAGGGGTCACCGTGGACATCGGGCATGACCCGGCCCACCTGGACCGCTGCGACGTGGTCGTTTACTCCACCGCGGTGCCGAAGGGCAACCCCGAGCTGGCAGCCGCGATCCAGCGGGGCATGCCCGTACTGCACAGGTCGGAGCTGTTGGCGCTCCTCGTCGAGGCCGCACAATCCGTCGGAATCACGGGGACCAACGGCAAAGGGACCGTATCCGCGATGCTCACCTGGATCCTGGAAGTCGCTGGCCGGTCTCCGGGCTTCTACATCGGTGCGCTCTGCCCGAACCTGGGGACCAACGCCCGTCCCGGTGCCGGCAAACACCTGGTCGCTGAGCTGGACGAAAGCGACGGTTCGCTGGTCAACATCCACCCGCAGTGGGCACTGCTCAACAACCTCGAGCTGGACCACCTCAACTACTACAGCAGTCTGGAGCACGCTGTCGAGACGCTCACCCGGTTCTTCTCCGGGCTGCCCGAAGGCGGCCGGGGGTTCTTCCACATGGACGATGCCGGGACCCGCAAGGTGATGGAGCGGCTCCCCGGGCTGTCCAAGGTCACCTTCGGGAAATCGACCGCCGCCGACTACGTGTACCGGGAGCGGGTGGTGACCGACACGCACTCACGCTTCTCGGTATCGAAGAACGGTCCGCAGGGGCCGGTCGAGCTGGGCGACTTCGAGCTCAACGTGCCGGGGGCATACAACATCGAGAATGCCGTGGGAGCGATCTCGGTCGCTTCGGAGCTGGGTATCCCGGTCGAGGCGATGCAGGAGGCGATGGCCACGTTCCAGGGGCTCATCAACCGATACACGGTGCTCGAGGCGGGACAGCACCGGGTGATCAAGGACTACATGTCCCATCCGATGGGGATGCGCAAAGTGCTGGCGACTGCGGCACTGGGCAGTCCCGAGCGGCTCGTGGCGGTGTTCAAGCCGTACCGTTTCACCATGATCCGGTACCATGCCACGAACTATGCCGAGGCACTGTCCAGGGCGGACGAAGTGGTGATCACGAAGATGTGGGAGGCCGACGAGGAGCCGATTCCGGGCGTGGATACGCTCTGGCTCGTCGAGGAGCTTCGCAAGGCCGGGTTGAACGTGAGCTACGTCGAGGAGATGGACCCCATCGTGGACCACGTGGTCCGGGGCGCAACCCGGCGTGACTGCGTGGTGTTCTTCGGGGGCAACGACCTGTTCGAAATCGCAGAGCGGCTGCACCGGAGATACGAGGAGAGGGGGAATGTGGAAGGCGAGTGAGCACAGGTTCAGCGTGCTGGGGCTGGCGAGGACGGGCATCGCAGCGGCAAACTGGCTGGCAAGGCATGGGATGGACGTGCTGGCGAGCGACCCGAAACCGGCATCGGAGCTGCCGCTGGACCGGTTGCACCCGGCGGTGATGGCGGCTCCGGGGCGCAACGAGGTCCGGGACGGCGATGTCGTGATCATCAGCCCGGGCATCAAGCCGAACACGCCGGCGTGGAACCTTGCGCACGAAAAGGGGAGCGAGGTGCTGTCGGACATCGACCTGTTCGGCCGGCTTTGCCCGTGTCCGATCGTGGCAATCACCGGGACCGACGGCAAATCGACGACCACCGCACTGACCGGCGAGCTGCTCAAAGGGGCGGGCTACCCGACATTTGTCGGCGGTAACATCGGGCTTGCGTGCATGGAGGGGCTGGACGACCTGACGGAGCAGTCGGTCGCGGTGCTCGAGGTGAGCTGCTTCCAGCTCATGCACTGCCCGTCGTTCTCGCCTGCCGTGGCGCTCGTCACGAACATCGCGGAAGACCACGTGGAATACCACGGCAGCTTCGAGGCCTATGTGGAGGCCAAGCAGAGGATCTTCGCCAACATGGGTCCCGGGCAGAGGCTGGTGCTCAACGGCGACGACCCGGAGATCGCGAAGTGGAAGCTCCCCGCGGGGGTCGAAGTCCGGCGCTTCGGCTGGACGCGGGGGCACGACCTGTGGGCCGATGATCGGGCGGTCCACGTGGGGGAGCAGCGGCACCACGAGCATGCGGCACTCCGGCTGCAGGGCCGGCACAACGTCGAGAACGTGATGGCCGCGGTGGCTGCGGTGGAAGGGCGGTTCGCCCCCGCGGACCGGTACATGGCGGCACTGCGGGAGTTCCCGGGGCTCGAGCACCGCATGGAGTTCGTGGCCACGGTGCAGGGCGTTTCCTGGTACAACGACTCCAAGGCAACCAATCCGCACGCGGCAACCGCGGTGCTCAATGCCTTTCCGGAGCGGTTCTGGCTTCTGGCTGGCGGTTACGAAAAGGGAAGCGATTTCGCTGAGTTCGGGCGGCTTGTCGGCGAAAAGACCCTTGGGGCGGTGCTGTTCGGAGTGACGAAGCAGCGCATCGCGGACACGATTCCCGGGGGCCACCCGGTGCACATCGTGGAGAACCTGCCCCAGGCCGTGGAGAAGGCTGCGGAGCTGGCACGTCCCGGGGAGCGGGTGATCCTGGCCCCCGCCTGCGCCAGCTTTGGTGAGTTCAAGGATTTCGAGCATCGAGGCAAGGTGTTCAAGGACCTGGTACGGCATCTCGCCGAGACGAGAGGTGCGTGATGAGTGACATGATTCGGGAGATCCTGGAATCGGCAGCGGGGGAGATCGAAGCCGCGGCCGACGAACGGGGGCTCAAGGACGTCGAGGTCAAGTACCTCGGCAAGAAGGGGCTGGTCACCGGCCTGATGAACCGGATGCGGGAACTGACCCCTGCGGAGCGTCCCGGCTTCGGCAAAGCCGTCAACGAAGCCAAGGATGCCATCCAGAAGCAGGTCGATTCCCGGCGCAACGGCCTCAAAGCCATCGTGCTCATGAAGGAGGTGGCGGACCCGTTCTACGACCCCACCCTGCCGGGGCTTCCGGAGGTCGAGGGCTCACTGCACCCGCTCACGGCCATCACGCAGGAGATCGAGGAGATCTTCCGCTCCATGGGCTTCATCATCCCGGACTACCCGGAGGCGGAATCGGAGTTCTTCAACTTCGAGGCGCTCAACATCCCGTCGGACCATCCGGCCCGCGACATGCAGGACACGTTCTGGCTCAAGGACGGCAACCTCCTGCGGACCCACACGTCCCCGGGGCAGGTTCGGGCCATGCGGGAGTTCAAGCCCCCGTTCAGGGCCATCTTCCCCGGCAAGGTCTACCGCTACGAGGCGGTCGATGCCTCCCACGAGCACACGTTCCACCAGGTCGAAGGGCTCATGGTGGACCGGGAGGTATCGGTGGCCAACCTCATCCACAGCATGAAGGTGCTGCTCAGCCGCATCTTCAAGAGAGACGTGAAGATCCGGCTGCGCCCCGGCTATTTCCCGTTCGTCGAGCCCGGCTTCGAGCTGGACATCGAGTGTGCGGTGTGCACCGGCAAGGGATGCTCGGTGTGCAAGAAGAGCGGCTGGGTGGAGCTGCTGCCGTGCGGCCTGGTCCACCCCAACGTGATCCGGTTCGGCGGGCTCGACCCGACGGAATGGCACGGATGGGCCTTTGGACTGGGCCTGTCTCGGCTCGTCATGATGAAGTACCAGATCAACGACATCCGCCATCTCATGGGCGGTGACTTGAGATTCCTCGAGCAGTTCAGGTAGGAGGGGGCCGTGAAGATTTCCTGGAACTGGCTGAAGCGACATGCGGACCTCGACGGCGTGAACCCGTACGACATGGCCAACCGGTTCACCATGGCGGTGGCCGAGCTGGAGGGGATCCACGAATTCGGAGAGACCTACGATCGGGTGCTGACCGCCCGCATTCTCGGCTCCCGGCCGCATCCCAACTCGCAGCGCCTGGCGCTGGTGGATCTCGACCTCGGCAACGGGAGGACCGTGACCGCGGTGTCGGGGGCACCGAACCTCACACCGGGCCTCGTGATCCCGTTTGCCCAGCCCGGAGTCGTGCTGGAAGGGATCGAGGGGAAGCCCACGGTGAAGGAGGCCGATGTCAAGGGGATCGTGAGTCCCGGCATCACCTGCTCCGAGCTGGAGCTTGGAATCTCCCAGGACCACACGGGGCTGTTGGAATTCCCGCCGGAGACTCCGGTGGGTGTCCCGCTGACCGACGTGCTGCCCGTGCATGACTACATCCTGGAGATCGACAACAAGTCGATCACTCACCGGCCCGACCTCTGGGGCCACCGGGGCCTTGCCAGGGAAGTGGCGGCACTGGCCGGCCGGCGGCTCCTGCCGGTGGACACGACCATTCCTGAGGGCACCGAAGATCCGCTGGCGGTGCGGGTGGATGCGCCGGACCTCTGCCCGAGGTACTGTGCGCTGGCATTCGACGGCGTCAAGGTGGCCGGAAGCCCGCTCTGGCTCAAGCTTGCCCTCTCCCGGGTTGGTGTGCGCCCCATCTCGAACGTGGTCGATGCCACCAACTTCGCCATGCTCGATGTCGGCAATCCGCTCCACGCATTCGATGCCCGCTTCATCGAGCAGGACACCATCGTAGTCCGGCGGGCGCTGCCCGACGAGATCCTCGTCACCCTGGACGGGTGGGAACGGCACCTCCTGCCCGATGACCTCGTGATTGCCGACGGAGCCAAGGGCGTGGCACTTGCCGGCGTCATGGGCGGCGAGAACAGCGAGATCAAGGACGACACGACGCGGGTCGTGCTCGAAGCCGCTTGCTTCAACGCGTCTGCAATTCGCCGGACATCGTCGCGCCTCCAGCTCAGGACCGAAGCCTCGGCCCGGTTCGAGAAGGGGCTGGATATGAAGCTGGCGCTGGATGTCACGGCGCTCTTCGTCAGGCTCATGGCCGAAGTGGCCCCGGGATGCAGAGTCGCAAGCCGGCTGTACAACGTGTCCGTCCCCGAACCGGCAGCCACCGTGATCCGCCTGGCACCGGAGTTCGTGCGCCGCAAGCTGGGCGCCGACATCCCGGACTCGGCCATGAAGGCGATGCTGGAAGGGATCGAGTTCCAGGTCGACGAGCGGGGTGACGAATTCCACATCACGGTCCCCTCGTTCCGGGCAACCCGGGACATCCGCATTCCGGAGGACATCGTCGAGGAGATCGGGAGAATCTATGGGTACGACAACATCGACCCCGTCCCGCTCCTGGCCCCGGTCACGCCGCCACCGGTGGTGCTGTCGCGCCAGCTCGATAGCCTCGTGCGCCAGTCCCTCGTGACCAGTGGCTACAACGAGGTCATGACCTACTCGTTCGCCTCGTCCGCACTGGCGGAGACCCTCGGGGTCTCCCTGCAAGGGGCCGTCGAGCTGGCCAACCCGATCTCGTCGGACCTGCCCGTCCTGCGGCAGAGCCTCATCCCGAACCTGCTCGGACTGGCGGCCAAGAACGGCCTGCTCCGGGACGACTTCCGCCTGTTCGAAGTCGGCCGCGTTTTCTTTGCGGCGCCGCAGACGGGGCAGATCCCGGTCCAGCAGCGCAGAGTCGCTGGCATTCTGTACTCCCGCAACGGTGACAACTTCGAGCTGTACCGGAACGTCCGCTCCCATGTCGAGTCGCTGTTCCACCGGCTGGGCCGGGGTGAGGCCGTGCTGGTCGAGGCGGGCAGCGAGTGGAAGGCACCGTGGGTGGTGTTGGACAAGGCACGCTGCATCCTGTTGCGCACCCGGGCGGACGGCGCTCAGGGAGTTCCGGACACGAGGCCCGTGAAGATGCCGGACGGCGACTGGTGGTTGCTCGATGGCGAGTCCGCAGACCCGGTCGGCATCGTGGGGATGCTCAGCCCGGTCGTGCGGGATCGGCTCAAGCTGCGCGGCAAGGCAGTGTTCTTCGAGATCAACCTCGAGCCGGTGTTCACTGCGGCTGAGGTGGTGCGGAAGTTCAAGCCGCTGCCCCGCTTCCCGGCCATCCAGAACGACTTGTCCGTGCTGGTGGACATGGCGGTTCCGTACGAGCGGGTGGCGGGAGCCATCCGGGAATCCGGGGGAACGCTGCTCGACGAGATGGACCTGTTCGCCATCTTCCGCGGCGGCCCGATCCCCGAGGGAAAGAAGAGCCTCTCCTTCCACCTTCGTTTCCGCAGCACCGAGCGGACGCTCCAGGACCAGGAAGTGGAACCGGTGGTCAAGGGGATCCTCGCTGCGCTCCGGGAGAAGGTCGGCGGTGAGATACGGGAGTAGGAGTTGGGCCGTGGGCTGTGGGTTCGGCCCCCAATACAGCCCGGTCACGCTGGAGAGGCCCTGGAGATGGGCCGTGGGCTGTGGGGGCAGAGGATGCAGGACATGGACGACCGTCCGCACGCACTGCTGGTGAGCAAGCCGGTAGTACCGCCATGGAACGACAGCAACCGGAACCTGGTGCGCGATCTCGTGGCCGGGGGCAGCCGCTATCGCTACCACGTGCTCACCACGCCCGGTCAAGGGCCGACGGAAGGGGATGCCATCCGTGAGCCCATCTACGCCGGTGCCGGCTCGCACTCGCCGGGGCTCAAGCAGAACATGCCCGTGTTCCTGAGGCTTCTCAAGCCGGATTCGGTCCCGCTCTACCACTTCTTCTTTGCCCCGAACCGACGGACCTCGCAGCTCATCAGGCTGGCGCTGGGGATGAAGCGGCGACGGCTCCTGGTCCACACGATCTGCAGCGCTCCGGCCGCCTGGGACGGGCTCGACCGGCTGCTGTTTGCCGACCACCTCGTGGTGTTGTCGGAGGACACCCGGCGGAAGTTCGAGGCCGCTACGTCAAGGCCTGCCACGCTCATACCGCCCTGCGTGCCCTGCGGCGAGCCGATCCCGTCCGCCCGCAAAGCCGCTGTGCTGGCCGCGCTCGGGCTTCCTGCAGACCGGCCGCTTGTCCTCTACGCGGGCGACTACCAGTTCTCGAACGCAGCGTCGGTGTGCGTCAAGGCGCTGCCTGCGATGCTGGCCGGCAACGATGCCCGCTTCGTCTTTGCCTGCCGGGTCAAGCAGGAGAAGAGCCGGCAGGTGGAAGCCGCACTCAAGCTGGAAGTGCAGGCACTGGGGCTTGCCGGTCGCGTCTCCTTCTTCAACGAGGTGGCAGACATGGAGGGGCTGGCCGCGGCCGTGACGCTCCAGGTCCAGCCTGCGGATTCCCTCTATGCCAAGATGGACCTTCCCCTGGTCCTGCTCGAGTCGCTGCGGGAGGCCGTGCCCGTCGTCGTCAGCGACTACGGCCCGTTGCCCGAGGTGCTCGCCGGCCGGGATGCAGGCCTTGTCGTTCCGACCGGCGATGCCTCAGCGCTGGCCGAGGCGGTGCGGGCACTCCTTGCGGATCCGGCCAGGAGGGCGGCCATGGGAGAGACCGGGCGGACGCTCGTGCAGGAGCGCTTCTCCCCCCGAACCATGGCGCAAAGCTGCGAATCTCTCTATGATGCCCTCCGGTCGCACGGAGGAGCGAAGGGAACGAAATGACACGGATGGACAACACGAACTACTACGATCAGTTTGCCCGCGGCTACGAGAACGAGCGACACAAGCGGTACCACCGTTTCCTCGACGAGAGCGAGCTTGCGGCAGCGGAACCCTACTGCAGGGGCAAGCGGGTGCTCGAGGTCGGCTGCGGCACCGGACTGGTGCTCGAGCCGCTGTCCCGCATGGCGAGCAAGGCCGTTGGAATCGACATCTCCCCCGGCATGCTGGCCAAGGCCGCGGCCCGAGGGCTGGACGTCCGCGAAGCCTGCGCCACGTCCATCCCATTCCCGGATGCCAGCTTCGACTGCGTGGTCTCTTTCAAGGTCCTTGCCCACGTCGAGGCAATCCAGGCCGCGCTGGCCGAGTGCACCCGCGTGCTTGCCCCGGGCGGCCACCTCGTGCTCGAGTTCTACAACCGCCACTCGATGCGGCACTTCGTCAAGCTCGTCAAGCCGGCCCAGAAGATTGCGGTCGCAACCACAGACGAGCATGTCTACACACGCTTCGACACGCTGGCCGACATCCGCGGCTACCTTCCCGGGACCGTCCGCATCGTGGAGACCGTGGGCATCCGCTGCCTGGCGCCGACCTACCATTTCTTCAACCTGCCCGTGGTCGGACGGATCACGGACAGGCTGGAGCGCATGGTTCAGCGCACGCCGGTTGGCAAGTTCGGCGGCTTCCTGATCGTGGTGGCCAGAAAGGAACCGTGACCATCGACCATCGGTAGCGGCCTCAGCCCTTGATCACTCCCATCGGCTTCAGGCGGGCGACGGGCAGGGCAAGACCGGCCTTTTCCACGACCCTCACGACATCTGCGACGTCCTTGTAGGCCTGGGGGAATTCCTCCCGCAGCGTCGAGCGGCCGGCGGCCCGCACGTAGACTCCCATCTTCAGCAGCTCATCCTCGATGCGACGCCCCTGGGTTGCCTTGAGCGCCTGGTTCCTGCCGAGCACCCGGCCGGCACCGTGAGCGCAGCTTCCGAAAGTGCGTGCGAGCGCTCCCGGTGCGCCGACGAGCACGTAGGAGCAGCGTCCCATGTCGCCGGGGATGAGCACGGGCTGGCCGATTTCCCGCAGCGAATCCGGCACCAGCGGATGGCCCGGAGGGAGGGCTCGGGTGGCCCCTTTCCGGTGGACGCAGAGCTTGCTGCGGCGGCCCTGGACCTCGTGTTCCTCGATCTTGGCGATGTTGTGCGCCACGTCGTAGACGACCCGAACCCCCAGCTCGCCCGCCGACCTGCGAAAGAATGCTTCGAGCCCTTCCCGGACGAAATGGGTAATCATCTGGCGGTTGGCAAAGGCGAAGTTGGCCGCACAGGCCATGGCGGCCAGGTAGCGCCGGCCTTCCGCTGACTTCAGGGGGGCACACACGAGCTGCTTGTCAGGCAGGGTGATTCCGTGCCTGCGGGTGGCAGGCATGAGATCCTCGATAGACTCGGAGCAGATCTGGTACCCGAACCCCCGGCTCCCGGTGTGGATGCCCACCACGATCCTTCCGGGATAGAGCCCGAGCCGATCGGCCTGCGTCTTGCGGAGAACCTGGTCGACGTACCCCACCTCGACGAAGTGGTTCCCCGAGCCGAGCGTTCCGAGCTGGTCCTTCCCCCGCTCGAAGGCCCGGTGGCTGACGGCCTCGAAATCGGCCCCCGGAATGCAGCCCAGATCCTCGGTGTGTGCCAGATCGGCCCGCTCGCCGTACCCCTTGGACACGGCCCACGCTGCCCCC
>Ga0233425_10007475_pt1 | contig 15324 bp, 13 predicted proteins | sample Watercolumn_Towu_2_FD_181712 | JGI IMG/M metagenome (GOLD analysis project Ga0233425, IMG submission 181712) | Freshwater microbial communities from Lake Towuti, South Sulawesi, Indonesia - Watercolumn_Towuti2014_140_MG | ecosystem: Environmental > Aquatic > Freshwater > Lake | place...
CACAAAATAGGGGTTTTGAAATTTCAATTGCCCTCCACCTTGATTTCCCGCACAAATTGCAGTTTTTTAAGGTCAAATTTAAGCCAAAAAGGCCATTTTTAGTGCTTCTAGATTGGCGTGGAGGGCAAAATTTTTAAGTTTTAATTTCGTGAAACCCCTGTTTTTTTAATAAAATAAAACTCTTTTTTTAAGCACAGTCCAATCTGGTTTTGCTTCACTTAATTTTTTGCCTCCTCCCCTTTAGAATGGATTTTTAAATACAACTTTTTTTGTGACCTTCACGAAATATAAAAGGAGGGGCAAATGGTTCAGCGTCCATTGTTTAATCCTGAGGAAATATTTGATAGGCCTCTTGGCCGATATGAGCTTTTCTTTTCTGTCATCGATTTGTCCTGCCTTGATAAAGTAAATTACCTGGGAAGAAAACCCGTCAGCAGGTCTGCAATAGTCAGGGCACTTATCTTTAAGAATCTAAGGAGTATTGCCAATCTATCTGATCTGTCCAATGAACTTTTTGAGAGACCTGCACTTGCATCAGTGCTTGGATTTGTTCCCGGAGACAGGCCCATTCCTGTAGAGAGATTTTCCTGCTTTTTAAAAGATACAGATAATGATGTTTTACAAAAGATAAGAGTTGACCTTGTTAGAAAGCTAATAGAGTGCAAAACCATAAAGGGAAAGTATCTGTCTGTTGATTCATGCCCAATACTTGCCAATGTAAAAGAAAATAACTTAAAGACAAGCGTAAGGTTAAGATTTTTAAAGGACAGGCCCCCTAAAAATGACAGTGACTGCAGAATCGGGGTTTTTCCCACTTTTACTCAAGGCAAAACCAAAGTTGAGTTTTTCTGGGGATACAGAAACCATATCATAAATGATTGCGAATCTGAGCTTCCACTTGCTGAGATTACCCTTGCTGCAAATGTAAGAGGCACCAGTGTAATTATTCCCCAGCTTGATTTTGTAAAAGACAGCCTCGGCTTAAAGCCCTTAGCTGTTATTGCAGACTCTGAATATGATTCTGCTTCTATCATTGAGCATATAGTAAAAGATCTGGGTGCAAGACCAAGAATATCAATAAATCCCCGAAGGGGTGTTCCATCTAATACAAAGCTATCCTCATCAGGAGCACCAATATGTATCGCCGGATTTGAAATGCTATCACGTGGAATCTTTATAGATAGAGCCCAGAATAGAAAGCGCCATAAGTTTGTCTGCCCTATAAAGGGATCTAAAAAGTTTGCAAAAGAGAATCCATATTGTCCCTGGCTACATCCTCGCTTTGTTGAAGGTACTGGCTGCTACACTTATTTAAGAGTGGATGTGGATGAGAGCATCAGGACAAATATTGACTATGGATCTGAATCCTTCAAGAGGGATTCCAATAAAAGAACCAGCAGTGAAAGAATATTTTCAAGACTTCTTTCAATACTAATGCAAAAACCCTCTGTAATTGGTCTTAGCGCCACTGCAAATCTTTGCACTATATCCCATATTACTGTACTGGCTGTCGCCTATTTTTCCTCATTTGTCAAAGAACCTAATAAAATTCGGTTTGTTAAAAGCTTTCTACCGAATTTTTAATTTCGTGAAGCCCTATCATTATATATGATAAAAAGTTTGACTGTATTCTTTTTAATATTCAGGTTTCTTTTCAATCTCTTCAACAAATATCTCAAATTCTTTATCTTCAATTTCAAGCATGTTGCTTCTATCTGGATAAATATTATCTTCTACATCTTTTTTAAATTGTTTAAAAGCCTTAATTGAATCATTAAAAATATCCAGATATTTCTTTGAATGTTTTGGATAATGACCATCATGGGTGCCACGTAAATCACATTCAAAAAGATATATTCCATCACAATATGGTCCACTGCCAAGACTGAATATTGGTATAATTAAACGTTTGACTATATTTATAATACTTTTTAAAATTAATGTCAAGTATTAGTAAGTTTATTATTGATACCTTTTGATTATACTGATTTCTGTGGTCTTTTTTCTGTAGTAGGATTAAAGATTAAATATTTTTAAAGGATTATCATAAAACAGCATCCTGGCTATTTCCTTTGCTTTTTCAATATCAAATAATCCCTGCTCTGACTTCAGTGATAATGCCCTTGCAACATTTTCTTTTGCAATTGTTAAATGCCCATATACACCATCCACAAGCATGTAATCACCGCCAAAAGCTGAAATCTTATTCATGGGCAATGTGTCAATCCATTCAATGAGTGAATTAACAGAAGCATTTGGTGAAATAATATGAGCCCAGCACATATCCACAAAAACATTTGGAAAATTTTTTGCCAGGACAGTGAGAACATACTGGTATGGGTAACCAATGTGGAAGATATCAAACTTAACATCAGGGTATTCAAGGAAGAGGTTTAAAAGCAGTTCAGGATTTGAATTGGATAAAATATTACCATTTCCCTCCTGGATTCCAGTGTGGATCTGGACCACCAGATTTTTCTTATTGGCAATATCCAAAATGAAGTGGAACATGTAATCCTGAAAAGACTTTCCGGTACATACTGATTGTGTGTATTGTCCTTTTAAGTGCCTTGTTTTGAATATATTATTAAATTCATCCTCTGCTGAGCTGCTGGATACTCTCTCATATTTAAGGCTCCTCCAGTATGCAAGGCCATTTTTTAAGGCAACTGCTCCCAGTAAATACGCCCTGTTAATTAATTTTTCTGTTGCTTCAAGCCATCTTTTAAATGAAGTTATTTTTACTCCGGACTCATATTCTATGAGTTCTATATGATCAAGGCTGGTGGGATTTATCAATATATCTACCACATACACGGGACTGAAAAAATCTTTATCACAATCAATACACCTTATGTGCGGCGCATAACTCTTTGAAGAACTGTCAAGAAGATGGACATTTAAAAGTGATGTCTTAATCCTGCACATATCTTTCAGTATTTTTTTAAAGTGCCCGGGTTTTAAACTTTCCCTGAACCTGTTATTAAGCTCAACTATGGAATCTTTATCAATTTCTTCAATACCATAAATATCTCTTGCAGCGATACTGAGAGACCGCCCGTAACCGGTATATTTTGATACATTCCAATAAGGTTCAAGCAGGTTCCATTTTTCTTCAATCGGGACTTTCCCTTCCGCCACTTTCAAATAATCTGATTTAGGAAGTCCGGCCGTAATAAGATCACAGTTATAATAATGCAAAAGATATTCTTTTAATACATCTGTATCCTTGTCTCTTTCATCTTCACGTGAAGGCAGGTGTTCATGAGTATCAATTACATTTAATGTTTCTATAAATTTTAAAATATCGTCAAATACCCTGCCCATTTATTTAACCTCAAAGATTACCTTAAAAAAGTATTATTATTTTTAAGCTGCAAGCCCTGTAATCATGGAAACTATCTCATTGCGTGTGGTCTTATCCCTTTGCCTCTCACCTATTACCTGGCCGTTTCTTAAAACCATTATCCTGTCTACAAGCTCAAATACATGATACAGGTTATGGGTTATTACAATAATTGATACATCTGGGTGAGTGTCCCTTATTGTTCTGATAAGGTCTATTGCCTTTGCCTGCTCCCTTACCCCCAGATTATTTGTGGGCTCATCAAATATAAGTATCTTTGCACTCCAGTATACGGCCCTTCCGACTGCAACTGACTGCTGCTGGCCTCCTGATAAAAAGTTTACAGGGGCAGCCAGATCCTTTATCTCAACTCCAATTCTTGCAAGAAGGCCCTTTGTCTCTTCCCTCATATACCTGACATCCAAGAATCTAAATAGCTTTCCTAAGATGTTTTTTCTAAGCTTTTCCCTTCCTAAAAACAGGTTTGAGGGGGCATCAAGAACTGATATTAAGCCCTTGTCCTGGTATACCGTTTCTATTCCCAAGTTTTTTGCATCCCTTGTATTGTGAATATCCACTTTGTTTCCCTCAAGGTATATCTCCCCTGCGTCTTTTCTGTATACACCTGTAATTGTCTTTATAAGGGTAGACTTTCCTGCGCCATTATCGCCAACTATTGCAAGTATTTCATTTTTATAAAGCTTCATGTCTATCTGGTCCACGGCCCTTATGCCTCCGAAGTGCTTTTCTAATGCTTTGGTTTCAAGAACAACTTCATTATTGTTTGGCATCTTTGTCTTCCTTTGAGTAAAGATTATAAAATAAAATTGTTAATCATATTTAGCTCATATTATCAATTCTTGCCAGATTCAACCTTTAAATTTCATATTTATCATATTTAAAAGCAATAATAATTTATTTTCCGAATAAATTACTATGAGTAATTTTCTTTTATGTAATTCCTTCTCGCTTACATTTTTTATAGGGGCATTTTCAAAATGCCCCTATAACAACAATATAATTACCTAAAGCAAGTCCAATAATAATTTAAAATTATTTTCCATGCTTTTAATTATTTCAGAAATTCATCAACATTTTCTTTAGTTATTGCAGGGTTATCAATCAAATTGATGAATTCCACTTCTTCTCCCTTTAATACTTTTAGAGCTATGTCAGCAGTAAGCGTTGCAAAAGCTGCAGCAGACTGCAGACAGCTTCCGTATAGTCTTCCTTCCTTGATGGCAGTTAAACCTTCTTTGACTCCATCTACAGAAGTAAATAATATCTCATCTGCTCTTCCGGCTGCTTCAGCAGCTTCAATTGCGCCAAGAGTGCTGAAATCATTACAACCATAGCAAGCATCTATTTTATCATATTTGGTTAGATAAGTTTCCATTATCGCCAAAGCCTGAGCCTTATCCCAATTGCTTGTCTGGCTTTCAAGTATTTCTATTCCAGCAGCTTTAACCACTTCCTGCCATCCTGCACTTCTTTCTATAGCTGCACCCTGTCCGGGCAGTCCGGTGATCTCTACAGCCTTTAAACCTGTAAGGTCTTCACCATGTTTTTCCTTGAGCCCTTTTATCATCAGTTCACCTGATACCTGTCCCTGTGATGTAAAATCTGCACCTATATAAGATTTAATATATGGCCAACCAGCCTCAACAGTTATCTCAGTGGTACAGACCACAGGAATACCGGCGTCACTAATTTTTTTAATCGGTTCCACAAAAGCTTCCCTGTCAAATGGCTGAACTATTACCAAATCAGGTTTTAAAGATATGGCTTCCTCCATAAAAGAAAGAATTTTTGGAACTTCATTTCCAGGTGCAGTCAGAACTGTATATTTAACACCCAATTCTTCCATTTTTGCTATCAAAGTGTCATGGAATTCATTATCAAAAGGATCACCAACGGCCCTTCCACCAACCATTACAACATGCATTTGGGCTTCTTCTTTTTTACAGCTTATACTTGGAATTAATAAAGATAATACAACCACCAGGGCCAAGAAAATTATAATTGTTTTTTTCATTATATAACCTTTCCTTTCTTTTAGCTCAAAAACACAAAACGGTATTAAAACTCGTTGTACTTTAAGCATATTATTATTTTTAAAATATTTTTACAGTTATCTTCCTTTCTATCTTTTAAATAGTGCAATTTAATTTTAATTTTTATAAAACATCCCTATAATACTTTTTCACCTCCTTTTATTTCATTTACTTAAGTACTTTCTTCACCTCCTTCAATTTTTTAATAATTACTGCAAATCAAATTATCATTTTACTGATACTATTAAATTTAAAAGCCACTCACAGCAATTATTAAAAAAACAGATTAGACGTTTCGTTTATTGCTTTTTAATACCTTTTCTTTAAAATCAGATATTGTAATTATTGTAACCAGAAGAGCCCCCCATACACCCATCTGGTAATCAATATCAAATCCCAACAGCCCAAATGCATTCTGTATAATACTGAAAATAAGTATACCTATAAAAGATTTAATAACCGTTCCTTTTCCACCGGCAAGGCTTACACCTCCTAAAACTACTGCTCCTATTACCATAAGCATAGTGGTCTCACCAAATAATGGAGACACCATGGATGCACGGGATGATAATATTATCCCTGAAACTGCGGCACAAAATCCTGAAAAAGTGTAAACAAATAATGAAATTGAATTGTAGTTTAGTCCAAATAAAACCGAAATAAATTTATCCCCACCAATTGCATAAATCCTTTTACCCAGTATTGTCCTGGATAACAGAAAATAGGTTATTATTAAAATAATGAAAAAAACCCATATTGGAAAATTAACCATGAATAATTTACCGTGTGTAATATTTTTATATAATATGTTTTCTGTGCGCAAAGCTTTATTTTCAAGAATTAAATATACCAGCCCTTTTAATGTTATAAACATTCCCAATGTTGATATGAATGGGTTTATTTTTGCTCTGGTCACAAGTAATCCGTTTATCAGCCCAATAATTATCCCGGCAAAAACAGCAATTGCAACTGCAAAAAAAATATTAAAAATACCCTGGAGTTTTACAGCCAGGGTTGCGCTTAATGCCATTACAGAACCAATAGAAAGGTCTATGCCGCCACTTATTACTACAAGTGTCACGCCTATCGCCATTAATCCATCAATTGCCACATTTAAAAATATATTAATTAAATTATTTGGAGTTAAAAAAATGGGCGACAGGAATGAAAATACTATTATCAGTGCAAGCAATAAAATAATAATTATACCTTCATCAATTAAATATCTGTAAAATTTTTTAAGATTTTCCCTATTCATATTGAGTTCTGGTTTTGTCGACATTTAAAAATGTGTTGATTAAAATAGCTAAGATTAATAGCAAGCCTTTAAAAAACTGCTGCGATGCCCATGAATACCCGGTGTATACCAAAATGTTTGCCAGTATTCCAACCACAAGTACACCTGCAATAGTTTTTCCGATACTGCCTTTGCCGCCGCTGAGGCTGGCTCCACCCAGTATAACTGCAGTTATTGCATCAAACAGGTAAAACGATCCAGTGAATGCCTGGCTTCCACCCATCCTTGATGCAAGAATGATTCCTGCAATCGAGCAAAAAACTCCGGAAATTATAAAAGTTAACAGCCGGACTTTTTTGGTTTTTATTCCCACAACCCATGCAATTTCATCATCGGCACCTGTTGCATATACATACTTGCCCACTGTGGTTTTAGATAATATAATATATGAAACAATCGCAAGAATTATAAATATAATCACTGGTATAGGTATTTTATAAATAAAACCCTTGCCTATCTCTAAAAATGGATTATTTGATGAAACTGATATAAATCTTTTTTTACCATATACCCATGCTATTACTTCAAATATTGATAGCATACCTATGGTTATTATAATGGAATTAGCTTTCAAAATACCTATTAAAAAACCATTGATCAATCCTATTAAAACTCCTATAGCCAATATAAAAATTATTGAGGGAATGTAATTATACCTTTCCGGGATAAAATAACTGTAATAATTTTGAAGTGCAACTACAGTAACGCTTGTCAGTGAAACAATTGCGCCCACTGAAATATCCATTTCGCCGCATATTATTACAAAAGTAAGGCCTAAAGCAACTATGCCAAATATCGAGCTTACTCTTAAAATATTAAAAATATTATCCAGCGATAAAAACCGTTCTGAAATTGAGTAACCCACCGCTATTAAAATAATCAGAAACAGCAGGAGGCTGTTATTTTTTAAAAATAATAAAATTTTTTTTGAATTCATTATAATAATTTACTCCAGGTTTTTAATATCCGGACTCGGTGGCTTAAGTCTTAAAATTTCTTTCCATTCGGACTCTATTTCCTTCATTGTATCAGCAGAATTACTATTTTCAGAAATGCCGTTATTCAATTTATCATTTAGCATAACTTCAAATATCTCATAAGAACCCTGAATATTCCACCTGGTTTTAAAATTTGCCTCTTTTAATAATTTATAAACTTCTTCAAGAAATATATATTTATCATTTAACTCATTATTTTCATATGCTGAAATCCTTGCCGGCAATATTCCGTATTTATCCAGCAGCATAGCACTTCTTTCGCTGTCAATATAATATTTAACCCAATTCCAGGCTTTGTCAGCTTTATCTGAATTCTTTGTAATCCCGATAAGCTTTGATTCCAGTATGGTAAAATTTCCACCTGGCCCTGAAGGTGCCGGCAGAATGCCGATATTGTCATAATTTCCGGAATCAGCAATTTCTTCATGATTAGTGAAAAGAAAATCAGGTGTGTCTTCAAAAAAAATGAAATCACCCTTTACAAAATCCATTACAATTTCATTATATTGTTTTTGCAATATGTCTTCAGGTGAATATTTTATGAAAGATTTAAGCATATCCAGTGATTTGTAGCCATATTCATTATCAACTGTAACTTCCCAATTCCCGGTCGCTGTCTTTCCTCCAAGATTTATAAATCTGTTTAACCAGTAAATATTTAATTTTAGAGGATCCAGCAAAATTTTATATCTTCCATCACTGCCAAGCTTCTCAATATATTCGTAATACTCTTTTTGGCTCCAATCATTTTTAACAGCTATGTTATTTTCTTCAAGTAAATCTTCTCTATAAATTACAGTATTAATGGAATAACTCAATGGCAGAGCTTTGATTGAACCCTTCCACTTTGCCACCGTTTGAAAAATATCTGGAAATAAATCTGCCAGGTCCAGGTTGTCTTTTTCTATATAAGTATCGAGGTCCTTTAAATATCTTTGAATTTCACCCATAGAGTAACCAGGGAAAACAATTATATCGATTGGAAATACATCAAAACCTATTCCGGATAATGGAGTCGCAATATTTTTTTTGATTTCACCCCAACCTGCATCATAAATAGTAGCTTTAATACCATAGATTTTTTCAAATTCTTCTGCCAGCTCTTTAGCTGAATCCGCTTCCGGCCCGTTCATCATGACAATGTTAATATTATTGGCATCAGAAGAAGCAGTTTTTAGATTCTCAAATACTTTTATAGTTTTATTTAAATCAATTGATTCTGACTGGTTGACCTGTTCATCCCTGCTTGGCAGGTATAAAACATACGGAGAACAACCTATTAAAACACATATAATTATCGATAAAACTAAAACGATAATAAATAAATATTTCATTAAATAATTAGATAATTTTTTTTAGCGTAGTAAGATAATAAATATAGTCAAACGTTTTTTTATTTTAGGTTAGCATATAAAATTATGTGATGGAATACATTTACTATAATTTTATATAATTGATAAATAAAATCCTAATATATTTAGTACAAATAGTCCTGAATAAACACAACATATGGTTTTTGTAATAATTTATTATATACTTATATTTAATAAAGTTTGAAAAATTTTGAGTTATCACAGAATTTTAGATACTTCCTTAGCAATTTATCAATTATCAAAAAGAATGTCAATACGCCAATTAATTTGCCAATTAATTTGGCGTCTTTCAACATCTACTTGACAAATCAGACCAAATTAGAAAAATTATAAAGAAATAAATGAAATTCAATTCTTCATTTCATCAATCATTGCAATTATGTTTTTAAAAGGAACATCTTTCTGTATTGTTAAACCTGAGCCAAGAATAAAACCTCCACCATGACCTAACTTTTTCTTTAATTTTCTGATTTCAGAAATTATTTCTTCAGGTCCGCAGTTCACAAGAAGATGTTGTGTGTTTAAACCGCCGCAGATTGTAAGATATTTTCCAAATTCCTTTTTTATCTTAAATATATCCATGGTTTCAGGCTGAACAGGGTGCAGAATATTGCACCCCATATCTATTAATTCTTTAATTACTGGATAGATATTGCCATCTGAGTGGTGAAATATATCTTTTTTATATTTTATCACCAGGCCATATATTTTCTTCAAACATGGCTTTATGAAATCACACCAGTGGGAAGGGGAAATCATCAAAGATTTCTGTGTTCCATAATCATCACTTATTGCAATACATTCAAAATCAAAATTATTGCATAATATTTCAACAGTCCCCAGAATATAATCTGTAATTTTTTCCAAAATATTATAAACAAAAGTTTTATTTAATATTAAATCCTCTAAAATCTGCGCCATTCCACGCATGAATGTGGCTCTTTCCCAGAGATCGCCGGCCCAAATTATCCTGTACCTGTCAACATATTTTTTGCACCAATCTTCAAGCCCTTCAAATCTATAGCTTGCAGTAAAATCCGGAAATATATAATCAGAGATATCCGGGGTCTGTAAACATTTTCCTACAGGTATACCCCTGTCAAATTTGTTTGTCGTCCATGCCACTCCAAACTCATCCCTGATGATTTTTCCAAATACATCAGGATCCGCATAAATCGGTTTGCAGCTGTTAAAGCCGTTGTCAACAACCGGTGGCGCTATGCTATCCTCATATGGCCGGCCATAATACTCTTCAACCAGTTTCTTTGCAACCGGGGTAAAATTTAGGTAAAATGGCACTTTTTCAGTTTCATGATGCGAAATTATTTTTTTTATCCAAATTTTAGAAGTAAAGGGATCCATTGAACTTTATAATACATTTAAAACATTTTATATTAAAAATAAACCACTGACCTGTAAATTAAACTGTTAACATAAATCAGACTGCAAATAATAAATCAGTCTATAATAATTTATTTTGTTACTGTGTATTAATATGATATATATTCTTTTTTACCTGTCTCTGAAGATTTTAATATTGCATCGCCGATTACAGATGCTTTATAACCATCTTCAAACGTTGCCACCATTGGCTCCAGGCTGGTATTATTCACTGCTGCATCAAGAATATGAAATGCGGTATGCACAAATGTTGCATTATAGCCCATAGGTATTTCCTCAAATGGAAGCCAGGCTTTGTAGTACGGGTGGTAGTCCTGTGTAACACTTATTTTATGAAATCCCTTTGTAAGCTTATTTTTTTCATTTCTGTAGTATATGTTAAGGTGACACATGTCTTCAAAATTCCAGTAAATGCTTCCATTCTCTGCATTTAGCTCCACTCCAATAAAAGCCCTTTTTCCCGTCGCCACAGCAGAAGACTCAAGGTAACCCACGGCTCCGTTGTCAAATTCAAGTATCGCCATCGAATAATCATCTGTATCCACCTTTGCTTTACTTGCCGGTTTGCCAGGTAATGTCCTTTCCCCAACAAAAGTTTTAATTGCTGCCGTCACAGATATGGGCTCCCCGCACAGCCATCTGGCAAGATCAATTGAATGGCTGGACAGGTCCGCAGTTATACCGCTTCCTGCAATATCCTTCATCATCCGCCAGCTAAAAGGCATTTCCGGATAGGTATAATAATCCATCAGGTAGTTAACCCTGAAATGGTATATCTGTCCGAAATCTTCCTCAATAAGCATTTTTTTAGCCAGGGCAAGTGCAGGTATCATCCTGTTGCTGAAATTGCATATATGCCTGACCTTTGCTTTTTTAACAGTATCAAGCATTTTTTTTGCTTCCTCCTTATTTCTTGCAAGCGGCTTTTCACAGACAACATGCTTGCCGTTTCTGGCCGCCTCAATGCATGGTTCCATGTGTATATTATTGGGGCCCACATTTACAAATACCTGAATATCGGGATTTTTTACCAGCTCTTTCCAGTCAAGGCAATACCCCTGATATCCGAACCTTCTTGCAGCTTCCCTGACCTTTGATTCATTCCTACCGCAGAGAGTTAAAAGTTTTGGAATTGCAGGAGGGGGCCAGAAAATATAAGGCATCTGGCGGTATCCATTTGAATGCGCCATGCCCATATCGCCATAACCAATCATCCCGATTCCTATAACAGGAATGTCTTTGTTTTCCTTTTCCACGGTCCCTCCAATTTATTGATATTTTTTATTCGACAGGACCTTTATCAACCCTGATTATTGTTTTTATGCTGTTATTAGGGTTTAAATGCAGTTTTATTGCTTCCTCTAAATTGTCAAAATCATAGATTTCCGTGATCAGGGATTTTGTATCAATCCTTCCGCATTTAATCAGCCAGAGCATTGTTTGAAAATCATCCCGATTTAATGCGCCAAGCACACTGATAATTATATCTTTTGAAGCTAAAAGTCCGAAATCCATTTCCTTAAATTTCTCATGATAACTTCCGGGAACAGTCAGCCTGCAGGAACGGCCTGCCAGGTTTATCAATTGTTCAAGTGCTTCAATGTTTCCTGAAGCCTCTACACAAACATTTATAGGTCTTCCTTCAGTGATCTCGTAAAGCTTTTTATTTAGGTCCTCTTTTTTTATGTTTATAACAAAATCAATACCAGTTTTTTTTGCAATCTGTAGTTTAATATCATTCCTGCCTGTTAAAATAACCATTCCCGCACCTTTTAGCTTGGAATACTGAGCTGAAAACATACCAATCGCACCTGTTCCGGCTACCAGAACAACGTCTCCGGCATTTATGCTGATTTTTTCCATAGAAGCTCTGGCAATAACACTTGGTTCAGTAAGTGTTGCTTCAAGCATTGGAAGGCCTTCAGGAATTTTAAAAACATGCCTTTCAGGCATTACCGTAAATTCCCTGAAAGCACCGTAGTGGAAGGGCCAGGACGTCCCGACTGATTTAAGGAATTTGCATCTGTAAAAATCACCGCTTGTACAGTTAACACACTTACCACAGCTTACAAGTGCATCACCAACAATCCTGTCACCCACTTTTATACAATTTACATTTTCTCCTGTTTTCTCTACAATCCCGGTAAACTCGTGCCCTCCTATTGTGGGGTACTTAACCTCAAAATGTGCCTTATTTTCATAAATATCAAGGTCAGTCCCGCACAAACCGACATATTTTACCCTTATTAGAACTTCATCTTTCCCCACTTCAGGAATTGCATCATCAACAATTTCAAGATTATAGGGAGAACGAAAAAATGCTGCCTTCAAGTAATTTATCCTTTCACTAATTTAATTAATTTTTGCTGGATAATTCATCATTTTCTAAAAAAATATATTTTATTGAGCAATGATTTGAATTTTTGGTTTTTCTAATTTTCGTTAATTACCCGGTTAATTGTCAAAATAGAAATACCGCCAAAAAAATAACCTTTTAAGAACTGGCCTTATGCTTTAAAAAAATTTTATTAACAACGGCATTTTTAATTATACCATCATCAATGGTATCAACGCATACATTTATACATAAGCCTTTTTTACTAAGCTGGCCCATCACCAGCTCAACCTCTTTTTCTATCAAATTAACACTGAAATCAATATCAGTAAAATGTACAAAAATTGATTTATTGCTGTCCTGAATTTTCTTAAAATACGGAATCAATCCTTCCATATCCGGACCAATGGGAACAGGCTCCCTGTTTATCTCAATAATATCAAGTTTTTTTATTTTTATAAGTTCATCAACTATAAATAGGGATACAGGATGGATATGATAAAAGGAAGATTCAAAGCTGCTAATTATTTTAGCGTGTGCCTCCAGGAAAAAATCATTATAAATTTTTGGTGATAATATTGCTACAGCATCATCCTGGACATGCTGGCAAATTACCGGAGTTAAAAGCCCAAAACCGCTAACAGTAAAGCCGTGTTTAAATTTTGAATTCTTAACTAAATCATGCTGCAGCCGGGCAACTTCAATAAACAGGTTTGTATAATAATTTATAAGTTTCATGATTTTTTTTGGATTGTCTTTAAGCTCCAGGCAGAATTGAGTTGGCCCCATCGCAGCGCTTATCATATCAGCGGGCCCCCGCATATGGGTGGAAGTAGAAACAGGATACCTGTCGCCTGTAAGATCTAATAACACCATAAAAATTTCTGCCAGTTTTTTGAACCACTTATTTGCAAATAAAGTTATTTCATGGAATTTATATTCATCAAGATTATTTAAAAATGGCTTGGAATAAAGTGACTCTTTTCCAACAAATATCGGGCATCCAATAATGGCCTCCATCCAGGGTATATACTGAAAAGGTGAAACTGGGAAAAAAATATCCTGTGCAATTTCTTCGCTTGCATCTATAATTTCTTCAATATCTTTAATAAAATCTTCAATTATGATGTCCCCGGGTTCTATTTCCTTTTTAGCCGATATATTTTTAAATGTTCTTTTAAATATCTGCATATAATTTCTGCCAAGGAGAAAAAAACCCAGTAATGGCATATCAGAATCATTTCTTAAAAAAAATGTTTCACTCTTTTTTAAAATACGGTCCAAATTTCTTTTTATCTCTACCATTTATTGCAATTAATCCTCCCTGTTTATATAATATCTCTATATATAATATTGACAATAAGCCATTAAATCATTAAGTCTTTTTTTCCTGCATATTGTAACTTATATTAATAAAATAGAATAGAAAAAACTATTTACTCATATAAAAGTATATGATGCAGCAGATTAACCTGTTTTACTTAATTAGAAAATATGTTGAATTTCTACTCATCCGGTTTGGATGAACCTTTTAAAAGCTCTATGTCTGCACCTATCTCAGGGATATTTGCAAAAGCAGCAAGTCCATCATGAAAATCAGTTAACTGTATGACTTTCAAACCCTTGCTTTCCACATATTTGCAGGCTTCATCTAGGTCATCCACCATGAAGGATATGTGCTGTATACCAGGGCCATTGTTTTTTTTCAGGAATTCAGCAGCTGCTATTTCATCACCAACCGGCTGAATAAGCTCAAGGTCAACCTGACCCATAGGGAAGTAGCATGTTTTTACATAAGATTTTGTGATTTTGCCTTTATATTTATCAACATTGGTGCTCAGATCATATATTTTTGGAACCTCCATCCCGAAAATATCTGCCAGCCTTTTTGCTGCCAATTCTATATCAGGCACAGCTACAGCCACCTGTACCATTATATTTTCCCCAAATGCTTTTTTTGTTGGCATATAAAACCCCTTTCTTTAAATCAAATAACATAAATAAGATGGGTAAACGTTATCTTATTTTTAATAATTATATAACACTCAGTCAAATTTTTAAAGAGGAAAAATGACCGATTTGAAATCAATTATAACTTGCTAATTTACAGTAAAATTCCTGCAATAACTGCATTTTTTTATGTTTTTTTGTGTTTTTAAAAACTATTTTTTTTTAGAAAAATAAAGTTTTTTTGCCTGGGCAGTGACTAAATCATTTTCATTATGATAATATTAAACTGATAATCTGATAAAACTAAATAAATAAAGGATTTAAAGTGGCTACAATAAAAGATATTGCCAGGGAGGCTAAAGTTTCAACGTCAACTGTATCACACGTTATTAATAAGGACCAGAACGTAAGTGAAAATCTGACAAAAAAGATATTGTTTATAATGAAAAAACTTGATTATACCCCTAACCTGATTGCAAAGAGCCTTAAAATCAAAAAAACCAATACAATCGGGCTGGTTCTTCCTGATATTTCAGATGCACTTCTGTCAGAGCTTGCCGGCAATATTGA
>Ga0233425_10007476_pt1 | contig 15322 bp, 14 predicted proteins | sample Watercolumn_Towu_2_FD_181712 | JGI IMG/M metagenome (GOLD analysis project Ga0233425, IMG submission 181712) | Freshwater microbial communities from Lake Towuti, South Sulawesi, Indonesia - Watercolumn_Towuti2014_140_MG | ecosystem: Environmental > Aquatic > Freshwater > Lake | place...
TTGGGGATGCGGGTCGGCAGGACCGAGGGTTCTTTTTCGGACTCGTCGTAGTTGGGGACGAAATCGACGGTTTCCTTGTCCAGATCCGCCAGGAGTTCCTGGGTAATCCGCGCCATGCGCACTTCGGTGTAACGCATGGCCGCCGGCGAATCGCCGTCCACCGAGCCGAAGTTGCCCTGGCCGTCGACCAGCGGATAACGCAGGGAGAACGGCTGAACCATGCGGACGATGGTGTCGTAGATCGCCGAATCGCCGTGGGGATGGTATTTACCCATGACGTCACCGACCAGGCGAGCCGATTTCTTATGGGGCTTGTTCGGCTCGTAACCCTCCTGATGCATACCAAAAAGCACCCGGCGGTGCACCGGCTTGAGCCCGTCGCGGGCATCCGGCAGCGCTCGTCCCACGATCACGCTCATGGCGTAATCCAGGTAGGACTGCTTCATTTCGTCTTCGAGATTGACCGGGATGATTTCTTTGGCGAAGGAGGACATCAGCTATGTTTTCGTGCGTGTTCTGCGTCGGGATAAGCCAGCCGTTCCATGCGTGCGGACCAATCAGCTAGCCCCGCATGATGTAGCACAAGCGGGGCATTATACCACCTCGGGAGCCAGACCGCGGGCCGCTCCCGGCCGGATCGCGCAGACGAAAAAGGCGGCTCGGGAAACCCCGGCCGCCTCGGTAGCGATGGGTGGGCAAACGCGATCAGTCGAGATCGAGATTGCGCAGATAGGTCTTGAAGCTCTCCCGCAGTTCCGGATGCTTGAGGCCCTGCTCCACCGTGGCCACCAGATAGCCCAGCTTGGAGCCGCAGTCGTAGCGTTTGCCGTGGAACTCGTAGGACAGCACCGGTTCGTCGTTCATCAGCATGGCGATGGCGTCGGTCAGCTGGATCTCGCCGCCCGAGCCGCGCGCCACGTTCTCGATCTTGTCGAAGATGGCGGGCGTCAGGATGTAGCGCCCGACCACGGCCAGATTGGACGGTGCGTTCTCCGGTTTGGGCTTCTCGACGATTTGTTCCACCCGCCCCAGGCTGTTGCCGATGGAATTGGAACGGACGATGCCGTAGCTGCCGGTCTCGGAGGGATCGACCCGTTCCACCCCGAGCACCGAGCACTGCCACTCTTCGAACACCTTGATCATCTGATTAAGGCAACCGGTGGCGTCGTCGTCGATCATGTCGTCGGCCAGCAGCACCGCAAACGGTTCGTCGCCGATCACGGCGCGGGCGCAACCCACCGCATGGCCCAGGCCCAAGGCTTCGGACTGGCGGATTTCGACGAACTCGACGTGGGGAGGCACGATGTTCTGGACGATCTTGAGGATCTCGGTCTTGTTGCGGATCGTCAGCTCGTTTTCCAATTCATAAGCCTTGTCGAAATGGTCCGAGATGGCCCGCTTGGTACGGCCGGTGATGAACACCATGACCTCGACGCCCGCGGCGACCGCCTCTTCCACGGCATACTGGATCAGCGGCTTGTCGACGACCGGCAGCATCTCCTTGGGGCTGGCCTTGGTCGCGGGCAGGAAGCGAGTCCCCAGCCCGGCCACCGGGAATACGGCTTTCTTGACGGCTTTTTTCATCGTGGTATTTCCTTTGCGGAGGTTGGTAGACCAGTAAACCGGGGCGGGCCCGGCGTGGCGCAACAGTATAATCCGAGGGGGGCGGGGAAACGCAGGCCATAAAAAACTCCGAAGCAGAGGAGTTGCTTCGGAGTGTTAGAGTTACCCGGCTTGGGGGTGACCGGGATTGTTCCGCCCGTTGGGGATCGGGACGGAAGCGCCGTTCCCGGCGCACCCATGAGACCGGCGCCTGCCTGAGAAGTTCATATCACAGCGTTCCAGTAGGAATAAGCCCTCCCACTTGGCCCGTAACGGTCAGACGTTGAAGCGGAAATGCACCACGTCGCCGTCGTGCATGACGTATTCCTTGCCTTCCAGCCGCCACTTGCCGGCATCCTTGGCGCCCTGCTCGCCGCGGTACTTGATGAAGTCGGCGTAAGCGATCACCTCGGCGCGGATGAAGCCCTTCTCGAAATCGGTGTGGATCACCCCGGCCGCCTGCGGCGCAGTGGCGCCCACCGGGATGGTCCAGGCCCGCACCTCCTTGACGCCGGCGGTGAAATAGGTCTGCAGATTCAGCAGCCGGTAGCCGGCCCGCACCACCCGGTTGAGACCGGGCTCCTCCAGCCCCAGGTCGGCCAGGAAATCGGCCTTGTCGGCTTCGTCCAGCTGGGCGATCTCCGCCTCCATGGCGGCGCACACCGGAACCACCATCGCGCCTTCTTCATCGGCCAGGGCCTGCACCCGGTCGAGCAGCGGATTGTCGTGGAAGCCGCCCTCGTCGACGTTGGCGATGTACATGGTGGGTTTGATGGTGAGCAGGAACAGGTCGCGGATCAGCAGCCGTTCGTCGTCGTCCAGCCCCAGGGAACGGGCCGGTTTTCCGCTGTCGAGATGGGTCGCCAGCCGGTCGAGGACTTCCTTCTTGTGCAGTTCGTCCTTGTTGCCCGACTTGGCACTTTTCGCCACGCGCTGCTGGGCCTTCTCCACCGAGGCCATGTCGGCCAGGATCAGTTCGGTGTGGATGACTTCGATGTCGGACACCGGGTCCACCTTGCCTGCCACGTGCACCACGTCGTCGTTCTGGAAGCAGCGCACCACGTGGGCGATGGCGTCGGTCTCCCGGATGTGGGCCAGAAACTGGTTGCCCAATCCTTCCCCCTTGGACGCCCCGGCCACCAGGCCGGCGATGTCGATGAACTCGAAGGCGGTGGGAACCACCCGCTCCGGCTTGACGATGTCCGACAGCGCATCGAGCCGGGGATCGGGCACCGGCACCACGCCGACGTTGGGGTCGATGGTGCAGAAGGGGTAGTTCTCGGCGGCGATGGCGGCCTGGGTGAGGGCGTTGAACAGGGTCGACTTGCCGACGTTGGGCAAGCCGACGATGCCGCAGGTTAAAGCCATGGGGATAGGGTCTCGGGGTTAGGATTCGATGCGGTTGTACTGGTCCTCGAAGCGGACGATGTCATCCTCGCCCAGATAGCTTCCGGACTGCACTTCGATGATTTCCAGGGGGATCACGCCGGGATTCTCTAGCCGGTGATCGACCCCCAAGGGAATATAGGTGGATTCGTTTTCGGTGAGCAGCACCACCTCGTCGCCGCGGGTCACCCGCGCGGTGCCCTTGACCACCACCCAGTGCTCGGCGCGATGGTGGTGGCGCTGCAGCGACAAACGGGCGCCAGGCTTCACCGTCAGCCGCTTCACCTGGTAGCGTTCGCCGTGGTCGATGCCCTCGAAATCGCCCCAGGGGCGGTGCACCTTGGTGTGGTACACGTGTTCGGGCCGCGCCGACTGGCGCAGGTAATCGGTGATGGCCTTGACGTCCTGAGCCTTGTCCTTGTGGGCCACCAGCACGGCATCCTTGGTTTCGATCACCACCAGGTCCTTGACCCCGATGGCGGCCAGGAACCGGTTCTGGGCGTACAGCAGGGAATTGGCGGTGTCCTTCCGATAGACGTCGCCGACGAGCACGTTGCCCTGCTCGTCGCAAGGACGGACATCGCTCAGCGCCGACCAGGAGCCCAGATCCGACCAGCCCACGTCCAGCGACAGGACTTGGGCCAGCACTCCGCCCTGTTCCCGAATCAAGGGCTCCATGACGGCGTAGTCGATGGAATCGCTGGGGCACTCGGCGAAAGCCTTCTTGTCGACCCGCAGGAAATCCCCGTCGCGCTTGCCACCCCGTACGGCGGATTCGCAAGCGCTCAGGATATCCGGGCGGAAGCGGCGGATCTGCTCCAGCCAGACCGAGGCGCGCAGCACGAAGATGCCGCTGTTCCACAGATAGTCGCCGCTGGCGACATAGGTTTCGGCGGTGGCCGCATCGGGCTTTTCCACGAAACGGTCGAGCACGAACACTCCCGGCTTGAGCTCGGAGCCCTTGCGGATATAGCCGTAACCGGTCTCCGGCTTGTCGGCGACGATGCCGAAGGTGACCACCACCCCGGCGACCGCCTCGCGGACGGCATCCATCAACCGAGAACGGAAACCCGCGGCATCTTCGATGTGATGGTCGGAGGGCATGATCACCAGCACCGGATCGGCGGAACCGGCCGCACCCGCCGCCTGTGCAGCGGCCAGGGTCAGGGCCGGTGCGGTGTTGCGGCCGATCGGCTCGAGCACGATGGTGCTGCTCTCGTAGCCCATCTGACGCAGCTGTTCGGCAACCAGAAACCGGTGACCCTCGTTGCAGACCACCAGGGGCTGGCCGATGGAGAACTCGCCGGCGGCGGCCTCGGCCAAGCCGGTGATGCGAGCCGCCGCGTCCTGAAACAAGCTGGTCTCCCCGGCAAAGCACAGGAACTGCTTGGGGTAGGCCTCGCGCGAATAGGGCCACAAGCGGGTTCCGGAACCTCCGGACAAAATCACGGGCTGAACTAAGATCTTCATCGTCGTCTTCCTCGAATCCGGTTTGAGTCAATCAGTCGCTTCGCGGTCAAGCCACCCGGACAGCGTGTCCGCAACCCGCCGCAGCGCGCCCCGGCCCTGCTCCACGAAAGCGCGGTTGGCGGCACCCATGGCGGCGCGCACCGACGGTTCCGCCAGCATCCGCCGCGCCGCGGCCGCCAGTTGGGCCGCATCGGCCACCTGGACGGCGCCGCCGCCCTCCACCAAACCGCGGCTCATGTCCTTGAAATGGAACACATGGGGACCGAACAACACCGGCAGTCCCAGGACCGCCGGCTCCAGCAGGTTGTGGCCGCCGATGGGCACCAGGCTGCCGCCGACGAAGGCCAGGTCGCCGGCCGCATAAAACTGCCGCAGTTCGCCCAGGGTGTCCAGCAGAAACACCTCGGCGGCACTGCAGCCACTCCCCGCCGAACGGCGCACGACGGTCCGCCCGGCTCGCCGGCACAGCTCTTCCACCGTGTCGAACCGCTCCGGGTGACGTGGCGCGATTACCAGCAGCGCACCGGGAAACTCCGCCTGCAACAGGTTCAAAGCTTCCAGAAGGACGGCTTCCTCCCCCTCGTGGGTACTGCCGGCCAGGATCACCGGCCGGCCCCCGAACAGCTCGGCCTTCAGCCGTCCACCCCGCTCCGCCAGATCGGCGGGCAGCTCCAGGTCGAACTTCAGATTGCCGGTGACCTCCACCCGCTCCGCCGGCGCCCCCAGGCTACGGTAGCGCTCGGCGTCTGCGCCGGTCTGGGCGGCGATCCAGCGCAACGCCCCCAGGCTTTCGCGCATCAGCCCCGGCAACCGCGCATACCCCCTGGCGGAGCGCTCGGACAGTCGGGCATTGACGAGGACCAAGGGAATCCCGGCATCGGCACAGCCGAGATACAGGTTGGGCCAGATCTCCGTCTCCATGACCACCGCGAGTCGCGGCCGGAAGGCGCCCAGAAAACGGCTGATCGGACCGGGGAGATCATAGGGAAGATAGACGTGGGCCACCCGCTCGCCCAACACATCCCGGACCCGGCGGGAACCGGTCGGGGTGGTGGTGGTGACCACGAAACGCTGCTCGGGGAACCGCTCCATCAACACCCGCAGCAGGGGAAAGGCCGCTTCCGCCTCTCCTACCGAAACGGCGTGGAACCAGGCGTGGCGACCCTCGAAAACGGCCGGATAAAACCCGAAACGCTCCGGGATGCGGAGACGGTAGTCGGGTGCCTTCAATCCGCGCCACCACAGCCGCGCCACCACCAGGGGCACCAGCAGCTGGAACAGGGCGGTATACAGCCGGCGCACGCCGTACCGCCCCAAGCCCGATCGCCCGCCCGGAGGCTTATTCGCCCACCACCTTGATCTTGACCGAAGCCGTCACGTCGCCGTGAATCTGCAGCTTGACGTCGTAGTCGCCGGTGGCCCGGATCACCCCGTTGGGCAGACGGACTTCGTGTTTGTGCAAGGAGGCGCCGGCAGCGGTGACCGCATCGGCGATGTCCTTGGTACCCACCGAGCCGTACAAGCGGCCTTCTTCACCGGCCTTCTGGGCGATGGTGACGGTGAGTTGGGCGAAGGCTTCAGCCCGCGCCTGGGCCGCCGCCAAGTCCGCCGCGGCGCGCTTTTCCAGCTCGGCCCTGCGCTGTTCGAACTCGGCCAGCTTCTCGGCCGTAGCCGGTGCCGCCTTGCCCTTGGGGATCAGGAAATTGCGGCCGTAACCGGGGCGCACGCTGACCTTGTCGCCCAGGTTGCCCAGATTGGCGATCTTTTCCAGGAGAATGACATCCATCGAATCAATACCTCTGTCGTATTTCGTTGTTTGATTTGAAAAAACGGGCGTCAGCGCGGCCGCTGCCGGCGGCGCCAATCCAGCCACACGTCGCTGAAACCCAGCAACCCTACCCAGATCGGAGCATGGGGAAACAGCAGGATCAGCGCGAGATAAACGCCCGTCAGCACCAGCCGCTTCGACCCCGAATCCGCCAATATCCCGTGCAACACCGCCAGGCCGCCGATCACGAACAGCAGGATGAGCAGCGTCAGCAGGTTCCACGCCACTTCCCCCAGCCGGTTCGGCTGCAGCCAGGCGCACGCCAGCAGCGCCAAGCCCAAATAGGCCATCCAAGCCGTCATCCGCAGGGCAATGAATTCGGCGCGGAAACCGCCCGGGTTATAGAGCCCCGCCTGCCACCCGCGCGCCAGCAGCAGCACCAGCACCCATCCGACAACCACCAGGCCCACCAACAGTCCGGTGACGTAATGGGATAAAACCGCCCAGAAGTCCTTGATCTTCTGGGGGTCGTCCGGCAACCGATCAGGCGGCACGGTTTCCAGGCCCTGCTGCATGGATTCCATCAACTGGGCCGCCACGTCACCGACCACCAGATAGGTGCCGATCACCGCGATAAAGCCGAATCCGAACGCGGCCGCCAAACTCAACACCAAGCTGCCGGATTCCCGCAGCACCAGTGCGACCAGGACCACAGGCAGCCACTGCAAAACCGCGAACGGCATGGTGACCGCATCGCTGGGTCCGGCGAGCATGCCGATCCCCGCCATGACGGGAACCGACAATCCCAAGACCCACAAGCCCTCGGCCACCCCCCTGCGCAAGGTGACCAGCGCCAGAGCGGCGCCGCTGAACAGGTTGAACGCGATGGCGGCGCCGCTGAACAGCAGCAGCATCAGGGCGCTGCCGGCCAGGAAACCCAGCAACGGCATCTTGACGCTCAGGGCGGCGGCGACGGTCACCACCGCGACCGCCTGAGCCCTGCCGCGCATCACGAAGCGGGCTAGCGCTTGCATTCGGATGCAACCAGCAGGCCGCCTCCCCGCCCTACTGGTGGTGGGAATCGCAGAACGGCAGCAACGCCAGGAAACGGGCACGCTTGATGGCCGTGGCCAGCTGGCGCTGATACTTGGCCTTGGTGCCGGTGATGCGGCTGGGGACGATCTTGCCGGTTTCGGAGATGAATTCGCGCAGGGTGTCCAAATCCTTGTAGTCGATTTCCTTGGTGCCTTCGGCGCTGAAACGGCAGAATTTCCTACGTTTGAATTGACGAGCCATGATGTAAACCTCGGTGTGCTAAAGACTTAGCAAAAAAATTTCCCGGAATCGGAGAACCGCGGCGGCGAGGATTTCAGCCCTCATACCCGCGCGGATGCGGAATCAGGCGGACGCTTCGGCTTCGGCGGCGCTATCCTGCTCCGCGTCGTCGTCGCTTTCGGCCTGCTCGGATTCGCCGTGAGCCGACTTGACCAGGGGCGATGCCTCGGTGATCGCCTCGTCGCGGCGGATGGTCAGGCTGCGCAACACCGCATCGTTGAAACGGAAACCGCTCTCCAGCTCGTCCAGGGTGGCCTGGTCGCACTCGATGTTCATCAACACGTAATGGGCCTTGTGGACCTTGTTGATGGGATAGGCCAGCTGGCGCCGACCCCAGTCCTCCAGCCGATGAACGACGCCGGAAGCGGATTCGATGATGCCCTTGTAACGCTCCACCATGGCCGGAACCTGGGAGCTCTGGTCGGGATGAACGAGGAATACGATTTCGTAGTGACGCATGATTTCTCCTTACGGATCAAAAGCCTGCCACCTCAAGGCGGTCAGGCAAGGAGTGGCGGCCCCAGGCAACCCTGAAAGCCACCGCCTAAAAAGGCCGCAATTCTACTGAAGAACCGCGCGCCGGACAACCCAAACTCCGGCATGGCTACCGGACCCCGGCGACCGGCGCTAGAATCGGGAACGACACCACCTTGCGCAGGGTCAATGGAGCACGACGGCATCGGCCGGCTCACCCATCCCATGGACCACCCCCCGGAGACGCACCATGCAGCAGCCATCGCCCCTTCGTTCCATCCGGCAGCAGTTGGCAGACCAGTGGCAAAGGCTGGCCGGCGCGCTGCGCCGCCTGACGGGAAAGCCCCAACAACCGGACGTCGAAATCACTCCGCCCCCCAACGGGCGCAACCGCACCCTGCTGGTTTATCTGCTGTTGGCATTCGCCATGCTATTCCTGTGGAACAGCGTCAGCGAAATCCGCCGGGAAGAGATCGGCTACAGCCAGTTCCTGCAGTACGTGAAAGACAAGAAGGTGGAACAGGCGGTGGTCACCGAGCAGGTGATCTCCGGCGTCTTGAAGGCGGAAGGCGAAGGCAAGCCGGCCCAGGGTTTCGTCACCGTCCCCCTGTGGAACCAGGAACTCGCCAAGGTCCTCGAGGAAAACGGCGTCCAGTATACCGTGCGCTACGGCAGCAACTGGCTCGGCAACTTCATCTTCAACTGGCTGCTGCCCTTGGCCGTGCTGATGCTGCTGTGGGGCTGGATGGCGCGCCGCTTCACCGGCGGCGGCGGTTTCCTCAGCCTCGGCAAGAACAAGGTGCGAATCCAGGCCGATTCCCTGCCCAAGATCACCTTCGACGATGTCGCCGGCGTCGACGACGCCAAACAGGAATTGAAGGAGACCATCGAATTCCTCAAAGACCCCAGCCGCATCCAGCGGCTGGGCGGACGCATGCCCAAGGGGGTGCTGCTGATGGGCAACCCCGGCACCGGCAAGACCCTGCTGGCACGCGCCGTCGCCGGCGAAGCGGGGGTGCCCTTCTTCAACCTGAGCGGCTCGGAATTCATCGAGATGTTCGTCGGCGTCGGCGCCGCCCGGGTGCGCGACCTGTTCGAGCAGGCCCGCAAGCAGGCGCCCTGCATCGTGTTCATCGACGAACTGGACGCCATCGGCCGCTCCCGCGGGGGGCCTGTGGTGATGGGCGGCCACGATGAGCGGGAGCAGACCCTCAACCAGCTGCTCACCGAGATGGACGGCTTCGACCCCTCCGCGGGCGTGGTGGTGATGGCCGCCACCAACCGGCCGGAAATCCTCGACAAGGCGCTGCTGCGCTCGGGCCGGTTCGACCGCCAGATCGTGGTGGACAAGCCCAGCCTGGACGACCGGGTCGCCATCCTCAAGCTGCACACCAAAGCCATCGTGCTGGCCGACGACGTCGACCTCAAGGTCGTCGCGCAACGCACTCCCGGCTTCGTCGGCGCCGATCTGGCCAATGTCGCCAACGAGGCCGCCATCATCGCGGTGCGCGACGACCAGAACGCGGTGGCGGCGCGCCATTTCGAGGCCGCCATCGACCGGGTGCTGACCGGCCCGGAAAAAAAGAGCCGGGTGCTCAACGAGGAGGAGAAACGGCGGGTCGCCTACCACGAATCCGGCCACGCCCTGGTGGCCGTGGCCGTACCCACCGGCGAGCCGGTCCACAAGGTCTCCATCATCCCCCGCGGCGCGGCGGCGCTGGGATATACCCTGCAGCTGCCGGTGGAAGAGAAGTTTCTGTCCACCGAAGACGAGCTCAAGGACCAGCTCGCCATCCTGCTGGGCGGCCGCACCGCCGAGGCCCTGGTGTTCGGCAACGTCTCCAGCGGCGCCCAGAACGACCTGGAACGGGCCTCGGAAATCGCCCGCGCCATGGTGTGCGAGCTGGGCATGAGCAAGACTTTGGGACCGCAGGCTCTGGGCAAGCGGCAACGGCTCGCCTATCTGGGCGTGGAAGGCACCGAGGAGCGCAATTTCAGCGAGGAGACCGCCCGCCAGATCGACACCGAAGTGAAAGGACTCATCGACGAGGCCCAGCGGCGGGCCGAGGACATCCTCACCGGCCGCCGCGCCATCCTGGACTCCCTGGCGGAATTGCTGCGGGTCCGCGAAGTGCTGAGCGGGCACGAAATCAAGGAGCTGATTTCAGGAGAAGGGCGCTGACGTCGACCCACAAAGGCACGGCAAGCGGCGACGTTCAGGGCATCGGGTCCAGGATCAGCCTTTGCGGATCGGCGGCATCCGACTGGTAATACCACTGGCAGTAGGAGTCGATAAACGCCTCACCCTGCTCAAGGTAGGCCTCGTAACTGATGCGCCAGGTGTTCCCGATGGCGGCATCGAGATCGGTCGCGGCTTCCAAAGCCCTGCCGCCGTTGACGATCTTGCGGCGGATCTGCTCGCGCGAGCGGAACGGAAAATGACGAATCACCAAGCCCTGCTGCAGCCCCGAAATTCCCCAAAGCCGGCGGTCATCGGCGGCTTGAACGCCGTGCATGCCATCCTCGATCCGGAACCCATCGCGAAATCGCACCAGGACTTTGGGAGTCGGGGTAAATACGGTCTGCCGATAGCGCAGCCGTTTCAACGGATCGCCCTGCCCCGACTGGTCCGCTGCCGTCATGCAATAGTCGCAGCAATGCACCACGGCATAGTCATAGCCCGCCGCGGCTATCGCCGTGAGCGCATCCCCCAGGCTGCGCCCGTGTACGCTCAGCAACTCGTCGCCGTCCAGCGGGATCACCCAGTCGACGCCGAACATGGCGCGGGCGAAACGCGCCGCAGCCGTGATCTTGCGCGACTGGTAATGGCCCGCGACAGGATCGTCGATCAGGTACACCACCGCATCGCCAAAATCAGCCTGGAACTCGCGGACGCGCACCACCGTGTCATCGGTGGAGCCATTGTTCAGGACCACGAACTTGCGTAAACCCAGGCGATAGTGCCAGCGCAGATGCGGATAGATGATGTCTCCTTCGTCCTTGATCAGCATGACCACCGCGGCATCGGCACATGCAGGGCCATCCAAGTGGCACGAAGCCGCCGGCGGCAGTTGGTGCCGGGCCAAACCGCACAGATCCCGCAGCCGCGCCGCCTCCCGCACCAAATAGCCGGGTAGCAGACTCTGCTGATCCCGGCTCAGCTGCTCGTAACGTTCGCAGGCACCAGCCAGCCGAGCCACGGTCGCCGGGCTCGCCACCCTGCGGTTTCGGCAATAATCGAACAGGTAGCACGCGCCGGCCAAAACCAGCTGAAACTCGCAATCCTCCGCCGCGCCATGCCATCGATCCGCCAACTGGATCAGCTCGCCCAAGGCATCGAAATCGCCAGCCTCCCGAGTCAGCGACAGCAACAAGGCATACACCTGGCAACGAATGGACGGCTCGACAGCCACCGCCGCCGCGAATGCCTGCCGTGCCTCGTCGCGTCGCCCCGCCGCCAGCAGCGTTTGGCCACGGGATACATGGAATTCGGAAAATCCGGGATGCAGCGCCAAGCCCCGACCCAACAGTTCCAGCGCACGCGCATGCAGCCCCTTCATGGCCAGCTGATTGGCGTAGTCGCGTATGACCAAAGGCTCCTGGCCGGCTAGCGGCGCGTCCTGAAAATATTCCTCGAAGGAGGCCAGGGCGGCCTCATGATCGCCCCGGTAGAGACTTTGGTAAGCCCTGCGCAGGATGATGAGGCTCACCGAAGCTTCAGGCACACTCACGCCAGCCCCCTCAAATCCAGACCACGCTGAAGGGCCAGGCCGGGATCCCCTTGGGACCGAAGGAAAACTGCTTGGTTGCAACCCCATCGGCGGTCAGCCGCAGATGGAATTCGCCTTCCTGCGGATCGTAGATCCCGACCGAACTCCGTCCGTTGCCCTCCCAATCTCCGGTTACCGGCTGCATTTGGCCGGTGACCGGACCGAAGGTGAATTCCTCGTCCACATAACCGTCGCACAGGTGATTCCGCAGGATGAACAATCCGGATGCCGGATTGTAGAGTCCCGTCGAATGAATGCCGTCGCCATTCCAGTCGCCGGCCAGGGGCAGCCAGCCCTCGTTGGGAGGACCAAACAGAAACGCATATTGAGCATCGCCGCCCTCGAAACCGTTGGTGAGATAAAACGCCGAATTGGCCGGGTTATACGCGCCAATTCCGTAGATCCCGTCGCCATCCCAGTCCCCCACCAAGGGCAACCAGCCCTCACCACCGCTGCCGAACTGAAATTCGAGGTCCGGCACCCCCCCTCCCATTCCGTTGCGCAGCACGAAGGCACCGACATTCGGCTCATACACGCCGATACCGTGCAATCCGTCGCCGTTCCAGTCCCCCGCCAACGGTCGCAGCCCGGCATGACCGCTGCCGAATTGGCAAATCAACCCGGCCCGGTTGTCTTCCGGGTGGCGAATCAAAAAGATACCGCCCTGGGGGTAATAGAGACCGACGGTGGAGCGAGGCATGTGCTGCGGGTCGAACTGGAATGCATCCACCTCCTCCGCGGTGATCGGCTCGGCGACGGATTCCGCATCGGCCTCCGCCTCGATCAGCGCCTGAAACGGCGATTCTTCCGCTACCGGTTCCGGCACTGCATCCGGCGGCGGGCGATCCCCCCGCAGTTTGTCCAAAATCTTGCTGAACCAACCCATCGCACCACCCCAGGATACGCGTCAAACACATCCGAGCCCGGAACATCCGGCCCGCAAACTCCCGCATCTTACGCTATTCGCCCGCCACCGAGGAGGCCGGCAGGTCCGTCGCCCCGTTGCACCCGGCTGCCGGAAATGGGGAAAATGGTCCGATTCGGGTTGCAACCCAGCACTCCCTCGCCACAACGTCTTTCGCAAGGAACCACCATGCCGAAACGAGGCTGCATCCTCACCATTCTGATCACTTTGGCGCAGCCGATCGTCGCCGGCGACCATCCCGAACTCAGCGAGGCCGACGAAGCCTATTCGGCCGAGCGTTATGAGCAGGCGGCGACCCTTTACCGGCGCGACGCGGAACTGGGCAAGGTCGCCGCCCAGATCAACCTCGCCTTCCTCTATCTCGACGGACTGGGGGTCAAGCAGGATTTCCGGGAATCGGCCACCTGGTTCCGGCGCGCCGCCGAGCAAGGCAATGTCGAGGCTCAGCAGAACCTGGGACTGCTGCTGCAGGAGGGCAACGGCGTCGAGCAGGACTATACCGAAGCCGATAAGTGGTTCATTATTGCCGGGGCCAAAGGCAACTCCGCCGCGGTGGAACAACGGATGACCCCGGTTCAGGTCAGTGAAGCCCGCAAGCGTGCCGAGGCATGGCACGCCGACGGTGCCCACAACCGCTGAGGCCATCCCCCGCAACCGCCACGCCGACTGCGGGCGTGGTCCGCGATTCCCCGCAAGACCAACCATGGGCAAGGGCTGAAGGCTGGCGTCGGCGCGACGGAACGGTCGCTGCCGGCACCGGCACAAACACCTTCTCCATCTTCAGGGACGCGCTGGGTATCCATCCCGGATCCCGCAGCGCCACTTGATGCGCAGACACCGCCGATGAACCGGCAGGACCGCGGGAATGGGCCAGGAGTGTGCCGTCAAGGAAGAGCCGGTCCCGAGCATGGAGACCTTGGGAGATGTACTGAAATGCCGATCCCGGCTTTCTCGGCAGTAGCCACCGGAAAACGCGGCGTTCCGGTGATTTACAAAATCGACGGCTTGCAGCCGGCGGATCTCTGCTCCACGGGAACCGCCGAACCAATCAGCGGCTCCTTGAGGACCCGACGTTGCACCGCTGCGACCCGTAATATCGCTTGACCCTTCAACTCAAACCATCAATGGGGAGTGATCCTATGTCAATCATTAAGCGCTTTACGGTATTTCTGTTCGTGGGCTTGCTGGCCTTCCTCATGGGCTGCGGCGGCGAAGGCCCCTTCGGCAATACCCCACCCCAAGGCCGTCCGGACTGGATGAAAAAGAGCGACTCCACGCCGAACCAGCCGCCGCCGCCCCAGAAGCAATAACGCACGCCCCGCAAACGATCGAAACACGGCCGGCGGGGTACGAAACGCGGCTCCGCCGGCCGGGCAACCACTATCAAGCTTTAACCTTCGGCCATCCCATCGGTGTACAGCGCCGAAGACGGCCGGGCTTATTCTCCGCTCCCTTCGCCCCCTTCCAACTGCCGGTCGATCTGCCTCTTCTGTTCTTCCGCCTGCTGCAACACCTGGTCTTCCACGCCCTTGGCTTTCTGCAAGGGAGCGTCGACCGCCTTGTACAAGGCCTTATGTTCGGCCTTGGCATCCGGCTCCGGCTCTTTTCCGGAGCAACCTGTCAGCACCACTCCAAGCACAAAACAAATCAATAACTTATTCATAAAAACCTCCAGACGCCATCCAATATCCGGTACTTGACGATCGGCCCGAAGCGGAATACTGGTGAATTGAACAGTACCCGATTCGCCGACATGAACAGCCTGGCCGCCCGCCAGCAGCAGTTGCTGCAATTCCTGAAAGCCTAGGGTGCCCGCGAAGTCTTCCCGCCCATCATCGCGGAGATCGCCCGGGCGCTGCAGGTTCGTATGTCCGACGAACTCTAGCCCGCGGACTTGTGTGGACAGAAATGAAAAAAGCCGGATTAACCGGCTTCGTTCATTTTGTAGGGTTTTGGTGATTGGTCGGGGTGAGAGGATTCGAACCTCCGACCACCTGCACCCCATACAGGTGCGCTACCAGGCTGCGCTACACCCCGAGAGACTGCGAATCTTACTTGGATTGGCAGTTGCGGTCAAACTGAAGCTGAATGCCGTGGCTGGCGCCCATTGAACAAACACCCGATCAAGCACAGCGACACCCGCCAAGCCGGACAAATCGTCCATCAGCGGAGCAAGCCGCGTCATGGCTGCGGTACCCGATACCATAGCGCCCCCTCGACGCGAAGCCTCTTGAGCAAGGAACCGCGCCGAGGGGGCACGGGGAGCCCGGTGATCGCACGGCCAAAGGCAAGGCGGGATTGCACTCGCTGCCGCTCTGATCGCCCGCACTCTGCAATGAAAGGCGTCAATTCTCCAGACCGAGCACATGACCGATACGGACACCCTCCGAGATCATCGTGCGCGGCTCGCTCCACACCACGCAGCCCGGTTCAGCCGGATCGCTCTCGGCGATCGAGGGTCGTAATTATGTGAAGCTTTCCATAAGGCCGATTATGCAAAGTCATTGATTATGTGAAGTCCTTGTTTCCTCATGTTGTGGTGGTCAATGCGCCCAAGGCTTTGAGCCAACTGTCCCCCAGTTGATGTCGACA